>Ga0209542_10013544_pt1 | contig 14034 bp, 11 predicted proteins | sample RifCSPhighO2_01_FD_184028 | JGI IMG/M metagenome (GOLD analysis project Ga0209542, IMG submission 184028) | Soil microbial communities from Rifle, Colorado - Rifle CSP2_plank highO2_0.1 (SPAdes) (version 2) | ecosystem: Environmental > Terrestrial > Deep subsurface > Rock core/Sediment ...
CGCGAAACATGGTATCTCCGAGCGGTGCGACCAATATGCCGTCGCTGAACGGGAAGTCTATCGGGTGAGCGGCGATTGATGGCACGAGTACGAAATACAGGAGCGCGAGACCGATACCGGAACCAACCACCGCATAGAAGACTGATTGAAACACATAGGATATTTCTATCGCTTTGCCGCTGATTCCGATTCCCTTCAAAATACCGATGTATTTCCGGCGCGTAAGCGCATTGATGAAGATTACGATAAAGATTGTAATCGATGACACGACGAGCCCAATCGAACTAAATGCGGTACCGAGCATGTTGAATGTATTGATGATGTCCTTCAGAAACTGGGGTTGTGCGTCGGCATACGTCTGCACGCGCGCGTAATCGCCGACTCCGCGGATTTCAAGTGCATCACGAATCACAATCGGGTCGGAACCGTCTTTGAGCTTGACCGATATTTGGTCCACATTGCCGTCGTTTCTTCCAATCATGCTCCGGAGTTGCGAATCAACCATAAACACATTCCTGGTCAGTGAATCTACTTTGCTTTTTATGATGCCTTTGACGGTCACCTCGCGGGTCGTTTCTCCGATTTTGATGCGAATTTTACTGCCGACTTCGACGTTGTTCAGCGCCGCAAAGTTGGGGTCTTCGATTGGTACATATTGAGAAAGCAGGTAATGTCCGAGTATCACCTGGTCGTAGTCACCGTCGGAAAGATACGAACCTTCGAGGATTTTGGCGCTTAGACCCGTCACCTCGTCCTCACGGTCGGGATTGATTCCGATTATTTGCGTCCCCGCCGTGTTGGGTTTATCCGTATCTTTGCGCGTTTTATAGTTGGCCTCGATAATCGCCCCCTCACTATAGCGCGGTGACACAGCTACGACATCCGGCAAACTTTCGATAAGCGCAATGAGGTTCGGGCTGTTTTCAATATATTTCTTGTCATCGAGCGTGGAGATAATCACGTCGCTCGTAAATTCAGTGCGCGCGGCATCCACAGCGCCCTGAATAAGTCCGACGAGAACGCCGCTCACAACGACGAGGTTCAAGAACGTCAATATCATTACGAAAATGATGAGCGACGTGGTCCAGAGTGATGCGCGGCGGAGCGACCGGGTCGCGAGGTAAAAACCGATGCGAATATTGAGCGCTGAAAACATGTTCTACTCCGACGTTTCGAGAACGACCACCTCTCCCGCCTGAATACCTGAGAGTATCTCTACTTGTCCCATTGAAGACACACTTCCCGTGGTGAGTTCGCGCTCGACCACCTCTTCTCCGGAGAGAATTTTGACGTAAGACTTTCCTTCGCGACGATAGACCGCGCCCTCTGGCACACTCAGGGTGTTTTGCTTGCGCTCAGTGGTGATGATGACGTTTGCCGTCATGCCGGATTTTATACGTGCGTCCGAATCGGTGAATTGCAGAATTGTTTTGTACGTCGCAACGCCGTCTCGCACCGTTTCAGCCGGCTCAACAGAAGCGACGACCGCGTTAAATATCGTCCCGCTACCGTATGCGTCGAGCGTCACGCGGGCAGAGTCGCGCACTTTTATCAGTGCGGTATGTATTTCAGGCACAAAACTTTCAATTTGGAATTTGTTTGAGCTCACCATTGAAATCTCAGATGTGTTGGAGGATGCTATCGAGCCAACCTTTGCTCCCATCTTGGTGACCACGCCGGTGAATGGTGCTACGACCAGTGTGCGGGAAAGCTGCGAGCGAGCGTTTGCGAGATCTGCTTCGGCGACTTTTACCTGCGCCGCTTGCGCGTTGATATCGGCCTGCGTTGTTCCTGACTTTTTCAGCGCAAGATTTCTATTTGCAGCATCCAATGTGGCCTGCGCATTTTTAAACGATGTATATGCCGACGTGAGTGAGGATATTTTTGTGTTGACGCTCGTACGTGCCGCCGAAATATCTACAATAAACGCATCGATTTCACTTTGTGTTACATCTGCAGTAGAGATTGCACGGTTGAGAGCGGCATTCGCATTGGTGAGAAGCAGGACGACAGACCGGAGGTTTTCTTCCGCATGCGTGATTTCTTGCGCGAGGTCATCCGATGCGGAGAGCGCGAGGATTTCGCTTTGCCACTTCGCAAACATAATCTCTGCGGTAATCCTACCGGACTCTGTTTCGAGCTCAGCTTTCGAGTTTGTGCTCTGGAAAATCAAATCCGGATTTGGGCTACGGGGGTTCGTCAACATAAGGTCAAGATTGTTGCGTACTGCATCATCGGAAGCGGTGTACGCTTCGCGGATTACATCCGCGACAGTCTGATTTGCGCGTTCGAGTGATATTTCCGCGTTGCGCACAGTACCTTCCGCCACCGCAATCTCCTCAGGACGCGTGCCATTTTGAAGAGAAGCGAGTTTTGCCCTCTGCACTTCGAGTGCCGCCTCACGTTGAAGTATGTTCGCCCGGATGTCGCCGTTTTCTACCTCTGCGAGTACAGTTCCCGCACCCACAGTGCCGCCCACCTTTGCATTTACACGGGTCACACGACCGCCCTGAGAAAATCCGAGGTCCACACTTTGTGCGGCAACCACTTTCCCGGAAACGCTCACATCGCGAATAAATTCACCAGGTACTACCGTAAAGGTATTCAATTTCGCGGTTCCCGAGCCGGCGGTGTACCACCACGCACCACCGAGCACGACGACGAGTGCCGCGATGATTGCGACCTTGTATTTAAGCGCTAATGCTACGTATGTATTCATATCTGAAGAGGCGCGAGTATATCACGAACGAATGTTTTTTGGCAGTATATCTGCCGTCCACGCCACTAGCTGTTGTAGGGTCTGTTTTTGTCTTTCTTTGCCTTGTCTTTCTTCGGCTTTTTGGCTTCTTTCTTGCGGTCGAGTCCTTTGGACATAATATTTGCTGTTATTTGTATAGAGAAATAGTACCACGCAGTCTTCCCGCGCCAAGTCTTCATCAAAACACCACTCTACTTGTGCTTGGCGCGTCCCTTTACGCGCTTTTTCCCCGCGAGCATCACCTGCTTTGCAGCGAGGCGCTTTGCCGTCTTGTGCGAGTGCGACGTCTTCTTCTGCATGACTCCTGCATTTGATCCCATGCCCGATAGTATACCCTTAAGTAGCTAAGAAATGCTAGCTGGCCTCGTCGGTTGCGAACCCCACACCTTTATACCTTGTAAGGGCTCTCTTCTTTAATCAAGAGCCGAGCTTGGCGAGCTCCTTTTGGGATGTTGACGTATATTTTGTCGTCATTTTCCAGAGTTCTGCGAGTTCGAAAGGCTTGGGAAGAAAATCGTCCGCGCCTGCCTCCTTCGCCAGCTCATCAGCATTTGGATATGCAGTAAGCATAACGATTGGAATATGTTTCGTTCTATCATCACCCTTGAGCTCTTGGGCAACTTCCCGCCCGTCTTTTCCAATGAGTGAGATGTCGAGATAGATCAAGTCCGGTGCGATTTTTTCTACTGCGGCAACCCCGGTAAACGTCTCGGATATACACACCTCATATTCTTTCAGTCCCAATGCTTTCTGCAGAGCAAACAAGATCCCCGCGTTGTCATCAATAATCAATACCTTTTTCCGCATAATATCAGGAGCGTGCATGTGATTTTTTCTCTACCGACTTCTGTATCGGAAGTTCGAAAAAGAATGTGGAACCTTTTCCCTCGGTGCTTTCAACCCATATCCGGCCCCGATGCTGCGCCACGATAGCCGCCGTGATGTAGAGGCCGATACCTAATCCCGCAAAGCTTTGCCCGCTTTCATTGCCGACCTGAAAGAAACGGTCGAAGATTTTATCCTGATGAGTCTTCGCGACACCTATGCCGAAATCCTTAATCCCCACACGTACTACCTTCTCAGTGTGGGAGAGCTTGATATTGATTGTATCCGCTTTCGGGGAGTACTTGATCGCGTTTGTAATGAGGTTGATGAACACTCTGCTAATCGAGTTGCGATCTCCGCTTATCTGCGCATGCGTCTTTCCCTGGACCGTAATGACGTGCTGCGGTGAGAGAAGCTGGCAGCTTTTGACTATTTCCGCCGTCAGACTGTCGAAATCAAAAGTCTTTTCCTCAAGTTCGAATTTATCGGCTTTGATCTTTGAAACGTCCAGAAGGTCGACCACAAGCTTCGTCAGTTGCTCGATTTGCTGACCGATTGTGGTGAGGTATTCGATGAGTGTTTTGTCCCCACTTTTTTCGTACTGAGCCTGGAGAATCTGCACGAGCGTCTTTATCGTGGTCACAGGTGTCTTAAGTTCATGGCTCGCCATACTCATGAAGCTGTCGTTACGCTGCTGGAGAATTCTCTGTTCGGTAATGTCCTGCATCGCAAGAAGAATCAGCTCTTCGCCCTTTTCGCTCTGGATAAGACTGCGACCGTTCAACAACATGACCTTCGACCCGATGACCGGAAAATCGAATGTGATTTCAAGGTCATTGAAGGCCGATTTCTGAGGCAATATCTTTTCAAGCGCTTCGCGCAGTTGAGGCGTATCCCACCGGCGATTCTTTAGTTCATACACAAGCGTTCCCTCCGTATCCTTCGCAGTTATAGAGAATGTCGTATAAAAGGCTTCATTTGCGCTCTTTACCCGCAAATTCTTGTCCAAGACCAGCAAGGGTTCGCGCATCGTGCCTAAAATAGCCTGTGCGTATGAGAGGGTTTGCTCGAGCTTTGCTTGAAAGGCAAGTTCTTTGTTGGCAATGACCAATTCCGCCGCCCGTTTCTCCTTTTCGCTATTTTGAAAGGCAAGTTCGATGTCGGCGATGACCAACTCCGCCGCACGCTTTTCTTTCTCTCCGGTCTGGAATACAAGTTCTTTGTTGGCAATGACCAATTCCGCTGCCCGCTTTTCTTTTTCTTTATTTTGAAAGACAAGCTCCTTGTTGGCGATAATCAACTCCGCCGCACGCTTTTCTTTCTCGTCGTTTTGGAACGCGAGCTCCTTGTTTGCGATAATCAATTCAGCTGCCCGCTTTTCTTTCTCGTCGTTTTGGAACGCGAGCTCTTTGTTGGCGATGAGTAACTCAGCTGCCCGCTTTTCTTTCTCTTTGTTTTGAAAGGCAAGTTCTATATTCGCAATGCTCAATTCCGCTGCTCGCTTTTCTTTCTCGTCGTTTTGGAACGCGAGCTCTTTGTTGGCGATGCCTAGTTCGACCGCCTTTGCTTGCTCGGTAATATCCTGCATCGCAAGAAGAATCATTTCTTCGCCCCGCTCATTCTGCAAAAGCCGCCGCCCGTTAAACAACATGATTTTCGAACCGATACCAGGGAAATCAAACGTAATCTCAAGATCGTTAAAGGATGATTTCTGAGGCAAGATTTTCTCAAGTGCTTCGCGCAACCGGGACGTGTCCCATCGACTGTTTTTTAATTCGTAGATGAGCGCTCCCTCGACGTCTTTTGCAGTATCAGAAAACATTGTGTAGAAGGCGTGATTTGCGGTCTTGATTCGCAAATTTTCGTCCAAGACCAAAAGCGGTTCACGCATAGTCCCCAAAATACCCTGTGCGTAGGAAAGGGTTTGCTCGAGCTCGCTCTTGCCCTTTTTTATCTCATCAATATCGATGAGTGTTATTACCGCCCCGTCGACTTTGTTTTCGCGTGTCTTATACGGACGCACCCACAAGGTGTGGAAGCGTCCCTCTTCGTCTTCTACTTCCTCATGCCGCGGCAGAGCGCTCCCCATCACGTCGAGGAGCAGTCCGCGCAAATTGGGAAACCGAATCGGGAGTCTGATGTCGGCGATTGACCTCCCGATATCGGAGGGAATGATGCGAAGTGACTTCTCCGCCGCGAGAGTAAGGCGTCTGATGCGAAGCCCCCGGTCAACGATAATGATGGGCACATTGGCACTATCAAGAACGTTGGTGATGTCGTTATTCGTCTGATCCAGTTCGACATTGCGTGTCTGGAGCTCTTCATTGACCGTGACGAGCTCTTCATTCGTTGACTGCAATTCTTCCTTTGCGGTTTCCAACTCCTCATTGGTAGTTTGCAGCTCTTCATTGAACGACGAGACTCCTTCGACCGCCGCGCGGAACTGCTCATCGGCTCCTCTCCCCTTTGTGGGGGTAGCGTGCAAACGTTCTTTCATAGTCGCGACTTCCTGCTCCAGTTTGAGAATCCGGTCGACGCTGTGAGGCACGTCGCCCGCTTTTTTTTGCGTGTTCAGATCTTCGCCAAAGAACGTCCTGAAGTGAAGACTTCTCGGCGACGCTTTTTTTGCGTATATTTTGAGGGTTTTGTATTTTGCGAGAAAAAGATCCGTATATCCGCCGATGCTTTCTGACTTTCCGAGAACAAGAAAGCCGGTTGGCTTGAGGGCGTAGTGGAAAATCGGCAGAACGCGTTTTTGCGCGGCCGGTTCAAGGTAAATCAGAACATTCCGGCAAGCGATGAGGTCGAGTTGCGAAAAAGGCGGGTCGCTTATGAGGTTCTGTTTGGCAAACGTGCACACATCACGTATCGCCTTTGAGATTTGGTAGCGGCCGTCCACAACCGTAAAGAAACGCCGTAGTCGCTCCGGCGAGACGTTTGCCGCGATGCTCATCGGGTATATGCCTGCCCGGGCTTTCAAGATACTTGACTCGCTAAGATCCGTTCCGAAGATTTGGAATGGAACCTTTTGCTTCGTTTTCTCAAGAAATTCGACTAAGCAGATTGCGAGTGAATAGGCTTCCTCTCCGGTCGAACACCCCGCGGACCAGATTCGCAGAGACTCACCTTCGGAGCTCTTTTCCAACAACGCCGGAAATACAAATTTCTTCAGGTGGTCGAATACCTCGCGGTCCCGGAAAAACTCGGTAACGTGAATGAGTAGGTCCCGGAAGAGCGCCTCAATTTCCTCGGGAAATTCTTGAAGGTGGGTGGCATACTCCGGCAACGTATCAATTTTGCGCAGGACCATCCTTCTCGCAATGCGTCGCTTCATGGTCGGTGTTTTGTAAAGTGAGAAATTTACGCCGGACTGTGTCTGTAACATCGTGAATATTTTGAGTAAGGACTCATCCTCTTTCCCGGTCAGCAACGTAACCGACCCTTGAGTCATCGTCTTCAAGGGGGCGACTTTCGGATGCCGGCTGATTACGCCAAGTTCGCGTGCAATGTACGCAGGAGCGAGCACAAGGTCGGCGGCACCGGACAGTATTGCGCCATGCGGCATGCTCGGGTGCTTCGCGGATTTCTCGTCTTGCGCAAACGTGATGCCGCCCTCCCTCTTGATTGCCTCCAGTCCCAAAACGCCGTCGGAGGCATTCCCGCTAAGGACAACACCGATGCTTCGATTCTTCTGATCACTCGCAAGTGACCGGAAAAAATTATCAATGGAAACAAGTCGTCCCGAATCTCCGACCCGGTTTACAAGTCGTAGCACTCCGCCCTTAATGGACATGTTTTTGCCCGGTGGTATCACATAGAAGTGGTCGGATTCCACACGAGTGCCCTGCCGTGCTTCCAGAACCGGTATGCTGGAGATTCTCGAAAGTATCGAGGCCAACAGGCTTTTGTGTGTTGGGTCGAGATGTTGGACATACACGAATCCCATGCCGGTCTTTTTCGGCAGATTCTCGAGAAGCTCCGTCACCGCCTCGAGTCCTCCGGCAGACGCCCCAATGCCAACAATCGCCCGAGGAATGAGCGTCTTTTTTTTTCCAATCCGAGTGCTCGTTCGGAGCTTCTGTTTACTCATTTATTCATTTCAAAACTGCAAAGAAAATCCTCTCAGAGCACAGTGTACACTTTTGCACCCGTGCCGCTACGGACTCACTAGTATGTATAGCCCACGGCTCATGAGGCTTAGATGAAGATGGGCCACACGTATCAACACCATCCTCGTTTGACACCTGCCCGCCGATTAATATCTTGAGACCCCTTTTACTTTGAACCTCGCAACTGGCTGCGGGACTTGAATTCGAACCAAAATACACTGCTCCAGAGGCCCTAATGCTTGTTTGCGCGCATTGCTGGCGGACTTGGATTCGAACCAAGATACTCTCCTCCAGAGGGAGAAGTCCTACCATTAGACGATCCGCCAGCACTAGGCACAAACATCAGCATTTTCTTGCAGAATCGGATGAAATGCAAAGCCGATTGCATTTCATTCCCGCCATTTGACGATCCCGCAATGCGGGTAACAATACTCTAAAAGAGTCCGCTGTTCAATCAGACAGAGGCCGTGATACGATTTACAAATTAGCAGTAGGTGCAATTGGTATGAACAACACACTTGTCGGCATCATCGTTTTGATTCTCGTTGTATTAGTCGGATGGTTCGCATATTCAGAGGGATACTTCGCGGCTGAGGAGAAGGCAAGCGGCGCGGGGCTCGACATCAACATCGGCGGCACGCAGTAGTAAAAAATAAGATGTGCTATGGGGAACCGCGGGCTAGTCCTGCGGTTCTTGCGTCTGCTGTTCCTGATATGCGGCAATCCGCCAGCCATCATTATTTCTGACGACGAGTATTACTACCGGTTGCGAGCGAGCAACCCCACCCTGTGTCTCTTCTACACTCGACATGTAGATTACATTCCCGCTCACGACATAACCATTGCCCTGCGATACTATCCCCGTGATTTCGATTCTTTCAGGCCACGGGCTCGATGTGAGACGGCCCGGTGCGCCTGCAGGAATTTTCTTCCACTGTTCGAGAAGTTCAGATGACACGTATTCCGTGTATTTTTCCTCTATCGCCTGTCGTGCGATTTCCGACTCACCTGAAAGCGGGATGTTTTTTAATTGGGCTCCGAAAGAAGTGACGACATTTCGTGCGGCTCGTTCGCCGAGTACATCTGATTGAAAAAAAGCGAATCCTCCGAGAATAGCTACGATGATGACGATGCCGATAGCCAGATTGCGATATTGTTGCATATGAATCATTGTTTATATTGTACTAACGAAGATGAAGGTAGCGTGTGGATTACTCCGCTTTCCGCTCAGATTTGAGACACGTACTCCTGTCGCGCTGAAGCCATGTTTCCTTTTCTTCGATTGATTGGATTCCTTTATCATCGAAGACAACATCGAGTAATAGGCCAGTGCGCACTTCCTCGTTCCAATACTGGTCGAAAATAAAATTGCCCAGAGAATAGTAGATGTGTTTTCCCTCATATAGTTCGTGCTCCTGAATGATGTGCGGATGCGAGCCGATTACAATTTCCGCTCCCGCATCAACGAACTGCCGCGCCAGAACCTTTACATGCTCGGGGGTCGGAACATACTGCTCGCCCCAATGTGTATACACCACCACCACTCGGCCCGCTTTGGCCTCTTTCTTTATCTGCTCAACAACCGGATTGAGCTCGCCTGCCCCGCCCGCCTGCGCTGAGGCTTCGGCGGGCAGGTTGGAAGCCGACGGCTTTCCAACCGGGGTCCACTCGCTCCAATTTACGAATGAAAACGCGATGCCATTTATTTCTACTTGGGCGACGCGCTCCGCCTCAGCACTCTGCGGGTCGCCTGCCTGCGCCGAGGCTTCGGCAGGCAGGCCGAAATACTGCACCCCCGCGGCCGTAAGCCAGTTCTTGGTCTGCACCATCCCTTCGCGCCCGAAGTTCGCGATGTGATTATTGCCGAGGTTCACAAGCCGGATATTGTGTTCGTACAAAAGCATTGCGGTCGAAGTCGGGAACGTAAAGGTGAAATTGTTCTCATCGCGCGGTTTCGACCCCACGCTTCTTGAGGGAAAATCACTGATTGGCCCCTCGAGATTCCCGACCACGAGATCCGCTTCTCGCAATACGTAGTCGATGCACGAGAAAAGCTGGTCGCCGCCTTTTTCAAGCATCGTCGTGCGGATTGTGCGGTCGAACATCATATCCCCCACAAAGATAATTCTCCCTTCATGTTTTGGCAGTGAAAAAGGTTCCGCAACGTATGCGATGGCGGGATTCACAAATGCGGCAAGACCCGTTATTAGTGCGGTGAAAAATCCTGCGATTTGAACGAGGAACTCCATGCCGCTACTCTAGCGGATAATCTATGTGGACTCAATCTTCGGTACGTAATTCGTGCTTCAGGAAATGCGTGGTCCTCCCCTCACGCATCGCACGCAAGAATTTCTTGAGCGTATCTACCATCACCGGCACTTCAAGATAATCTATCCCGATTGCGACCCACGCCACCCACAAAGGCAGGACCGTGCCCATGCTGTTGAACGCTGTGACAACAAATTCGTCGGTAATCCAGAAGATGTGGAGAAATTGTATGTTGAGAAAAGCCAAATAAAGAAAACTCTTCCAGTTCCAGCCACTTCGTAATTCGTTAATGTAGACGAGCGATACCGAGACGAGGGCCGGAATCTCAGTGTAATCAACAAGGACAATCAGAATTTCCCAATAGCCCGTAAAAACGAAGAGTGGTACGCCAAATGCTTTCTGCCAAACCACTTCCCCGAAGAGCCAGATGAGGTGGATTATTTGTATCAGGAATAATCCGAGCGCTACCGAAATGTTGAGCGTGTATGTCCGCTCGTACCAACTCCAAAATGCGTTCCACATATGCACTTATTGGAGCGACTTCTGATATGCGTGCACGAGTGCGAGAGCAAACGCATTTCGCTCGCCGGCTTCATCAGGAATATCCGCAAGACCGGACACTTTCCGCAACTTCAGCGCATTCAGCAACTGCATGAGCCCATCCTCTCTCTGTACGGAGTCGCGGGATGATTGAATTCTTTCAACGAACCGTGCTATCTCGTCGTGAACGGCATCCGCGTCAGGGCCCGCCAGCATTTCCTTCGCCTGTCTCTCATAGGTAGTAGAGACACTCTCGATGCCCGCGACCTCACGCGTCTTTTGCTGCGATCGACTCAAGTACCCTTCCGGAGTTTTACCTTCCCATGAAAATGCCATACGAAAATTATTAACGTGACTTATTAATTGCCGCTTTGATGAACGCATTGAAGAGCGGGTGCGGCTTAAGCGGGCGGGCTTTCAGTTCGGGGTGAAATTGAGTGCCAACCATAAACGGATGGACGTGCTTCGGGAGCTCGGCAATCTCGCGCAAGTCGCCGTCTTGCCATTTGCCGGAGAATACGAGGCCTGCGCCTTCGAGCTGCCCGACATATTTCGGATTAATCTCGAAGCGATGGCGATGACGCTCGGATATTTTCTCGGCGCCATACGCTTCGCGTACAATGGTCCCCTCTTCAAGGACGCATGGATATGCCCCGAGCCGCATAGAGCCACCATAATCTTTCCGCGCAAGTTTCTCGCGCTGCTCAGGAAGGATGTCGATTACCGGATGTGGTGTCTTCGGATTAATCTCGGTAGTGTTCGCGTCTTTCAGACCCGCGACATGCCGCGCGTATTCGATGACGAGCATGTGCAAGCCGTAGCACAGGCCGAAATACGGAATCTTTTTTTCACGCGCAAACTGTGCGGTCATAATCTTACCCTCGATGCCTGTTTCTCCGAATCCGCCGGGGACGATGATCCCGTCGTATTCGGCAAGCTTTTCTACAGCAAGTGCCCCCTTCTCAATATCTTTTGCATTTATCCAGCTGATATCGGGTTTGACTCCCGCGGTGTATGCGGAGAATTTTATCGCCTCGATTACCGAGAGGTACGCATCGGAGAGTACGAAATCACCCGTATCAAAGTATTTGCCGACGATACCGATTTTTACGCTAGCCCCTCCATTATGTGCCTTTTTCGTAAATGCCTCCCATTCAGAAAGGTCGGCTGGGTGTTTGGCGCGCTTGCCGACAGTTTTCAAAATGATGTCAGAGAGTTTGTCGCGCTCAAAATTAAGCGGCACGTCATAGATTGAGTCTACATCGGGTGCGGAAATGATATTCGCTGCTGGCACGGAACACGATATGGCAAGTTTTTCTTTTCGCTTGCTGTCGAGGGGTGTAGTGGAACGCGCAATCAGAATGTCGGGTTGCACGCCATATGCATTCAGCTGTCTCACCGCAATTTGTGTCGGCTTTGTTTTCATTTCGCCGAGCGTGCCCGGAACTGGCAGATATGAGACCATCACAAAGGCGACATCAATCGGATTTTCCAAATGAAGCACGCGCGCGGCATCTATGAAAAGTGCATTGGAAAAATCTCCGAGCGTTCCTCCGATTTCGACAACCGTAAAATCCGATTTCGCCATTTGTGCGGAGGTTTTCAGTCGCTGCACGATTTCGTCGCGCACATGAGGCACGGCCTCAACACACTTCCCTCCGTATCCGAGATTTCTTTCGCGTTCAATCACCGCCTTATAAATCATGCCCGAGGTCATGTAGTCCTCCGGGCCTAAATCGCGGTCGAGGAAACGCTCGTAGTTTCCCATGTCCTGATCGGTTTCGAGTCCGGAATCGAGTACGAACACTTCGCCGTGCTCAGTCGGATTCATAGTGCCCGCATCCACGTTGAGGTACGGGTCGATTTTGACGAGATTTATTTTAAAACCACGCGCCGCAAGAATCTTACCGATTGATGCAGTGGATATGCCTTTACCGACGCCGGACATGACGCCACCAATGACAAAAATATATTTATGCCCACTTCTGGGCCCGCGCCGCGCGACCATACGGTGTCTACTCTACCACAGCGCATCGGAAGCTGCGCGCGACTTTTATGTGCGTAAGTACCTCCGGACTGCGAGATAGCTCGAAACCGCCCCCAGCACGATGCCTGTGCCCATCAGAACCCCGAAAAATAGGATGAAATGGTCAGTATAGTACTGGAAAGCGTCAAAAGAACCGAACAAAATCTCGGACGTCGGTCCGAGGCCTATCAACACTGGGTAGAAAATGAGTATCGGATAGAGCAATAGAAGGACCACGGCTGCCGCCACCACCCCGTACAGGAATCCGGATATCATAAAGGGTCCGCGGACATACCAATGCCCGGCACCCACCAGGTTCATGACCCCGATTTCATCGCGCGATGTGTAAATCGTCAATCGTATTGTATTGAAAGCAATCAAGAGTGAACACACGACCAGCACAATCGCTTTCGCAATATCATTTTGTCTCGATTGATCGATGATATCCGTGAGCCGGTCAATAGCGGTCTTGTTTTGGAAGAAATTTATCTTTTCGATGGTGGCGCCCGATGCAGTCTGCGCTTCCTGTTCTGCCTTCAGATATGTTGCAATCGATTCATATTGGCTCGTTTGCTTCGCCCGGATTTCGAGAGACCCCCCGAAAGGGTTTCCGCCGACCTGCTCGAGTGCCTGCAATATACGCTGGTCGTTCTTGTGAAGTTCTTTGAAGTCCGCGAGCGCCTGTTCGCGCGTCTTGTATGCGACGCCCGCAACTTCCGGTAGTGCTTCGAGCGATTGCTGCACTTCGTTTATCTGTGTAACCGATGCATCTGTGGTGAAGTACACGACGATGTCTACCTGTTTTGAAAGCTCCTGGAGCGTCGCTTTCATTGCGGCATTCGAAATTAGAATGTTTGAAATCACGAAGAGCGTGACGGTCATGATGAATACCGCAGCAAGTGACACGAAACCGTTTCTCACGAATCCCGCTATGCCGTATCGTGCAACTCGTTTTGAAGTAAGCCAAAAAGTCATAGATTAGTTGGTAGTTCGTAGTACATAGTGCGTAGTGAATTCTTGAATCATACCGACTTTTTTGTCTCTTGACTACGCTCTACGCACTGCCTTCTGCGCACTAGAGCACATACTTGCCCTGTTTGTCGTCGCGTACGACTCTGCCCTGGTCCATCGTGACAACACGACGCCCGATAGAGTCCACTACGGACTTATTGTGTGTCGTAAGCAACACGGTGGTTCCAAGGTCGTTGATTTTCTTCAGAATCTCGACGATGTCGTGCGCATTGATGGGGTCGAGGTTCCCTGTCGGCTCATCAGCGATAAGCACGTCGGGTTGGTTGACAATCGCGCGTGCGATTGCGACCCGTTGCTGCTCGCCACCCGAGAGCTCATGTGGGAAACTCCAGATTTTGTCGGCAAGTCCAACCAAATCAAGCACGTGCGGCACGTCGGCCTGGATATCTTCGTCGCTTTTTCCCGCAACTTCGAGCGCAAAGGCGATGTTTTCGTAGACGTTTTTTGTGGGCAGGAGGCGAAAATCCTGAAACACC
>Ga0209542_10013545_pt1 | contig 14034 bp, 14 predicted proteins | sample RifCSPhighO2_01_FD_184028 | JGI IMG/M metagenome (GOLD analysis project Ga0209542, IMG submission 184028) | Soil microbial communities from Rifle, Colorado - Rifle CSP2_plank highO2_0.1 (SPAdes) (version 2) | ecosystem: Environmental > Terrestrial > Deep subsurface > Rock core/Sediment ...
TTCAAAAATTGCAGAGATGATTAGGAATGCAAAATGAAATCGGCAGAGCTTCGGCAAAAGTTTTTGAAATATTTTCAGGATCGGGGGCATAAAATTATTCCTTCGGCATCTTTAGTTCCCAACGAATCAGTTGATCTTGCCGGCACTCAAAGGGTTCTTTTTACCACCGCCGGCATGCATCCATTAGTTCCATACTTACTGGGTCAAGCTCATCCAGAAGGCCAGCGTCTTGCCAATATCCAAAAATGTCTTCGAACCGACGACATTGATGAAGTCGGTGATAGCGTCCACAATACATTTTTCGAAATGCTTGGCAATTGGTCACTTGGTGACTACTGGAAAAAAGAAGCAATTACCTGGTCATTCGAATTCTTAATAAACGAACTCAAACTCGATTCAAATCGAATATATGTTTCAGTGTTTGCCGGAGATAATGATGCGCCGTTTGACGAAGAATCTTTTGAAATCTGGAAAAAGCTGGGAGTTGGCGAAAAACGAATTTTTAAATACGGCAAAAAGGAAAATTGGTGGGGGCCGGTTGGTGAAACTGGACCATGTGGACCGGATACTGAAATGTTTTACGATCTTACTCCGTCAAATAGCGGACCAATTGATCCCGCTGCCGACAGCAATCGGTTTGTAGAAATCTGGAATGATGTTTTTATGCAGTATGACAAAAAACAGGACGGGTCTTTTAAACCCTTAAAACAAAAAAATGTCGACACCGGAATGGGGCTTGAGCGAATTCTGACAGTACTTCAACATTCAGAGTCAATATACGAAACTGATGTTTTCCTGCCTCTTCTTAAAAAAATTGAAGATCTTGCCGGCAATTTTAATCAGAAATCGGCCCGCATCGTCGCCGATCATATCCGCTCCGCAGTCTTTTTGATTTCCGAGGGCATTATCCCTGCTAATGTTGAGCGGGGCTATATTCTTCGTCGCTTGATTCGTCGTGCAATTCGGCATGCATCGATTTTAGAAATAAATCAGGATTTTTTAGAAACACTTACTAAAATAGTTGTTAAAATCTACGATGGATTTTACCCCAAACTCGACGAATTCCAAAAAACGATTATTAACCAATTACAAAATGAAGAAGAAAAATTCAAAAAAGCGCTAGCTTCCGGCGTGCATCAGTTTGAGAAAATCAGCGGTGATATCTCCGGCGAAAATGCTTTCGATCTTTACCAGAATTTCGGTTTTCCAATTGAATTAACTGCCGAACTGGCAAGTGAAAAAGGAAAGGAAGTAGACATTAAAGGATTCGAAAAGCTGCTCCTTGCACATCAGGAAAAGTCCAGAAGTGCCAGCGGCAAAACTAAAGGGGGTCTTGCTGTCAAGAGTGAGACTGCTGCCAGACTGCATACTGCGACGCATCTTCTGCATCAGGCGCTGCGAAATGTACTGGGTAAACATGTTCACCAAACAGGATCGAATATTACAGAAGAAAGATTGAGATTCGATTTTAGCCACGATCGGAAAATGACGCAGGATCAGATAAAAAAAGTGCAAACTATTGTCAATCAAAAAATTGAAGAAAATCTTAAAGTAAATAAAAAGACAATGCCTAAATCCGCCGCGGACGAACTGGGAGCAATCGGTCTTTTTGATGAAAAATATGGAGATTTAGTCAATATCTACTATATTGGCTCAAGCGGTAATATTAAGTATGCTTTCTCTAAAGAATTTTGCGGAGGGCCACATGCTAGTACCACTGGCGTTTTAAAAAAATTTATGGTACAAAAAGAAGAATCAGCCGGCTCTAATGTCAGACGCATATATGCTACAATAGAAAAATAAAATTATGGATCCTACTGCCCCCAAAGATAACGATCAATCGTCTCAGGCAAACGAAAATCCAGAAAGCCCTGTTCAGACCGGAGGATTCGTAGTTTCCGGAGAGCCGGGTGGCATACCTGACCCTAACCAGTCTCCTCAGCCAATACAACCCGATCCACTAAGCGTCCAACCAACACCGCCTCCGTTAGCTCCACCTATTGAACCTGCAGCAGGCAGTGATTTACAATCGGATTTACAGTCAACGGTAGTAGCTGCAACCGGCACAAATCTAGCCGGTAGTCTGGACCCTGCAGCCCTGCCTCAAGATAACCCACTTGCTCCTCCAGAAACAACTTTACCGGCAGAACAACAACAGCCGGATCCAACACCCTTTACACCTCCGCCATCACCATTGGGAGGCGCCCCAGCTCCAGACGCAAATCCCGCAGGCGTTCCCCAACCGCAGGGAACTCCACCATCGCAAGGAGAATCAAAGGCGGGGAAAATGAAATCTCTTATTATTGTAGTTGCTGTGTTTATATTGGTGGCGATACTGGCAGCGGTCGCCTGGTACTTTATTTTAAATAAAGGCCAAACTGAAGAAGAAAACACAACCACTGATACTCGTCCGATTGAACTCCCATCCTCACCTTCTCCTAAAACCAGCGGAGGGTTCGGCGATTTGCCAAGCCCGACCCCGACCCCGGAAGCAACCGCTCCTGCTGATATCGAAGAGGGAGATTCCCAACCTTAGACAACAAAGCTCAACAATTGATAAAATTTACTGACAGTCTATGGCTCTTACAGATATCTTTAGCCGTTTCCTTAAAAAAGAAACCCCACAAGAAACAAACTTTCTTTCCCTTTCTCTCGCTCCCGATCGAGTTCTGGCATCCGTTTGGGCTCTTAAGGGAGAAAAAGTAGAAGTATTAGGTTTTGCCAGAAAATCATTCCAAAATGTAGACAGCATAATTCATCAATCGGCAGTAGCCATTGATGAGGCGGCTGAAAAAGCCAAAAGCGATGTTTCCCAAGTGGTCTTTGGTCTTTCCAGCAGTTGGTTTGATAACGGGAAGATTAAAAAAGACGCCACCAAGCTTCTAAAAAAACTTTCTCAAGAACTAGAACTTGATGCTCAAGCTTTTGTGCCCATTGCCTCCGCAATTAAAAATTATTTGAAATTTGAAGATGGAATCACACCCCATGCAGTTTTAGTTGGAATTTTCAGTGATTCTTTCGAAGTTCACTTGCTTAAAAACAATGAAGTTGGAAAAACTCTAAATTCAAGGAACAAACCGACACTCGAAAAAATATCTGTTCTTGTAAAACAACTGGGGGAAGATAAAGATCTGCCCGCAAAAATAATAGTTTTTGGTATCCCGGATGATTCACGGCTGGCAGAGGAGATAGGAAAATATGAATGGAAGGGTACCTTTGTTAACAAACCTACAGTCCAGTTTCTTAAAAATAGGGAAGTATCAAAATCTGTAGCTTTTGCTCAGGCAACAGATGTGCTTGGCCATGAATTATCTACAACTGAGGCACTAGGAACCCTTGCGCCTGGCGGGATAGAAGATGTTGAACTTAAAAAAGAAGTGTCAGAACCGGACAGACTTGGATTTATTGAGGGTGAGGATATTTTGACGATGAATGAAGTTTCAGCTAGCAACGGGGAAACGATTGGTCCTCAAAGCCGTGAGGAGTTAGCAGTCGAAGTTGACGAAAATGTTAAAGCAGCAGAACCGACCGCAGTAGAACTAGAACCAGAACAAAAAGCAAAAGCCAAGGGAAGTCTTGTCGAAAATATGGCAACTCTGGCTTGGGTTTCTAAATTATTAAATATTTTCAAAGGGCCAGGGTTAGTTAAAAAAATTGGCATTGGCCTCGGTGCATTTGTAGCCCTTGCATTTGTCGGCACGCTTATTGCAGGTAGATTTATTACAAGCGCAGAGGTAGTAATTAAGGTCAATGCTAAATCTCAAGAGGAAAACTTCGATATCGACGCAATAGTAGGTGCGTCATCAGATTTCACAAGACAGCAAATTAACGGTCAAGAAATTGTAGGGGAAGCCAGCGGCAGCCGCAAGGCAGTAACCACGGGAACTAAAGAACTGGGCGAGAGTGCAAAAGGTGAGATTACAGTTCTCAACTGGACGGATGAAGAAGCCTCATTTGATAAGGATACAGTAGTCATTACCAAAAATGGGATTCAATTTGCGCTTGACAGCGAGATTAAGATTGCTTCTCGGGCAGCGAAGGATCCTGGAGAAAAAAATGTAACGGTTACGGCTATTGATCTTGGTCCCGAAGGCAATATTGGTGCAAGTAGCGAATTTACTTTTACTCAATATGATAAATTTTCTTTTTCAGCGGTAAATGACAATGCCTTTTCAGGCGGAGATGAAAAAAAAGTAACTGTTGTTTCACAGGAAGATTTGGATAAACTGGAAGAATCATTACTTGAGTCGCTCAAACAAAACGCTACATCAAACCTCAAAGAAAAACTTGCGGGTAAAACTTTTTCAGAAAGCGCTATAGAAGTTGAAATAGTTAAAAAAGTTTTCGATAAAAAGCTGGAAGAAGAAGCATCTCTGGTTAATCTTGATATGTCGGTTGAAGCAACAGCCATTGCCTACAGCGAAGAGGAACTCAAAAAACTGCTGGCAGAAAACGTTAAGGACGATGCCCCTGAAAACTTAGAAGCCAAAGCAGAAGATATTAAACTGTTGAAAGTTGATGCTGCCGGCACGAGTCGAGGTTTAAATTTAACAGGAAGTTTTGAAGCAAAATTTATCCCTAAGTTTGACGAAAATGATCTTAGGGAAAAAGTGATGGGCAAAAGCGTCAAAGGAACAAGGGAGACAATCAAAGGATTGCCGGAAGTAGTTGATGTTAATGTAAACTTTTCGCCGAGTTTTTTCTTTACAAGTTCCCTGCCGACTAGTAAAGAGAAAATCAGCTTCAAAGTTGAATCGTAAATAAATGTCACTGGAAATTTACTCCAAAGATCCGCCAAAAAGTTTCCCTTCAGAAAAAAAAGGTAAAGACAGATACTTTTTCGCTTTCATTTCAGCTGTGGGTTTAGCAGCTGTCATATTCGCTGCATGGCCTTTTTTAGTCTGGCAGGTATCTACTGCTCCTAGACTGTCAACTGGCGTGGAAGATGCTCCGATTCCCCAAGCGAGAGTACTTTCAGCCAAAAGTCCTAATTTGGAAAATATCCAGGTAGTTGAAGATGCCGACGGATTCTCTTATTTTGTGCCGACTAATTTACCTCAAAATAGTGCAAGTAGCGAAAATCGCCCGGAAAAATTTTCAATTTCTATTCCCAAACTTAATATTAACAATGCTGTGGTTAAAGTGGACAGTCTGGATTTTAAGAAAAACCTTTCACATTTTCCCGGAAGTGCTCTTCCCGGTGAAGTCGGTAATTCTTTTATCACCGGCCATTCGGTTTTGCCGCAATTTAACAATCCCGAAGATTACAATAAAATATTTACCAAGCTTTCCGATCTGGAAATTGGTGACAAAATCAACGTCGAAATCGAAGGTAGGCAACTTCAGTACATTGTCCAGTATTCCAAAGTCGTCAACCCTCGTGACCTTTCGGTCCTCGCCCCAATTTCCGAAAACGCCAGAAACCTTACCCTCATGACCTGCGTCCCGCCCGGGACAAGTATTAAAAGGTTAGTAGTAATAACAAGTCTGATATAAATAATGCGTCGATGATAATTTAATGTAATTTGACAAATTTAATGTAAAATGCTAAATTTAATGTAAAATGTAATATGGATATAGCTAGCATTACATCTCAGGGACAAGTAAGTATACCGGCTAAATTAAGAAAAAAGCTTGAGTTAGACAAAAGGAAAAAAGTTTTTATAACCGAAGAGAAAGGGAAAATAATCATGGAGCCAGTAAAAGACATTTTAGAATTAGGCGGTTCTCTCAAAGCTTCCATAAAAGTTAAACCGTATGAAGGTCGACAAGCATTTGAAAATTATTTGGCACATCGGGCAAGTAAAGGTATACCAAAAAAAGCGCTTAAAAAACTCGGTTTTCGGGAAACTTCGCCAAATATTTTTGCCCCGCCTAAAGTAAAATCTGCCCAAGATAAGTAATGGGACAGGTTATCGTTGATACTAATATTTTGTTAAGGTACATTTTGCGTGATATCGAAAGCCAATATCTGATAGCGCAAAAGTTTTTAACCCGCGCCAAGTCAAAAAACCTTCAACTAATAGTACCCCAAATAGTCATATTCGAGATAGTTTTCAACTTAGATAAATATTACGATTTTGCTAAGGAGAAGACTGTTACGGTTATTAAAGATTTACTATCTACAGGTTCCTTGGATATACAGGATTGGGACATTTTCAATTTGGCGATTGATATCTACGAAAATAACTCTATAGATTTTGTTGATTGTTTTATAATTGCCAAAGCGCAAATTTCTAAGGCTCATATATTCAGCTTTGACAAAGATTTCAAAAAACTAGCAAAACCCTAACTCTCATGGCCTGTGCCCCTCCCGGCACAAGTGTAAAAAGACTCGTTGTTATAGAGAGCCTTATCTGACAAGCTCAAACTCGCTGATCTCCACCAGCTTCATTTTTAGCCCGCCAATTTATTCCGAGCGAGAAAACCGTGGCATTCATGCCGGGGATGAGAGTGAATCCGCGAAGCGAGGAAGAGAGAACCACGGCCTTCAGGCCGTGGGAATCTACTGGCTGCGCAAAATACGAATGCCTCTTGACATTCGTATTTTATTCGGGTATAAATAAGGCGATTTCGTAATCCGCTAAAAAACAAGGGAAGAGTAATGAGAGGAGGTGAAGAGAATGAACAAGGGTAAGATTAAGTCTTCGACTTTTCGAATTGGCAAGAGAACTTTTTTCTTCGACATTAATGTTGCTTCAAATGACTCAAAGTATTTAAGAGTTACAGAATCTAGATTTATTGAAGAAGGCAAAGACAGAGTTAGAAATTCTGTGATTCTTTTTCCGGAAGATTTAGGAGATTTCCAGAAAAACTTAAGTGAAATGGCTGGCTATCTTTAAGTAAATAAGCACACCGGTGTGCAAAATCTAAAAATCAATTATTGACGATTTTGTTGACAAATCGTCTATTGACAAGTATGACAAAATTATATAAAATTGTTATACCAAGTCAGACTTGGTTATACAATGCAACAGGCTACTATTGGCACTAAGTATCAAATAGTTATCCCTAAAGATGTCAGGAGAAAAATTAAAGGATTAAGGCCCGGTAGTAAGGTGAGTGTAGGTAAGTTAGATGAAAATACCATTGCAATTAAAACAGAACCAACAAATTGGGTAGAAAGGACAAAGGGAATGATGACTGAGGCTTGGAAAGGCATTGACACTACAGCTGAGCTTGAAAAAATGAGAAATGAATGGGAAGTGAAGTAAAAAGAAATTTGAGAAAAAAATTAAGTAAATTTCGCTCAATAAGTTTAGATACAAATATTTTTGTCTATTATCTTGACAGTAATTCCTCTTTTTACTCTCATGCAGAAGAGCTTTTTGAACAAATTGCTGTTCGAAACTTATCAATTTTTACCAGTGTTATTACTTTATCAGAGCTCCTATCTTTTAAAGCCTCTAGATCCCAGATTTACAAACTAGAACAAGAACTTCTATTGATACCTAATTTGACGATGATAGATGTTAACCGCGAGGTTGCCAGAGAAGCAGCAAGTATCAGAAGGGGATATGGTTTTCGTTTGCCCGATTCAATTCAACTGGCGACGGCACTAATTGGCAGAGTCCAAGCGTTTGTTACTAATGATCAGCGATTAAAAAAATTTCAAGAGCTCCCGATAGTCATGTTGAGTTTACAGTAATTTTGTTAAGTGATAGGTAATCTTGTCTAGATTCAAACTCTTCCTCTGTCTCCAGAAAATACGTCCTTTTGAGCAACTCACCGTCTGCGATCAGTTTGACTTCGCTCACGACTATAGCCCCAAGCTAATTTGCTATACTTTTCGCATGAGTGTCTTGATTCTGAATGGGCCAACAGGAACTGGAAAAAATACAATTGCTGAAATACTTTCTAAGAAAAGAGGAAGGTGTGTGGTTATTGATGTAGATTTGTTGCGGTTAATGGTCAAAAATCCACATAAAGCTCCATGGCAAGACGAAGAAGGGAAACATCAACAGTTACTTGGAGTATCTAATGCATGCCTTTTAACCAAAGAGTTTATAAAGAATGATTTTTCGGTGATAATCCTTGATGTTTTATCATACGAAACGGCAAAATTTTATAAAGATAATTTAAATGAATTTGAACCTAAATTAGTACTGCTTCTACCAACTTGGGAAGAAATTGTAAGAAGAAATAAAACAAGAGAAAGACGATTGACAGATGAAGAACTGAAAATGGTTTATCAACAACAAACAGAGCTAAAGACCTATGATAAAAAAATTGATAATACAAAACTTTCTGCAGAAGAAGTGGCAGAAAAACTAGTCGAGTACATGAATGATGAAGGTACAGAACATAATGGAAGCTAGGGACGTTATTGATATAGTTCAGCTGTTGGAACATGAAGGCATCGACGTCTGGCTTGACGGAGGTTGGGCAGTGGACGCACTTCTTGGAAGACAAACAAGACCTCATGCAGACGTGGACATCGTTATTCAACAAAAAGACGTTGCAAAATTACGTGATTTACTGAAGGCAAAAGGTTATGACGATGTGAAGCGAGATGATACGAGTAGTTGGAATTTTGTCTTAGGCGATAGCAAAGGCCACGAAGTAGATGTTCATGCTATTGTTTTTGATGAAAGCGGAAACGGTATATACGGGCCAGCAGAAAGAAATGTTATGTTTCCAACGGATTCTCTAACTGGTAAAGGGAAAGTGAATGGCCATGCTGTAAGGTGTATCTCCGCAGAATACATGGTGAAGTTCATTTCGCCCTGGTTATACAAAAAACGTGATAAAGATTATAAAGATGTGTCTTCTTTGTGCGGACGATTCGGAATAGATTACCCAAAAGAAAATATAGAAAAATTACAAATCAAGGAGGGCAATCTAGATGATGTGGACGAGCTTGTTTCAATAGCAAACAAGGCTGACGAAGTAAGACTTGAACCGTTTGCAGGAGTCGAGCCACGAGGCGAAGAAGGATTCAGAAAAGTATTAAAATTTAGTGAGAAAGATTTTTGGGTGAGAGTAGCAATTTTAAATGGCAAGATAGTCGGTTTTATTTCTGGCGAACCGACAATTAACTTGAATACTAAAGAAAAGATTGAAGGAGTTGAACATATTAAGACTTTGATTGTTGAACCCCAGCTCTGGGGCAAAAAAATTGGGGGCTCTTTAGTTAGCGATGCCATTGAAGTTGCAAAGAAAAAGGGCAGAAAACAAATTGAGTTGTGGACTCACGAAACAAATTCCCGCGCCCAAAGACTTTACAAAGGAAAAGGTTTTAAGCTTACCGGTGAGAAGAAAAAAGCGGAAAATACTAACGAATGGATTGTCCACTATTCGCTTAATATTTGAGTTCGAAAATCACCTTACTAACTTCTGCTCTGGTATAATTCCACACAAATTATGGAAAGGGAATACTCTTTCGTAGCTGTAGATATTCAGAATGATTTCGCATCTGAAGGCGGCCAGTGGTATACACCTAAACCTGCCGTTGATTTTATGAAGAAAGTCCTGTTTCCTTTTTTGAGAGAAAAAGGCATCAAGATCAACGAAATAATTTCTGATTATCGTCAACCTAGACCTGGAGATAGGGGTGATGGTTGCCACCCGGGTGAATGGGGTTATGAATCGTTAGTGCCAAATGATTTAAGGAAAAGCCAGTGGATAAAATGCATGAATTCTCCGATTTGGACACGGGATAATATTGGGAATGTCGACGCAGAGCCTGGATTACCCCATCCTGATCCAGACGGATTCGGTCAATGGTTAGAAAAAAATGTAGGCAGTCCAGAACAAACAACTCCAATTCTGATTGGGTTAACTGCTGATTGTTGCGTATTGTCAACTGGCCAGGAGTTAAACTGGAGGGGTTATTATCCTTTAATTTTAAGGGAGGCAGTTGATCATGCGAGCGGGAAGATTGAGGATAGAGATAAGGTTTTAGAAAATCCAGTATCCAATTGGGCAAAATCAATAGATTGGGAAATACTTAAGCAAGAACTCTAATTTGAAAATCATTTCACAACCCCGACCCTGCCCATAAGGTTCAATCTTAAATTTGACAAAAATCTAATCCTGAGACAACAATACCCTCAGATTATAAACCCCTATATGCTGCTCTGAAGCTTTTTAGTGCTACAAATAGATATTGTTGATCAGAAGCAAACCACTTTTTCATAGTAGCTACTGCGTTTTTAATGTCTTCAAATTGATTTCCATTTTCATCAGCACTACTCCAGTCTACTAGACTAACTTTATTTGTTTTAGGTTCAATTAATAGATGCCTCCTGTCAAATCTATCAAGGTATGCTAGATCTAAGAAATGGGTTTTTCGAAGTGCCACACCAAAAGCGGCTCCAACGATATCTGGATGTTCAGCTACTAATTCTTCAGCAGCTATGCCATCTATAAATTTCTCTACAATCCATTTATTATTACTTTCAATAACTTCTGGCCCAACAATTCCGGCAACTTTTTTAGCAATACTTTCTTCTCCATCATGTAATGTTCTCTTAATTACGACGCTAGACTCCTCGTCAATAATAACTGCAACTAAACCTCTTTCATCACCATAATCCAACAAAGTCATAGGTGGCTTATTCTCTTTCATTCTTAGTTTTTCCGCAAATTCAGGAATGCTTTCAATTATGCTGTAAGCAGAATTCCATAAGTGAATGTTGAAAGCCATAGTTACATTCGGCTCTACATATTCCCAAAGAGGTTTGAGCTCGAAATCAATCCCTAATTTATCTGCAATCGGCGGGAACCAGCGCAGGATTTCTATAGAGGGCTCTGTAAGTGATAATATCAAAGGATAGTGTTGGTGATATTCCTGTCGATCCATCGCAAATAAGATCACCTTAGTTTGATAAAAAACATTTTTTAAAGTTACAGGTTGTCCTATTTCTTTGCATTTATTTACCGTATCTCCGAATAAATCCAGCAAAAATTCCGGATCTTCATCTAACACGTCAGGATTTTCATTATATATATCTGCATATGTAAGTTGTTCGCCAGTAGCCATTTTGTCGGCTAATTATACTTTTAATTATTCTAATTTGACAAAAATCTAATCCTCATTAACAATACCCTCATGATTCTTGGTATCGATCTTGGGCAAAGAAATACTGGTTTGGCAATTTCCGAAGGGGAACTTGCAACAGCTCATTCCACAATTACTCATAAATCCCTGACAGAAGCGGTTTCTAGAGTTGTTTCAATCTGTGATAAATTGTCCGTCGATAAAGTAGTCGTCGGTTTTGTAGAAGGTAAAGATAAAATTTATTTTGAAAAATTTGCCAGCCTCTTGAAACACCAATTAACAAATCTTGAAATAGTCTTATGGGACGAAACTCTAACGACTAGACTCAATGTGCCAAAAGAGAAAAGACGCCAAAAAGAACACGAATTTGCGGCCAGTTTAATTTTACAAAGTTATTTAGATAGCCAATGATTAAAAAAATTTTCGCTCCGGTCCAGGCTTGGATACTACTTCAGGGAAAGTGCGTCGGTTGCGGAAAAAGTTTAGCTCTTGCTAAAAAATTTGAGCGCCGCGACAATAGCCAGCAGGTTATATGCTCGTGCGGTCGGATTTTTATTTTTGATAAAAGAAACGGAAGATACCGAAGGGCGCTTCACCAAGAAATAATTTAATGCTTAAAAACAAAAAAAGATTAATTATCTTTGCAGCTCTATTTGTTTTGTTAATAGTTACTCCGGTTGCTGCCAACCTCTATTATCAATTTTTACTAAAGCCGGTTTCGGCAGGTTCCCAGCAAGAAAAAATTTTCGTAATAACTCCCGGAGCAGCGGTAATTGATATAGCTCAAAATTTAAAAAAAGAAGATTTAATTAAAAACCCGATTGCTTTCAGATTTTTAGTTTCCCGAATGGGCATCGGCAAAAATATTCAGGCTGGTGATTTTCGCTTGTCATCATCAATGTCGTCCCGTGAAATTGCTTCGGAGTTAACTCACGGCGCAATCGACATCTGGGTGACTCTTCCGGAAGGTTTAAGAATTGAGGAGCAGGCAAAGCTTATCGAAGAAAAATTAAATTTTAGTTCAAATGATATGTATCAGTTTAAAAAAAGTGAATACATAGAAATCGCCGAAGAAGGCTATATGTTTCCGGACACTTACTTAATCCCCAAAGATGCCACAGCTTCAGATGTCGCTGATCTCCTGCGAACAACATTTGATCAAAAAGTCGACTCATCGGTTTTTTCAAACGGTCGAAAAAATGGTTTAACCGAAAATCAGCTGATTACTTTGGCGTCAATTATAGAAAGGGAAGCGAGAAGAGAAGATGAAAAACCAATAATATCTGGAATTATCACCAATCGCCTCAGAGATGGTATTGCCCTTCAAATTGACGCGACCGTCCAATACGCCAAAGGTTACGACGATGTTAATCAAACTTGGTGGTCTCAAATTACTACTGCCGATTACCAGTCCGTCAAGTCAGCTTACAATACTTACCGAAATCCAAATCTGCCGCCCGGTCCGATTTCAAATCCTGGTCTCGAGTCTATAAATGCCGCAGCGAGTCCGCAAGAAACTCCATACTATTATTACCTGCACGATTCCGATGGAAACATCCACTATGCCAAAACAATAGACGAGCACGAACAAAATATCCAGGATTATCTACTTTAAGTAAATGCATTTGTTTTGAAGGTAAAAGTTCTAACTTAGTTTATCCTGAAGTTTACTGAAGGGTCCACTCGCCGGCACAGAGCGATTTTAGCTCTTCCTGAGTCTGAGACTCATCAGAGTCGATGACCTCGATTTTCGACCTCCCAAAGTCGGAGGCTCGAACTTTTAGAGACTGTAAGTGTTGAGAGGTTAATTAAAGTTTCAGACAATTCTAGTATAAAGTGAAAAATTCCCTTTAATATTACTGTTTCAAATTGGCACAATAACTAATTGAACTACAATGGAATATTGCCATGTTTTTTAGGAAGTTTCGTTTCAGATTTACTCGCTAGCATTTCCAAAGCACGAATAATCTTAAATCTTGTTTCACGAGGATCGATCACATCGTCAACATAACCTTTTGAGGCAGCAATATAAGGATTTGCAAATTGTTCTCTGTACTCATTTTCTAATCTCTGTTGTTCTAATTCTGGGTCGCTGGCTTTTTGCAGCTGTCGCTTATTGATAATTTTAACTGCTGCATCTGGTCCCATCACCGCAATTTCTGCAGTTGGCCAGGCTAAATTCACATCCGCACCAAGATGTTTTGATGCCATCGCAACGTAAGCACCACCATACGCCTTACGTATAATGATAGTAATTTTAGGAACAGTAGCCTCGGAATATGCATAGACTATTTTAGCTCCGTGACGAATAATACCCCCATATTCCTGCGCAGTTCCCGGTGAATAACCCGGTGTGTCTACGAAAGTAATAACTGGGATGTTAAAAGCATCACATGTGCGAATAAATCGAGCCGCTTTGTCTGAAGAATCTATATCCAAAACTCCCGCTAAATAAGCTGGCTGATTAGCCACAATACCTATGGTTATGCCCGACATTCTCGCGAAACCTATAATTATATTTTGAGCAAATTGCTCTTCTACTTCCATGAAATCTCCATCATCAACTACACGATATAAGATTTCTTTCATATCGTATGCTTTCCTTGTATCGTTCGGGATTAGGTTAACTAGATCTTCCACCGATCTATCCGGTTGGTCTGTAGTTTCAAAAACTTGTACAGTCTCCATATTATTTGAAGGGAAAAATGAGAGAAGTTTGCGAACTTCTTCCAAACATTCTTTTTCGCCTTTAATCTCAAAATGGCAGACGCCACTTCTGACGGAGTGGATTGCTGCTCCTCCGAGGCTTTCGTGGGTTACTTGCTCACCCGTGACGGTTTGGACCACATCAGGGCCTGTGATATACATATAGGCTTTGTCTGTCATAAAAATAAAATCCGTTAAAATCGGCGAATAGACAGCACCACCAGCACAAGGACCCATAACTACAGAAATCTGAGGAACAACGCCAGAAGCGTTAACATTACGTTTGAAGATTTCACCATAAGTTGCTAGTGAATCGACTCCCTCCT
>Ga0209542_10013550_pt1 | contig 14032 bp, 15 predicted proteins | sample RifCSPhighO2_01_FD_184028 | JGI IMG/M metagenome (GOLD analysis project Ga0209542, IMG submission 184028) | Soil microbial communities from Rifle, Colorado - Rifle CSP2_plank highO2_0.1 (SPAdes) (version 2) | ecosystem: Environmental > Terrestrial > Deep subsurface > Rock core/Sediment ...
TTACGGCGATAGACAGTTTGCATCAAGTCTTATGATAAATGGTGGTGATACGCGGGAGCAAGCTGAAGCTGGGAAGCGACTCCATCGCCACGACCTTACGGTCGGGGTATTGCTGTCGGAATAAAATTCAGCTATTGTTTCAGACACCTATACCCCGTCACATAATTACGGCTTTACGGTAAAATCGCCCGTTAACTCAGGATTAACATGGTCGTGGAATTGATATGTACCTGACTGATTAAGCGTTATAGTTTTATTTCGCCCCGTGCGCAGGTGTAGGTCACCCTCACCGGCATACGTCTCATGATTAGGATGCAAACCAAAGGCAATTTCGTGCAAGATATCATCCTGACTGATGAAAGTTAGGGTATCACAGAGACTCGTCTTGATCTGACGTGGACTTATAGCGCCGTTGCCGATGATAACTTTGTGATTTGCACCGATTTCCTGGCAAGCGCCTGTCTTCTTGCCTTCAACCTGATAGATTCCTTCTTTTTCAGCAACGCTCCTAGAGACTTCTGTTGGAGCCATATTGTAATGCAGGTGCCTCATAATAAACAGGGAACCTCCAACCACCACCAGAATAATGCCAACCGTAGAGACAAAAAAAGCTATGTTATAAAGTGGTTTTGGCCCTCGGCCCAAATGTAAGAAAAACAGGATTTGGATAATCATTTGCACAACCGCAAACCCAAGGATCGTTGCCAGCAAAGCGTTGCCTGAAACCGATTTACTGACCACAAGATAATAGGGTACGACGGTAAATACCAACGATAATATGAATCCAATGGTATAAGACATTACTGTCCCATGCTCGCCGTTTGACTGGTGATCTGTGCTGTGTACGCTGCTCATCCCGCTAGAAACCCATTCCATCCGTGTTAATTTCGCGGTGATAGCCACACTGCATATCCTTGATGTTTCTAACGGGACTCATACGAACACCCTTAAATACACAATGGTAAAGATAAATATCCACACAATATCGAGGAAGTGCCAGTACAGGCTAAGTAGGCCTAGCTTACGCACCATGTGCGGGTTAAGACCCCTACTAACGACGAATACCAGCGTGATCGCCATCCACAGCAATCCCGAGATAATATGTAGCCCGTGCGTTCCAACAAGTGTAAAGAATGAGGACAAAAACGCGTTGCGACTAAGCGTGTGGCCCTCATGAATCAGCTCAGCAAATTCCCTCAACTCTAAACCCAAGAACACCAAGCCCAGAGCGAACGTAATGCCATACCACACCAGAACCTGGTTTATTCTGCCGCGTCTGGCGGCAATCATCCCGATCCCACATGTAAAACTACTGGTAAGAAGAATAATCGTTTCAGTCAAAGCCAGTGGAAGACTAAAGAGATCGCGGCCTGATGGCCCTCCCATAGTATTGCCGTGCAACACTGCGTAGACCGCAAACAGTACCGCGAACATTAACAGGTCGGTCATTAAGTAGACCCAGAAACCAAACATTACCCGATCGTTTGCCGCTTCTTGGTGGCCCGTCTCTGTTGCTGTTACCATGTCCGCCACCTTTTGTTCTTTACAACGTCCAAAGCCCACTTGGTCACGACCTTAACAAATTCCGTTAAGCCCATATCTTCACTGGTGTCTGAATCATTGCCTCTATGTGCGGCTGGAGTTACGATTATACGGTCACGCTCAATCTTTTCTACTTCGTCAGCCGTCAGAGTGTATTCAGTTTCTTCATTAAAGGTTCGGGTAATAACACAAACAATGATGCCAAGAATAGACACAATTATGAGCCAGACAATATCCCAAACAAATCCAAATCCAGCCAAGAAAGCGAAAGCAGAAATATATATACCCGATGCTGTGTTATTGGGCATATGGATATCTTCATAGGAGGGTTTTGGTATGCCCTGTTGCTTCATTTCCCAGTAGGCATCACGAGACGAAACCTGTGGCACAACAGCAAAGTTGTAAAATGGTGCTGGTGAAGCCACCGACCACTCCAGCGAACGGCCGTTCCAAGGATCACCAGTGGTGTCAACTAGACGCCTTTTCTGGATGACACTGGCAATGATTTGTACGAACTGGAGTGCAACACCAATCATAATAATTATCCCGCCAACAAGTGCCATGATGAAGAACGGTTGCCAGCCGGTAGAGGAGTCATAGTGGTCTAGCCTTCTGGTAGCGCCCATAATGCCCAGTACATAGAGCGGTGTAAAAGCCATCAGAAAACCAATTAGCCAGCACCAAAACGCGTACCGGCCGATGCGCTCGTTGAGCTTGAACCCCGCGATTTTAGGGAACCAGTATGATATCCCGGCAAAAATTCCAAACAGCACTCCGCCGATGACCATGGTGTGGAAATGCGCCACCAGAAACAAACTGTTATGCAGCTGAAAATCTGCCGGTGGCACGGCCAATAATACGCCCGTCATTCCCCCTACCGAGAACAGCCCAACGAACCCCAGGAACCAAAGCATCGGCGTTGAGAACCGTATCCGGCCTTTGTACATGGTGGCAATCCACGTAAACACCAGTACGGTTGTTGGTATGGCTATTATCATTGTCATTAGCCCAAAGAATGCGTTGACGTTGGCACCGGCGCCCATGGTAAAGAAATGGTGTAGCCACACCGAGAGTGCGAGCGCCGAGACGCCGATCATACCTACGACATTGGACGTATAGCTGGCAATACGTTTGCGACTAAAGGTTGACACTACCTCTGAAAACACACCGAATGACGGTAACATTAAGATGTACACTTCCGGGTGTCCCCACATCCAGATCAAATTGGTATACATCATGGGATCACCGCCAGCGGTAGTGGTAAAGAAATGCGTACCTAAATATCGATCAAAAAACAACAAGAAGAGCGTTGCAGTTAGGAGAGGAAAAACGGTTACGGCCATGATCATGCTACATAATGATCCCCAGGTAAACAATGGCATCTTGCGAAGGGACATTCCGGGAGCGCGCATCCTAAGTATTGTCATAATAAAGTTGATGGCACCAAGCGTGGTCCCGATACCTGAAATCTGCAGGCTCCAGATCATATAATCAACACCCACACCCGGGCTAAATTCCCTTCCCGACAACGGTGCAACACCCAGCCAGCCAGTCGCGGCGTACTCGCTGCCCAGCAGAAAGAACATATTTACCATTAATACTCCTGCAACATACAGCCAAAAACCCAAGGTATTAAGAAATGGCGAAGCCAGATCGCGTGCCCCAATCTGCAATGGTACGATGTAGTTTATAAGCCCAAAAACAAAACCCATGGCTACAAAGAAAACCATAATATTACCATGAGCGGTAAAGATTTGCTGAAAATGGTCGGCCGAAAGATATCCGTGCGAGGACCCAGACGAAAGTGCCTGCTGGAGCCAGATCATAATCGCATCCAGTCCCCCGCGCAACAGCATAAATCCAGCAACAATAAAGTACATAATACCGATCTTTTTGGGGTCAACTGAGGTCAGCCATTCGCTCCACAACCATTTCCAGCGCTTTAAGTGGGTAATGGCCAAAACAACAAACAGTCCCATCGCTATGAAGGTTACAGCTGCGCCAATAGTGAACCACTCGTGTGGTAGCGCCTTCAAGCCTAAGTTACCAATTAGTAGTTCTTTCATTCCTGCTCCGTGTGGTTGTTATGAGACTCGCCGCCGCCCGAACCAATATATTTCATAAGCACTGTATCATAGAGCTCTGTTTGGGCAGCGGAGTAGTAGACTACTGGATTGTTTTTACTGGGTGTTAGCAACCTTTTATATGCGTCAGAATCGAGCATGTTTGAAGACCGTTGTACGCCTTGCACCCATCGATTAAAATCTTCCGTAGAAGTAGCACGGGCAGTGAACTTCATGCCAGCAAAGCCGGCACCGTTTATTTCGGCCGAACTACCCGTATAGTCACCTTCGGTGTCGGCCATAAGATTCAGCCGGTTCGTATGTCCTGTCATTGCATATAATTGGCCACCCAGATGCGGAATCCAGAACGAACTCATAGGCGCCTCATCGGCCGTTAACTCAAACTGCACCTGTGTGCCGGTAGGAACTTGTATAAAATTGACGGTCGCAATGCTCTGCTTGGGATAGATAAAGAGCCACTTCCAGCGCATCGCAACTACTTGGATAGTGAGGGTCTCGGCGTCGCCCACAATAGGTTTATGTGGTTCAAGCTTATGGGTGGCGGGCCACATGACCGATGCCAATATAAGCACAATAACACTTGGGATCAGCCACAAACCAAACACAAAGAATTTGCCATGACGAGCATGGGGATCATATGCAGCCCTTTTATTAGACTCTCTGTATCTCCAGGCAAAAGAATAGAAGAGAATCAAGGTTGGGATAGCAACTGCCAGCATTAGAGCTACTGAAAATATCATCAAACTGTGCTGCTCTCGAGCTATCAGACCCTTCGGCATAAACAGCGCAACATCTTTGCCACGCAACAATAGAGCAACTAGCAGTCCCAAGCCAATCAACCCCAATAATATGAGCCATACAGTTCCGCCCTGACTAAACTTATTTTTGCGTTTTGTCATAAACACAGCTTTATCATTACATACACATAACCATTATACGATAACTAAACTTTCGTTGGCTTCAGGCCTTCGTTATTACGCAAATAATGCCTGCTTACTGTTCGATGAAGAGATACTGTTGTGTTAAAATATCAGCATGAGTGAAGATGAGTTTACGAAGTTATTCAAATACGTCCAAGAATTTCGTGCAGAGATGAGCACTAAGTTGGATGAGAAGGCGTCCCAGAGTAGTATTGATAAACTGACAAATACAATTGATGGCTTTGTAAAAAGATTGGACGTTTCTGAGACAGAACAAGCCACCCGTGATTTGCAGTTTGATCGACTATTGGATTAGGCACGCGAAGTGTCAAAAAAAACCGGTATCCCGCTTAAGAATCTTTAGAGTTTGAACCCTTTAAACGTGAGCCTGTCGAACGTCTTCCCTACCGATGATTTTATATATAAGTAACCCTGTAAGAATCCTTAGAAAAGAATTTCAGTTTTTAAGAAGACCAACACAAAGCCACGGTCCGACGTAGGGCAGCTAAGTTTCAAGGCATGAGCATTGTTGCAGAGCCAGTTCTGCGAGCCTTCATTGAAGCTCAGCTTATGAAGCAGCAGTCACCACAGGCCATAGCCGGCAGACTGGCTACAGGAGTTGAAGGGTTAGCTTACGTATCTACGAACAGCACCTACCGTTACATTGACTCAGTGCATGGTAGGAAGCTTGAATATGACTTAAAAGTCCTGAAACAAAAACGTAAGGGTCGCCGCAAGCGACCACCAGTTGAAACATTAGGTACTCGTACCTTCATTAATGACCGTCCAGAGCTAATAACCAAGCGTCAACGAATCGGTGACCTGGAAGCTGGCTTCATCGTGAGTGGTAAAACCGGAACCGGATACCTACTGACGGCCGTAGACCGTAAGCTCCGTTATGGCTTTATCCGAAAGATACTGCCCGTGTCAATTAGCAATGTAGAGACAGCGTTCCTGGACATTGAACAAGAGTTCCCAGAGCTGACGTCCATGACCCTGGACAACGACATTCTGTTTCGGTTTCATGAGCGTGCTAGACTACAAAACACCTGAGGAAGTCCTGACCAAGTACCGAAAAGACCCTAAAAACAAAACATCCCGCTAACGCGGGTGTTCGACTTGAGGGCTACCGGCAGGCGTCGGCCATAAATAGTATTATACTATAATTTGAATACTTGCGCAACTAGTGATAAAAATTAGTTTAGCTTATACTTAGCGTAAGATAAACGGATAAATTATGGATAACGCAACGGGCAACGAACAAACTAAAGTAACGATTGAAGACGGTGTATGTCATTTTGAATATATTAATGAGCTATCAATGCAGAACATTCTGGCTTCAGAGCTAAGAGCTGTGGCGCTTATGGACGAGCAAAAAATAGATATTTTGCCATTTATTGTAGAGTTCAAAGACATCGATGATGACAATACAAGGATAGAGGTTAGAGATTTTGGCAAACTAATATCTACCAAGACGCTATTTGACCGCTGCTCAGGAGTATGGATAGTCGGTGCTGAGGGAAATGTAAAAATGCTTACAAACTTGCTCAACAAAACCTTTTTGGGCGACCGTATACGTATGGTTGACACACTAGAACAAGCCAAAGCCGAAGCCGAAGAGTTCAGGAGCGTAAAAGTGCCTATGCTCGAGCAAGATGTAGCATAGCATTACCCTTGGTCGTTGACTCAAGCATTGGAGTTATGGTTAAATTCGCCTGAAGATTATGGCAAAAAAATCAACAGCTCAAGCCAGCTGGCTCCAAACAACAGCCATTCGAGTTACCCGCGTACACTTTTTGTATGTTGCGGTTTACATATTGTCTACCATCATATTTGACATGTGGAATTTGTACGCCTATGAAGTTGTTACCCAATTGTGGACAGCAGCTGGACTGTTGTTGGTGCTCAATACGGTGCTTTGGTATCTGGGCCGGATGAAGTTTTCTGACGAAAAGATCTACGCAATTATGGTAATTTTGCTGGTCGTGGCCGATATTGCCTTTGCGGCCTATAACGTATATTGGCAGCGAGGTTTGGCCAGCAAGTCAGTAGCATTGTTTGCGGTACCCATAATTACCGCCGCAACCCTGCGCAGTAGAACTACCTTGCTTGCAGCGTCTTCGCTTTGTGTTGCTGCCTATTCCATGGTAGCGGTTCGCTATTTCTTTTTGCACTACGGCGAGAGCTTTAGGGTTGAGTTATACGGCAGTGTTGGTTTTTATAGCGCTATGTTTTTTGTTCTGGCGGGACTGCTACTTATCATCATCAAACCTACCAAAGAAAACTTGTAGGATCTGCTATGCCAGCACAGCGCAAATACTGGCTAGACTATAAGTCCAGTGTCGGCAATAGGAGCTGCTAAAGTCTCGTCCAAAACACTTTCTAAAATTGTTGGCGATGATGCTTCGGCGAGCATACCAGTAGCAACCCGTTTGAATGCTAATTCAACAATGGATGCAATCATCTCTTCGTACGCAAAATGCTTGTTCAAAAGAAAACACCTAGATAAGTACCCATGATTAGACAGTCCGGGCATAAGGTTTGCCTCAATAAAGTTAGGCGTCCCATGGGCATTCAGACGTATATCTATGCGTCCATAATCACGGGCACCTAAGGCCTTAAAGACATTAATCGCCAAGGCATTAACGGCTTTTTTTAGCTCTAGGTCTTTTACTGGCAACACTTCTTCTAAATCGGCTTTTTTCACCTTTTTACTCAAAAAGCTGTTTCCCTTTTTATCGGCAGGTGCAATTATTTCTATCGGCATTGCAGATAACTCGTTTGTGCCCGACTGTTTAGTTACTGCAACGCTAAACTCCCTTCCTGGCAAATATTCTTCTATAAGTGCGTCAGAATTGAAATCATGATGAAGAGATTTTACCTTGGATTTTAACTCCACGGTTGAATACACTACTGAATTTTCGTCAATACCTTGACTACCACCCATCCTGGAAGGCTTTACGAACAAAGGAAACTGAAGATCATCAGGCATAAGGATCGGGGCATTAACGCTTGACACATAGTACCTGGAACTCTGTAAGCCTGCCTCCATGACTTTTTGTTTGGCCTTTTGCTTATCCAGCCCAATGGCGCGTGCAATAGGTTCAGACCCCATAAAGTTGATATTGTTTGCCTTTAAGTAACCAAGAGTGCGGATCCTTGAACCGGCAGCATGACTTTTTGGCTTGTCTATATAAACGAACTTAATACCAAGTACAACTAGATCAGGTTTTTTGGCAACTAGCTTATCAAGATCAGCCATATTGTCTACCATTGATATGGCAACTTTAGCATAGCGTTTGTTAAGCGCTGCGAAAATTGATAGCTGAGAGTCCTTAGACATAGAGTTAAGACGAGGCGAATTAGAGGCCACAATCTCAATATATTTATCAATTTTCTTGTGATGAGCCCAATGTATCGTCTTTTGGATAGCAAATGTAATCTTCATGAAATCCTTCTGTGCAATTGTTTTGTAGCTTAGTGGTTACAAACTAGGCACACGCGTTATTGCAACGTTTTTCTTGTTTATCGTTTAAGTTAACTCTTTGTTTTGATACTAGCCCTGTGCGCTTAGTGTGTTTTGTACGCAGAAGAAATATGTATGATGTAACTATACCCTAAAATATGCTCGGTGGCAAGCATGAGAACGTGAATCTAAAAACCCATCCTCATCTGGTAGCCCAGAATAACTCTCAGGTAATGGAGGAAATAGCCTTCGACACTCCTAGGGAAGGAACTGACTAGGTGTAAATGTTCTTTGAGATAATCGAAGGTTGCTTCTATCTTTGGTCGCATATGCAGTAGTAGCTGCTGCCAACTAGCCATAACTTTCCGTTTCTGTTTGTGATGGGGATAGGCTACCACAATGACGTGGTGCTTCTGCCAGAGTTTCTTTCGTTCGACACTACCACCGTAGTGGCTGTCACCAACGGCGTACTTGGTATGTTCGTTAACTAGCTTATCTAGTAGCTGACCATCGTAGCGTCCAGCTGGGGTAAATACCAGAGCTACTAAGCGGTTGGCAGCGTTAATGGCGGCATGGAGCTTAAAACCAAAGTGTGGTCCTTGGTGGTTGAAACCCCAGCTAGCGAATCCTTTGGCCACCTTATGTTCTTTAGCCCTAGACTGTTTACAGACTGGTAGCATAGTACTGTCACAGAACCGTACTGAGGTGTTACTCTCTAGTGTTGCTGACACCAGTAACAAGAGTTTCGGGATAACCCGATGGCACTGCACAACAAAGGCTCCGTAGGTGGGTAGAGTCCGGACGTCCTGAACATGGTACATAGCCATCCAGTCATACAGTTGTTTTAATGTCTTGGAACAGGTATTAGTTAGGCTATTCCAAATGAAGAGGGTTAGTAGTTCAGAGTCTAGGATACACAGCGGTCGTCCACCTTTAGGCTTTGGTTGATCGGGTAGTGTTTCGGCTACCCAGACATAAATATCTACGATATGATGAGATTGTAAAGCACGCATATTTGTTTCTCCTGTTTGTCTGACGATTTACAAGAGAAAGTATAGCGTGCTTTATCTTAGGCAGAGGTTTTTAGATTCATGTTGAGAGACATAGTAGTCATCTGACTAAGGATAGTTTAAGCCGTATTTATGGTTTTTAAACTTACAATTTGCTAATTGATAATTTTTATGCTAACATAGGAGTAATTGTTTTTAATGATCCCGGGTTAGTGGTACATAATTACTCGATGTCATTCATGCAATCTGAGTAATAACTATTAACTGAAGGGTCATTTTTTATGTCTTATTCGCATCGCAGTAGCAGAGGACCATCTGTGCCCAAGCGCGCATCACGCAGCTACCACAGTACAACCAGAAATAATCGCGGCAAAGGAGAATACATCAATCCAGAGCGCTTTATCAAGGCAGCTTCAGCCGAGCAGGCTGATAAGTATATGCCGTTGAATCGCTTTGAAGATTTTGCTATTGATCAGTTACTAAAATCTAATCTTGCAGGCAAAGGCTACACCGAGCCATCGCCAATTCAAGACCAAGCCATACCTGCCGGACTTGCTGGCCAAGATATTATTGGCATAGCCAATACTGGCACAGGCAAGACAGCTGCTTTTGCTATCCCCGTTTTGCAAAGACTTATAACCGAGAACAGCTCCTACGCGCTCATAATTGCTCCAACCCGCGAACTGGCCGAGCAAATCGAGAGTGAATGTAAGCTACTGGCTAAAGGTAGCGGTTTGTTTGGCACATTAATAATCGGTGGTACCGGCATGGGCAATCAGCTTAGAGATTTACGCCAAAATCCCAGAATTGTAATAGGTACGCCGGGGCGTATCAAGGACCACATGCAACGTGGCACATTAAAACTCGACAGATTTAACATGCTTGTGTTGGACGAAGTTGACCGAATGCTGGATATGGGATTCATACGTGATGTAACGGACATACTAAGTCATACAAATATCAGTCGTCAGTCGTTCTTTTTCTCAGCAACAATAAGCAATCAGGTTAGAGGCTTGATTGAGCGCTTCACCAAAGATCCATTCACTATTGCTTTGCAGGCAAGTTCGGCCAGCGAAAATGTCCACCAAGACGTTGTGCGCTATCAAACAAGTGCAGATAAAATAGACAAACTACACAACCTGCTGATCCAGGACAATGTTTCCAAGGCTCTTATATTTGACGAAACCCAACGTGGAGTTGAAAGGCTTAATAAAGAACTGATTGCTCGCGGGTTTTCAGCCGAGTCAATCCATGGTGGCAAATCCCAGGGGCAAAGGCAACGAGCTTTGGCAAAGTTTAAGCAAAATCAAATTAGTGTGCTTGTAGCAACCGATGTGGCCGCTCGCGGCATTGATGTAGCCGATATATCTCACGTGATTAACTTTTCAATTCCAAAAGCTTACGACGATTACATTCACCGGATTGGCCGAGCTGGCCGAGCTGGCCAGATTGGTCACGCTCTAACGTTTGTAGCTCATTAGACTAGTACGGACAGACTTTGGTAATGGTCTTGCTCTGTACTGGGTGAGCATCTTGCACCAAAGCATGAGTCTCCCAATAAAGTTTACTGGTGGAGGTTTCGTGATCATCGCCCGGAAACGGCGGACAATGAGGCCCAATCCAGGTATCAAGTAGCTCATAGTCACCTTCTTGGTCACGCTCCAATATCACCGTAAGTACCGAACTTTGCGATGGATAGCGGTTCTTAGCAAAACGCGAAAATATAGTCTTTTTATTAGCCTTGGCGTAATAAATAGTATCTTTATCAGTAGTATCAATAATTTCAGTGTTGCCAATAATGCGGCCCATATCACGCTCGGCAGTAATGTTTTTGTGCTCAAATTTCAAATTGTCGGTGACTTCTTTGACAAGCCCCAAAACGTATGGTTGCCGGCTCAAGTAGTGCCCAGCTTGTGAAGATATGAGATTTACATATAATTCACGTCCACTTGGTATTGTTTTGATCACATATCTATACATCTGCACGTATTGTACTCTGTTAAGCCCATAATTCCTATTAATATTAGCGATTTAAGCAAAATTCTGATGCTATGATTTTTGCATACTTCTACTAAACTTGCGTCCTCAGCGGATGTTAAAACTAGCAACCGGCGAACAAAGTCCGGACTACTGCATATACTCAGATAGATTTACAGGCGCTTTGCAGTACCCGTCAGATAATCCAGAACTTGCCGATGTCGTCGGCGAGTTTTCTCTTTTTCATCGTGGCGAGAATCTGATTCCTGTGTTTTTTGACTATAAAAACGGCCCTGTATTTAGCGCACCCGAGTGACAGCTGCTCGCATGCAGTGTCAAGCATTAATCGTTGGGATTATCGATAATCCCAAAAATATTGTGCGTCAGATCTTTGAAAGTTCCCATCATCACGCCAGCACCAACATCTTTTATTTCTGTATGAACTTTGGCACCGGCTTCTAGAAGTTTCTTGGATGCTTCCTTAGTATCTTTGACGTGCCAATAGGCAACCGGAAAGCTTATTCCTTCTTTTGCAGCGTTTGGGTCAAGCCCCAACTCGCAATCACCAATTTTAAAGCTCACATAATATGGCTCGTCTATGTACGGTTTAATACCTGTAACTGTCTGCCAAAAAGCTTTGTCTTCGTCTAAATCCGCAGTTGGATAAATGACCGATTTTAATCCTGTTAACATTGCGCCTCCTTATGTGTAGTTATAGTATACGACTCAGTTAACATCTTGCCTACATTATTAACATCTACCCTAAATCTATTTGATGATCGGCATGCAGACCAGTAAAAATGCCCAGCTCTATGTGCGTGAAGCAGCCCGGATGATAATGATGGTGATCATAGCCTCTATCGGGCTGATCTGTACTGGTAGTAATTCTAAAACTGCCTTTGGTATTGGGTGGCTGCAGTCTCTGCATTTATGACGAGTTCCGGCCTCTTGTTGCAGTGAGATATGCGTTTTTTGGCCGTTCCTCTTATCAATACCCACTATCATCAACTCATCATCTGACAATATTAGTCCTTCGTCAGCAAGCTGCCCCCTTCGAATGGTGGCCTGACTGGCTTTTTGCCCTCGTTGCTCCGAATTACTTAAACCCTTACGATACCTAGCCACAACAAGCTCGGGCGAATCAGACTGATTGTTATACCAAGAAAATCCCTGCCGGTACATCACTTCTGCTTCCTTATAAAACGGCTCCAGTAGCGAGGGTTCAGCCTCCGCGACTACTCGTTGGATTGCTTTGTCATGATCTACGCAAAGGTGCGGTGAACCGTCATCACCAGTGACTTTATGCATCACAATATGCGCAACCAACAAACCTCGAGCTTCTCTTGGTATATCTTCACTTACCAACACTAGGCTTTCTGTTTCGCCCGTTTCTTCGTTATATATGTCGTAACCACCAAAAGAATGGCTGGCAGTAAAAATCCCGGACGGAATGACCACAAAGTCGAAACCACCAACTTCTGGCAACTCGTCTGGGACTGACTCTAAATAGCCAAGATCAGCCACTTGATCATACTGCTCAGCTAATTCTGGAGGAACGCTAGGAATTCTTGTCATAATTTACATATTATACAACTTTTACTTTGATTTTAATAGCCCTAGCCTAGTAACCGCTCACTACCCAAGTTGAGCTAAGGTCTTGAAGTAACCTGTCGGGTTACTGCGCCACGTAGTGGTGCAGATAGATAAGATAGTACTGAGTACCGTGGCTCCTTTTTCGGTTTGACTGCCAAAGGATCGCTTTCGTCTAAGAACTAGTTGCCTTAGGTCGCGTTCAGCCCGGTTGTTGTCACAAGGAGTATCGTAGATCAGACAAGCAAACAGTTTGGCCGGGCCAGCTCGGCTGAGTTGAGCCTTGAGCTTCGTAAGTTTAACTGGCTCTGCGCGGCTATCTGCTGTTTACCTATAGCTTCTTCTACACTGCATCGACCATTCGGGAACTGCACGCCAAGCTAATTAAATAGCGAAGTATAGCGCGCAAAAACCTATGGTCAAAGGCAATTTACATCTTTTTATTATGACTCAGCATACGTGCTACCGACTGAGTAGGCGCCTAGTAATCTAAACTTCATTTGTCTGCGATAGCTAATTTCATTTCTAAACACCTCCCATAAAGTTTTTGGTAGACCTACGAATCGCACCAGATAATCTCTGTTGCCACCAGCAGGAAATGTCTGGGTGTTACGGCGACCTTCAAGCTCAGACCATATGTTCATTTCACGCATATGCGTCATAGCTTCCAAAAAACCATCCTCTGCGGCGCGCTTAGTCGGCGACACGATGCCAGACACCACCGCTCTTTCTTCTGTTGAAAGTCGACCACCCGGTTTAAACATTTCCAGGTCCGGCTGGCGTGGACCTTCACGGGAAGAGATAACAAGAAACCTGGTCTGATTGTTTGGATCATCTTGCACATCGGCTTCAATAACGTTTAAACCAAAGTGCAGCGCAGCACGTTGACTACAAAGAGCTGCGACAGTTGGTCCCTTTCCGTGTACAAATTCAGCGGCGGCAGATGTGCTCTCAACGTGTTCTTCTGCAAATTTCCGGCGTCGGAGTAAATTTGTAGCCTGACCAAACGGCTTAGATTGAGAATAAATCGTACGCACATCATCAACAAAATCACCGTCACCAGCCAAAACCAGACGGATCAACAAGCTACCTTCTCCTAAAATGTTAAATTCACCAGTCAGCAAGGCATCTGTAACTTCTTGTACGGTACTAGTTTTAGTATTCTCAACGGGCAATATCCCAACATTTAGACCTTCAGTTCTAGCGTGGTAGACACCTTGTGTTACTTCCGAGAAATTCGGGTGATCCTGATATTGCGGTGGTCGCCAGCCGCCTCTTTTATGAGGCGCATCTCCTTCACTACCAAACAATACCCGACCCATTATGTCAGAATAGGAATGAATTGGGCCGATGCCACGAACCATAACTGGATTTATCTCAGCAATAAACTTCCCACGACCTCACGGTCGGGGTATTCACGGCTTCAAACCAACTTGAGGTTGT
>Ga0209542_10013551_pt1 | contig 14032 bp, 17 predicted proteins | sample RifCSPhighO2_01_FD_184028 | JGI IMG/M metagenome (GOLD analysis project Ga0209542, IMG submission 184028) | Soil microbial communities from Rifle, Colorado - Rifle CSP2_plank highO2_0.1 (SPAdes) (version 2) | ecosystem: Environmental > Terrestrial > Deep subsurface > Rock core/Sediment ...
TCCTGGTGGGCCAGGTGCTCAGGAAGATCAACTTCAAAGGAGATCCCAAGGAGATCGGTGAAAAAATCGTGGCGCAGCTGGGATCGGTTTAAATATTTTTTTGATAGATGAAGTAGGGGGATAGAATGTTGGATATCGATTGGACGAAAAAACAGCTGCTGATTCTGCCGTTTGACCACCGTGGCAGCTTCATGAAAAAGCTTTTTGGCATCTCCGGAAGGCCGCCCACGGAAGAGGAGACGCGGAACATTTCAGATTATAAAACAATCATCTACGATGGATTCAAACAGGCCTTGGAAAAAGGCGTGCCAAAAGACCCGCCACTTGCAAGAGTCAAAAATGTTTTCTCGCCCAGACCAACTCTTGCAAAAATTTTTCGATAAGCCTCAATGACGCTCTCATAAAAACTATTGAGCTCATCTTCTGTGCGTGAAAAAGAATAGAGATCTTTCATGAGAAATTCACGACTTCGGAAGATGCCACTTTTTGCCCGAAGTTCATTTCTGAATTTTGTTTGAAATTGATACACGGAAAAAGGAAGATCGCGATAAGAAGAAACATAGTCTCTCATAAGCGCCGTGATCGGCTCCTCGTGAGTGAAGCCGAGGCCAAGCTCGGTGTCATTTTTCAGTTTTGTCTTAAACCAATTATCAACTTTTGCGTCGTCCCAGCGATCGGTTTTCTGCCAGACACCTTTTTCCTGCAGAGCCGGAAGTCCGAGCTCCTGCCCCCCGATCGCATTCATTTCCTGCCTGATAATTTCTTCAATCTTTTTGAGCACACGGAGACCGAGTGGCAGATATGAATAGACGCCTGCCATTTCCTTATGAATGTATCCTGCACGAATAAGAAGCTCGGCATTTCTAGACACCTCATCTTTTGGCGCCTCTTTTCTCGTCTTTGTAAATAAAAGAGATTGTCTCATCACTCCAGTGTACGTAAAGAAAGCCATTGAGTCAAAAACCACCATTCGGAGCATTCTTGCAAAAGCACGCATCAATCATTGCTATGATTGTGTGCTCCGCTCGGCGCCGCCGCGCCTGCGCGAGGCTTTTACAAGAATGCTCCTCATTCCCACGCAAGGAAGCTTTGTATAATTTTCCTATTCAACTCCTTATCCTTCTGACTGCCGCAATGCCTTAAAAAGAGAGGGTTCGCTCTTGTCGAAAGGACTTTCCCATCTCCCCCTACTTTACCCCCAATTACGAAATGCCCCAAACCACGTAATTTGATACAATACAAGAGCGACCGTAAGGTCGCTCTTGTATGTTAAAAACCGGAATCAAAATCTACAACACTTTGCGAAATGTTGTCACTAAAGTATATCACATACTGGAACTGAAAAAATACGAAACACCTAAAGGTCGAAAAGAAGTTATTGAAAACATAGATGCTGTTACATTAGCTCTGTTCAAACAGTCACATGGTATTGCCACTAAAAAATCACTATTTAAAATCATCGCTCCACGCTGTTCGTACAAAACACTGGTTGTCTCAATTAACCGCATACTGGAACTGTTGAAAAAGATTGTCGGATTTCTCACCATCAGCAATCGCTTCAACTGCCACACAATCAAACACACCGATGTAACAGATCTCCCTGTCTGTTCTGTCAGAAAAGGAAAGAGTCACAAAACAATGAAGTTGTTCGCTTCATGGTCCAAGTCAAGCAAAGGTTGGTTCTATGGCTTAAAACTTCACTTAACCACTGATGTGAACGACACAATCGTTGGCCTCTATTTCACTTCCAGCAATTCAAATGACAGAGAAATTCTGAAAAAGATGAACAAAGATTTGACTGGGGTATTCATAGCCGATGCCGGGTATATCTCATCTCAATTGGAAAGAGATTTCTTCATTGAAAACAAAAGAATGTTGCTGACTTGTAGTCGGTCAAACATGAAAAAGATTGCAACTTTCGATGCTATTGAATTGCTGAAAACAAGAATGCAGATTGAAGACAACTTCGGTAATCTGAAACAGTTCCACAATCTTGTCTCAACTGTCTGTCGATCTCCACGAGGTTACTTCGTCAATTATCTTTCCTCCATCTGTTCGTATATGTTGGTCTAAAAAGTTAATCGTACTCGTTTCTATTTTTCATTTCGCAAAGTGAGAAAAATCGAGAATCACAGAAAGCTGTGAGTCTTCAACGTGGTTGGAAAAATCAGGCTGTGGAGGAGTTTCGTAATTGGGGGTAGCTACTAAACGCCTTTGTAACAATCCGTTTAAATGTTTCAGGATTGTTCAGGGCGAGATCAGCGAGAATTTTTCTGTCCACTCCAATTTGTTTCTTTTTGAGTGCGTTGATGAATTTGCTGTATGAAAAACCAAGAGGACGAAGTGCGGCATTGATACGAACATTCCACAGTCTCCGGAAGTCTCCCTTTTTGTCACGCCGATGGGCAAATGCATATGCTCCTGCATGAAAAATCGCCTCTGTTGCGGCACGCTCCTTTGTTGAACGTCCAAAACGGTAGCCTTTTACCTGTTTCAAGACATTGCGTCGTGTTTTGAGAGCATTTACTCCTTTTTTAACTCTAGCCATGGTGTGTTATAGATTAAGTAAAAATTGTGCCTTTGACTTATTGGACATGTGGAAAGGGACGCCGCGCTTTTTTGCAAGTTGGCTTCGTCTCCTTTCCTTGGCGTTGAAGTGGTTTTGACCTATTTTCCGGCCTATTACTTTACCCTTCTTTGTGACTTTCAGCCGTTTCGCGTATGATTTGTTGGTTTTCATTAGAATTTAGGGTGCTCGTAATACTAGCCTACTATCATAATTTTGTCGAGGCCGGTTCTCTCTTATGCCTTTCCCTATATTATCTTTTACTGCCTCGTTCAATGATTATCGTCATGCCTTTAAGGCTCTTCTTTGCGGAGTCGGCAATTTTGTATTCCTCGGTGATGAGTTTCAATATACGTTCCATTCTTCCCTCAAGAAATTTTACGTCGAGATATTTTGAGCGGCCGGGCAAGAAAAGATCAATCTTCACCCGATGTCCCTCGCGGAGCCACTCCGAAACTTTTTTTGCCTTGAGTTCAAGGTCGTGTTCACCGGTGCCGATTTTCACTTGAACTGTTTTTACTTCTGTGACGTGCGTCTTCGATTTGGCGGTTTTTAACTTTTTATTTTCATCATATTGATATTTACCAAAGTCCATTATTTTCGCGATTGGCGGCGTGGCCATCGGTGAGATTTCGATAAGATCAAGACCAACCTCTTCGGCTTTGAGGAGAGCATCCTTCAGAGGAAGAACGCCCAAATTGGTGCCATCTTCGCCAATGACGCGAAGTTCAGAGACGCGAATCTGGTGATTAATGCGAACGCGAGTAGTATTCAGGGTAGTTGATTGTGTAGCTGGTAACTTTGTTTCAAAACTATAGCAAGTAATCTGTTTAAAAGCAATTCTTCCCCTTACCCAAACCTCTCCGTTTTTATATTTTTCTGGGAGAATCCCAAAGAGAGCATATTGCTTGCAATTGATTCGACAAAGGCAGTCCGGCCGCAAATGAACGTAAGCGAATCTTTTTTCTTGAGATCCCCGAAAACTTCAGCAAGCATTGTTTGATCAACTCGCCTCGAGTAGCCATTCCAACCATCAGATTTTTTACCAGTAAGAGTTGTAAAAATTTTTAGGTGAGGATCACGTTTTGTTGAAGCGGCAAGTTCGTCTTTGTAGAGAATCCGCTCAAGAGTTTTCGCACTCAAAAGAATTCTTACCTCGCGAAAGGTTTCGCTTTCAAGGTGATGCATGTGGTGGCGAAGCATGCTGACCAAAGGCACCATGCCACTACCTCCGCCGATTAAGATGAGAGGCTCTTTGAATGATGTGTTCCAGACAAAGTGACCGCCGATGGGGCCGCGCATTTCGATTTGTCTGCCCACTGTCATATTCCAGAGGTATGGTGAGACCTCACCGTTTTCCAAAAGTTCAATGCCAAATTCAAGATTTTCTTCTTCAGGTGGCGATGCGATCGAGTAACTGCGCTCGGCAACATATCCGCTTGGTGCAGTCAGTCGAATATCATAATGTTGACCGCTTTGAAATGGCGGCCGGTTTGGAATTGAGAAAACCATCGTCTTTACGTTTTCGGCCGCGAAACTCATTTTTACCAGTGTGGCAATCTGCCATTGTGCAGCACTCATTTCATTTTTTCTTAAGTGTCCTATGAAGCTTTCCTCTCTTTCTTTTTTCCCTATCGACCATTTCAATTCTATTGAAATGATCGCCTTAAATCTTAAACCTAACACCTTATACCTTCCCATCCCCTTCATTCGCATGCCCTATTCGTTAAGTGTTCGTAACAACCTTTACCCTAATCATTCGTATATCGCTCTTCTTTCCACGGATCGCCGTAGTTGTGATAACCACGAGTTTCCCAAAATCCGGGACGATCGTGATCCGTAAACTCAAGACCTTTGAGCCACTTCGCGCTTTTCCAAAAATAAAGATGGGGGACAAAGAGGCGCGCCGGACCGCCGTGCTCCGGAGCAATCATCTCGCCGTCATATTCAATTGCGACAAATGCTTTCCCCTCGGTCACATCTTCAATGGGAAGATTGGTTGAATAATTGTCATATGAATGAGCGATGAGGTGGGTTGCGATGTCAGAGACACCGACGCGCCGCATTATTTCATCAAGAGAGACGCCTTTCCATCGCGTATCAAATTTTGACCACTTGGTCACGCAGTGGATGTCCTTGGTAACATTTTCTGCCGGTAACTTCAAAAATTCTTGCCATGTCCACTGGGTCGGATGTTCGACAAGCCCAGATACCTTAAGCTTCCAGTCTTTTGTTGAGATTTCCGGAGTAGGCCCAAGCGAGAGAACGGGGAAGTCATAAGTTTCGTATTGACCGCGTGGTAGACGAGCGTCGCGCCGCCGCTTCGGAATAAAGTCATCTTGAATAAGCATAGTTCAATGATAACAGAAAACTTCACTGTTCAAATTATGCTTGAGGACTCAGGTTTTAACAGGATCTTAAGTCAGATGTTTATACTAGTACAAAATTTACATAATTTTATGCGGCCGCATGAGATTATGTACACTACTGTTCTCAATTGTCAGGTGGTAGAATATGCAGATATACGAATGCTAAAGCGAATACTCCAGATATTTTTTCCAGTTCTTGGTCTTGCGGTACTCGTCTTTGTGCTGTCTGTTTCAATTCGGGGAAATGGTGGAATCGGTGCGACCTTTAGTACTGATCGGTTAACACTTTCATACAATCTTTTTCGGCTTGCCGGACTCACGGCATTTACCCTTGTCTCGTTTCAAATTGCCACGGGCCCCTACATGCACTTGTGGAAAAAACTTTACGGCGATAGATTTTACCTTTTCCACTCATACGAGGGATTGTTCGTTCTGCTTTTTGCACTTTTGCACTGGGGACTCATCCATCTCTATATGGCATTTGCCGACCTCTCTATTAGTGAATTTTCATTTCTCTATGAAAAGCCGTACATTTATTTTGGTCCCATCGCGCTTATCTTAATTGGTCTCACGGTATCTACTGCCGCTCTTGCAGTATTTGTCCAACACAAAAAATCCGAGCGATGGTGGCGATATATTCACTATGCAAATTATGCCGTGTTTCTCTTGGTCTTTTTTCACAGCATGAGAATAGGAAGCGATGTCGCCCGAACCGGAAGCCCGCTTAAACCGCTTTGGTGGATATTTTTCGCTCTATTTGTTGTCGGATTTTTCTATCGTCGAGTATGGCGTGTAAGAGAGAAGCTGTTAAGTGAGAGGTTATAGGGTGAGGGGAAGGTGTAAGGTTATAGGTTAAAGGGAGGAGAAGAATGGGAAGGGGGAAGCTTAAACCTTGCATCTTCATTCGCGTGCCCTATTTGTAAGGGTTCTCAACAACCTTTCACCTTTTCCCTTTAACCTTCTACCTCCCCCTAATGGGAAGGCTTGTTTTTTTTTACCATGATTGTACAGTGGTAGTGATCTTAATAATTGCTTAATTTATCATTGTAATAGTTGGGCTCATGAAGATACTACTTATCGAGGACGATGTGGCGCTTTGTCAGGCCCTTAAAGCCGGGCTTGAGAAAGAAAGTTTCGCGGTGGACTTTTTGAATGACGGCGAAGCTGGTGAAAAACGCCTGCTTATAAACCACATGGATTATGATTTGGTTATTCTTGACTTGAGCCTCCCAAAGCGAAGCGGACTTCAAATTTGTCAGAATGCTCGGGATCAGCAGATTACAACACCGATCCTCATTCTTACCGGACATGCGGATACGGAAGAGAAAGTTCGTGGGCTCAATGCCGGAGCAGACGATTATCTCACAAAACCATTTTCTCTTGCCGAACTTTTAGCTCGTATTCGTGCCCTGATGAGGCGGCCGAAAGAAGCACTCCCTGTTGAATTGCATTTGCAGGATCTGGTGCTTAATACCACAACAAGAAAAGTTACCCGCGATGGAAAAGAGGTTCCTCTGACACTAAAAGAGTTTGGCGTACTTGAATATTTAATGAGGCATCCAAATCAGGTGGTGAACCGTGATCAGATTCTCGACCATGTATGGGATTTTGATTTCAATTCGTTCAGTAATATTGTCGATGTCCATATGAATAATCTGCGAAAAAAAATAAATAACGGACGAATGGAAAATTATCTCGAGACGGTTCGTGGCATCGGTTATCGTTTCAGGGCGGCGTAGGGTAGGCGGTAATTTTTTATGAAAACACTCAATCGCGTCTATCAAAAAAAAGCATTTTCACAATATCCGAAATACGCATCTCAAGCGGCAGTGATATTTCACCAGCGCCGAAGTAAACATATGTTGGTAATGGCATCGGTATTTCTATAGAGGCGCAGTCAAGAGTGTTTGAACGCTTTTACCGCGCTGATAATGCAATCAAAGTGAAAACAGACGGGAGCGGGCTCGGACTTTATATGTCAAAGCTGATTGTTGAAGCATCGGGCGGCAAAATCTGGATGGAATCAGAACTTGAAAAAGGGTCAGTGTTTTACGTATCACTGCCGTACAAAAGCGTATAATGTTTCGCTAACAATAATCATATGCATACCTATGCACATTTTCCTCATTCGGTTCTTTTAGTTGAAGACGACAGTTATTTATCTCAGGCGTATAGATATTTTTTAGAGCAGTCAGGGTATATCGTACTCACTGCAATGGACGGGGAGTCTGCATTGAAAACAATCTCGCTCAAGAAACCCGATCTTGTCCTGCTTGATCTCGTCATGCCTGTCATGAACGGATTTGAAGTGCTTGAGGAGATAAAGGGGAGCAGTGTATTTCGGCACATTCCGGTGATCGTTATTTCAAATTTGGGACAAGAGTCTGAAATTCGCATGTGCAAAAAGCTGGGGGCGACCGACTACCTCATCAAGTCGAATTTTTCGATGAAAGAAGTAATCCATAAAATTCAGCACCACCTCGATACATTTCTGGATTGACAGGGAACCGCAATCGCTCGCATCGTGTATGAGTAGCCTCAAAAAAGATCACGGATTGGCAATTAGGGACGATATGATAGAGTGGATTTGAATTTGGTATCATTTTTTTTCAGTGCAAGAGTTGGTCGTATAATGTATGAAAATCCCAAGACGTAAAGCCGTTGGCAAAAAAGAGGTTACAGCGAATTTTAAGGGCTCGCTCCGCGCAGACCAGCGTTTTCTTATGGACGCGAGCGCCCTCCTTTTCTCTTCATTGGATTATGGCGTGACGCTGTCGCGCGTCGCCGAACTTACACTCTCTCACCTTGCGGACTGGTGTGCCATTTATTTAATTTCAGAAAAAGGTGACATTGAGCTTTTTACCATTGCCCACAAGAATCCAAAAAAAGCTCGTATAGCAAGAATTCTGCAGAAAAATAAAGCAATTGATCCAAAGGCTCATACTGGCGTCGCTCGCGTTATTCGCACAGGGAAGCCGGAGTTCCACGCACACATCACACCGGAGCTTTTGCGAAGTCTGGCAAGAAACCATGAACATTTCAAAATTCTTAGAAGCATGGAAATGCAGTCGAGGATGATTGTGCCTTTGATTGCTCGTAATAAAATTCTTGGCTCGATTACTCTTGCGTCAACTAATCCTCGCCGGCTTTATACCAAAACTGATCTTGCTGTTGCAGAGGAACTCGCGCGGCGGGCTGCCATCGCCATTGATAATGCTCACCTTTTCAACCAATCTCAAGACGAAATAGCGCACCGCAAACTTGCCGAGAAAAAGCTTCGTGATTCAAATATCAAACTTTCTAAGTTGCTCGAGAGTACCAGCGATGCCTTCATTTCGGTTGATCGGGAGTGGCGCTATACGTATCTTAACAAGCATGCGGAAGTAATAGAGCGTGTTTCGCGTGCTGACGTGCTTGGCAAGAAAATGTGGGACGTGTTTCCTGAGGCAAAGAAAACGCTGTTCTATAAGAAATATTATGAGGCGATGCAGAGCGGAAAACCTGTTGAGTTTGAAGAATTTATTGACGGGCGATGGTTTGAGATTCGGGTGCATCCCTTTGAAGACGGTCTTTCGGTATACTATCGCGACGTCACTGACAAAAAACAATTCGAAGAAAGGAAAGATGAGTTTATTTCCATGGCAAGTCATGAATTAAAGACTCCCATTACAAGCCTCAAACTTTTCACCGAACTTTTTTCGCATCCGATATCCGCAAAGCATCGCCATGAATACGTTGTGCAAATACAGAATCAGGTAGATAAGCTCAATAAGCTGGTCAATGATTTGCTCGATGTCTCAAAAATGCAGGTAGGCAAGCTTGAGTTCAAAAAGAAGTATTTTGATTTTACTGCGCTTATCAAGATGTCGGTAAAAACAATGCAGGCTTCTCAAGCTAATCATACGATCAAGCTGGTTATTCCGCGCAGACGACTTCGAGTGTGGGGGGACGAAGACCGTATCGAACAAGTCCTTACAAACCTTCTTTCAAATGCCAGCAAGTATTCTCCCGGGAAAAATAAGATTATCGTTCGTGTCGTCTTAGAGGACAAGTCATTGGTCGTGAGTGTACAGGATTTTGGTGTCGGCATTGATGTTCCACTTCAGAATAAAATTTTTAACCGCTTTTATCAGGTGGCCGGCAAAAAAGGGCACACTTTTCCCGGTCTTGGTATCGGTCTGTATATTTCAAAACTGATCATTGATAATCATCAGGGAAATTTTGAGGTGAAAAGCGAAGTTGGGAAGGGGTCAACATTTTCCTTTATGATTCCATGTGTTGCCGAAGAGCGTCCTACCCGAGCGGGGAAGCATTCCAATGAAAAAAAGTAAACACACATCTTTACATTCGATAATTGTTGTCGATGACGACGCAGGAATTCTTGATGCCCTTCGGATTGTTCTTACTGCGGAGGGATATGCCGTAACAACCATGAACTCCGGCGAAACACTCCTTTCAATTGATAAAGAACATCTGCCCGATTTAATTCTCCTTGACATGCTTCTTTCCGGAATCGATGGCAGGGATATTTGCAGGGAACTCAAAAAGAGAACGCTGACTAAGCACATTCCGATCATTATGTTTTCTGCTCACCCAAATGCAGGGCGGGACGTTAAAAGAGTCGGGGCAGACGGATTTGTAGCAAAACCATTTAGTATCAAAGACCTTCTTTCTACTATTCGAGCGCACGTAACTCCACAAAATTAACGAGCATAGCGACTATAATTTTGTAGGACGTCGAACTCTTGTGAGACGTCACTCGACTCGCTCCGCTCGCTCGTGGCAAGCCACACCGGCGACCTGGCGCACACAAAACACCTCACTAGAGGTGTTTTGTGTATAAGCGAGGCGAGTGCTCTGAGCAAAGTCTTAATCAAATCTTAATCTAGACTCATATAATTACTTTTGGAAACACAGATCACGAAAAGATATAAGAGATGAAATAGAATTCCTTATTCCTTAGGGTTCAATGCTCTCCAGCCTCGGCATGAGGCTGCTTTCCGCAAGGAGTGCGGCGGCATGAGGAGCATAAGGAGCGACTTTCGAAAGAAGGTCGTCGATAACCAAGGAGGCCGTATGGGCTTCGTGGTGTTTGTGGTGCGGGGTCCTGGTGGCAGGACCTAACGGTCAGAATGGAGAATCTGTTCTGGGCCAGGCTCTATGGGGTACGGGTTTCTCATAGAGCAGTCTCTTCGCTCTGCTTTTGTCGGGGCTTGAAAGAGGAAAGAGGGTGGACAAAACGCACCCTCTTTTTTTCTGCATGTTTTCTGCGTGCGTAAAAAACGTTGTTGAAACATTGAAAAGCTCCGCGGCCGAAACCGGTCGCGGGGCTTTTGTCATTCATGCTCTTTCTTTTTTCTCTACCGATGCGCTCGTGTTGTATAGTCCGATCCACCACCCCGTAATGCCCGAACGAGTCCTATGAGAATAATCGAACCAAGAAGCGCTACGACGAAGCTGTAGAGATTGAACCCTGTTACTCCAGTTTCGCCGAAGATACTCATGATCCATCCGCCGAGTACGGCTCCGACAATACCGACGATGATGTTCATCAGTGCCCCTTGCTCCGCATCATTTCCCATAATAAGTGATGCGACCCAGCCTATGAGGGCTCCAAATATAATCCACAGAAGTATACTCATGATTGTTTGTGTTTTGTTAGTAGATTATTGTTACTAGTCTATCGACACATCTACAGTGTAGGAACAGGTTGTGAATATATTATGAATTACCGCTCACACCCTCATTTTTAGCCAAGGATGCTTCGGTGATTGAAAATTATAGTCGGTTTACGAAAATCACATGAGTCGCCCTGCTCCTGCCGCCAGATGTGATTTTCTACTCACCTCCTTATAATTCCTAGCGAGCCCACAGGCGAAAGTCTCCTTTCATCTGGGGTGAGCGACGGAATTTCAACCATTGTCACGCTGCGTGACAATGGTTATATTTCAATCACCTTTCGCAAGGGCTAAAAATGAGGGTGTTCGCTCTGGTGAGAGGGGAAGGTGTAAGGTGAAAGGTTATAGGTTTAAGGTGATCATTTCAATCTGGTTGAAATGATCGAGAGGGAGAAAAGGAAGAGTAGATGGGGAAACTTTCCCCTCTTCTCCTACTTAAACCTTACACCTAATAGCTTAAACCTTCCCCTTAACCTTCTCCACTATTTTCGAATCAATGCTGAAAAATTTTCACTGTCACCAACTCGTTGTGCTTTTTCTGTCACATTATGGCGAGCACGAATTTCTTCAATTGTGCCGCTGTCATTAATTAACCCGAGCTCAAGCGCTAGCTCATCAGAATATTTTGGCAGAAAATATTTCCAGCTCAATGGTACGCGTTTCGGCGTGATACGGTTTACATGGTCAACGATATTTGTCGTGCAGGTATTTGTAATCGAATTATAAAATTCTGGCTTTTCACCCAAGGCATTGGCGCGCATAAGCATGTCAGTGAAAAGAAGCGCCATTTTTTCTTTTGTCGTTTTGATCGGATAGAGATAGACAGAATCTTTTCTGTAATTGGTGCAAATTTTAAGCACGTCTTCCTCATTGGCAATGACGTAGATGAGTTCAAATTTTCTGAAAAGCCCTTTGAAGGCATTGAAAAATTCTCCTTTTTCGCGACGCACTTCAACAGAGACGTCCACAAAAGAATCATCGGCGAAACCAAATGCTAGAAACGTATGCGCGGCGGCGCCGGAAAACGGTTCAACGATAAAATCGACGGATGTAATGGAGTCGAGATCGAATGTCTTGTCATAGTAGCTTGGCGTGTACTCAAGAACAGATTGGTATCTAAAATTTCTGATGTTGTGGATCGTGACATTGCGGCCGTTGAATTCGGCGTAGGGAAGTAGAGAAAGATCAGTCGACCACTCGCGATTATTTGACGGCCGGACAATGAGAGTGAAAAGGAGATGGGTAATCAAAAGAGCGACGACGATTTTAATAACGATGAGAAATATTTTTTTAATCATGGTTATAGTATGACATAAAGTAGCAGATTTTGATTGCGCTTGAATACTGCATACAAAAATTCCATGCGCCAATTGAGGGGCATGGAATATGATTTCAGGTCGAGGTCGATTCGGCTTTCTTTTTTGCCATACGTTTCAAAATGAGTTTGGCAACGTCGGGCTGAACTTCCTTTGGAATGTGACCAAGGATGATAGCTTTGATCAGATCATCTTGGGTGGTGAGCCATTCCATAACCCGTGAAATCAGGGCAACTTGTGTCATACCGAACTCATCGCTCAAACCATTGAGCGCTACTTTTGCCGGAGGTATCAATTCAAGCCGAACAATGATACGAGAGGCCATAAGATTGGCTCCTTTCATGTAAGAAATCCTTCTATTTTTGATACTACTATGGGAAATAACAAAGTCAAGATTTGCGTATAGGTTCAATAGCTTGGCACCACTTTCGTGGAGTAATATCAAACTACAGAGGATTCGGTTTTGAATTTTAAATGGCATTGCGCTAGATATTGACGGATTAGAAATGACATGCTACGTTTCTCACTAGAAGTTTAAGCTATTGTGGCTTAGACAGAGGGTCTACTTTCAATAGAAAGGAGATGTGATGCAAGCAGGACAGACTGCAACACGGCCTTTTCACGAGACGGTCGTGGATGCGATTCGTCGGTGCTCGAATCCATCCAGTGGCGAGATTCTGCGCATCTTCCAGCACATTTAAAGACACGAAAATTCCGAAGGGTCACGACAAGATCATTGCTGCAGTCGACCAGTTTTTCAATTTCCCCGGAGCTGGAAAGTGGGCGCATGCGATTCGCGAGGTGAAGAAGTTCATTCTTGACCAGAAACAGGCTAGCATGAAGAAGACCAGTGCCGTGGAGAGGGGCATCATCCTCTACAACCTTCAACAGGAGGCCGAGAAGTTGCTTGTCATTCTCAAAGATCGTAATACTGACATCAAAATGTGGGGCCTCCTTTTGGGGGGCTGTTTAGCGAACTTACACCAACTCACTTCGAAGGCTCTCAGCAAGTAACAAAGTTTTCTTATTCATCGATCAAGCACATACCCTACGGGAGATGTGCTTTTTTATAAAAAAGAGCCGCCTGAGGTTGTCATGCGACTCTGTATACGACGCTAGGGATTGGTCTGTATTATCGATCGAGATAGGGTACTACCATTCGAAGTGGAACCTTTCCTGTGCAAGAGTGATGATCGATGTTAAATGATCCACCTCTCACGCTACATTTCTCTCGGATCCCAAATTGTTTGAGGGTAAACCAGAAGAGGTCACTGTCGATTGGATGCCCATCAAGTTTGACTTTCTTAACGAGCTTGACTGGATCGAAGTCATAAGGAAACTCATTGTTCGCTCCCTCATAGATTGCTTGCAGAATGGCGATTCGGGCATGGGGGAAAAGTTTTCGGAACTCCCGTCTCCAACCATTCCGAGATTGCCGGAGCTGCGCGCTGTACTTTCTGAAGTTGGCAAGCGCATTTCTGATGCTTTTCATGCGAACTCCTTTCATGTAAGAAATCCTTCTATTTTTGATACTACTATGGGAAATAAAAAAGTCAAGATTTTTCAAAAAATAATGGCTTCGGAGAGGAAACTCTCCGAAGCCATGACGACTAGTAGTCCACGTCGGCGTAATCGTAATCATATTCACCGCGCTTGACTTTCTCTGCTTCGCAAGCATTGCACACGCCACCATGTGCGGGGTGATCGTGTTGCAATCCTTGCTCGGCCGCGAGCCTCTTGAACTCTGTCCACCAGCGCGGCTCGTTGAGGCAATGAGAGATCTCATGGACGTACTCCGCGACACTCTTCGGGAGAGACATCCCACGATGTTGGATCGTGAGATGCTCGCCTGAAGGGAACATCACGTGACCCGAGAACATACCGTGGGCTGGGTGCAGAGGACGTGTGTCCTTCTCCCAATCCACCGGCTTGAGCTCGTCGACGAACGCTTGCACGTTGTCGAAAAGAACGAGTCGCGCGATTGCCCAGTACTTGTCGTGGCAACTCTCGGTAACGAGTTTCCGACCAAACTCATCCTCGGTGAGCGTCGTGCCATTCCGCACGATGTCCACCAAGAGCTTGAATTCCGGACCGCAATCGAAC
>Ga0209542_10013552_pt1 | contig 14029 bp, 24 predicted proteins | sample RifCSPhighO2_01_FD_184028 | JGI IMG/M metagenome (GOLD analysis project Ga0209542, IMG submission 184028) | Soil microbial communities from Rifle, Colorado - Rifle CSP2_plank highO2_0.1 (SPAdes) (version 2) | ecosystem: Environmental > Terrestrial > Deep subsurface > Rock core/Sediment ...
AGGGAAAGATTCATCCGACGGATTTTGCGCTGTGGAAGTTCTCGAAAACAAAACGTGACATGGAATGGGATTCGCCTTTTGGCCGCGGGTTCCCAGGGTGGCACATAGAGTGCAGCGCGATGGCGATGAAATATCTCGGGGCGACGATAGACATTCACTGCGGCGGCGTGGACCATATAGCAGTTCATCACACGAACGAGATAGCGCAGAGCGAGGCAGCAACCGGCGAGCCTTTCTCGAGGTACTGGCTGCATAACGAATTCATGCTAGTCGACGGAAAGAAAATGAGCAAGTCGCTGGGTAATTATTATACTCTGAAGGACCTGACAGAAAGAAGATTCCAGCCAGTTGCATTCCGCTACCTCTGCCTTGCCTCGCACTACCGCAGCCAGATAAACTTCACGACGGACGCGCTGACTGACTGCGAGAAAACGGTAAAAAACATAAACGACTTCGTGCACAGGCTGAAGCACTCAAACGCAAGAGGCAACAACAAAACAATCGACAAGGAACTGGAAAAGACGGAAAAAATATTCACGGAATCAGTAAACGACGATCTTAACATGCCAAAGGCGCTCGCGGCGCTGTTCGATCTGATGCGGTCAGTCAACGGCGAGATAGATGCAGGTCGCGGCTGCGTCGAGTCGCTCAATGCCGTGCATGCGTTCTTTGTCAAAATCAACAGCATACTTGATATTCTGGAAGAAATAAAGACGGACCTGAATGACGAAGAAAAAAAACTGATCGAATTGCGCGAGCATTTTCGCAGGCAAAAGGATTTCAAAGCGGCCGACGACATAAGAACGCAGCTGAAAGAGCGCGGCATAGAGGTAGAAGATACGGTTCACGGTATGCGTTGGAAGCGCATCTAATACCGATCTTTTTTCTTTAGAAGAAGAAGTCTAGGTTTCCCAACTTGAGAAAGACAGAGTCTTTCTGAGTTCCCAAATGACTTTGTCATTTGAGGAAAAAAGAATATATTACTTTTGTGGCTCACTTACGTTCGCACACCTTGTCGTTTCTTAACTTTTGACTGCATACTATTAGCATGACAATGATGATTTCTCTTGACACGGGCGATCCTGCTGAAATCCGCAGAGTTCTTGACTGGGGGTTTCCTCTTGACAAGATAACTTCCAACCCTACGTCGCTTTCTGCTTTCATGAAGCGCGTCGGCGGAACGGTGTATGATGCGGCTATGGAGCTGCGTGACGAGACTAAGGGAATTCCTATAAGCATCGAGGCACTTGGGACAACTCACTACGACACTAATCTGGACAGCAGCATATTTGTCCGCGAGGCCGAGATAATAGATGGATGGGGGAAGGATTTTGTCGTAAAGCTGCCTGCCGTGCAGCAAGGATTTGACGCAGCCGCGCAGATAGATTTCGTGCCGATAAATTTCACTCTTGTTTTCTCGCAGCACCAGGGATTTCTTACGGGTGACTACGGCGGCACGTATTCGAGCCCCTTCGTCGGGCGTTATGATGATAAGCTTGCTGCCCTGGGGCTGGACCGCACTGGCATGGATCTTGCTGATGAGATAGTGCGCAACTTCCGCAGCCTTGAGTTCGCGACGAAAGTTCTTGTCGCAAGCGTGAGAAACACTGGACACATAGAACTTGCATCTTTGATGGGCGCTCACGCAATCACGATGCCTTTCGGCATTTTCCGCGATTTGCAGGATAAAGTTGACTGGATAAAAGAGCTGCGCGAAAAAACAAGACCGTACGAGCCGCAGAAACCAAGGCAGCCTTCCTGCAGCGGAAAGTTTGACGAAGACAAGATACGGGACTACGAGCGTGAGCTGCTTCATGACGGCATTAAGAAATTTTTACAAGATGCGCAGCGCGCAAGATATAGTATAATTTAATCTTCACTATGCCATTGACCTTTACTTCTGATAAGGTTGTATGCTATCTGTTCCCATGTAGGAAGACGGCTTTCGACTCTTTCTTCAATCATTTTGTACATGGTATCACTTCTACTTTCCACACCGAGTGATTCGCAAGCTACCGATACTCTATAAAAAACTGCATTCAACCGATCAGTTACCTCGTCTATGAATTGTTTTCTATAAGGCTCTAATTCAGGGCGACCTTTTATGTACCATGTTACCTCACCCAACAACTGCCTTTCTGCGCTTACATATCTTGCATGTCTTTTCATTCTTAAAAGATGAGCGAAACATATTAAAAGCATGGCACAGAGATCAAGGAACAAGCCTGACTGGCAGATAAAGATAGCAAAAGAGCGCATTGATATCTTGTTTAGCGAGGCTGCGAAGACATCTGACAGAACGTTGCGAAACAGATATGTGGAGTTGGCAAGAAGAATTGGCATGCGGTACAACGTAAAACTGACTGCGCAGCAGAAGAGAAAATTCTGCAGGTACTGCCATTCTTATTTTGGTGCACAAACAAAGCGGAGGCTGTCAAAAGGATTTCTGACAATAACATGTGCCTGCGGAAAAGTGAACAGGTTTCCGTATAGATAATTACTTCCTGTACAATTCATCGTACGAACCTTTTCTTTCCCATGAGACAAAATCGTCCCTTGCGCAGCCTCTTGCGAACGTACGCCTTCGTTGTACATCTACCGGCGCATCATTTGCGCCTATCAGATAAGGAGCACCTTCTTTGTAGAGTGTTTCCAGAATGTCTCCATTGTCGTATGTAAGCATCAGGACGTCGTTATGTTTTACTCTTCCTGAGCGAATCTCATTTCCAAGAGAATTTGCATCTGTCCCGCTGATTCTTTCCGGCATTTTTGTATAATCACGAAAACTTTCTTAAATCTTACTTCCCTACCTGCATGTAATCCTCTTCCTGCTTGGATTCCGCCCATTTGAAGTCCGAATAATCTTTGCCGAGCTTGATTTTTCCCGACTTGTAGCGGCACAGGAAAATGAAGTCAAAAACTTCTTTTCCATTCTCTTTGCGGGATTCCATTCTCACGGGCTTTATTATGTCTACCTTAATTCCGCACTCTTTTTTCACGGACTCAATCAGCGTGGCGGTAGATTTCTTTGTTGTCACCAACGCGCCAGGCACGTCCCAATTTCCTTTGCGCTTTATCATGAGAAACCGCCCGTCGTCGCGGACAATCAGCGCTTTCACAAAAACAGTTCGCATTTGATTAGATGGGGTGATTTGGTATATATAGCATCTGACATAAACAGTCTTTATGATGTCAGTGCTATGCTCGAAGAGCGTAGCTTTTCGGCACGCCAAAGAACCGGACGTTCTTTGAGCGTATGCGGAGACATTATTTTTGCATGAAAGCTAATGTCACCCACTATATTGCCGACGGCGTCGTGGAAAGCCTTCTCTTTTTATATATTTCCTATATACTCTGTCTATGAGAAGGTTATCCTCGATTCTTCTTGACATGTCTGTTAGCGCCGACGGCGCCGTTGGCAGATATATGACAGCGCGCCATGAGTCTGAAGATAATAATTACGGCCTTGATAAATATAGCAGGGGAAATATCGGCAGCCTTTTATGAGACACTATTTGATACAGTTTCATCCGGTCTTAGGTGTACTGCGAATTATTTGTGTCCTGCCGAAGATTTTGTCATGGGTGAGCCTTTTACTAACGTTTAAAAACCTGCTGTTCTAATGATAGCTGATATTATCCTCAAACTGGTTGCCCGTTAGGGATTTTTATCACTAGAGTGAGTAAAAATGGTTTCAGCAAGAGAAGCAAATCAACAGAGTCTCGTGGAAAAGCTTTCCGAGAGCATGGACGTAGAGATGCCCGACTGGGCGAAATTTGTCAAGACTGGAGTATCTAGGGAACGCCAGCCTACGCAAGACAACTGGTACCAGCTTCGCGCAGCTTCGGTTCTTCGCAAGGTCTACATGGACGGGCCTGTAGGCACAGAGAAACTGCGCAGCTTCTACGGTGGTTTGCATCGTCGCGGGCATAAACCGGCTCATTTTGCAAAGGGCGGTGGCAAGCTTATACGTACTATATTACAGCAGCTTGAAGGGGCGGGCTACATTGCCAAGGACAAAAAGGGAAGAAAGGTCACACCAAAGGGCCAGAAGGCAGTTGACGGTGCTGCCAAGGGACTGAAATAAAATTTATTCTTAACTGGGTGATATTTTGAGTCTTATACGAGTCGAAGAAGTATTGCGCCTATATGAAGGCTCTGGTTGTTCCATAAAATACAAAGAATGCTCCGCAGCTGATCTTGAGCCTTATATGAAAGGATATTTTCATGAAATAATCGGTGGAATGAACTCTAGGGACTTTGAGCGTGCTACCATATCTGATTTCAGCTTTGATTTGATTCATCGAAGATCCAATATAGGAATGGAGATTCTTCTAATAAAACCACACGAAGGTAATAGACATGCCAACTGAAGAAGAAATAAAAAAGAGGATGCTGCAGCAGAGAATGCAGGAACAAGCCGCGTACGCGGCTAACGCACAAGGCGAGGCGGCCCAGATGAAACAGGCCGAAGATGTGCTGCGTACCGTTATGAGCCAGATACTTGAGCCCAAAGCGCGTGACAGACTGAATAATCTCAAAGTTGTAAAACCGGAAGTTGCGATGCAGCTTCAGATGTATCTTGCACAACTCTATCAGGCAGGACAGATACCGACAAAAATCACCGACGAGCAGATGGTCGTCATACTACGTAAACTGACGGAGAAGAGAGAGACGACAATTAAGCGAAAATAACTACTAATTAGTAACTTATTTAAGTTAGGGATTCTATAATTATTATATGCGAGTCGAATGGAAGGCTCCTGTCAGTTACGTTTCTGGTACACCCATGTTTGATTCAAACGGGCATGTGACCCAGAGGGTAATGGCAGGCGTTGAGAATGTAATGGCAGCCTACACTGAAGTCGCAAGGCTTGCCGAAAAATACATGGATCATAATCCATGCAACTATAGTGTTGACAGTATTTTTGTGGTTGGCAGCGGCGCCAGAACAAATTTTGCAGACTCTGATATCGACATAATGCTGATTGCCCCGAAGCTGGACAATGCAAGCTGTGATAATGCCAAGATGATGCTTTCTGCAGTATTTTTTAATGACCGCCCGAAACAGGAGGCGATCGACGTTTTTATCAGAAGCCGTGATAAGTACCCCGACAGACCCAGCATGAATATAACATCAGAAGTTGCCGATATACTGCGAAAATACAACGAAATGCTTTGCTGATGCCCTAAAAAACCCTTTAATACCTAACCATCTAAGATTAGAAGGATACTCATCCTCAAATGAACTTACGTTCATCCGGGATTTTGATCAACAAGCTGATAAAAATGTCATCAAGAAAACCACTCGGGAAGAAAGTGAAGCTCATAGCCTTTCGAAGGCAGGCAGCACCCAGATGGGCTGACATCAAGAAGTATTCGCTCAAGCGCGCGCGATCACGCAGAATACGCGTGAGCAAGAAGCACTGGAGACACGGAAGAATCAGGATTTAATTAAAATATTGAAATGTGATTAAAATGGCAGCAGACGAAAAAATATACACAATACCGCTAAGGGACGCGTTCAAGAAAGCAAAAGGGCGACGCGTGCCTTATGCTGCGCGTCTTGTGCGATCTTTCCTGAAGACGCATACCAAGGCTGAGACGGTCAAGATCGGACCTAAGCTTAATGCTGAATTGTGGTCACGAAGCATCGCAAAGCCGCCTCGCAGAGTTCGCGTAAAAACTGTGAGAGAGGGCAATGTCGTTAAGGCAGAGCTTCTCGGGTTTGATTATGTTGATTTCAAGACACAGCCGAAGGTTGAGAAGAAGGATATGAAGGAAAAGCTCATGGAGCGTCTGGGTCCTAAGGCCGTTAAGAATGCGGAAGAGGACAAGAAAATAGACGGACTTGGCGAGAAGCCGGCTGACGCAAAGCACGTAGAAAAACACGAAGTCGGCGAGAGCAGATAATTGTGAAATTACTTTGGAAGAAGACTACTTATGACGGTCTTTCAACACAGCAGAAACAAATTGCTGAGCACACTTTACCTGTCGACACTTATTCCGGTTCGCTTTCTTTTATACCAGAATCCGCCGATAATGCTTATTATTCCATGAAGAGATTTTTTGACGCATTCAGACGGAACTAAATAAAATTCATACGGGTTCTACGAAACGGCACAGGCTTCTGACGCATTGATTATTTCTTTAAATATACTGCGGGCGTGGTTTTAGAATGGTTGACCTTGTGGATCTTGCGCGGGACAAAAGCGAACAGGAAAGAATCAAGCGGATAATTTACGGTGATACCACTAGAGCCGGAACTTACGCTCTCGCAGAACAGCCTGCGTCTTTCATTTACAGATCGACTTTACTTGAAACGGCTGTCGTGTGGTCGCGAAAGGTACTAAGATTAGGACTTTAATCCTTTGATTACAAATATAATTATGTTACTCAGGGGAGTTGTTTTCTCGGGTTCGCTTCGAGGCGCACCGCTCATTGAAAAATATTCTGCACGACTTATCGGCATAATCGGCTTTCGGCCGTATCCTGGCACGCTGGATATTGAGCTTGACAAACCCCTGGAACTTGCCGCGTATGCTACAAAACGCATAGAGCACGTAAGGCCGTGGGGCGCCGGCACACAAATAGATGCCCATCTTGCTCCTGCTACAATACGCAAAAAAGCCACTTCTTACAAAGTCATGGAAATGCGCGACAAGGAAAAAGAAATAGTTGACAACCTGAACAAGATAAGCTCAAACGAGATAGCCGAAGGCTATCCGTGCTGGGCAGTGCAGTTCACGGGCGAGCTGCTTGACACGCACGTAATCGAGATAATTGCCAAGGACGAGCTAAGAAAAACCCTCGACTTAAAAGACGAGGACGGCGTGGAGATAGTCATTACAGAACAGAAAGTGACGAATAAAAAACAGCGCTGATTTTGTATGTTAAATATGTAACTGATTCAATAACCTTATGGGTATACTAAGAACGCGATTTGACGGGGACATTAACCTTGGACTCCATGGATTTGCCACGGACAAATACTGCCTGATAGGAAATGTGCGCTATGCGGATAAGGTAAAAGATACGCTGAAAGTTCCCGTCCATTGCACGACTCTCCTGGAAATGGATTTGATAAGGATATTCTGCACGGGCAATTCGTCAGGCGTGGTTATGCCAAGCCTGATAGAGGATTTTGACGACTCTGTTGATGCTGTAAAGAAGCATGTTGACGTGCATTTCCTGCGCACAAATTTCAGTTCACTTGGCAATCTGATCCTGCTGAACGATAACGGTATCATAGTATCGCCGCTGATAAAGCGTCACTCACGTGATCTGGAAAGGTTTTTTGGCCTGCCTTCTGCATACACAACAATAGCTGGTCTCAACCTTCCGGGCTCATTGGGCTTTGCAACAAACAAGGGATGCCTTGCTCATCCGAAACTGAAGGAAAGAGAGAAGAAAATAATAGAAAGCGTCCTGAAGGTTAATGTAGATATAACAACGGTTAATTTCGGCTCACAGTATCCTGGCGCAGGAATAATAGCAAACAGCAATGGCTATGTAGTGTCTGATGAATGCAGCGGGCCTGAACTGGGCAGAATTACTGATGTTCTTGGGTTCCTGGACAGCTAGATTTTTGCAGTTTTTATAGCTTTTGTTTAATGCTAATTTTATGACAGGAAGATTAGCGGAAGACGTATTCAGAGTTTCAATGGGCGCTTACGGTATAGATTTCTGCACACGTCCTGCCGTTATAGATTTGTGGGCAAATCACATGCTGGAAGCGCAGGCACAGGGAAAGCGCCTTATCCATTCCGGCGAATGGTGCATGGCCCAAAGATATGTCAGCACTTCCAAAGGAAAATTTGAGAAGTATTTTTGCAAAGTCCCTGCTGTCACAGGAACAGTCCTTGATTATAATGACAAGACCCTCAAAGAAGGAATAACGCTCAACGAAGACGGAACTATAAAGGACGCAAAAATTATTCTGGGTGAAAAGGACGGAATATTTCTGCCTGAAGAAAGCAGCGTCGTCAGACTCCTGAATAAAAGATATTTTCCACTTATATCATATCTGCAGGGCATCGATGATATTCGGACAGACTCTTTCTATTTTGATGCGCCTCTTGCAGTGAGAAAGCCTGCGGGGATAGTGCCTGTTGTGCGTGCATCTGCCTGGCCGCGCAGCCCATGGCAAGCTACAATCGACATCGACGGTTATACACGCGACGAATTCTTGCCGACATGGTTTGTCAGTGACAGACGCGCAGCGTGACAGTAATTAAATTCTTTTTAAGCGCTCGCGCCAACCTATCGCTATGCACGTACCTCATGAAGAATGGAAAAACATAGCGAAGAAAGTGCCCAGCCTTGTTGCCGACTGTGTGTGTATTGAAAACGACAGAGTACTTCTTGTTCTGCGTTCGCATGAACCGTTCAAAGACCACTGGTGTCTTCCAGGCGGGTTTGTTGATTTTGGCGAGCGCGTAAAGACGGCAGCAGAGCGGGAGTTTTTCGAGGAAACAGGGCTTTCTTCAAAGGCGGGCGATCTTGTTGGCATATATGATGATCCGAAAAGAGACCCGCGCGGTCATCTTGTGTCGCTTGCGTTTTTTATGAAAAGAACCGGCGGAAAGATGAAGACAAGCAACGAAACATCCGATGTGAAGTGGTTTGATGTGAATGAAATTCCAAAGAAAATTGTGCCTTCGCATATTTTGATAATAAAAGACGCTTTAAAAGTCTTGGGAAAGAAGTGATAATCATGGCAGAAAAGAAAAACAACGTTGATGTAGCGAAGAAAGTGGTTCAGCCGAGCAAGGCAGATATGGAGCAGGACCTGCAGAAGAAGTACATGGAGCTGCAGATGCTAAAGCAGCACATCAACACGATAGCCCAGCAGAAGCAGATGATAGATGAGAGGCTGAATGAACTTGGTGTTACAATTGAAGCCATGAAGAGCATGAGTGGGATCAAGAAGGGTGAAGAAATATGGTCACCTCTTGGAAGCGGCGCCTTCATCAAATCAGACATAAAAGACATAAGTAGCGTTCTTGTTGCAGTGGGTGCAGGCGTTGTCGTGCAGGAAAGCATACCAAAAGCGACAGAAATACTTGAATCAAGGCTAAAAGATATTGAAGCAGTATCACAGGACGTAATGCAGCAGGCGCAGGCGTACATGGAAAGAATAAACAAGCTTGAGCCTGAAGTTGAGAAGCTTGCAGAACAGCTAGGTTAAACTTAAGGTAACCCATTTTTTTGAATATGGCAATTAATTACTTTCTAAAAGTGATTTTTTTATTACCCTTAAACTCCACATCAAACTTTTGAAATAATGGTTCTCTACCTAAAACTATTGGAGTGTCTTTTTCCGGATCAAATCTTCTTTTATTCAGAAATAATACATCCATGGCGATATTTTCATTACATATTTTTACATTTATTTTTCTTGTCCAACCACTTACATTTCTATCTATACCTATTATTTTATCTGTCGGCTTAACAGGGAATTTAAGACCTAGAAATAGCTTTCCGATGATTACATACGAAAAGTTTATATCAGAACCAGAATCTATAAGTGCGTCCAATTCAAGATTTTCTTTCGAGTCCACAATACCTATTGGTATGATAGGTTTTGGATCGTAATCAAACGAAGTTTCCATAGAATTCTCACGAGTGTATATGTAGTATTTTATTTTTTTTGGGTAACGTAAAAAGAGATTTTTTTTGACCATTATATTGAGGCAAAGAAAGTTTCCTTATTACTACATTTAAGGATTTATTGGATATTATGACATTACTATTGACTAAGCCTATACACTTCCCGTGGTATTTTTTGTTTTTATTTAATTCCGTCAATACCGACGAGTCTAAGGATATTTTAGATTTACTGAACATATCTAAGTATTACGGCTGACTTATATTTAAAGTTCTGTAATAATTACAGTTTTTATACTAGGAATACCACCCGTCTTTAGACGGTAGTATTATTCGTGGCATTCCTGTATCAAAGAATCCACAAATCGTATTGTGGTATTTCACAAAAATACCACCATCTTCAGATGGTGGATTCTTTTTATAATTCTATCACTTTGCTCTTCTCAATGAATTTCAGAAATTTCGAGTCATTGTTTTCTATCCATGATACACCTTTTGCACCTATGACAATGGAACCTTTGTCTTCCAGATAAGCGAGTATGAGACGAAGAGTCTGATCCATAATCTTTTTCTTCAGTCGCCTCTTCAACTCTTCTAAAGAAACCGGCCCATCTGCTTCTTTTAGAGCCTTTTCGACCGTTAGGACTGTTTTGAGAGTTGGCCAGTGATGTATATTCTCTACAAATTTTATATTGATTGGTTTTTCACTGCCGATTTCGCTTGTTTTCATGGTGTTACATATACATACATATGTATATAAATTTATATGTAATGAACCTATGACCATAGCCTAAAGTTCATATAGTTCCAGACCCATTATCTAAGTTATGTTCGGATCACTCAAAAAACGTTTGCAGCAGGCAGTCGAAAAGGTATCGAATATTGTTTCTAAGAACGAAGCGCCGCCTAAGCCTGTTCATGACGACGACTCAATACGTAAAGAGATACACAAAGAAGCCGAGCTGATTGCCAAGAGCGATACTTTCGAAGAGATCACGCGGGAAGCGGCCAAGGAAGAGGAAGCAGAAAAATTCGAGCGGGTTATCGAGAAGGTGCTCACGGAAGAAGGCAAGACAGCTCTTGAAGCCAGGGAAGAGGCACATCTTCTTGCCGAGACGCGGCCGTTCTCGGAAGTAATATCCGAGGAAGTTTCAAAGGAAGACATACAGGAAGCGGAAGAGAAGCTGGGGGAAATAATAGAACGTACTGAAGAGGCGCAGGTAAAGGAAGAGCGTGTAATAGAGCAGGTCGAGCAAAAGGTCGACGAGATAAAGGAAAAAATCGAGCTCGACGTTGCCGCGGAGCGCATAGAAGAAGCGCAGCGCGAAACACAGCGACAGGTAGAAAAAATCGAAGGACCGCCAGTATACGAGGAAGTAAAAGTTCTCAAGCAGAAGACGGATCTTGAGAAACTTGTAGAGGAAACGGCTCCAGAATACATACCAGAACCCAGAGTACCTGAAATTCCTAAGCAAGAAGAACGAAAAGGCCTCCTGCGCAAAATAACAGAAAAAACGCTGACACCGGAAGATATTGAAGTTATTCTAAAAGAGCTGGAAATGGCGCTGCTTGAGAACGATGTTTCTGTAGAGGTAGCCGAGCGGATCGGCAGCGACATAAAGAAACAATTGGCGGGCGTTTCGGTGCGCCGCGGAACAGTGGAAGACGTAATAAAAGACGCGCTCAGGAATGCGGTTGTCGACGTATTGAGCCAGGAAACTATTGATCTCGACGCGCTGATAGAAAAGAAGGAAGGACCGTTCACCATAATGATGGTGGGGTTCAACGGGGTCGGGAAGACGACGACACTTGCAAAGCTGGCGAATAAATTGCGCAAATACCAGCCGGTCCTTGCTGCAGCGGATACATTCAGAGCCGCAAGCATAGAGCAGCTGGAAGAGCACGGAAAGAAGCTGAGCATGCGGGTGATAAAACATACGTACGGCAGCGACCCAGCAGCAGTAATATTTGATGCAAGAAAACACGCGGCAGCAAACGGCAACAAGCTGGTGCTTGCTGATACGGCAGGCAGAAGCCACAGCAACGCGAACCTGATGGACGAATTAAAGAAGATTACAAGAGTCAACTCACCTGATCTGAAAATCCTCGTTCTCGATTCGATAACAGGCAATGATATTTACGAGCAGTGCAGGCTGTTCAACGACGCAGTAGGCGTAGATGCGATAATCCTGACGAAGGCAGACGTTTACGAGCGGGGTGGGGCCGCGCTGTCGGCCGCGTACACGCTGAAGAAGCCGATTTTGTTTCTCGGAGTCGGGCAGGAATACAAAGACCTGATAGAATTCAGTCCTGAAATGATTGCTAAGAATCTGCTTGGATAGCTTTATAATGCATATGGTATGGATGGCATGTATATGCAACTCAAATCAGAGTTCATAAAAATCCGATAAATATTTCGCCGAAGAGATTAAGTCTTGTATACGCCGTCAAGAAATTCCTTATATTTGTTCCATGCTGAAGTATCACTTCTGTATTCTTTGAGGAGCTCTTTTTTGGCCATAATTGCCGGTGCTATTGTCATGACCGCAGATGCTGCTAGCGCAGCACTTAATTTGCCCGATATGAGATAAACGGGCAATCCTATAACCATCATTGATTTCGTATAGACTACAAGAAATGCTATGGGTGATATTTTCGGGACTTCAGGCTCTTCTGATATAAATGTCTGGTACCGTTCTTCCATTCCGTCCAGATCAAAAGCGCTTTTGACGAGCCTATCCAGAGAATCGACATAGTAAAAATTCAGTAAATCAGAATTTCCAAGCGGTGGACCATGGTATACAGTTTCCTTGTGTACCACTGTATTTCCTCCTCTTTCTATGTCGCCTGCCAGATAATCTGTTTTCCATTTCTCTGCCCGACAGGTCTCGCTTTCCATACACATCAACGTAAAATTAATTTATTTTAAAAGGGAAAAAAATCTAAATTTTTACTCTTCTGCTTCGTCTACCAGGCGTCTTACAGCGTCTCTGACGGCTTCGCTTCTGTTCGGATAGATGCCCTTCTTTACAAGGACTTCTATATTCTTTATCTGCTTTTCCGTCAAACGAATCTGTACTGTTTCCATTACCATTTTTATTCCTCCTAATTAATATCCATAATCAAAGTTTTTTGCACACTTTTCTTTTATGAGTTCTTTTGCCGAATCTTCGCCCGCAAAAATATTTCTACCTGTTGCAGGATCCTGACTGAAAGATCCTTCAACTACAGGCTTGCCGCCTTTTGTTGCTTTTACATATACGGTCTGCGGATGTCCGGTTAATCTGTTCTGATATTCTATTGCGCGTGCATCCGAACTTGTCACATCACAAACATAGCCGCCTGGCATTTCGAAAACGCTGTGGGACGGTGTATCTGCAAATGCAATGAATCCGATAGTTGCTAGGCCCGTTCCTGCGGCATATGCAATTTTATTTCTTATTATCATTTCAACACATTCCTTCTTGCATGGATAATGTACCATTCTGTTATTCGCATGTCTTCCTGCGCCATTCTGTACTCTGTTTTTGTTGGCTTTGCGTGCACAACTGCTGCATACAGACCCAGCAACAACGTGCCTGAAATTGCGATGTTTCTTAGCACATAATTCATGTACAACACCATCACAGTTATCCTACAACTGCCTCACGGCGAAAATACAGCCGAAGTCTTTATAAAGCTTTTAACTACGACTCGGTTACGAAATTAACAGATTACGTGCGTAGTTTCCTCGTAATTTGGCTATGTTATAAAAAGACTCGGGAAAACATTCTGGAATGGGAAAGAGCGTACTTGTTGCATTCGGTTCTAAATCCGATCTTGAAAAATTTCCAAATCTGATTGATTCTGATTTCAAAGCGACAAATGATTTTTCATTAAAACTTCCAGATACTGAATACCACCTTTCTATTGCATCCGCTCACAGAACGCCCGAGGTTGTAGAACGGCATGCAAAAAGGCTTTGGGATGCTGTAATAGCAGGGGCGGGTATGTGCAATGCTCTCAAAGATGTTTATCTGAGACATTCAGGACCCGACGCGGTTCTTGTTGCGCTTCCCATGAGAGACTCAAAGACCGGAGGCTTATCATCTGTTTTGTCTTCAAGCGAGATGCCGCCTGGATATCCGATAGCGGCCGCGCCTATGGAGAATCTTGACACTGCCTTGCGATTTTCAAATGCAATGATAGGAAAAGAATACAGAAAAGTTACAGTATTTGCGGATGCTCATGCGACATCAAAGAAGGTTGTGGACAACGCAGAAAAAATGCTCAAAAGCCTCGGAATTACTTACAGTTTTGAATCTGATTCCAAGAATGCAAATTCCGGCACTGTTAATCTAATTACTTACGGCCACTCTCTTCCTGTATGGCTTAATAAAAATGTATTTTTCGTAGCGTCTTATTCGACACCACTGAAGCC
>Ga0209542_10013553_pt1 | contig 14028 bp, 12 predicted proteins | sample RifCSPhighO2_01_FD_184028 | JGI IMG/M metagenome (GOLD analysis project Ga0209542, IMG submission 184028) | Soil microbial communities from Rifle, Colorado - Rifle CSP2_plank highO2_0.1 (SPAdes) (version 2) | ecosystem: Environmental > Terrestrial > Deep subsurface > Rock core/Sediment ...
CCAAATCAGCGGCTATAGAACTGGTGTTGGTAGTGAGACTGATGTCTCTTCATCATTCACTGTCGAAAAAGTTATTCCACAAGTTTCAACCTCATTTGATGCATCTCTCACAGAAGTTTATTACTTTGAGAATCCCATTCGATACGTCCCATTCACTACGGTCTATAATGTTTATAACAATGGTGATAAGCCTCTCAGTACAAACAATCTTATATTCACGACGACAATCGGGTCGAAGACAAAACAGCTGATGTTTCCTCAGAATTACATCATTCAGCCGAAATCAAATTACCTTTTTTATGTGACAATGGTTTTTGATGAAGAAGTTGGAACATTTGATGTTACGTATAAAATCGATGGAGTTTCTGGGTACGTTGATAAAAATTCACAAGATAATGTTTTTGTAAAAACAGTAACAGTTTCTGAAGCTAATACACCTACGCCTGCTCATTTACCTTATCCTACGCCTGCTCCTGATGTTTCTGTTCCTGATGATACTGAAGATTCACCAGAACCTTATATTCCAAAAATATCCGATAATGGTGAAGGTTTTATTCATGTTCTTCGCAATGAACGAATGGAAACAATCTATGAAGTCGCCAGAACAGAATATGCTATTCTGCTTGTGAATGTCTATAGAACTGCAGGCACGCTTGCGGCAGATTTTACTGTTAATGATTTATCTATTACCTGTTACCTCGGAAACGATTGTTTCGTTGGGGATGGTTCACGACTCATTTTGACAAGCGCAACTGTTGGCAGGAATCATCGTGTAAGCTTTGCAATCTTTCCAGTCCCAGCTATGCGCTCCGTCTTACCTAAGAATGCCAACGTTTTTACATTAACATTAGCGAATGAACCAGCAACTCTGATTGCTGTACGAGATACGGGCATCCCTGCTTATCCTTCAATGTTCTTTATTCGTATTGGAACGGACGCTTATGCTTTTACCAGCAGCAATGCACAGAAAATCAGTGATTCTGTCTATGAGGGAATAATTGGTTTTAATGGTATTAGTTATAACGTTCGTGTTGATTATGAAAGTCATACTGCAGAATTTGTTCCTCGTGCAGGAGTTCAGACTAATCCCGCAGAGACTTCTCCAAAGGCAAGTTCTTATGAAGAACGTATTCGTACACTTGAACAGAAAGTAGAAAAGCAGCAAACGATATTAGACCAAATTTTGTCGGTTTTACGACGTATTTTTTACGGAATTTAAGCTTCTTTTTTATTCTTAATTTCCTATAAGCTTTTAAACAACCATCCCCAGAACGCGTTTATGAACATTGCAGTGATTGGAGTAGGCAGCATGGGGCAGAATCATGCTCGTGTGCTCTTTAACATTGATTCTGTGCATCTTGCTGCAGTTGTGGATGCGGACAAGAATCAGGCTGAACGGATTGCGAAGAAGTATAATGCGCGATGGTATACGACGTATCAGGAGCTTTTTGAAAAAGAACAGCTTGATGCGGTGACAATTGCGGTTCCGACTAAATATCATAAGACATGCACGATTGCAGCATTAGAGCGAAAAATTCCTGTTTTACTTGAAAAGCCGATTGCTGCGACGATTGAAGAAGCACAGGAGATCATTGCACTTGCACGGGCGAATAACGTTCCGTTAATGATTGGACATATTGAACGGTTCAATCCGGCGGTCATTGAATTGAAAAAACGGCTTGATTCTGGTGAGCTTGGAGAAATCTATAAAATTGAAGTGCAGCGCATTGGACCGTTTCCGGAACGCATTGCGGATGTTGGTGTGACGATTGATTTATCTGTTCACGACATCGACATTATCCATTATGTCATGAATGCGCCGATTGAACGCATCTATGCTGAAACACAGCAGAGGCTGCATATCTCTCATGAAGATTCGTTGATTGCTCTCATAACATATCAGAATGGCGTGCTTGGTGTTATCAATGTTAATTATCTTTCGCCGACGAAGACGCGCCAGCTTTCAATCTTTGGGAAGAAAGGCATGTTTAGGGTTAACTATTTGACACAAGAGCTGTCGTTTTACGAGAATAAATCGTTCGCTCTCAATGACTGGAGCAGTGTTTCTGAGGGTGACGTGCGTATGATCAATATTCAAAAGAAAGAGCCGCTGCAGTTAGAGATTGAACATTTTGTACGGCACTTTAATGATCCCTCTATGCTTGTATCCGGCGAAGATGGTTTGCATGCGCTTCAAATCGCTCATTCCATATTACAATCTGCACGGATGAAACAGGTGATTCATCATGGCTAAGCTTTCACTGTCTAAACCCCAATCTAAAACTATCATGATCAGCATTCCAGCGTACAATGAAGAACGTGATATTGGACGCGTGTTAGACGAAATCCATAAAGCGATGTCGATGACATCCTATCGATATAGAATACTCGTGTATGATGATGGAAGCAGGGACAGAACCGTAGAGATTTCGCGTCAGCATGGCGCGCTTGTTGTGTCGCACAAACGAAACAAAGGGTTAGCACAGACGTTTCGCGATGAAATGGCTGAATGTATTCGGTTAAAAGCCGATGTTATTGTTCATACTGACGCTGATGGGCAATATCCAGCTGACGCGATTCCGCGACTGCTGGAGAAAATTGATGCGGGTTATGATCTTGTATTGGGCAGCAGATTTAAGTCTGGGCGAGTTCCGCTGCCGTTCTTGAAGCGCTTAGGTAATCATGCGTTTGCAATTGTTTTGAGTCAGCTGACAGGATTGCGATTGACGGATACGACGACGGGTTTCCGTGCGTTCACTCGTGAGGTTGCTGAGCAGATTACGTTCATTAATACGTTTACATATACACAGGAGCAGATCATCAAAGCGGCGAAACAGAAATTTAGAATTGCGGAAATTGCGATTCCTTCGCGGCGGACGCGCAGCAGCAGACTGTTCAAAAGCCCGTGGCAGTATGCGGTCAAGGCGTGGATCAATATCTTCAGAATTTACCGCGATTATGAGCCGCTGAGCTTTTTTGGACGCATTGGGGGTGCGTTTTTTGCGCTTGGATTTGTGATTGGCTTGTGGCTGCTGTACCGCTTTGCAATGTATGGCAGTGTGGGCAGGCTGCCGTCGACCATATTGAGCATGCTGTTGATGATGATCGGATTGCAGATCATCTTGTTTGGGTTCTTGGCGGACATGATGAAAAGGTAGTGGGGCTATATTCTTCTTTTTAACCTTACCGCGCAATTTCTTACTGTCTGATTATCTTTACCGCGCAAAATCTATTCTTTTATTATCAAATTGTCATATTAAGCTTAAATTCAACCGCGCAACATAAGTTTTAAATACTTTTGTTACCGCGCAACCTTATGATCTGGATTCAGCCTAAAGGTTATAGTAAATCTAAAGTGGACTGGGCTGGTACCGTTCTAATTAGCCCCTTAAGTAGTGAAACCGATAAAGATTTGGCTCTAGAAGTACTAGATAATTGGAGGGCTATTCACAAATATTCTCTTCACATATTCAAAAAACGACTAAAAAGAGTATCACAACGTATACATAAAGAAGCTTTAGTTGTCCAGCGATTAAAAAGACTTCCTTCGATTATTAATAAGTTACAAAGGAAATATAATGGAAAAAACCCTACAATGAACCTTTCACAAATGCAAGATATTGCTGGCTGTCGTGTTGTTATGCCTAATGTTGAATTAACAAAAAAATTATACAAGGAAAAATATGTACACGGTGACTTGAAGCATAAAAAAGTTAATGAAAAAGATTATATCACTTTTCCAAAAGAAGATGGCTATAGAAGTATTCATCTTATTTATAGGTATAATAGTGATAAAGAAGGAAAAAAAGATTATAATGGTCTACTAATCGAAGTTCAAATCAGATCAAAGCTCCAGCATCTTTGGGCTACTGCAATTGAGACAGTTGATTTTTTCACTCGCCAAGCGATCAAATCTAATGAAGGTCAGCAGGACTGGATGGAATTTTTTAAATTAGTCAGCTCTGCTTTTGCTTTATTGGAAGGTACTCCTCTTGTTCCGAATACTCCGACTACTAAAGAAGAACTCTATTCTCAGATTAAACTAAAAGAGCAAGAATTAAAAGTAATTAAAGTTATGAGCGGCTGGGCAAAAGCTGTTCAGGTATTTGAGCAAACCTCTAAAAGAAATCCTCATCTTCAATTTTTTTTGCTTGAGTTAGATATTGCGGGTGAGAAATTGAATATTAGTGGTTACACTAAAGGTAACGAAGAAAAGGCAATTCTTAATTATTCACAAGCAGAAAAAAGAAATCAAGGAAAGAAGGAATATGATGTTGTTCTCGTTGGTGTTGACGCTACGCATGACTTGAGAAAAGCATATCCTAATTATTTTGCTGATACTGAGGAATTTCTAGTGTATCTTAAAAAACTAATTTCCTAAATATTACAGATTTATACCAACTTCGCAATTCTTGCCGCAATCTCATCTGTCACTTCAAATTTATCTGTTTTTATTTTGATTATGTAGAAATTGTTTTTGTCGAATTGGTCATACGATTCGCATTGCTGTTTGATGTGCTCAAGCAGGAATTCTGGGCGGCGAGCTGCGATGACCTCCGGTTCGTTCCATAGCAATATGTGATAGGGCTGCGGCATGAGTTTGAATAGGAATTTGCAGACTTTCTTGTTCATGTTGGGTGATGCGAAGACGTCGATGAACGAACGGTCTGTCAATACGATGTCGTTGAATATTTGTTTTGGATATATCTTGAATATGTAGCGGAGTGTGTATTCGACGTAATAGACAAACGGTGCGATGAAATTGAGCGTTTTTGAATGAAATATGCGGACTTCGCGTTCGTACTTGACTTTTTGGTCTTTGCTTTCTTTCCCTTCGATTTTGTCGGGCTTGAAAAATCTCAGGAAAACATTTATTGGCAGCATCTGGAATTTCATCCGGCCGCTATAATATCGCGCGACGTCGAGGTTTTCTGACTCTAGCTTTTCAGCCACTTTCTTGACAGTTGTAGATTTACCGGTGCCGTTGCAGCCGACGATCGCGACGAACGGCGCGGGCTTGAATATTCTGTATAATCGTCGAGCTATTTTGTTGGGTTTGCCGCGGAAGAATAATCTGAATTTTTGTGATGGCTTTAATTGCATTTTCATCGTGCTCAGTTTTTCTTTTGAAGCAACTTGTTTAGTTATCTGCGTTGGGTTACTGAATGCCTTTATGCAGAGTTTTTCGAGTTCGTGTTCATCTATCTGTTCTTTGAGCAGTTCGTTATAATACGCTTCATACTTTTGCTTTTCTTTGCGAGTTGCATATTTATAGAGAATGATGAACATCTGTTCGGCTGCGGTGAGATATGTGGTGCTTGTATCTTTGGGCTCGAGGATTTTTCCTAATCGCCCTAAACCTCCTCCGAAACCGCCGATGTAGCCGCCGACATGCGCGCCTATTGAAATGAGCTCGTTGTTGTGGAATGCTTTGTATGTTCGGCTTTGGGGTGGGAACATTCCTTTGCGCTTGAAATTGTGGTGCCTTAGAATGTTTTCGAATTGTTTTATCGAGCCTTTTGCGACGATGATGTCAATATCGCCATGTTTTTTCCAGCGGTTGTCGATGAAGCGTATTGGAATTGTCTGTGATGCTTCTTTGGCGATCTTTTGGATCAGCTGGATGTTTTTGGAGTTCATTGTCCATCAGTCACATCTGCTCTTAAAAAAGGTTCGTGTGCTCATTCAACTATCGATACTTTTAAATATTATCTAATACTAATCTGTATCATGGCTGTACAAATAAGTTTAAAATTATCCGAGAAAATGTTTTCATCTGCAAAATATTATGCTGAGTCGCGGGGTTTTGACACGCTTCAGGATTTAATCCGTGAACTGCTCCGTGAGAAATTATTTGAGAATGAAGCGATTGGCGGACGATTTACTTCGATAGCGAGCGAAGCGTCTCTTGCGAAATTATGGAATACGAAAGAGGAGGATAAAGCGTGGGCACATTTACAAAAGGTGACATAGTTCTTTTTCCGTTTCCTTATACAGATTTAAGTGCAAGAAAAATTCGACCTTGCCTCATTCTATCGGAAGAGATGGGCGAGGATATTATTCTTTGTCAGATAACGTCGCAACAGACACGACGAGATGCATGGATTATTGATCTAAGGCATAATGAAACTCTTGGCGGAAGCTTGTCTATAGATAGTTATATTCGTACAAACATGATTTTTACTGCGACGAAGGCACAAATTCATGGGCGATTATGCTCTATTTCTGACGCTAAATATAGTCAAATCGTTCGAATGATTGAACGTATTATCTCTAAACCGGCATAGGTTTAAAAAAGCCCTTCTTTATTTTACCGCCCATGTCTTATTTCAAACGTGCAGTCCGCGGAACAGCGTGGGTCATGCTCTTTCATGTAGCAGCAAGCTTTGTGAGTTATATCAATCGTATTGTTCTCGCGCGGAACATGACGCCGTCTGAATATGGTGTGTTTTATGCGGTTTTTACGTTTGTGACGTTTTTCTTGTTTTTCCGTGAGCTCGGGTTACTGCAGGCGCTTTCAAAACACATTCCGGAATTCAAGATCAAAGAGGATTACGGTGCAGTGAAGAGCGCCATATTTTCGACGTTTGCCATGCAGTTTGTGGGTTCACTATTGTTAAGCATCTTCTTTTTTTATAGCGCGGACTATCTTGCACAGCATTATTTCCAGGCGGCTGAAGCTGTATTTTATTTGAAATTTTTAGTCATTTATGTGCTGGCGAGCGTTGTGTTCCGGACGATGAAAGCAATCCTTCAGGGATTTCAGTCAATGTTCTGGTTTGCGTTTTCTGAATTCTTGAAAAATATTGTGACGTTAGCTCTTACGCTCTTATTTTTCTATCTTGGATTCGGTGTGCTGACACCATTGTATGCGTTTGTGCTGGTATTCCCTGTATTGATTGTATTGTATATCGCTCCTACATTGCGAAGCTTTAATTTTCTGAACTACAAGATGACACAGTTTAAATCAGTGTCTTATCGGCTGTTTGTGTTCAGCACGCCTGTTTTTTTAAGTTCGATTGCGAATAGGGTTATTGGATATATTGACACGCTGATACTTACGTATTATCGCACATCTGCGGAAGTCGGTGTTTACAATGTTGTATTGCCGACGGCGCTCATCCTGCTTTTTATCGGTCAGGGCATATCATCCATCATGCTGCCGCTTGCATCTGAATTGTGGGCGAAGAATGACAAGAAACGACTTGCGGATGGCATGCGCCTCATCTATCGTTTTGTGTTCCTGCTTGCGATACCGGTTATCAGTGCGCTTTTTATCTATGCACGATTGTTCATCGAAAAGTTTTTTGGCGCTGAGTATGTGTCCGGAGCACCTGCACTTCAGATCCTTTTGGTTGGTGTACTGTTTTATACGGTTGCTGTCATCCATGAAAATCTTATATCGGGCATCGGGAAGCCGCAGATTATCACGAAGATCATCATCGCCGCTGCGATCGTTAATTTTGTGTTGAACATGATCTTGATTCCGGTTTGGGGTATCTATGGCGCTGCGATTGCGACTACCATTAGTTATATTATGATGTTTGTGTATACGACGATAAAAACCACGCGGTTCATTGAAATGAAGCTGCCGTTTGCGGACTGGGCGAAGCTGACAGTTCCTGCCTCTGTATTTTTTTTCATCGAATACGCTGGGCTTTTTGTCCTGGGCATAAGTATTTTTTCTACCTTGTTGTTGACTGCTGTCGCACTTGCTGCATACTTTTATATTGCTCACCTTCTTCATATGTATAGCATTGACGAAATCAAACAATTCCTTTCACGCGCATGAAACAAATCTATATCAAGACATTCAAGGACGTATTGACGGCATTTAACGAAAATAATGTTCGTTATTGTGTCCTCAGAAATTATGAATTTTTGTTTGATTCATCAGCACCCATGGAGGGGCATCTTGACATCATCATTCATGGTGATGACATGAAGAAGGCGTCAGCTCTACTTCAGGAGCATGGGGGCATACCATATCCTCCGCAGTTCAGCCGAAAGCATCAAGGCCAGGGTATCTATGTGCGCGGCTATCATGTGAAAGTTGGATTTGATATTCAGGCTGATGGCGTATATTGGAATGATATTCCTTACTTGTCAGGTGCTGATGTCGTTGCACGACGGAAGCTGATCGATTTTGTGTATGTGTTATCGGATGAGGATGCTCTTATCATGTATATCTGTCATTCAATACTTGGAAAACGGCTTGTCAAGGAAAAGTATGCGAAAATAATGCTTGAACTGTTTGGAAAATGCGACCTATCGTATGTTGAAACACATCTGGCTACGGTATTTAACAAACGACGAGCGCGGTTCATCATGCATGCGCTTGAGCATGGCGATATCTCTGCGCTTGAGAAACGAGCGTATTCTTTTGTTGTTCACTTTCTTGTGACACGGCCGCGGCATTGGATCTCTTTTGTGCTTTTATCGCTGCGCTGGTTCTTCAATCGGAAATATTGTCCGCTGCGCCACATTCCATTATTGCGTGCACTTGTTCCAGGGTTTCCATTAATCTCGTTTATTGGGCCGGACGGCGCGGGCAAATCAAGCAATGCATTACGATTAGCTGGGTTGTTGAACGAACGACGTTTTAGGGCGAGTTTGGTGTACGCCGGGCGGGGAAACGCGAATGTTCTGCCGGTCAAGAAACTTGGCAGCGTTTATATGAAGCATGAACGATTGTTTGGGCAATTCCTGAGGAAAATCATTGCGACAGCTGCTGTTCCTTTGTACATGGCTGATCTATTGATCCGGTATTTTCGGCATGTGGTGCCGCAGCGGCGAAAAGAGATTGTCGTGACGGACCGCTATTTCAGCGATATTTTTCTGATGAAACATGTGCCGCTGATCGTGAGGAAAGCGATGCTGCTGTTTTTTCCGAAACCGACATTGACATTTTATCTGTATAACGATGTTGCGACGCTTTCACGGCGGCGCGCGAATCATCCGGCTGAAGATCTTGAACGGCAGATGAAGCTGTATAAAATATTGAGCAATTCGTTTGATGCTGTGGAGATAAAGACGAGCCATGGGCGAAAGGATTTTGATAAGATTGCGGAGGCGACGATAAGGATGCTTATTTGGGGTGGGTGGTGATATTTTCGTATAACCCTTCAAACTCTTTCGTTATCTTCCTGATATCAAATTCCTTTATCTTCCTGTATGCGTTTTCGGTCATCTGCTTGCGTTTTTTGCCGTCGGATAACAAGCTGTTTATCGCTTCTGCGAGAGCGGCGCTGTTTCTTGGGCGAACTTTCATGACCTCGTCGTAGGTGAAGATTTCCTGCAGCTCGGGCAGGTCCGTTGTTATCACGGCAGTTTTGCAGGCGACGGCTTCAAGCATGCAGGATGGGTTGCCTTCAGTGGCCGTCAAATCAGTGTAGGGCAGCACAACGATGTCTGCGAGATTGACGTAATCGAGCACATTGATTTCGGGGACTATCTTGATGTTTTTTTTGTCTTTCACTTTTTGTTCTAACTCTTTGTTTGATCCTTCTCTTGGGGCTATCACGATAAGCGCTTCGGGATGCGCTTGTCTTATCTGTTCGCTTGCAGCGATGAGATAATCGACGCCTTTGCTTGAGAATAAGCTTCCGTAATACAGCACAATCTTATGATTCTTTTTCTTGACTTCTTTTTTAGGAACGAAGTATTCGGTGTCGATTGACGAACGGATGATATGTATCTTTTTATTCTTCAGTCCGTGATGCTTTATTTTTTCGGCGTACACATTTGTTGGGACGGTGACGGCGTTTATGGTATTTAGAATCGGGCTGAACCACAGGCTTCCTAATGGGTGGCGTGAATAGGATTTTAATGAAAAGACTGTCTTTGCGCTGGGCTGGAGGCGTTTTACTGCGATGGCGTTCATTGCGAGCAGGGGCGCGGCGGCAAATGCATGGATAATGTCGATCCTCTCTTTTATTTTTTTGAATTCGGACCTGTAATCAGTTATTGATCTGCCGCGGACGATGAACACATTGTGTTTTTTTTTCAGCTCTTCTGCAAACGCATTTATAGTAATGTGCGTCGCTTCCTTCTGTACATCTGTTTTCCGCATCAGCAATGCAATGTTCATGGTCACTCGAATCTGCACGTGAGGCCCTGCTCGTTCTGGGCAAGCTGGCCGCCGGCGCCCATACAACAGTTGTTTTTCTCGCGTGTCTTTTCACAGAAATCGGTTCCTTTTTCGTCGCATTTTTTTTGGACGCAGGCGTTGTATCCTTCGATGCCTTTGTCTTTGATTGCGCGGATGGAGAATATTATCATGAGCACGATTAATGCGATTAAGATACCGAATAGGATTTTTTGCGCTATTGTCAGGCTATGCTGCACTATCTTATTCTTTGTGGTTATATATTCTCCCGCTTGATGATGTGTTTCTTCCTGCATTTTTTAAGCTGAACAGGCTATTGTTATAAATATTGTCCTATACATTTAAAAGTATGCTTGCTCACGGTGAGCTGATGAAAGTGTCTAAAACGTCGCTTTTACTGCTTGGTATCTTTATTTTTGCGTTGATATTGAGAGTAATCACGGCTTCACATCTTGATGTATCAACGGATGAAATGATTTACTCAATCATCCCTTACAATATTATCTCAACCGCCAAACTTGGAACTGTCGATCAATCCCCTCTGTTTTTTTATCTTGCAGATATTACGTATAAACTATCGGGGGCATTGACACCGTTAAAAATCCGACTTCTGTCAGTGTTTTTTGGCGCACTTGCTACTATAGTTGTCTTTTTAGTTTCGCTTCAGCTGTTTAAAAATAAAAAAGCGGCGCTCGTCAGCTCGTTTCTTTTTGCTGCTTCAGGCTATTCACTTGTGCATAATGTTGAGATGGATATGATTGCTTTCTTTTTTGCACTTTTAAGCATGTATCTTTTCAATCTAGCGCTCAATGGAGACAAAAAAGCTTATTATCTTGCATCAGCTGCTTTTGCTTTATCTGTTTTAATCAAAAATATTACGCTCATCTTTCTACCAGTGTTTATTCTTGCATATGCAATAAAATATAAAAATAAAGACACACATTTGTCACTTACGTCTGATCTGAAGCCCATTATTCTATCGGTTTTTATCTTTCTTGCACTTGTTTCACCCGTACTGATTTATAATTATGTTCTATACTCTGAGAAAGGCATTGCTGATTTTTATTTTGCAGATTTTATCGGCGAAGAAGCCGTTCCTATAAAAGGAACCGGGGAGTTTGGATGGCATTTTGATGAATTTAAAGGAACAATTGTTTCGAAAATTAAAGAAATGGTGAAATTGGATCCTGTACTGCTTTTTTCTGGTGTTTTAGGGGTGTTGGCAGTAGCGTGGAAAAAAAGGGAATCTCTCCATTTTTCTATATCACTGCTTGTTCTTTTTTTTTATGTCGGAGGAAAAACAGCAAGCTCCTCTCATTATCTTTGGGTGCCTCTTATATTGAGTATCTTTGCGGGCTACGTCATTGTGGAATTGTCTGACTGGATTAAAGTGTTTCATCGTTCAGCTTCGAGATTTTTAATAGTCGCAGTGATAGCATTTGCTGCATTTGGCTCTTATTCAGCTTTGTCAGAAGCGAAAGCATCCGGTGAAGATTCTCTCACTGTTCAGCTTCGTGATTACGCACGTTCAATCCCAGATAATTCACTCGTTGTAATAGACCCCAGAATTTATAACGGAATTCATGCGTGGGTGTTTCATGATAAACATTACCTTGCAGGCAACTATGCTCCTCAGTTCTTTGAACAATTAAATCAAGCGCAAGGTCAAATGACAAAAGTGCCTCTTTATTATCTCGAATGCAGTAATACGACGGGTAAATACTGTGGATGGAAGCCTGAAGATTATGCACGAGTGTCTGAATTTGGACAGCGTCTTACTGCAGAATTTTCAAAGAATACTGAAATTACTGCAGAAGTGGGAATCAGGGACGTTGTCATTATACATCGCGGAGAAATATCGATACCTGCAGCGTTATTGAATTCTGTTGATCAAACTCATCAGTTCTGGGGATATCCAGTCGGCTGGAAATATCCTGAGCAGGCGATTGATTACGTACAGCTTAAAGGATTTTCTTCATTTCTTTATGCCATTGGATTAATCATGCTTTGGATTAATGTTATTCTTGTATTTCTTAGTGTTCCTTTACTCTTTATATTGTTGAAGGCGAAACGTTATGAATAATATCGAAAAAATAATCTATGATGGGAATGTCCTTGCGATTGTTGTGCGGCATGATTTTGTTCCGGACAAACTGTCGTTTCCGACGCCTGAAAATTTTGCGCTGCAATTGGGCATTCATCATCGTCAAAAGAATGATACGGTCGAGGCGCATGGGCACGTTCCGTTTGAGAATGTGACGATTCCGGCGCAGGAATTCTTTTATGTTGTGTCGGGGAAAGTTGATGTTGACATATATCACCAGCGCAAAAAACATTCGACGGTTGTTCTTGCAGCAGGGGATATGATCCTGCTGAACTGTGTTCATGCTATGAAGTTTGCAGAAAATTCTCGCATTGTTGAAATCAAGCAGGGTCCGTACCGTGGCAAAGAGAATGAAAAGGAGTTTATGTGAGTTGTACTTGTTTACCTTTTGTAGATAGTGAAGATTATATGTTCTACTCTGACGTTTTTAATTAGCTCATGGGGACACTCAACATCACGCTCGTCGTGCTGCATATGGTCTGATTAAAGTCGTTAAAATAAGATTTGAACACTGTAGGCTACATATGAGTTATATAAGTACATTTGAGCCAAAACATTCTTAAATTAACCACCTTACTCGTGCTTATGATTCCTGTTTGTGAACCGACATTGCGCGGCAACGAATTGAAGTACGCAACAGAAGCGATTCAATCCGGATGGATTTCGTCCTCTGGGCCATTTATTACGCGATTTGAACAGGAATTCAGTCAATTCTGCAACGTTCAGCATGGCATTGCATGTTCGAATGGCACAACAGCGCTGCATATGGCGATCGAAGCTCTTGGCATTGGTCATGGTGACGAGGTTATCATTCCCACATTCACGATGGTGGCGTCGTGCAACGCGGTGATTTATTCTGGTGCAAAACCTGTTCTTGTTGATTCTGAATTGGATACATGGAACATGGATATCTCCAAAATTGAAGAGAAGATTACGCCACGCACGAAGGCGATCATGGTCGTTCATACGTACGGTCATCCGATGGACATGGATACAATTCGTGCGATCGCTGACAAACATAAGCTGTATGTGATTGAAGATGCGGCAGAAGCACATGGGGCTGAGTATAAAGGACGAAAGACGGGAAGCTTGAGTGACATTGCTGCGTTCAGCTTTTATGCAAATAAAATTTTAGCGACGGGCGAAGGCGGCATTGTTGTTACTGACAATGAGAAATTTGCTGAACGTGCGCGCAACCTTCGCAATCATTTTTTTGGGAAGAAACGTTATGTTCATCCTGAAGTCGGCTATAATTATCGCATGACGAATGTTCAAGCAGCGATCGGATGCGGACAGATGGAGCGGGCTGATGAATTAGTTGCGATGAGACGCAAGAATGCTCAGCTGTATAATTCGCTGTTGAAACGTGTTTCTGGCATTATATTGCCGCCGGAAAAAGAATGGGCAAAGAATGTGTATTGGATGTATGGTGTGCTTGTTCAGCCTGAATTTGGACTCACGATGCCGCAGCTGTGTGAAGCTTTACTTTTACGAGGTGTTGAGACGCGAACGTTCTTTATTGGCATGCATAAGCAGCCGGCGTATATGAAAAATGATCCACGGTTTCCGGATGTTTCTGGGCGATATCCTATTTCAGATGAACTTGAAACGAAAGGATTTTATCTGCCGTCGTCAAGTCACTTGACTAAAGAGCAGATTACATTTATCGTTGATACAATTAAGGAGATTAAAGAATTATGAAGCATTCTGTTTCGGTGATATTGCCGTCATATAACGAGAAAGATAATGTTCCGGAAGCAATTGAACGTCTTGAGAAAGCATTAGGGAACGATCTTTTAGAGATTATTGTTGTTGA
>Ga0209542_10013554_pt1 | contig 14027 bp, 13 predicted proteins | sample RifCSPhighO2_01_FD_184028 | JGI IMG/M metagenome (GOLD analysis project Ga0209542, IMG submission 184028) | Soil microbial communities from Rifle, Colorado - Rifle CSP2_plank highO2_0.1 (SPAdes) (version 2) | ecosystem: Environmental > Terrestrial > Deep subsurface > Rock core/Sediment ...
GTTTTTAATTCTGCATGTACTTCATTTACTGCTCCTACAAGGCCTGCATCATTAACTTCCTGGAAAAGAAAAGATGTTTTACTAAAGTTTAATGAGCTTCCCATATTAGATAATGTTGATGGAGGAACTTGCCAAGAGCCATGAGCAGGCAATACAGTTAAATTCATATTAATATCTGCCTGATTATAAGTAGTTGAAACATTCTGGAAAGCAACAAAATATCCTGTTCCTGCTGCTCCTAAAGTCCCATTTGTAGAATATGCTGAAACAATTGCTGTAAACCTATCCACATTATATCCTGGCTCAATCATATTTGCTAATGCCGGCAAACTTATATTAAAAAATCCATTTGCGCTATTTGTTCTTTGATGCTGCGGACCAATAGTTGTTCCTTGTATTCCTTGTATTAAGAAATTTTCTATTTGTGGAATAACAAAATCATTTGAACTTATTCCCCCTGATTCCATTTGATAAGATTCTATTTCAAAAGAAGTATGGCTGGATATGCTTCCATTAACAGCAAAAACATTGCCGTATATTTGCACAAAATCTAATGTTGTGTTAAAGGTTATATTTCTATAAATTGCTCCTGTTGATGTTGTATTAAGGACATAGTCAGTAGTAGTATAAGATAAAGGGGCTGAGTTTCTAGGAAATATCATAATGCTGTAGTTTCTATCTGCTGGAACTTTAACCTCTTTTGATGAAACTCCACTTTGTGAAAAATCCTCATCAATAGGAAAACCTAGATTTAAATCTTTGACAATATAATTAAATAATTCTCGTTCATTGATGTCTGAAGCATTATTTGCGCTGCTATTTAAAGCTGTGATAAATAAAGTTGCTGCTTGCGTTAAATAAAATGTTCCCCCATCTAAGCCAGATTGTATAGCTATTTGGGGCAAAGAGGGTATAGAAGGGCTCATCTGCATTACATTTCCTAAACTATCATTAGTGAATACTTTAATCGTAAACATATCTGAATCAGATGTTGAATTAATAGTTAAACTAAATTCGCTTTTTGTATTGGTTGTATTGGAAACTAAGTTGGTTAAGGTTGACGGGCCTTGTGTTTGTACTAGTCTATATGCTGTAACATTTGCTCCAGTAACATTCACGAAAGAACTATTCTGAACAAAGCCTCTAAAAGTAAAAGGTGCTGCGTCAACGTTAACAATAATCAATAAGAGAATAAGTCCTAAAAATAATATTAGTTTATTATTCACCATCTTTTTTTTCTTTTTTTAATATTAATATTATATTTTTCTATTTATATGTATATATATATTTTTCTATTTATAGGTTAAGTCAACTTAAGTGGGAAAGCTTATTTTCTTAGAGTTCTAAAATAAATCTGAACGATAGCTAAAATGCAAAGCAGCTAATGCTATCGTTCGGAGCAAACAAAATGATACAAACAGATTTGTATAGCTTTAGCTATAAAAAAGGTTCGCTTTTGCCATGGTGCAAAAGATGCGGAGCACAGCATTTCTATAGAGATGGCAAAAACAAGCGAGGCATTCAAAGGTATGAATGCAGAAAATGCGGATTCAGATTTGTCTGGACTTCAGACTTGCCAAGAAGAAATTTCTTCAGCAGCATAATTACTTTTGCCATTGAACTTTACACATCTTTGAGGGTTGCCGCTTCGTTAAGGGGCATTAAATCAATCTTAAAGAAAGCTTTTAATGTAGTTGTAAGCCACGAAACAATACGGCAATGGGTGCTTAAATCAAAGTGTTCTATCGACGAGAATGCAAAAGTAACGGGTACATGGCATGCTGATGAAACTTACTTTAAGATAAAGAAAGTTGGCTATTGGCTTTGGATTGTAAGATGCAGAGAATCAAAGCATGTCATTGCATGGCATATCAGCCAAACTCATCTGCTTAAAGATGCAAGGGCTGTTTTAAGAAAAGCAATGAGACAATCAAAGGGAGTAAGACCTGATAAAATAATAACAGACGGATTATGGCAGTATCCTGTTGCCATAAAGAAAGAAATTGGATGGAATTGGAGAGAGCAAAAGGTAAGGCATGTAATTTCTAGCGGAATAGGAAAGAATGCTTTTATAGAGAGGCTTAATCGAGAAATTAAAAGAAGGGTAAAATGGTTTAGTTTCTTTCAGGCATTAGAAGGAGCTAATGCTTTCTTCGGATTGTGGTTTTACCACTACAACACACACGCCTTGACTTAACCCCAAAAAGCAGTGCTGTTAACTTAAGTGAGCAAAATGATTCTCATTTATATATTGCTTTTAAATAAAATTAACTAAATTCACTTAACTTGATTTAACCAAAAACATTAGGTTTATATATTTTAGTTGTTTTATGGCAATTCAAATCAAAAATAAAAAAATAAAAAACAATGGATAAGATTTCAAACAAAATAAAAGAATCAATAAACAATCTAATTAAATGGACTGCCGCTGAATATAGCTATTTAAAAGAATTCAGAAACGATTTAAAAGAATTAAAAACACATGTTAATGATTTGAAGGCGTATAGAAGATTGAAAGAAGCAAGAACAGTTTTAAAGAAGATTGGGAAAATAGAAAGAAAGGTTAATAAATATTCCGAAAAAGTTACCGATGATGTTATAGAGATGGCTAAAAATTATCCAGAAAGTTTAAAAATAAAAGAATTAGAAGTTGAAGAAAATGTTATAAAGGTTGCTGCTGATTCAATATTAAGAGAATGTTCATATTATACTGGAAATTTAAAAAAATTAACTATATCGTTAGTAGATCAATTTGATTTATTAAATAAACCTAAAATGGAAAAAATAAAAATAATTAAAGAAATAGATAATATAATTAATAATTTAATTAAAGAAGTAGATGTTACGTTAGAGTGGATCTTTGGTTTAATAGCAGGTGCTGAACATGAAAAGAAATTTATTAAAAAAATATCTGATAATCTAGTGGGCTAATACACCTTCATCACTTTCCTTAACAAAATGCTGAAGACTAAAGAAAAGATAATATATGTTCCTAACCATCCTAATTTCCACCCAAAGAGATTAAGAACCTTTAATTTATTATAATTAATTTCTATCTTTGTTATCCTGCTGTTTTTAAATTCTTTAAGAGGCAAGGCATACTTCTGCTTATTTGTTATCAAAACATCTTTTGTCTGTATCTCTTCATCCACATTAAACTCCAATAAATATTCTCCTTCTTCTCCTTTTAATTTAAAATCTGTTTTTCCGTTTTCAAATTTACTATCCACCACAATAAGCTGAGTGTTAATAGATATATTTTCACCTGAAAAAACAGAAACAGTAAATTCTTCTCCAGGATGTATTGGCTCGTAACCCATATTTAGATTAAGCCAGCCGAATATTAATATTAAAGGAAGAAAGGTTATTAAGGTAGGCTTTAAAGAGTGCTTCATATATTCTAAGTTTTTGCTCATTGCTTTTTTCTGCACTTCCATCATCTTGCTTGGATTATCCTTTAATGTCTTCATTTCATTCTGCAAGCTTTTTATCTCTGCTTTAAGAGCCTTCATCTCATCCTGTTTTGTCATTAGCTTATACACAATAACAATAATCAGAGAAACAACAAGAGAAATAATTAATAAAGCTATTAAAGGGCCTAGACTAAGCAAAGGCCTGAATATTGGATCTATAATTGATTCAAACATTTTTTAAAATTGCATAAATTTCCTTAATGCAGGATGCATGTCATACATATGTTGCTTGGCAATATCTTCATAAAGCCTGTAAACAATCATTACAGTTAATAATATTCCAGTTCCTTGGCTTAATGCTCCTGCTAAGTCTGCTACAGAAGCTAATATGCCTACTGCTATTGCTCCTAAAACAGTTAAAGGCTTAATATATCTGTCTAAGATTCTTTCCAGGATTCTTTCATCTTTTCTAAAGCCAGGAATCTGCAGTCCAGAGGCCATTATCTGCTTTGCCTGGCTTCTGGCATCCATTCCAGCTGTCTGCACCCAAAACCAGGAAAATAATATTGAGCCAGCGATAAAAAACAGGATATATACTAATGCATGAGCAATGTCAATTCCAGTTAAGCTTCCTTTGATTATTGATCCCAATAAATCTCTAGAAGACAGCCATGCAACAACTCCTGAAACAGGAGAATTTCCAATAAAAGTTCCTAGTATTGGATGACCCCAATTTTGCAGTAACCTAGCCCATAATTGAACATTAGCCATTAACGCAGCAACCAAAATAACAGGAATATTAGAGGTATAGACAAAATTTAAAGGCCATCTTATTCCATATCCTCTTATCCTTCCAAAGCTTAGCGGAATCTCAATTTTCATTGACTGGGCATAGACAGCCATTACAAATACAGCAATTGTTGCTATCAATCCAGCTAGCATTAATGCTGCTGTTGTCGGATCGCCAATTGATAATGCCCTGAATAATTCTGGTATTGCTCCAACATAAGCTTCTGGATTTGTTGGACTAGGAAGCCATGATAAGGCTCTTGTAAACAATTCCTGAGAAACACCAGCTGCAATAAATAAACTAACTCCAGAGCCAAAACCCCACTTGCTTACAATTTCGTCCATATATAAAATTAATATTCCCCCTAGAAATAACTGGAAAATAAGAAATAACTCTAACTGAAAAAATACAGCTGTTCCTGCGTATTCTGGAGGAGGAGCTAATCCTCCCATTAAAACATAGATCGCTCCTTCAAATGCTATAAAAAAAATCGCTAATATTTTCTGAGTTCCCTGGAATTTTCTCTTGCCTTCATGGGTTGTTAAATCAAATTTCACTATTCCTGAGCCGTTTAACAACTGCAATACTATAGAAGCAGTAACAATCGGCCCAATTCCCAAGCTGATTAAAGAGCCGAACTTAGCTCCTAAAATCATTGATAAGAATTCAAACTGCTGCAATGCATTTGCGCCTAAGCCGAATAACGGAACTAAGCCAAGAATAAAAAATAATACTAAGATAATCATTGTCCATTTTAATTTTTCCTTAAAAGAAAGTTTTTTTTGAGTAGGGCCAGCTACCTCTGGCAAGTTCATTAAGATATCATTAAAAACACCCATAGCCAGAAAAAGTTAATAAGTTATATTTAAAATTAGTGATATTCTTCTTCTAACATTTTCTGCCCATCGCTATAAATATTCTTAATAAATTGATAGCATTTTGCAGCTAAATCTCTTTTCCCTAGTCTATTCATATTTTTTGCCAATTCCTCTGCATAAACATATTTTACATTTTTTCTTTTTGTTTCAATTCCTTTAAAGATTAACCAGAATTCTAATCTATGTTTTTTTCCATATCTTTTAATTTGGTCTTTAAAATCTTTATAGCCACAGGTTTTTGCATCAATAAATAAATTTTCATTGGGAATATAAATATCCGGGGTCCCTTCCACAATTCCATTTTTTTGAACTTCAATATTTCCATAAATCACTTTTGCCATTTCTGAGCAATGTTTTTCCCAAGCTTTCCAAATATCATTATTTCTTCCATCATTTGGAGTTAATCCTGCTCTTAGACAAGCTGCTGTATAACTTCCAAATTTTTCAACAAAAGGGGTATAAGATGGAAACCCTTTTGCGTTATTCATGTCTGTTCTTGTTGGAGTTTTATTTAATTTTTTAGCAAGCTTCTTCATAGCTTCAACTAATTCTTCTTTAGAATTAAATCTTTTAACAGGAATCCCCGCTTGCCTTAAAGCATTAGTCCAATTTCCAAATACCTTCCTTACTGTATTTTTTCCAGGAGTTTTTGGATCTTTATCAAAATCTCTAATTCCAGGTGTTTTTCCTAGCTCATCATATTTATATTTTAGCCAATCTATAATCTCCTGTTTTGTCCATTTTCTATATGTTTTATTTATTTTTAAACCTGATTGAATTAAAGCATTATTCCATGAACCAAACCTATCTTCAAAAACAGACCTATCTGGCATATTATTTTTTTTACCTAATTCATTTGAAGTAGGTACTCTACCTAACCTTTTTGACAAATCTTTTAAAGAATTAATTAGTTCATCTTTAGTATAATTCTTTTTAACATTAATTTCTAAACTCGCTTTTTCCAATGCTTTATTCCAAGAACCAAACTTATTAAAATAACTAGTAGCTGATGGTAACTTTGGATTATTTCTAAAATCTTCAATTTTTGGAACATGTCCATATTTGTTTTTAAATTCAATTAATAATTTTAATAATTCTTCTTTTGAGTGATAGTTATATTCAAAATTTAGATTTAATTTAGCTGCCTTTAAAGCATTATTCCATGAACCAAATTTCGAATAAAAAGAAATATAGCTAGGAAATTTTTTTTCTTTCATTAGATCACTAACTTTTGGGGTTCTACCTAACTTTTTTGAAAAACATTTCAGTTTTCCTATTAATTGTCTATGACTATATCTTACCATTTTATCACCTCTTAAGATTTATTACATCTTTTAAATAAATCTTGGAATAAATAAAGAGAACATTGAGCGAAACTTCGTAATTAATTTTCTATTTTATAGAAAATTATTATTTGGAAGTTTTGCGTGTTCTCTTTTTAGGATTAATATTTTTGAAATATTTAAATTTTTCTAATTGAACCTAGAAGTGTAAAACTACACCCTATATTTTTTGAACGAATCCTTTGCGTGGTTCAAATACGTCGCCAGAACGCTTTAACTTTTCAATCGCTTCTTCAACTTTATCTTCATTAATTCCTTTCTCTACTGCTAACCTAACAACCTCGTCAATTGGAATTGTCTTGCCTATAGAACTTTCAAGCTCTGCTATAATCTCTTTTACGCTTATAATCTTGCTTCTTTCTGTTGCGCTTATTCCAGTTGCTATTCTATCTATATCTATCTTGCCTGTTTCTGGGTCAATGCCAATCAAATTAAGGCAGTAATGCAGCATGTCTACTGCTCTTTTTGCGTCTTTTTTCGAAACTTTATCGCTAAGCCTGATTCTTGCGTATGCTTCTGATAATCTAACCAAAGCTTCTAACTGTCTTGGAGAAACAGGAACTCTCTTGCTTTTCTCATCAGTCTCTTTATTCCTCATATCAACATAGTATTTTTTTATTTCTTCTGATGCAGCATCTGTTAATTTTGGAAATACATTTTGTTTTGCGTAGGCAATGTATTTTCTTAATAGCTTGGTGTCAATCTCTGGCTCTTCTATTTCTGGATTTTGATGCAATCCTAAAATAAATTTCGCCATATTATCATCTTTGATCTTATCTGGAAAATCCATTATTGGAAATATTAAATCAAATCTGTTGATTAGAGTAGGGGGAAGATTAATCTGTTCTGCAATATTTCCGCTTGGGTCAAATCTTCCTAATTTTGGATTTGCAGCTGCCAAGACAGTTGTTCTCGCCATTAATGTAGCCTGTATGTTTGCTTTTGAGATAGAGACAGTCTGCTGCTCCAATGCTTCATGCATAGCGCTTCTGTCTTCTTCTGTCATCTTGTCCATTTCATCAATCATACATATGCCCTTATTTGCTAAAACCAAGGCTCCTGCTTCTAATGCCCAGCCTCTTAAGAATTCATCCTTTACAACAGAAGCTGTTAATCCTGCTCCGCTTATTCCTTTTCCAGATACATATCTTCCTTTTGGAGCAACATTATTAATCCTTTTCAGAATTTGGGATTTTCCAGAGCCAGGATCGCCAATTAATAATATATGGATATCTCCTCTTGTTGAGACACCCCCTCTTACTTTTCGAACTCCGCTAAATAATTGCAAAACTAACGCTTCTTTTATTTTATCATAACCGTATATTGATGGAGAAATAGAATCTGTCATTTTTTTATATAAATTTGGGTCGATTGAAAGTTTTTTTATTTTTTCCTCTTCTTTTTTGTTTATTACTATATCTAAATATTCTTCTTCAACAGATTCAACACAATTGCCTTCTACCATTAAATCAAATCTTGTTGACTGGCCGCCTGTTCTTGAAATTAGAGGCACTTCCTTAACATATCCTGTTATGCTGATCTTAACGCCTGGATTTGTTCTTTTTTCTGACATTGGCGAAACTAAATCATACTTAAGAAATATACTCATTCTTTTTGGCTGCTCTCCGCCTTCTAAATCTTCTGGAGTTTCTTCAAGGATAATGCGTTGAGCATCAACCAACTCCTTATCAATTAATCTAAATTTTCCTTTTCTTCCGCAGCCGCATCTACTTGGCTCTTTAAATGTTGTATCTACCTGTAAAATGCTAATAACATTTCCGCAACTTGGACATTCAAATTTTGCCGATACAACCTGCGGCCTTACATCTGATTTTTGCCTTACAATACCATCTATTCGCAAAAATTTTCCTATATGGCTGCTTCTGATATTTCTTACTAAAATTTTCTGAGATGCAGGAAGATTATAAAATCTAACCTTGAAGTTTTTTTCATTTTCTAAATATTCTGTTTCTATTGCCAATTCCGCAGCCTTAATAACCTCTTCTGGCTGGTCTAATAATAGGTCAGCTAATTCAGGATCAAACTTGCTTAATTCTAAAAAATTTACTATGATGAATTTTTCTCCTTTGCTTATTTTTTCTAATAACTCTGCTTTGTAATTTAAATCAAAGAATTCCTGGAACTTTTTTATTTGTTCAGTGGCTTCCATTAACTATTGTAATACCTCTTCTTTTAAATTGTTTATTGAGATTGAAAATATAAATTAAAATAAAATAAAAAAAAAAATAAAAAGAAGATTATTTCTTTTTCATAACCTTCTTTAAGTTTATAATCAGCTTATCCATCGCATGATGCACTTCTTTCTCTGATTTTGTTCCTGTGCAAACAATCTTTCCATTGCTGAATAAAAGAAAGGTGGCTTTTGCTTCCTGCAACTTATACACCAGCCCTGGAAACTGCTCTGGTTCGTATTCAGTATTGTGAAGCTTCATTGCCAATACGTTTAAATTTAAATCCATCCCTATGCTTCCAGAAGCAACCATATTTTGTATGCTTACTTTTGGCTTTATCTTAATTTTTACTTTTATCTTTTCCAAGCTCTTGATTATTTTTTTGATTGATTCATGCACTTTAGCCATTGACCTGGCTCCAGTGCAGACAACCTTTCCTGAGCTGAATATTAAGGCAGAGGTTTTAGGCTCTTTAATCCTTATAACCAATCCTGGAAACTGCTCTGGATTATACTCTGTATTAGATAGTGTTGCTGCCATCTTTTCCAATGGAATGTCATGCTCTAGAGAAGTGCTGACAACGATATTAACGATTTTTATATCTCTTTCCTTTTTAGACATAATTACACCCCGCAAACTTTATTCCTTTATAAATGGAAATAGAGAAAAGTTTATAAATACTTCTATTTTAAAATATAGTTTTAAGGATATATATTTTTAAATTGCAGTACATCTGTTGTTTCTTTTGGAAAAATTAATAAATAAATTCTAAACTTTCAAAATCATGCAAGAAGAAATAAAAAAAGGAGTTTCTGTTATTGTATATGATATTCCATTATATTTCCTTATTTTCCATAGAAATTCCAACTGGAAAGGCTGGGAATTTCCAAAAGGGCCTGTAATTGATGGAGAGAAAATTGAAGAAACCTTTCAAAAGCTTATTAAAAAAACAGGATTAAGGAAGATAGATGTGACTCATAAATTAGAAGGCCAAAGAAGATTCAGGAAAGAAGGAAAACTGCATGTTTATGATGTCTTTCTTGCAAAAACTAATATGAATACTCCTGTTATTCTTGGCAAGATTGATTATGACACATATCTCTGGACAAGAGAAGACAGAGTTCTGGAGAAATTAAGCTGGAATAATGAGAAAGAAGTTTTTAAGAAGGCTTTGGAGATTTTGAAGAAATAAATAAAAAAAATTATTATGAAGGTCTAATAAATCCAATATAACTTCCAATCACTGCTAAAGGTCTTCCTCCATCTATCTCTAATTTTGTGTATCTCACTCCATCTATCTCTTTGCCATATGATATCCTAAATGGAATCTCTTCTATTGGAGAAGATCCCTGTAATGGTATTCTCATATCACCATTAATTTTGCTTTCTAAAAATTGTAGAACTTTATTTCCATTTTCTAAAGTAGCCTTTGCCTGCTTCCATTCTCCAAACCCAGAGTCAATTGTTTCAAAAACAACATTTAGTTCTACTTTACAAGGACCATATCTCTTTACTTTTTCAAAATCTTCTGGATTAATTACCTCTCTCTCAGTTAGTGGTCCATACAATTTTTCTTCAACATCTAATGTTCTGCTAATGTAGTCGTTCCATTCACTGCATCTTTTCTCTCTTTCCTTTCGCTGCTTTCTTTCTTTAAGTCTTGGAAATATACTTTCTAATTTTTCTTGAAATTCCATTTTCATTTGCCCTCAACTTTTAAATCTAAATCATATAAAATAGTACTTATTAGTAACAATTATTTTATATAATTAATTTTACCCTGCATATGCAGGAAAAATAGAAATATTTATATATAAAACAACCTAAATCTACTTATGTGGGTAGCAAAATTCAAAATTTGGCACAAGAACTGCCTACTTAGACCGAACTGTGTAAAACATCAAATAACAGATTTTGTCTATTTAATTAACTCGTGGAAAGAAAAGAATAAATTTTACTATACAGAACTTCACATCTTACAGGGTAAAGAAGAAAACAAGAAAAAATTTATTAGGGATTTAAAAAAAGAAAAATCCATCAAAAAGTTAGAGCATAAAGGAAATTATATTTTTACACTTAACAAAGAACCAATAGAAAAACAATATTATTCTTCAGTTTTTGACCCTAAAATTATACAAGTTAAACCAGTTGCTCAAAGAACAGATGGCTTTGAAGATTGGGAGTTGGCTTGTTGGGATAAAGAAACATTAATGAAAATAATGGATGTTTCTGTTTTTAATGTTGAATTAAAATCAATACAAAATATAAAATTAGGAGATATTTTTCTTCCACATATTTATCCAAAACTCTCGCCTAAACAAAAAGAAGCTATAGAGTTAGCAGTTAAAGAGGGCTATTATGAATATCCAAGAAAAATATATTTAGAAAACTTAGCAAAAATAGCAAAAGTAAAAAGACAGACATTTCAAGAAAATCTAAGAAGAGCAGAGAAAAAATTAATTCCTTTTTTAACTGAAAGTTTAAACGGTGGCAAAAACTAATCCTGTTTAATAAAATCTATTATGGGCATGATATTATCCTTCTTTAAAACATTGGATACAATCAACGACGTAAAACCCTTATGCTTCTTACTGAAATCTTTTAAACCTTTAAACTCTCGTTCAGGAATCTCATCTGTGGAATTTACGTTTATTGCAGTGTTTTCAACAATAAAATCAACCTCTGATTCCAGTTCTCCCCAATAACTTATCTCTTTATACATCTCCGCAAGTTTAACAAACACCGTATTTTCAAACATTTGGCCTATGTTTTTAGTGTATTTTATATTAACAATATTCACAAACCCATTATCTAAGCAATATAGCTTCGGTAGTTTGGAAACATCATGTTTTATTTTCGCGGAATATGAAAAATAAGTTACTTCAAATATAAGATACGCATCAATCATATAATTTATATAAATCCGCAAAGTATCTTTAGCTATCCCAAATACTTTTGAAAGCTTATTTACGCTTATTTTTGAGCCAGATGCAGAGACAAGATATCTTGCTAGGTCTAGAATTTGTTTTGTATTCCTTATATTATGCCTGTCAATGATATCTTTGTGGATTATATCTTCAAAATACTGCTGCAATAATACTTTTTTTTTTTCCTCAGATTTTTCAAGAACGATTTCTGGAAATCCTCCAAATTTCATATATTCTTCCAATTTTTCTTTCTTTTTCTCTTTCTTTCCGAATTCAATATACTCATTGAATGAAAGAGGCATTATCGTAAAGGATACATTCCTGCCAGTCAGCAAAGTAGACAATTCTTTTGAAAGCAATGAAGCAGATGACCCGGTAATTACAAATTTTATATTTTCATTCAGGTCGTATTCTGTTCTAATCCATTTTTCCCAAGAAGGAATTTTCTGTATTTCGTCTATGAACAAATATATCTTTTTCCTATTTCTTGAATATTTTCTATAAACATTTAACACTTCATCAAATAAACTGATTTTTAGATTGTCTGCGAATCCGTATTCCTCTAAATTAAGGTATATTATCTGTTTCTTATCCACTCCCTTTCTAATCAGCTCATAAATAAGCTGCTTAACTATTGTAGACTTTCCGCATCTTCTAATACCTTTTAACACAATGACTTCTTTTCGGCTAAGATAAGGATATATCTTTTTTAAGTAGCTTTTCCTCTTTATTCCTATATCTATGTCTTTTTCCCAGGGATTCCATTTCTTGAGTATTTCGATTATGTTTTCCACAGAAATAGATAGTTTTTGCTCATTTATAAAGGTTTCCAATATACTGGAAACCTATGACGAAGCAGATTATACAGCTGGGCAAACTTTGTTTGTTGATAAGGGTGGTTATTTTTTTTTATTTTTTAATTACGATTAATGGAACAATCATTTCTTCTTTGCTAACACCTCCATGAGCTCCTATATGAAAATGCTTTTTTTCTCCAAGAATATTGTCTTTAAGAACATAATTATCCTTGAGAATTAGTATGTAATCTCCAATCCTGTCAAATAATCTTCTATTTGGCTTAAACAAGCCAAAGTAATTTTTTTTAATGAAATCTTCGCTTTTGTATACATAACAAATATTTTTTAATTTTGTTTTAACGTATTTTTCAAATTGTTTTTTTTTGGATGGATGAACATAACAGAAAACAGCCCTTGGCTCTCCGCATAAAGGCAATGTCAAACATTCTTCTAATTTTGGATGCTGTTTTAGTATAATTGTCCTTTTCTTTGTTGTATCGATAAAACCATGGTCTGAGGTAATTATTATCAAGCTATTTGTTCCTTCTATACCTTTAAGGAATTTTTTTAATTTTCTATCTAATTTTTTAAAATGTTTTTCTGTTTTTTTGCTGTTAATGCCATAATCATGGCTTAAGCTGTCAAATTCAGGCCAATATGCATAAATATATTTTTGTTTATTACTTGATTTAACTGCTTTTTTAATTTGCCTGAAAAACCCATCTAAACTATTGTAGCTTAATCTTTTTGATTTTCCAGAAGTGGCTAGAGTATAATCAGAATCAATAATTTCTTTTTTTTGTATAACAAAAGAGCTAACTTTTATTTTATCTGAAAAACATTTCTGATTGAATATTTTTTTTATATCAATAAACTTATTAAGATCTAAATCGCCAGCTCTGGATGCAAAAGGCAGTATCTTTGAAACAATTCCTATTTCTTTAAGAAACATAAACCAACCAGTTACAGCATGCTGCTGAGCTGGCAATCCTGTTAAAAAAGTTGTTATTGCTGTTGCTGTTGTTGATGGAAATACAGAAGTTATAGGCCCTACTAAATATTTTGCAAAGATAGTATTTTCGCCATTTTTTTTTAAAAATTCAAAACCCATTCCATCAATTATTATTAAGACAATATTTTTTATTCCTTTAAATGAAGAAGCACGCAATATTTTAATAGTATTATATTTTGATTTGTATCCAAAATGTTTAGAGATAGAACTCATTAAATTAACAATGCTTCCATCTTTGTAATCAGGTTTGAGCATTACTTAAAAATTAAAAATAATCTAATATAAATCTTTTGAAAACTAAATCATTGAGTAATCCAAGTCATAGTTAAACTGCGTTAAAAACTCCTTCATTAGCCTGCTGCTCTTTATTAGCTCTAATAATTCTTTTACATAGCAATGCGCGCATACATTCATGTTTCTTCCGCAAATAATGCATCTTGTTACATCATGCGTATAAGCCTTAAGGCTTTTGGTTATATCTCTAATTAAAGATATTTTTCCTGGCTTTTTATCCATCAACCAATCTTCCATTTCCCTTTCAAGGCAATCTATGCAGATGGGGTTGGTTATTACCTCTCCGCATAACACACACGCTTCATCTATTGGAAATTCCTCTCCAAAATCTAGGCTTCCAGTTTTCTGCACTATTTGTGGAGTCATTTTGCTCACCTCCTT
>Ga0209542_10013556_pt1 | contig 14026 bp, 18 predicted proteins | sample RifCSPhighO2_01_FD_184028 | JGI IMG/M metagenome (GOLD analysis project Ga0209542, IMG submission 184028) | Soil microbial communities from Rifle, Colorado - Rifle CSP2_plank highO2_0.1 (SPAdes) (version 2) | ecosystem: Environmental > Terrestrial > Deep subsurface > Rock core/Sediment ...
TAGCCAAATGCAGACAAGCCGATTGAGAATGCAAGCGAGATGAAAAGAGGGAAGCTCAGCAATTTTTCCTTCGCAAATGCTGGATGGCGCGACAACTCTGGTTGGTGAAACGTTGCCGGCCTTTTTTGCAGATACGTGTGCATCATCCAGTAAATCACGATCGGCAGTATGATGTTGTAGCCGAGGACGAGAAACGCTGGCTGAATCAGGTCAGGAAGGAAAATGCTCATTATCGGGAAGAACACGAGGCCGATTACGGGAAGCAAAATCCCAAGCGCGTTAAGAACTGTCAGCGGCGCCTTGAGGTCCTGCGCGTAATGCTTCATTCGTTCCTTGGTGCCTGTCAGCACGACGTTGACCGCCTCGTTCAGAACCTTGTTGCGACGCTCGGCCGACTCGAAAAAAGATGACTTGATAAGGAAAATTGCCTTGGTGAATTCCTCGTTCTCCCTCTTCCATTTCTCCATGAAGGGATCGAGCGCGTCCATCATCGATACCTGCTTGCCTGTGTAAACGTCCCATAGAATTTTCTTGAGGTCTCGTGCAAGCGGCCCTGTGAGGTTCGTGGCCGCGAATTTTATCGCGTACTCGATGTTCGGTATTACTTTCATCGCGATTGTCATGTAAACTATCGCGAGTACCATCTCGCTGCTTGCGCGGATTCGAAAAGACGTTGCAACCATCAGCGGCAGGGAGTAAAGGTAGTAGAAGATTGCGAGGGCGAAAGTCGCGACAAGAATGATGTACGCTGGAGTGAGGATATTTACAATAAAGCCGATGCTGAGAAAAAAAGCAGGAAAAAGAATCAGAAAAAACAACGACAGTGAAAAAGAACCGCGCGGAGTGAGGTTCATGTGGGCGAAATTGATTGCCTCTTGCAGCTGCGTGGTGTTCGGAGGATCAATCGGTATAAGACCTTCAAAGGCGGCGCACATGCTTTCGTAAAAATTCATCCTCCTTAAACGAAACTCTTCAAGAAATTCCTCATATTCTTTCGAAAGTTTTTGCTCCATTTGACTATCACGCAACAATTTCACACATCAAACAACAATTTCAAACAAAAATTTCAAGTAACAATTCTTCCAACTCTTTCCATCGCTTCCTTTGTCTCAGGTTTCGCTTTCAACTTTTCCTTGAACCATTCCAGCCATTTCTCATAAATCATCTTCGAGTCGAGCGAGCCGACTTCCTGCCGCACTTGGTCAGAAAACAGATGAAACATTTCGTTGCTTTCCACGGTCGTGTCGGCCTCAAGCGAGTCGAGCCGCCCGAAACGAGTCGCGTAATCGACCTGCGTCTGCTTGATTTTCGTGCGAAGCAAAATGTTGTCCCACACAGCATCCCAGTGTCCATGCCATTCGCGAACGCGTTTGGCAATATCATTCAGCACAACGCTCTCCCCGTCAACCAGAATGTCAGTCGGCTTCAGCCTGTCCTCTCGCGCGGAATATTCCATCAACGTCACAAAGCCCCCTTCGTCAAGTGGATCGGTCTTCCACTGCTTTCGGACCTCTGTCAGATCCAGCGCGCGCCTGTAGCGATGAATTCCGTCGGGTGACCTCAGCACGCCTGCGATTGTAATGATGTCGGTGGCTTTGAAGCTTGTCAGAGGCACGCCAAGGTCGTTGACTACTCGATCAAAAACTCCATAAGCCGACTCTCCGTGAATTGTTCCTGCCACGACATTCGCAAGCGCGCCGATTCGCATCGCCTCGTACAGTGCTTTCGCTTCAACGCTCCTCACCTCGCCCACTATCAATACCGAATCGCCGAGACGCAACGCAGTTCGCAGAGCCTCGTCAGCCGGAAGCTCTGCCTCTACTCGAGTGATGACAGAACGGGATTTCATGCGTTCGACATTGAAGCCAAGCTGCCTCAATGCGACTATCGGAAGTTCGAGTGTGTCTTCAACGGTGATGATTCTGAATTTCCTCATCAGCTCTAGCATCATCGCGCTGAGCAAGGAAGTTTTTCCGCTGCTCCTGCCGCCTGCGACGAGAATCGAACGTCCGCCGTCGATGACAAAACTCATCACGCCTGCGTACAGCGGGTCGATGAAGTTTGCGTTGATGAAAAGCGGAAACGTCCATGGCTTGTCACGATGCCTTCTGAAAGCATAGCCAAGTCCCTCAGGCGAAAGCGTGCGTGTGATTGCGGCAACACGTGCCCTGCCGCCAGGAACAATCAGCTCGGTGTCAAGAACGGGATTCGCCTCGTCAAGCGGACGGCCGCTGTAAAGTCGGAAACGGGTCGCCCATGCCTCCGCGTCGTCGCGAGTAGGAATCAAGTTTGTCTCGCACTCCTCGAAGTCTGCATGCAAAATGTAAATCGGGCTGAGGCCGACAGGAGAGTTGATGTAAATGTCCTGCAGTTTTTCGTCCGCAAGCAAAATTTCCAACACGCCAAATCCTGCCGTGTAACGAGAAAGGATCGTGGCGAGGCGCTCCACCTCCTGCGGTGTGAGTTCGACTTCCATGCTTTTTCCAAGCTCCTTCACAAGGTCGCGGCCGATGTTGAAAAATAATTCACGCGCCTTCTCCGGTTCTGTGAATTCGCTCTCAGTCGGCTTGTGCTCTGCAAGATAGCGTCGCGCGTTGTCAAGGATTGTATATTGGTCTTCGCTCAGCCGGAACTCAGGCGGTGTAATGTGGTAAATGTTACGCACTTTTCCTGGAACTTTGAAAATTTCTACTATTATCCCCCCCGGCAGTTCGTACATCTCAAGACGCTGCCCGTTCTTCGGCGGGACAGTCATGTAGCGCGTGAGCATGAAGTTCGGCTTGATGAGAGGATGGAAAATTTCACGGTAAAGTTTTCTGTCTCCTTGCTTGTATTGTTCGATGGAAGGCTTGACGCGCTGGATGAACTGCGTTTTTTCCAATTCGTTCACAAACGGCACGAGCGCGTTCGCAATGTAGTCTGTGTGGATTTTTTTCGCCTGAAGCAACGCCTTTTCCGCGGCAATCGTCTCATGTGCAATCATTTTTTTCAAACTTACGTACGCGCCGATTGGATCCTTGCGCAAGACTTCCAGCAGCAGGAACTGCAAGTCGGCCATTCTCTTCGCCTTCAGGTTTTCCGCCTCCGCAGGCCCGAGGCGTTCGATGGACAAAATTTTTGTTTCATTCAAAAGTTTTTGTTGCAATCCGCCGAGCTCTGCAAGCATTTTCACCTGCTCGTAGTCGTATTCGTACTCGCGGCTTTCCGCTAAAATCACGCGTTCGGCGTTTTTCACCTGTTGCAGCACGTCTATGACAACAGCCATAGCGGCTTCAGAATCCTCCACGCTCGGCTCTATGACCCAGTTCAGCGCGTTTATCCTCACCACGTTTTCAACGACTTCATAATCGACTGCCATTTCTGCAAAGCACCTCGAATGACCTTCAACTGACCTTATTTAAATTTATTCTTAGGAACCAAATTCTTTATTAGTGGCCATATGGCATTGCCTTTTGAAAAGCAGCAGCCGTCCGAGCTTGCTGGGATGACGACAGAAGTCGTTCACCGTCTCAACGAGTCGAGCCGCCGCATGAAGACAATCGAGCAGCGAATCGACAGGATGGAGCAACAGATACAGACGCTCGAAGAAACTGCGCTAACGCAGATGGACGACATACGCGTAAACCTGGAGAGAATCGTGGCGAAGATAACAGGGGTTGCCGAACGCCTAGGAGGAATTGAGAACGAGCTGCTGAGGATAAACAAGGATATGTCGAAGGCGGCAACGAAGGCCGAAGTTAAGCAGATCCAAACTTACATCGACGTCATGAACCCGATAAAGTCGAGCTTCGTGACCAAGAACGAGCTTGAAAGAAAACTTGATGAAAGAATCAAGAAGCATGCGTGAAATCTGCATGAAATCAAGAGAATAAACCTAGCGGATGAAAGTTTATTAAAAGCCGAAAATTCAAATAATAATTAAGGAATTAAGAACAGGTAAGAAAAAGGCTGAGAGGCAAAAGAAAGAATGTTATTTTTCAAAAAGAAGGAACCTGAGAGCATATCATTTTCTGGAAAGAGCATGGTTCCTCTCGAACGCGTGCGCGATCTTGCAACGCGCGGTTTCAGCGAGCCCGACATGATTGACACGTTGAGGAAAGAGGGTTACTCGCCGGACGAAATCGACAGGGCTCTGACAGACGCGCTCAAGCAGGGCGTGTCAGGTCTCGCACCGCCAAGAACAGAACAAACTCCAGCAGTTCTTCCTCAGCTCGAGCAGTTCCAGCCGACAATCGCCGCACTTCCGCAAATGCCGGAAACATCGCTTCCTTCCCAAACTCAGGAGTACATGCAGCAGTGGTCGCAACCGGCCCAACCGCAACAGCAGCAATCATACGCGACCGAAGAATATATCGAATATTTAGTCAAGGACAGGATGAGCGACGTGGATGAGAAAGTTCAGGAATTCACAATCCGCTATCAGGAATTGGAAAAGCGCCTGCAGGCGGTTTACGACCAGCTCTCCGCGCTGACGCAGACCCGCACGAGCGAACAACAACAAATCTTGAACAAACTAGAAAATTGGAAAGACGTTTTGCAAGACATGGACGTGAGAATGACAGGGCTTGAGAAGGCGTTCAAGGACACACTGCCGCCGCTGATTGAATCCGTCCGATCGCTCAGCGACTTGGTTGAAAGACTGAAGAGAGAAGCTTAGAGTTAAGAGTTAACTAAAAAATCTTGCAAATTCTATAATTAATTATGGCAAATGAATTCGAGCAAATTATTTCGGCAATTAGCGGAATTTTCAGAATTCCTGAAGCTTGGCTCGGATTTCCTGCATTTTTCACACATCTTCTTATTCCATTCATTCTTGTTTCATACGCTTTCTACAAACTTTTGCAAAAATTGAAAATTTTCGGCTACCACACTGGAATTTATACAGTATTGTCATTCATTTTTGCATTTGTTTTGCTACCTATAGGACCTGTCGTGGCAATAGCAGCTGCCGGATTCATAGGTGTTTTTGGAATGGAAACTTGGCGATCGAGAATTATTTTTATTGCTATACTGATTGCAGCTTATTTCCTTATCTATTCCGTGCTTCCGACGATCAAGTTTTAATCTTTAAAAAGAAAGTAAATAATAGTAGGTAAGAAAATGCAGAAGATAATGCTACTTTCCTTTTTACTGACTACCATTTTTTTAATCAGCTTAGTTTCAGCTCAATATGATTTTCTCTCTTATCCATACACGCAATACATTCTTGACATTTTGAAGATACCTCCGGAATTCATAAGGGAGGGCAATATAATTTCAAACGTAATTTTCAGGTTACTAGTTCCGTTCATTGCCATTTGGACAATCATTTTAGGATTTTTGAGAACATTGAGAATATTCCCAAGAAGTCCTGGACTTGAGACGATAATCTCATTTACAATGGCATTTGCCACTCTTCCAACAGGGGCATTCATTGCACTAGTCGGGTTTATGCTCGCTGCTGCAGGCATCTGGTCAGTTATTCTTTTCTTTGGTATGTTTATCCTTGGTGCGACTCTCTATGCATGGAACTGGGGAGGTTCATTTAGAGAAGTTGGTGGAATGGAAAGGAAGTTAAGGGGATTGAGGAATGACAGAAGGAGAATTGACGATGACATTACAAAATTAAGTCGAGATCCTGTAACAAATAAAGATGCAATAAAGGCTAAGAAAGCGGAACGTGAAGCTATTCAAGGTCAGATAGACCGGTATGAGGCAGAGATCCAAGGTGTTGCATCAGAAAGAGCCAGAAGATATGAATGAAAACAATTACTCAGTTGTCAGATATCTCGGCTATAAATAAAATTCTTTACAATTTCTCTAGAAAATATTTGGCTAAAAGAACTGCGCCGTCTCTAAAGTCAAACTCTGGTTTAAATCTTTTGAGTCTATTTCTTGCCTCGCCAGTGTTCATAATAATTGCATAAGACTCCAGACTGCCTCTGTCTGCCGGAAAATTATCATGCTCATTGTGGTTATGGACAACAACCTGATAGTCGCCTACAACTTCCAAAGTTTGTGGCCATCCAGACGAATATACATAGAGCCTCGCGCGGCAAGTAGAGCGAGAACTCGACGACATTACATCATAAATTTCTGCAGCAATATTTCTCAAAACAATTGTGTTATGCTGAATGGCATCCTTTGCTATTACTGGCATGTCTCCGTCTTCAAAAATTCTTCTTGCATCATCTTTTGCATATGCTCTTAACTGTGTTGGTTTGTAGTGAGGTAAAACATGGCCCCTTCCAAGGCACAATCTATCGTCAATGTCATTCAAGAGAGGAAGAAGAGGATTTGTGAAGAAAGATTTTCTTTTTTCCTCGTTACCTCTGGTTTGCGCAACGTAAGAAACATATCCAGCTTCTTGCAAAATTGATAAAGGAATTTGTACTTGAGCTGTTCTTGATTGCATACTAGTCTGTCTCTCTCTTAAACTATTTATCGTTTGAATATTTTGCGAAATAGAAGTTTGTAAGACGAATCGCATCTCTTGATTGCGTTCTTGCTCTCATCAGAACACTATTATCTTTTCTAACTTTTGCTAGGCTTTTTTGCAAATTAATGTCGTAAGAATGAACGTGAGATTTTGTTCGTCTATCTTTTGCAGCTATAGCAGCTCTAGAATCTTCGGGTGAGTACAAACTGCTTAATGCTGACTTAATGTATTCGCCAACTCCCATTTTTATCGGAAATTAATTCAATAATAAACTATTAAAGCTTAACTACTATCAGATAGTAAATTCATTCTGACAGTCAGAGGCAGTCACTCGCCCTCTAGATTTATCCCAAAACCCCGCTCTTTCAGAGTTATTTCAGAGAATTCTGGCTCTGGCGGCGATTCCACTCCAAGTCGGCGCAAATCTTCCATTTGCATGTAAACAAAAAACGGGTCTTCGGGATTTGGCAACTGCCTCAAATCAAACATTGCCACAAAATCTTTGTCGTTAAAATTGAAACTAACTGCCTTTATGTTTTGTCTGTCAATTTCCGGTTCGGTGGGTTTAATTTGTCTAAACCACATGTCGACATGCCTGTAATGTATGGAGAGATAATAGCTCAAAATGTCATGCTGCTTTACGTCTGCATACGAAACCCTTACGGGCGTTTTTACATCTTTGATATCAAGCAAAATGCCGAGGATTGCGCTGCCTGCAAAAAGACCTGACGGTATTTCTGCCCTCGCATAAGCTGGAAAAGGTATGCTGTCTTCGATTTCACTCCTAACAGTTTTGTCCAAATAATCCCGTATTTCTTCCTTAGTTTCTGCAAAATATCTTTTACCTTTACCAAGAACTAAAGTGTCCTGAAGCCTCAAAAGGAAAGGAGTGTACGCTCGGCATACCGCCGACCAGTCAACTGCGTTTGTTCTTCCACCAGCTTTTTGCTTTATGCGCCGAATCTCTTCTGTTGCTGCATTCCATTCATAATCCAAGGTGGCAAAAGAACTCATAAATAATTTATTACAGAAAAAGAATAAAAAGATGAAAGCAAGCATTTAATTCTCTGCTCTCAATTAATTATTATGAGAAGTTTTCGCACGGTGGCGTTTTCCTTAATCTTGGCCTTTTTGATGCTCGTCCAGCCGATTTTAGCTCAACAATCGATTGATCTGCAAAATTATCTTGGCAGCGCATTTAGCGTTCCAAACTTAGTAAAGTTCCTTTTCCCTGGCTATCCTGACGAGTGGCTGAGAATTCCAGAAGTTATTTATTATGTAGTAATTCCTTTCATAACTGCGTTTACAGTGCTTTACGGCCTGCTAATTGAGTTGAGGATTTTTAGAAACGCCCCAAAAGTTAATGCAGTACTTGCTTTTTCTATGGCTTTTTTGATGATGCCTTCCGGAATTTTAACATGGATCGTCACAGTTCTCTACGCAGGTGGCGCATTCATAGGAGTTCTGGCATTCATAGCCGTTTTCATAATTGGAGTAATAATTTGGGGATATGGAACAAGCTGGCGTTTCTGGGGAACTTACGGATCTGCAAGAGCTGTCGCGCAAAACATTCATAACATAAACAGCCAAATTCAATTCCATCAGCAAAGAATTCAACATTTTCAGCAACAAATCCTGAACAATCCTACCTCTTCTAACATTCAAAACTGGCAAAACCAAATTACGCAACATCAAAACACTATCGCAACCTTGCAGCAACAAAGAGTACAACTTCAGCAGGCACTTATGGCTGTGGGCACGACTTAAGATTTAAAACATAAAATAAAATGACTTAATAGATAAAACAACTAAATTTTTATCAATGGCATTATTCGATTTAAGTTATATTCAATCGCTTGGAATTGATCAACTGCTTTTCGGATTAATTTTTCCGTTCTTAGTTCTATTTGCAATTTTCTGGGGACTGCTTGCGACTATGAGGGTTTTTGGCACCAAAGTGAACACTGTTCTAGCACTCATTTTATCCTTAGTAATTCTTCCCACTTCTGCTTTCGTTTGGTTCGCAACATATTTAGTGCAACTCGGATCGACACTCGCGTTAGTTGTCTTCATAGCAATTTTCGTCTTTGGCGTGATAAGATGGGGATTCAGTAGAGGAAAGGATATTTACATTGGCACAGGCGGTTATGACAGACAGATAAAAGAAAAGAGAAAGAAAATGCACGAATATCTGAATAAACTGGAAAGTGTTTCACCAGCGGAAAGAGTACATTTAGAAAGAGAAATAAGTAAATTAAGAGCTGAAGTCGAAACATTGGAAGATTTGAAAAGACAACATGAAATGTAACTAAATAAAAGCAACCTTAAATTTTTAATAACACAAATTATCAAATAGACGGTTTGAATGAAAAAAATTAATCTTACAATCATTTCCTCGCTGGTGGCGTTTGCCGTTCTTTCTGCTTCGGCTTTGGCCCAGGACATCTTCGAGCCGATAATTAACAAACTTCTGAGCCTTGGCATACTCAACGCCATGCTGCTTTTCCTCTTCGCCGCGATTGCTTACGCACTGCTGAAGAAATCAAAAATTTTCGGCGAGTCTGAAATCCTGAACGGCGTGGTTGCTTTCATAATCGCATTCCTCATATTCATTTTTCCATTCATCACAGGCGTTTCCCTCGTCAATCCTATCTCCATATTCTTCACTCAGTCAATCGTAATAATAATTTTCCTCATGATAGGTTTCATCATGGCAAGCTTCTTCTATCCCGACATGCCGAAGGTGCTTGCTGACCAGTTCACCCGCCGTTCGACTCTGTACGTAATGATCGGCCTGGCGATAGGACTTTTCATTACGTCTGGCCTTGTCACAACTCTTCTAGCTGCATTCTCGGGGCCGAAAATTCCCAAGTCCGAAACAGGCCCTCCCTCAGACGTCTTAATAATCGGCGCTGGACTAATATTATTCATAATTATACTGCTAGTCGCAACATCAGTCGGCAGAGGCGGAGGTTAAGGAGTTGAAATCGAATGGCAAGCCCGTTTGAAGCAGTCATCCTGAGACTGGCAGACCTCGGATTCTTCCAGTTCCTGCTTCCTTTCACGCTCACGTCAGCAATTTTCTACGGCGCGTTGCGCAAGTCGCAGATTTTTGGAGAGCCGGAAAAGAATGTCGCCGTCAACGGTGTCGTCTCCCTCGTCGCATCGATGATGGTCTGGGCGGCGCCGATAATTCTTGGAATCGATATCCAAACAAGCCTCGCTACGTTCTTCGTCCAAGGTCTTTTCGCCACGCTTGTAATAATGGTAGGTCTTGTGATTGTCGGGATGTTCGCGCCACCTGACTTGTCTAAGACTCTTGCAGAAAAGCTTGGAAACAAATATCTCGGAATAGCGTTGGTAATTGGCCTTGTCATCGGTCTCGGGCTGTTTCTGACGAGCGGCCTCGTTAACTTCCTGATACCGGGAGGGATAAGCGGAAATGTCGAAATTGACCAGGACACGATGATACTAGCAGTGTTTGCGATATTGATGGTCGTCGTAATATTGTTCATAGTTGGCGGAAGCGCAGTCACCGGGAAGTCATAATTGGAGGGACAAGTAATTGGTATCATTTTCAGATTTGCTGGCAATCGCGAAAGACATCGGCTTCTTTGAGTTCTATCTGCCTTTTCTCCTGACGTTTGCAATCTTCTACGGCCTGCTTGAAAAAATCCAGCTCTTTGGTCCTAAATCAAGAAATATCAATCTTATAATTTCCGTTATCGTTTCCCTTTACATCATCGCCTTCACCCCAGTCGGCATCACTTTCGCGCAGTTCCTCTCAACTTTCTTCAGCAACACCGCTCTCATCATACTCACGCTCATCGCTTTCGGGATGATCTTCTTTGTCCTGTTTCCGATTCTCGGAGGAGGAGAAAAGATTCCAAATTTCGAAAAGCTTGTTAAATTTGCGCTGCCAATCGCTGCATTAATCGCTTTAGGAGTTTTTATACAAAGTGGCGGACTTGCAATCTTTCCAGGGATTGACCTTCCAGGGATTTCACTTGGTGGACTTTCCCCTCAAGACTGGGTGATAATCGGAATTTTAATTCTCACTGTTCTTGTGATTTATTGGTTGACTAGGCCTGAACAAGAAACTTTGGAGCATGCAGTAAAAACAGGGAGAATTAAGCAAGGATAAATATCGTTTCAAAGTAAAAATTCTTTTTCTGTAAAATGCAACTCACCTGGAATAATCATAACGGAAGGATAAACTCTGAAGTAAGAATTAAGCATGTCTTTTGCGCTTCTGTATTCCATTATAGGCTTTTCGCTTCCTAATTTTCCTATCGCCAAAACATTTGTCTTTTCCGTAAAAACATTTTCATTTCTTTTTTTCTCGAGTTCAAGTAAAATTCTTACAGCTTCTTGCGGTAACATGAATCGCTTGTTTTCAGAATCAATGTCAAGTAAACATAATGTGTGAAGTTTTCTTTTCCTGTTTTCTTTTAAAACTTCATAAACAGATTCGGGCAAAGCCCCTTTAGTTTTTTCTGGGAAAGGTATTGTTACAGTTTGGCCGAATTTATAAATGTGCAGCCCGGTTTCAGCGATTGCAGAAATAATTGAAGAGTTGTGAATGATTTTTGTTTTGATTTTTTTCCTTTTTGCTTCGAGTATCAAAGCATTGTGAGTAGTTGCGACAAGAGGATCGCCTTGAACAAAAATCGCCACGTCAATTTTCTTTGCTTCATTTAAAATTTTTTCTGCATCGTCTTCCAAATCCTTTCTCTTCAAAACAAAAATTTTCTTTCCAACAATTTTCTCCAGCTTCTTCAAGCTTCCATGCCAGACTCCTGTATACTGTTCGATGTAAACCTTCTCCGCCTTCTTCGCAGCTTCTATTCCTTTCAGCGTCAAGTCCTTCTCGTCGTTCAATCCAAGTCCTATCAGCGAAAGCATAATTCAATTATAGAACAATAACAAAGATATTCATTAGGTCGGAAAATTGAATCTGTCAGTATTCGGCAAAAGCGTGAAAGGAGTCGATCATCAGTTCAACGAAGACGCGATGTTGATTGACAAGAAGAAAAATCTCTTCGTTGTTGCCGACGGGGTGACTCTGCCGCGCGGGGGAAAGGAGGCCGCCGTCCATTCGTGCAAATATCTGCAGAAATTTTTTAAAAGCGACAAGCAGTTGCTGGATTGCTTTCTGGAAGTAAATGATCAAATATTGAAGGACAAGGAAAAAAATGTCATGGGTTACACGACTCTTACAGCAGTTCATGTCAACGACAATGTAATAAAGATTGCAAATGTTGGCGACTCTCCGGTTTATCTTGCGAATGGGGAGAAGATTTTCCGAATGACGGGGAACGACAGAATTTTCGGCACTGCCTCGCTCGCACAGGCAATCGGCCAGGAAAACCTCAACATCCATTACAGCGAGGAAAAGTTCGGCGCCGGCATGTATGTAGTGATAGCGAGTGACGGAATAACAGACATGATGAGCAAGGACGAAATTTATCAGCTGATAAAGAAACATAAAATTCCTCGCAACATAGTCGCAGCAATTGTGAAAAAGGCTAGCGAGAGGCCGACGATTTACAACGACGACAAGACACTCATTATTTTGCAAATGAAAGAAAAGTGAAAAAATGAAGCAGAACTTGAGAGCTCTTCTGGCAAAAATTCTGACGGACGAGGAAATGCAGTTCGCGCCAAACTCCTTCGAGCTTGTCGGAAGCGATGGAAAGGTTGTTGCAATTGTGGAAATTCCTGAAGAGCTCGACGACAGAAAAGCAATAATTGGCAAGACAATCATGCACACCAACAAAAGTGTCAAGTCAGTTTTGAACAAGGCAACTGCAAGAAAGGGAGAGTTCCGCACGAGAGAGTACGAGTTAATTGCAGGAAATCCAGAGACAGAAGTTCTTCACAAAGAACACGGTTACTTGCTGAAAGTAAATCCGCAGAAGACATATTTTTCGGCGCGTGAAGGAACAGAAAGACAGCGAATCGCACAACAGGTTGAGCGTGGAGAAGTTGTTATGGTTTTCTTTGCAGGAGTCGGGGCTTATGCGATTGCGATTGCCAGCGAGCAGCCAGACGTCGGAAAAATCATTACGATTGAAATAAATCCTGACGCCGTTGAATATGCGAAACAAAATACCAGAATAAACAGAATTGCGGATAAGGTAAAGATAATTCATGGCGATGTCAGAAAAGAAGCTGTTCATTTCTACGGCGAGTGCGACAGAGTCGTTATGCCTCTTCCTCTATTCGCAGCCAATTATTTGGAAGATGCCATAAGATGTCTTCGAGAAAAAACTGGCGGCGTCGTTCACTTTTACGCGGTTGTTGAAGAAGGAGATTTTCCAACGGCAAGAAACCTTGTGGAGGAAGCCTGTGTCAAGATGAAGAAGAAATGCAAAATTTTAAATGAGCATAAAATAACTGAATACAGTCCAAGAAAATGGAAAGTCTGCATTGATTTCCAAGTTTCATAGCAAAGCGGGAGTCGGATAGTCTGGTCAATTCCGCTGGCTTCAGGGGCCAGTCTCTTAGTGAGTTCGTGAGTTCAAATCTCACCTCCCGCACTTAATCTAGAATTTATATAAAACTTTTTCGAAATTTTCAATCCTATTATTCTTTACAGAAATTCCTTCTTTCTTAAGAAGTTCAATCTTTCTTCTTGCTCCACCGCTGGCAGAATAATTTCCAACTTTGCCAGATGACTCGACAACACGATGACAAGGAATGTAAGGAGCATTTTCATTTCTTTTGCATGCCTGGCCGACAGCGCGATATGCCTTTGAATTTAATTTCTTTGCAATAATTTTGTAAGTGGTAATTCTGCCTCGAGGAATTTTTTTCATCAATTGCCAAACTTTCTCGTCGAAGTTCATAATTAAAATCATTCAGATGTTGTTTAAGCTGGAGCTTCTGTCACATGTTCTGGCAATTCGCTTCCCGCGGTTCCCGACTCGATCTTTGCTTTGTCAGTTATACTTGCAAGTTGTTGCTGAATTTGCTGAGGTGTTTCGTTTCCATAGCTGATTAAAATCTTGTCTAGGTCTTTCGTGTCGTAATTTTCCCAATCGTCTACAAGCTGGCCGTTCACATAAACTTTCAGCGACTTGTCCGCGTTGCCACAATAGGTCTGTCCGTCATCGCCCTTTATGCATGTCTTACTTACGTAGAGCCCCAGAGGCTTTATCATGTCTGCGATTGTTACGCCAGTTGCATGTTTGTGATTAACATCGCCATCGCCACCCTCGAAATGTGTGTGTCGTGCTTTGAGTTGATACTTACTTTGCGTCAAATCGATTGCTTGGCCGTTAACGTAAATCTTCACGTCTTGATGAGTGTGAGTTGAACCTACAGCACCGATGTGGGTATCGACGTTAGTCACAAAAGAATAAACTCCATAGCCAATCAAAGCAAGAACGATTAAAACGCCAACATAAATGGCGATTGATTTAGTAGATCTTTTCTTTTTCGCTGTTGCGTGCTCCTCAGTTTTCTTATGCGCGTCGCGCACATGCTGATCGAGGGCTTGCTTCGTCTCGAACTTTCTTCCGCAAACACTGCAATGAAATTCCTTTGCCATAAAAATTCCTAACTTCTAACTTCCTGATGAAACGACTTGGCCAGAAGAAAGAT
>Ga0209542_10013557_pt1 | contig 14026 bp, 16 predicted proteins | sample RifCSPhighO2_01_FD_184028 | JGI IMG/M metagenome (GOLD analysis project Ga0209542, IMG submission 184028) | Soil microbial communities from Rifle, Colorado - Rifle CSP2_plank highO2_0.1 (SPAdes) (version 2) | ecosystem: Environmental > Terrestrial > Deep subsurface > Rock core/Sediment ...
TTCGGATAAAACGATAGATTTACTATTAAATCATAAATCATTTGTCACTAGCTACTTCGGATGGATCAAATTCAACGTCAAATGATATGCTTCTAAGAACTGCGTCTTAAATTCAGGCCAGCTTCTCAAGTTTCGGAAGCGATTCCAAACATACCAGGGTCTAAAATAGAAGGTGATGATCGCTCTTCGCCGTAGTTTAGAAACTTGTTTCTTGGTCAGGTACTTGCTGCCCATGGCTACGAAAGTGCCTGCTTGGTCCATGATCTGAACATCTTTAGTAATCAGCTTCTCTTCCAGTGCTTTCTGCCGTAATCCAGTTCCCATCCTAGGAACGGCAAAGTTGAAGCTGGCATAGTCGCATTTCAATTCCTTGGCGAATTCAATCGTTTTCAAACAATCTTCTTCGTTCATTTCAGGTACGCCAAGCAAGAAGGTGCCCATGGTTTTGATGCCGACTTTTCGAGTGATCGCAAAGGTTTTCCGGACTTGATCTGTATGGAATTCTTTGATGTAGATGTCGAGCAATTTATTGTCGGCAAACTCAACGCCGAACATGATGGTGTCACAGCCGGCTTGTTTCATGAGTTTCAGGGTAAGTTCGTCCATGACATCCACTCGACTGAAACAGACCCATTGGAAGTCGAATTTTTCTTTGATCATGGCCTTACACAACTCCTGATTGATGGGTTTATGGACGCCAAACGTCTGGTCGCTAAAGTAAATGTACCTCACGCCCATTTTCTTCAACACACGCATTTCGGAGATGATCTCAGAAACTCTACGGAACGTGTAACCTAGGGTGCTCATGATGCAGAAGGTGCACTTGTAGGGACAGCCATAGTTGGTTAGCATGGTTGCCATGGGGTAGCCCGTTGCAAATGGGTAGCGATAGTTCTTCCCAATAAACAGGTCTTGTCGGGGCATGGGTAAGTTCCAGTCTCCTCGTTTACTGCTTTCCGGCGCAGTCTTGATCTCTCCTTTCTTATTGCGGTAAATCAAATCCGTAATCTTATCTTCGTTGCCTTGTAAGTAATTCAAGACCCCGTCGGTTGAGAAGTTGAGCACAACGGCATTGAGCCATTTGTGTTGTTGGATTTTTTCATGTCCGTTTTCTTTGAAGAGGTCGGCGCTTCCAATCATTACCAGGCCTTTCTTCAGCTTAGTTACTTTCTCTAAAAAAGGTAGATCCTCATCCCAAGATACAGAGCCTGTGAGGAAGAGGATGGCGTAGGGATTAGTGGCTTTAATCTGCTTCAGGCATTCAGCCTCGCTAATCTCATCTACGATGCAGTCGATGAGTTTTACATCGTACTTCGTAGAAAGCCACCCGCTTTGTGTGAGCAAATCAACAGGCTGGGGATAGTAATTGGCCTTAGAAACCTTGCTGCAGTAGTAGTCCCGGATGTACATCTTGCGTCCAGGCGGGTTGAGTAAGAGTACGGTTTGCTTTGCTTTAGGCATCCTCTGCAAGAGGTCGAGGCAGTTTTAATAGTTTATGGTAAGATGGAAAGCCTTAAAAAGGCCCTTTAAGGTTGTTTTTCAATATATCGTTCATGCCATAATTGGAAGTTCAACAAGCACCATAGCTGTCGAGTATAGAACAGTTTGCTATCATTCAGGCGATCAAAGACTTTTTCAATGTACTTGGGTTCAAAATAGCCTTGTTTTTTGAGGGTTTTTTCATCCAAAATACTGTGAGCGTATTCTTTAAGGCCATCGTCCATCCAGCTGTCAATCGGTACAAAGAAGTGTGTTTTTTTGCGTTGCAATACTTCTTTAGGGAGGGTGTTAGATAAGGCTTTGCGTTGGATCCATTTTTCCGTCATGCCATGGAGCTTGTAGGAAGAAGGAATGCGTCCAGCGAACTCAACAACGTTGTAATCTAAGTATGGTTCTCGAGCTTCAATGCTCGCAGCCATTGTGCTCTTGTCCACTTTCATGAGTAAATTTTCAGTTAGCATGACTTGATTGTCAAAGTAGAGCATATTGGCCAGTAAGTCTTTGTGTTGGAAGTGTTGTTTGGAGAGGATCTGTTCGGGAGTAAAGGTTCCAAGTTTTTTCTTTACACGTTCGCTGAGGACTTGTTGTTTTTCTTCTTCGTTGAAGTGACCGATGACTTGAGTGTAGGCTTGAAGATCAGAGGGGTTTTGCAAGAAATTTGAGACTCGCTCGATACCAGCTTTGCCGAGCGAAGAAGCGTATCGAAAGGCCTTATCCAATGCCCAGGATGGGGCTAGCTGAACGCCTAATTTCAATGCACTGCGGACAATCGGGTGTCGGAAATATTTTCCTTTCATCATCATAAACTTGTATTGAGGATAGCCGGCAAATTGTTCATCTGCTCCTTCTCCGGTCAATACCACGGTTACTTTCTTCTTAGCTTCTTTAGAAAGCAGATACGTGGGAATGCTTGTAGGGTCGGCCATGGGTTCGTCCATATGGTATACAATCTTAGGTAAGATCTTGGTGGTGTCTGCATGAACCCAAATTTCATGATGATCGGTATTAAAGTGATCAGCAGTGAACTTCGCCATACTAAGTTCATCGGTGTAGTGTTTTTCTCCAAATCCAACAGTAAACGTCTTAACATTCTCAATGCCGAGCTCGCTCATAAGGCCAACGATGCCGCTGGAATCAATCCCACTGCTTAAGTAAACACCTAGGGGTACATCGCTCATCATGCGTCGCTCAACAGACTTAAGTAGCAAGTCATGAAGCTGTTTAGCATAGTAAGAAACTAGTTTTCCATCTGTATCAGGGTCAATGACTTGTTTCCAGTAAGGTTTGATCGTTAATTTCTTGTTTTGTAAAATCAGCGTGTGTCCGGGTGCTAGTTTGAAGATACCTTCAAACATGGTTTCAAGGGAAGGGTTGCATCGAAAGCTTAGGAACCAGCTAAGGCCTTGCAAGTTAACGTTGCGAGCAACAGGATGTTCAAGGATGGCTTTGATTTCGCTGGCAAAGATGAATTTTCCATTCTTCCAGTAATAGTACAGAGGTTTAACGCCCATTCGGTCCCGTGCAAGGAACAAAAGTTTTTTCCGAGCATCCCACAAGGCAATGGCAAACATGCCGTTGAACTTCTTGACACAGTCCGTTCCCCATTCTTCGTAGCCGTATGTGATAACTTCAGCGTCTGTATTCGTGACAAATCGGTGTCCTTTCTTCTCCAATTCACTACGCACTTCCTTAAAATTATAAATCTCTCCGTTAAACATGACAAATACATCTTGGTCTTCGTTCGTAACGGGATACAGTCCTTTTTTCAAGTCAATGATGGCCAGGCGATCCATTCCCAGACTGACGCCTTTGTCATGGTAGTACGCCCGATCGTCCGGTCCTCTGTGCACAATTGAGTCGCACATCTTTCTAGTAAGGACTTTGTCTTCCCAGTTAAAGCCTACAATGCCACACATGGTGATTTAGAAATGATTCGTCTTTAAATAAGTGGCGCTCGACAAAAGGGGGTTATTTAAGCAACAGGATTCTGCCTTTTAAAGCTAATAGGGCAGATTCTGGGCTCTCAAAAACTGTTTTTTGCAGTTTTTGAAGAGTTATGTTTTTAAATTAGGCGCAGATTCATTGTAAATGCAAATTAAAGGAGTTGTCTTTGACTGGTCAGGTACGTTAAGCGATGACCTTAGATTGGTTTATGAAGCAGCCATGCACATTTTTGATCGTCTGCACAGAAAACATCCTTCTTTTGCCGAGTTTAAACAGGAGCTGGTAATTCCATATATGGATTTCTATCGGAAGTATTTTCCCCGTATGAAAAAAGCGGATCGAGATCGTTGGTTTTTAGAAGCCATTCAGAAAGTAGGAGAGCCAGTCCCCTTTGCAGGGATAGATCGGTTGCTGTGGAGTTTGAGGGAGCAGGAAAAGCGCTTGGCGGTGTTAAGTTCAGTCCATCAAATTGAGTTATTGAGCGAGGCAAGCCAGTATGGATTTTTGGATCACTTTGAAGAATTAAATGGGGGGGTTCATGATAAAACAGAAGCGTTAGCTGAAATAATGGATCGCCGCCGGTTGATGCCTCAAGAAGTGGCTTATGTAGGAGATATGGTTCATGACATCGAGGTAGGAAGGCAAGCGGGGGTTATTACCGTAGCAGTATCTTGGGGGTATGATTCAAGAAAAAAATTGTTAAATGCTCGTCCAGACCATATCGTAAATTCAGTGGAGGAGTTGGAAAGCCTGTTGAATAGTTAAAAAAGTCGTAAATCTTTTCTTTTTTGTCTAAATAATTCGCTTAGCCAAAAATATTTCCGGGCAGGGCGGAAATTTTCCGATTTTCGTTGGTTCATTCTTTTAAAGGAATCACAGCTGCGTATTGGAATGTATAGAATTACTATATGTACAAAGAGGGCGCAAAGAGAGTTTGAGAAAGTATTGCTTTTAAGGTCTTCTATTACAGAAAAATTAGAGCGATTAAAACAAGATCCAAGAAAAGCATTAGAAGCGCATAAATTAAAGGGTAAATGGGAAGGATTTTGGAGTTGTTATAGCAAATCTCCTTAATTTTGGAACAAGAAAGGTAGATTTGCTATGCTCAGCAGCGAAGCTGCTGGCATGCCAGAAACTTATGTTTCTGAGCATACTAGCGAATCTCATAAATAATTGCACAAATTGTGAGATTCGCTATTATCTCGGTGGGGATATTCGTCTGATCTACGAGATAGATGAAGAAAAAATGGAAATTGTAGTCTTCTCAGCAGGATCGCACAAGGTTTATTAATATTTCAATTCCCAGGTTTTTACACCCTTCTTCTTAGCTTCTTTATATTCTTTAAGAGCAGCCAAGGTCTCAGGTTTCCGGAGAAACTGCTCTTCTTCCGTAAGTCTTTCGGATTTTTTTTTGGCTATTTGAACGCTTTCTTGTTTCATGAGAATAGGGTAGGTTTGTTTTGTATTTAAAGTTTATGAATTTCTTGAGTTCAATCGTAAGCATAGTCGTGGTGTTTGAATCGTAGGAAAACAACGTCTTGATCTTGGATCTCAAATACGATTACATAGGAACCTACATGAGCAGCACGCTTACCTTTAAGGTTATATTTCTTCATAGGGTAATGTTCTGGGTTTTGTAGGATTTCTCTAATCTTGTCCCAGAGCCTTTCGTAAAGAACGTTGTCTTTTTTGACGTCTTTCATGTCATTTTGAAACGGTTTGGGAAATACGGGACGATACATTAGAAGATTTTGTCAAAGTATTTTTTAGCATCTTTAACATGGTCAAATCGTAAGAATTTTCCTTTTTTATAGGATTCTTCGCTTGCTTCTACTTCTTTTATGAATTTCTTAGAGAAGCGCTCTTCGAATTCAGAGTGGACAATCTTTCGGCACTTGATAAGGATCTCGTATTCCTTTTTAGGTATAGATACGGTTTGAGCCATGTACAGAGAGAAGACGATCTTGTATAAATAGTTTTGTATGTTTTTTCCGGATAAATCGTAAGGATTACGGTCTTAGAAATTTTTAAATGTTTGTCTTAATAAACAGTTATGAATTTTCCATTTACAATTTTTTCCAGAATAGGTTTTTTGTTGAGAGGATAATTTTTGTCACCTAGATAGATGCGTCCGGAGGCGCCTTGAAAGTCTATTTTTTGCAGTACCTGAATAATTTGATCCGTATTTTCTCCGGAACCTTCCATAGCCATTTTAAGGGCATAGACGATATCGTAAGCAATGTCTCCGACGAAGACAGGAGACTCTCCATAAGCGTTGATGAATTTAGTCACAAATTCAGGGGTAGGCTCGCTGAATCCAAACACGTAGACGCCTTCGGCATTCGAAGCATCCAATCGTCCGGATTTAACGTGATCGGCAAAGTTTTCATGGGCTAAAAGGGAGCTTTGAAAATCGAGTTCTTTTCGTTTTCGGTCTAGCATGAGGAAGTCGTTAAAATTAATGGCTGCAAATAGGCCATCGAGGTTTTCGCTTTGGAACTTAGTAAGTTCGGTTGAGATGTCGTTATTGTCGAAATTAGGAAGGATTCTTTCCTCGATCAAAGTAGCGCCAGTAGCTTGAACAGCTTTTTTGAACGTATCTAGATGGGCGAGGCCCCAGGGGTTGCTGATGACAATAGCTCCGACTCTTTTGCTAGGAAGCAGTTTGAGCCATTTCTCAAATACAACTTGGTTGCTAGCAACAGGGCTGTGGAAGACGAAGAAGTAAGAGCTGGTTTGAGTAACTGTATCGGGCAATGCGGAAGGGGATAGGAGGAGCACTTTTTGCTGGTCTATAACTGGAATGTCCGCATTGGCTAAGAAGTCCCATACGCCGCCGATGATAACATGAACACCGTCTATATCAATAAGTTTCTGAATGGCCGTAACGCTTTTGACTGCCTCAGTGCCATCATCCTCATAGATCACTCGGATGGGCTTACCATTGATGCCGCCAGCAACATTGATTTCTTTCACAGCCAAATCAATCCCATGCTGGGCATTCTGTCCATACACTGCTGCACTCCCAGTAAGAGGTAGTACTGCCCCGATGTTGATAGTATTCTCAGTTATTTTTTCGTTGCTACAACCTAGAAGAAGAGCAAGGATAAAGGCAACCCAAACAAACTTTTTCATTTAATATAGTGAACTGCGCGACTTAGAGAACATGATTAGCGCAGTTCACATATAGATAGCTGCGTACAATAGAGTAGCATAAGCTACGCAGTTATCTATATATGGAGAAGAAGCGGAGTTTATATGGTTTTTGCAGGTTTTTTCTTCAACGCTTTCTTATACACCTCAATCAATCGCCGTGCATGTTCTTCCCAGGTCAACTTATGTGTCTCAATGGTTTTCCTTCCTTGAGAGCTTATTCTTTTGAGAAGTTGGTCGTTTTTTAATAGTTCTTTGACCATATCGCGGAGCATCAAGGGACTTTTGGGCGGTACCAATATTCCATTCTCGCCATTTTTAATCAGTTCAGGAATCCCGCCTACTTCCGTTGCAATCACTGGCAGCTCGCTGGCAAGCGCTTCATAGAGTGTATTCGGCCGTCCTTCGCTGTGGCTGCTAATGATCATAATATCCGCTGCACTCATGTATTCGGCCGTCTTCTCACGACTTAACATCCCTTTAAAATAGGCATGGGGAAGTTTTTCGTGTAGGTCTTTGCGCAGGGGTCCATCTCCTACAATGATAAGGGTGGCGTCCAGATTTTTCACAGCATGAACAAAGTCATCGAGGCCTTTGACAGGAACCAGGCTTCCAACAAATAAGATGATCTTTCCAGAAGGGAGTTTAAGTTTCTTTCGTAGAGGTGCTTTCGGCCTTGGTTTGAACAGTTCCATATCAACCCCATTCGGAATGACCTGAATCTTGTCGGGATGGATGCCTTTTCGGGTAAAGATCTCTTTATCTTTTTCACTAACCGCAATGATGGCGTTTGCTTTGTGGAGTGCACTCAACAGTCGTTGCATGCTCGCGTAATCTAAGTAATAATCCATGCTGCCGCGCAGGTGCATCACAAAGGGAACTTTCCAATACTCCACAAGTGGCAACACACCTGGTCCGTCCGGGTAGGGGTTGTGGCAATGAATTAAATCTGGTTTTTGGATGTGTTGAAGTACGTACTTCGTTACACTTTTTGCATAAAAGGTCGGAGTCAAAGTATAGAAAAGTTTTTTTGGGACGGGGTAAAAATAGCGAGGGTAGTGAATCGTGTATCCTTTGCCTTCCTCTTTTTCAGGCAGCGCCGAAAATTCATGGTGCGGAAACCAGGTGTAAGGTAAAACTTTGGCCTTGGGTGAAACCACTTCCACCTTTTCTTTCTGAGCCATGGCTTCGACTGAGTCTTGGATGAAGAGGCCCATGGTTTCATGTCCTGGGCAGGGCCATTCTTGGCTAAAGTAGAGGATTTTCATGGTTTGATCGTGCTCTTATAGCGAATCTCGTTAATTTATGAACTTATTGCGAGATTCGCTATTATAACGTTATTGACTGTTTTTGACAAATTACGTCATTAGCTATAGCAGAGCGATTTCTTCTTTTAATTCTTCAAGGGTCATGTTGTTTAAGGGTATGCCTGCTTTACTTAATTCATCCATAACTTTAGTGTAAGGTAGGCCTGTTTTCTTGGCTATTGTTCCGATATCGCATTCACCGTTTGCATACTTTTGCAAATATCTGTCTAGAAGTATTGTTTTTCTGCCTGCAATTACAAGTTCTTTTAGTGCTTCGGTCTTAGTTACTCCAGACTCTTTTGCGGTGGATTCAATCATGCCTACCACGTCTTCTGAAAGGTTGGCTCCTACATGTCGTGTTTCGCTCATTTTGTTATTTCCTCTTTTGCTTTTTCTATCAAGTAAGGATTAAAATACCCTTCTCTAGTAAGAGTATTTAATGCGCTCATTGCTTTCTCATATTTTATCTTTTTATCCTTGAATAAACCGATTATGATACCTATCGATCCGGTGACTTTCAATCCGTTTATTTTCGCAGTTTTTCTTCCTTGCCGGTCATCTGTGGCTACGATTTTATTCTTCTCAATAGCTGCAGAGATAGTGCTTGCTTCTCCGATTTCAATACCAAAGTTTTGCATTAATTTATGAGTCAGTTTCTCATTGTGATTGGCGATTTTAATTGTTCCGCTTTCGTTCAATCTTTGCACTAATAAGGCATCTTCACACATGAATTTTTTACCTTGCATGATCTCGCTTAACACCTCGTTTGTTATCTCAATTTGGTGTTTTCTCATCGCCGTTTCCAATGTGGTAGTTTTCGCGAGTAATATCACTGAACTGCTATCCATAACAATCTCCATTTACTATTAGTAAATATTAGTAAATATATAAAGGTTTCGATTCTCTGGATCGCATTTTTTTGTAAGGGATGTAGCACTAGGTAATCCTTTTGATCTCCAGTCCGTCAAAGTCAGCATCATAGCTCGCTATTTCCGTGCAGTTATGAAGCAGGGCGGTGCATCATGCTCTTATAAACATCTTACAACTTATTTTCGAACCCACGTTTATCTACGATAGTTATGCCAGCCGAAAAGGCAAAGGAAACTTGCCGGCATTAAAGCGATTTGATCGTTTTCTTCACAAGGTGAGTAAAAATGGGCGTCTAGTCTTCAATGCTAGAAATAACAATCAAATCATAGGATTTGCTTTTAAAGCAGACATCAAACACTATTTTGACACCATAGACCATGAGGTCTTGTTAGGCATTATAAGGAGAAGGATTAAAGGTGAAGACATCTTATGGCTCATCCAAAAAATATTAGCCAATCATCACACAGGAACTTCTGGCAAGGGTATGCCTTTAGGTAACTGGACCAGCCAGTTCTTCGCTAACATATACTTGAACGAATTAGATCAATTTGTTAAACATAAATTGAAAGCCAGGTACTACATCCGCTATGTAGATGACTTCATTATTTTACGCCACAACAGAGTCAGGCTGCAGGAGTATGAGCAAAGAGTCAGCCAGTTTCTGCATACTCTTAAGCTAGAGTTACATCCTACAAAGTGCAAAATTATTCCGTTGGAAAGAGGAACAACGCTTCTAGGATTCCGTATATTCTATCACTACAAACGAGTACGGCAAAGAAACATAAGAAAGATAATGGAAAAGTGCCGTCATTTATTCGAAAGCTGCGAACATAAAGAAGTAGACCATCAAATGGTACTGGACGTTTTTCAAGGATGGAATGCCTATGCCGCTCATGGAAACACGTATAGGCCTTGTCAGCGGCTGAAGGGAGAAATAACAAAAGAGCTTGAGATACGAACGATAAGAAGAAAAGAATATCAGATGAAGTTCACACCCACCTCGTCTCTTTGTCAATGAATACTCTAAACCAAAGCTCCACATTCAGCAAGCACCACAATTTATTGCAGGAAAGAAAGTCGCTTTTCTCAACCAATTTTCGAATGTAGTCTTCATTGAAGATCTTGCGTTGCAGGCACTTCTTGGACAACAACACTTTTTTAAAATACTGTTTCAAGTCTTTCTCGAGCCAAGGTCCTAGAGGGGTGGGGAAGCCTTTCTTCTCTTGATGATACAGTACGTCGGGGAGTTTTCCTCGCATAGCTTCTTTGATGATGGATTTAAGCTGCCCGTGATGTAGCTTTTGCTCAAGGGGAATGCTCAGTGCAAATTCCACCATTTCATTGTCGCATAAGGGTACGCGAGCTTCAATGCTATGTGCCATGCCAACTTTGTCTTCAACAACAAAGAGGCTGGGCAGATAGGTTTTCAAGTACAGGTATTGAAGGCGTTCGCTGTCTGTGAATTTTTTCCCTTTAAGTACGGCCGCAATTGCTTGGTCAGAGGAAAACTTGGTTTTTTTCAAAAACTCATGGGTGAGGAGGTTTTTCTTTTCTTTTTCGCTGAAGACAATGATCAATCCATACTGCACTTCAGAGTTCAGGTAGGGCATGAGTAAGTAATAGAGCATATTCAACCTGTTTTTTCCAACAAGAAGGTCTTTGAACAGTTTAACCAAGTGTTTTTTGCTTTTCTTCAATTGCTCCCGATGGTGCAATGCTTTAAACACGGCGTATCCCGCAAATAATTCATCGCCGCCATGCCCGGTCAAGACAACTTTAACATGTTCGCTAACAAGTTTGGAGACATGATATTGGGAAAACGTTGGAATCCCTACGCGAGGTTCGTCCAGGTGGTAAACGATTTTTTCCATATTCTTTTCAAAGTCTTCTTTCTGAATGACCACTTCATGCATGCTTGCATGGGTTTTCTTGGCCACGGCTCTAGAACCGGTTCGTTCATCGTACTTACCGCTGATGTCAAACGCTCCAGTAAAAGTCTCGACGTGGTCTTTGACAAGTTCACTCGCAGTAGTTGTAACGGTCGCGCTGTCAAATCCTCCGCTCAAATAGCAGCCTAAGGGTACGTCGCTGATCATATGTCGTTTGACGCTTTCTCTCAAAATGCGTCGGAACTCGTTTAGGGTTTGTTCGTGGCTCCTTTTTTTATACTTAAATGTGACGTCCCAGTACTTGCCATGTATAAGTTTTTTATCTTTCAACCGCAGGTAATGGCCTGGAAGCAATATCTTAATATCTTGAAAAAAGGTTTTGTTGTCTAGGATGTTTTCAAAAGTTAGGTATTCAGAGAGGGCTTCAGGGTTAGGGATGCGGTGAATAAAGGAGTGAGCCAAGATCGCTTTGATTTCGCTGGCAAAGATGAATTTTCCATTCTTCCAGTAATAGTACAGGGGTTTAACGCCCATGCGGTCCCGTGCAATAAACAGTTCTTTTTTCTTGTAGTCCCAAATGGCAAAGGTGAACATCCCATTGAGCATTTTGACGCATTGTTTGCCATATTGTTGGTATAGGTGTAGGATAACTTCGGTGTCAGTATGGGTGTAAAAAATATGTCCTTTGCGTTCCAGTTTGGTTTTGAGTTCAGGGAAGTTGTAAACCTCCCCGTTGTAGGTAATCACTAGGTTGTTGTCTTTGCTGTAGATGGGCTGCTTCCCAGTTTTCAGGTCAATGATAGCAAGTCTTCGGTTGCCTAGGCTGATGTGTTCATCTGAGTAAAACCCCTCATCATCCGGCCCCCGATGCTGAATCAAGTCAGCCATCTTTTTGGCGAGTTTCTCATCGTTCCAGTTAAAGCCTACAATGCCGCACATGAGGGAATAGAAGAAGGGTTGGTTTAAAAAGAATTCCACCTTAAAAAAGAAAAACTTTAAATACAAGTAATACTAATCCTACTTTGGTGGAAATATGCAGTTAAGTGTGAAAGAAGTGGACGAACAGGTGTTTCGAGAATTCAAGGCTGAGTCTGTGAGGGAGGGCCTTAAAGTGGGTAAAGCATTGACTTGGGCGATGCAGTTCTGGCTCGAAAGCAGGGAGAAGAAGCCCAAGTTGAGTATTTTAGACTTTAAGCCGCGAAGTTGGGGGAAAGGGACTGAGCATGTCAGCGAAGAAATAGATGAGATTCTCTACAATGAGCATTCTAATTGATACCAACGTGTTCTGTGCGTATGCCAACACAGAGGATGTGCATCATGATAAAGCTAAGAGGATTATGGAGGCTGTACGGTCGAAGCAGTACGGCGTGGCGATAACGGTTGATGGTGTATTTGGCGAAACCATGGCGGTCATGGAAAGGAGAGTGAATCGCAAAGTCGCAAGAGAATTCGGCCATTATCTTCTCAATTCAGAGATTGCAATGGCGTATACAAACAAAATGGTTTTCGAGATTACTTGGAGATTGTTCGATCAGGCATTCAAGCTGAGTTTTACAGACTGCCTGTGTCTTGCATTCATGAACGTGCTTCACATCGATCAGATCGCCACGTTTGATAAGGAGTTTAAGAGAATAAAAGATGTAAAAGTAATAGATTACTAGAAGACCAGTTTGTCGTTAAAGCCCATATGCTGCACATGACTCTAAGAAGGAGACTTGATTTATATAAATGGCGCTCTCGTCAGAGGGAGTTATTTAAGGGTTTCTTTCGTGAATTCTGTAGGATCCACAACCTTTCCGAAAGGCTTGCAATTGAGTCGTAAGCTTTCCGATTTTTGCTAAAGCATTCTTTTAAAGAGATTGCAAGTCACGCGTCTGAATGTATGAAATTGCAGTGCTTACAAAAAGGGTTGAGAAAGAATTCTATAAAATGTTGAATTCGAGACCTACTATCGCAGAAAAACTAGAAAAGCTAAAGCAAGAGCCAAGAAGGGCTTTAGAAGCGCATAAATTAAAAGGTAAATGGGAAGGATTTTGGAGTTGTTATCTCGGTGGGGATATTAGATTAATCGTATTTGTTTAGCTTTTTAGCATAGGTTTGTTGTTAGCATTCTGTGGAGTTCTTGTTTGAGGTCTTTTTTCTGTATTTGCCATGTGGTGAAGAGGCTGGCTAAGGTCTCGTATATGTGGGTTCCGGTTTCGGAGCGGAATGCTCCGATGATTTTGCGTATGAGGACGGTTTCTCGGATGGCTTGTTCGGCGTAGTTGTTCGTGGGTTGTACGCCTGGTAGGCGTATGCAGGTGAGCCATTGGTTGAGGTGGAAGTTGATGTATTTGGTGACGGCAAGACATTCTTCGTATTTGCCGTAGTATGTGGTTAGTTTCTTGAGTTTCTTGGTCATTTGTTCGTATTTTTTTAGGCGTTGTTTTTCGGTTTTTTCTTGGGTGTTGAAGTCTTTGATTTCGTCAAAGAGTTTAGTTATTTTTTCGTGGAGGTGTGTTCCTGGTATGGTGGTGAGTTCTTTCGTTTTGCGTAGGAGGTGTGCCCAGCATCGTTGGATGCTAGCATTTTTGAGGAAGTCGTAGGCTCTCCAGCCATCGCAGACTACGATGCCTTTGTATGCTTGGGTGAGTATTTCTTCGAGTACGTTGTTTCCTCGACTGTTGCGTATGACGATTAGCAGGTCGGTGTCGCTTCGGAAGGCCCAGACCCACCAGTTTTTTCCTAAGACTGAGAAGCTGGTTTCGTCGATGTAGAGGATTCGTGCTGCACGAATCCTTTGTTTTAATGTGGTGTATTCGTTTTCTGCGGCTTCTGCAGCTCTTGCAATGATGGCTTGTACACTGGCTGGAGCCAGTTTTAGGGTGAAGCTTGCATCTAAAAAGCAGGTGGTTTTGCGGAGCACTCCACGTACGATGAATTTGAGGAAGAGTACGAGCACCATGAGATGTGTGCCGAATCTTCCTTGAAGGGGTGTCTTGCCATCTCGGGATGTGAATTTGAGTTTGCAGTGGAGGCATTGGAAGATGTCTCTGCAGACATCTATGATGTTGGGTTTGATGTCAGGTGGTAGTTCTTCGATTTGTTGCTTTTTTTGTCCTATGAGTTTGATGTTGTGGCTTTGGCATCCGGGGCATTCTTTAGTGGTGATGTGGCGTGGTTCATCTGCCAAATTTTTTGGACGTGTAGTGCCAGGATGTCCATTTGGAGCTCCGCGCTTGCCTGCCGGTTTCGTGCTTCGCACGAAAGGCTTGAGATGGGGGTGTGCTGAGGGTGGGGTGTTAGGGTTTTTGTATTTTCTGAGCTCTTTCTTTAGACGTTCAATCTCTTCATCTTTTCTTTTAAGTTGTTGATCCTTGCCAA
>Ga0209542_10013558_pt1 | contig 14026 bp, 10 predicted proteins | sample RifCSPhighO2_01_FD_184028 | JGI IMG/M metagenome (GOLD analysis project Ga0209542, IMG submission 184028) | Soil microbial communities from Rifle, Colorado - Rifle CSP2_plank highO2_0.1 (SPAdes) (version 2) | ecosystem: Environmental > Terrestrial > Deep subsurface > Rock core/Sediment ...
TTCATGAATAGCAAGACGGCCACGGTAACCTTCACTCCCGCAAGTGGTGCAGCCCGCGCCTTTAAAAAAACGCGTTCCTTCAAGCGGTCCTTTGGAATCGCCGATAACGCCCTCTTTTGCTAAACTTTCCAAAATAGCCGGCATGTCAAATTGTGCGCGAAGTTCTTCGGCTTGTTCTTTTGTTAGTGTGTAACTGAAGATACAATCCGGACAAATGCGGCGTACCAGCCGTTGAGCGGTAATAAGGGTGAGCGTTTGAGCAAGCAGAAATGGAGGCATGCCAAGATCAAGCAGGCGCGCGATAGCGGTTACCGCGTCGTTGGTATGAAGTGTTGAGAGCACTAAGTGTCCGGTAAGCGCGGCATTGATTGCGATGTCCGCGGTCTCAGCGTCGCGGATTTCTCCTACCAAGATTATATTAGGATCCTGACGCAAAAGTGAGCGCAGGCCAATTGCAAATGTAAAGCCAACCTTTGGATTAACTTGGCTTTGATTAATGCCCGGAATGCGGTATTCAACCGGATCTTCAATAGTTGAGATATTTACATCCGGCCGATTGAGAAGAGAAATAAATGTGTAAAGAGTGGTTGTTTTTCCGGAACCGGTTGGGCCGGTTATCAAAATAATGCCATGCGGTTTTTTTAGATTTTTAAGGACGATGTCAAGCGCCTTGGGCAAAAATCCGAGCTCTTTGATATCCATTAGTTTTATATCTTCGTGTAAAATGCGCATGACGACTTTTTCGCCATCCAACATCGGAAATATTGAAACACGAATGGAAACTTTATTGTTTGGCATCTCCACCTTGAATCTACCATCTTGCGGAATACGATGCTCATCAATTTTTAAATTCGCGAGAATTTTAACGCGCGCGATAATTCCCGGGCTGACATCCTTGGGCAAAGACATCGCTTCGCGTAAAAGTCCATCCACGCGAAAGCGCACGATAAGATTTTTTTCACCGGGCTCAATATGAATATCGGAGGCACTGCGCAAAATAGCGTGCTCTAAAAGCGCGTCCACTATGCGGATAATCGGCGCTTCCTGGGCAAGTTCTTCTACGCGCCCGTCGGGATATTTTTTAATTATTGTTTTGAATTCGTCTTCTAAACTTTGACGATACTGTGAGATCGCATCTTTAAGACTTTGAGGGTCAGTCAATGCCAGCTCTATTTTCAATCCGGTTTTCTTTTCAATAAATTCAAGCGTCTCATGATCATCAGGATTTAAAAGCGCAACCTTAAGCGTATTGCCCTCTTTTGCATAAGGTATTATATGATGATGTATCGCAATTGGTTCTGGAATTAAGCGCAATATATCAGCAGAAATACTCTGGCCAAGAAGCGTTACATACGGAATGTGATAAAACTTTGCGGCAGTCTTGTACAAAAGATCTTCCTGCACAAGGTGTTTTTTTATAATACACTCCTCAAGCGTGATTCCCTGGCATTCTGCGGAGGTTTGCAGTTCTTTCAATTCCGGCGCGCTTAAAATTTTATTTTCCTCCAGAATTTTGGGAAGTTTTGAAGTGGATAGCATACCCCCATAGTATAGCATAAAATTAAAGAACAGTCCCGCGGTCGCGGGACTGTTCTTTCTGGTATGCATCCAAAGCTGAGCTTTGGCTGGGGAAAAGCTCAGCTTTTAATTGTTACGCATTTGGCATCACATGCACATACGTGCGCCAGGCGCGGCTGGAGTCAAAGCGCGTGATTTTGCGTTTTTGAAATTTGACAATACCGTTGGCAAGCGCGAAAAGAGTGTCATCTTTGCCTTGCCCGACATTTTTTCCCGCGCGAATCGGGGTGCCGCGCTGACGCACAATAATCTGGCCGGTGTGTGCCAGCGTGCCGTCGGCGAGTTTGACACCTAAGCGCTGTCCATGGCTGTCGCGGCCAAGCGCTGTTGAACCCCCTGCTTTTTTATGAGCCATAATTGTGGGAATCAGGAATTAGGAACCTGTCTGCCGACAGGCAAGATCATGAATTAGGATATCATGGCGGTTGACTGCTGTCAAGTATTCATGATATGGTGGGGGTGTTATGCTTCGAGAATTTCGTTTCTTTTTTAAAAACGCTATTGTAAAGTATTCTGTGGCAGGAGCGATACTTTTTACTGCTGCACAAGTTATCATACTTATCGTGAAAATCAAGCCAGCGGGCGAGCCGATTTTTTTGCATTACACGAGCTATTTGGGAGTTGATTTTGTCGGCATGTGGTATCTTATGTTTCTGACTCCGTTTGCAAGCTTGCTTTTTACAGTTGTAAACATCACGCTTGCCTTTCGCATAAGAGGCAAGGATCAGTTGCTTGCATATTTTCTAACAATTGGTAACGCGCTGATTTCTGCCCTGTTACTTGTCTATGTTATCTTAATCGTGAGATTAAATGCGTGAGTGAGGGCATATGTTATCATTCAATGAAGTAATCCGTATTTTTTTTCTTGCGACAATCTCTTTTGGCGTAGCATTTTTGATTGCTCCCTTGCTTTTGCGATTTCTCACGGCGCATAAATTCGGCAAGCAGATTCGCGATGAGGCAAGCGCGCCGATTTTCGCGAAACTGCACAGGGGCAAAAGCGGCACGCCAACAATGGGTGGAATTTTGATTTGGGGAACGGTACTTATTGTCACATTTTTTTCATGGCTGGATGGGCCATTTTTTGACGCGCTAAATTTTTTGTCGCGGCCGCAAACTTATTTGCCGCTTGGCGCGCTTGCTGCCTCCGCACTTGTTGGACTTGTAGACGATCTTTTTAATATTCGCCGGATTGGTCCAAACGGCGGAGGACTTCGTATGCGACACCGGCTCCTTCTTTATGGTTTTATTGCTCTTATCGGCGCGCTTTGGTTTTATTTTAAACTTGATTGGGATGTTTTACATATTCCGTATGTGGGCACCTATGCGCTAGGGCTATGGTATATTCCGGTATTTATTTTCATCATTGTCGCCACAGGATTTTCCGTAAATCAAACAGACGGGCTGGATGGTCTTGCTGGAGGAGTATTACTTTGCGCGTTTGCCGCGTATGGGGCGATTGCGTTTGTTCTTGGACGATATGATCTGGCTGCGCTTCTTGCGGTAATAATCGGGGCGCTTACAGTTTTTCTTTGGTATAATATATATCCTGCGAAATTTTTTATGGGTGATACTGGATCAATGTCGCTGGGAGTAACGTTGGGAGTAGTGGCGATGCTTACCAACTATGCTCTGCTTTTACCGATAATCGCGGTTGTTCTGGTTGTGGAATCCGCTTCCACGCTTTTGCAAATCGCTTCCAAGAAACTGCGCGGCGGCAAGAAAATATTTTTGTCCTCGCCAATTCATCATCATCTGGAAGCAAAAGGATGGCCTGAGCCAAATGTTGTGCTTCGGCTTTGGCTTATCGCTGGGCTTGGCGCACTTCTGGGAGTGATTCTCATGCTCTTAGATAAGGGAGTAGGTATTGGAATTTAGTTTGCATATGTCTAAAGTAAAGAATCCACCTGATTATGTATTCTTGATTTTGGTTGGAATCTTGGTACTCTTTGGATTAATTGTTCTCTCATCCGCATCATCAGTTTTTTCTTATGAAAAATTTGGATCAAGTTTTTATATTGTTCGCCACCAGATCCTTATAGGACTTTTGCCGGGGATTTTTTTATTTTTCTTTTTTCTCAAGATGCCGTATGGTATTTGGCGTAAATTTGCCTTTCCCTTATTTGCACTCGCGCTTCTTATACTCATATTCGTACTCATACCGGGAATAGGGCAGAAATTTAGTGGAGCGCGCAGTTGGTTTACTATTGGCTCCTTTTCACTCCAGCCGTCTGAATTTGCAAAGTTAAGCTTAATAATTTATTTAGCCGCGTGGTGCGAGAGTCGGCGTCAGATGCTCTCAGATTTTAAAAAAGGATTTTTGCCGTTTATCACAATTGCCGCCTCACTTGGACTTCTGATTGTGCTTCAGCCGGATGTGGGAACACTTTTTATTGTAGGCGCTATAGTATTATTTCTTGCGTTTGTCGTAGGGATACGTTTGCCATATTTACTTGGGGCGGTGGCTTGTGGCGCGCTTCTCCTTATGCTTCTCATAAAAGTGGCGCCATATCGTACTGCGCGGCTTACGGCATTTGTGCATCCGGAGCTTGATCCTCAGGGAGTTGGATATCATATTAACCAAGCGCTTCTGGCAGTAGGTTCTGGTGGATTTTGGGGCGTTGGGTTTGGGCATTCGCGTCAGAAATTTCGCTATTTGCCGGAAGTTACCGGCGATTCCATTTTTCCGATTATTGCCGAGGAACTGGGATTTATTTTTAGTGCGGCTCTGGTGCTGCTTATTGTAGCAATTCTTTGGCGGATGTTTAGGATTGCGCGTGACGCGCCGGATTATTTCTCAAAATACGCAGTAGCCGGGATTGCTGGTTGGTTTGGAATACAATCTTTTGTTAACATTAGCTCAATGCTTGGAGTATTGCCGCTTACTGGTCTGCCTCTGCCTTTTATTTCTTATGGCGGTACCGCGCTTGCGGCATCACTTTCGGCAGCGGGATTAGTGGGCGCAATTTCACGACATGCAAAGTGATATGCGTATTTTATTTACAGGTGGTGGCACGCTTGGTCCGGTTACGCCGCTTTTGGCTGTGGCAGAGGAGTTGAAGCGAATTAGCGAATTAGAGATTAGCGAATTAGCAAAGAATAAAAAAACTAATTCGCTAATTCGCCAATCAACTAATCCGCTACATCTCGTGTGGATTGGCACGCGGCGCGGGCCGGAGCGAAAACTAGTGGAGGAAGCGGGGATCAAGTTTTCATGGCTTTACGCGCCAAAATGGCGGCGGTATTTTGATGTACGCAATGTTTTCGTGCCGCTGGCTTTGCATATCGCAACGAAAATTGCCTGGTTCAAATTATTACGTCTGCGGCCGGATGTAATTGTCACAGCTGGCGGATTTGTAGGAGTGCCGGTGGTCTGGGCCGCATGGTGGCTTCGCAGGCCAGTACTTTTGCATAATCAAGATGTGCGTTGGAGTTTGGCAAATAAACTTGTGGCACCATTTGTGAGGCGAATCACATACGCGCTTCCCGGAACTGTGCCAAAACGTTGGCAAAAAAAAGCTGTATGGACTGGCAATCCTGTACGGGAATTTGTGCTTAAAGGAAGCAGAGAAAGGGGATTGCGCTTATGTGGATTTACTGAAAAACTGCCTACCATCATGGTACTTGGCGGCGGAACCGGTGCAAAACGATTAAATGAAATTGTAGTCGCGGCACTACTGGAATTAACAAAAAAGTTTCAAGTGATTCATGTGACGGGACGCGGTAAAGCCCCCTCACCCGATCTCGCATCCGCTCAATCACCCTCTCCCTTAGGGAGAGGGGAGGGTGAGGGACGATATTGTTCCTTCGAGTTTGTGACAAGCGAAATGGGGGATTTGTTGGCCGCGGCAGATCTTGTAATAACGCGCGCGGGTATGGGCGTGCTTTCTGAGTTGGCCGCGCTGGGTAAGCCCATGATTATTGTGCCAATTCCCGGAAGCCATCAAGAAGAAAATGCGGAATATTTTGCAAAACATGGCGCGGCAGTGGTAATGAATCAAAGCACTCTTACTAGTACAAATTTTGTGGCTACGATTTCCCGACTTTTTGAGGAGCGTGGGATGCTTGATATTCTAAACAAACACGCAAAAGGACTTTTTAAACCAAATGCTACAAAACGAGTGGCAGAAGCAGTACAAGGACTTGCCAAGAAGTAAATTGTGTAGTATATTATGTTCACTTTCGTGCATGATAATCGGGTCCGTAGCTCAGCGGTAGAGCAGATCCCTTTTAAGGATAAGGTCCTGGGTTCGCCCTGTCATGCGACAGGGCGCCCTATCGAATGATAGGGCGATCCCACCCTAAGTAGGATGTATTATATGTATTACGTGTATCTCTTGCAATTGAGCAACGGAAATGTATATACTGGCAGCACCGGAAATTTGCGAGAGCGCCTGGCAGAGCATGAACGCGGAAATGTTGATTCCACACGGAATAAACGGCCGGTAAAACTGATACACTATGAGGCATACCTACTTAAAAGTGATGCACAAAGGCGCGAGCGTTTTCTAAAAACAACAGAAGGCAAACGGCTTCTACGACAACAGATCAAAGACTACTTGCGATCGTTATCTTCAAAAAGCCAAGCAGAAAGATTTGATTAGCAGCATTTACCCTTCCACTTTTGGGTCCGTAGCTCAGTTGGTAGAGCAGATCCCTTTTAAGGATAAGGTCCTGGGTTCGATCCCCAGCGGACCCAAAAGTGGCGAGATAAAAGCGGAACACTGTCAAGGGCCGCTAGCTCAGTTGGTAGAGCAGATCCCTCTTAAGGATAAGGTCCTGGGTTCTGCGCCCGAGGCGCATCCGCCTTGGGAGGAGATCCCCAGCGGACCCAAAGGTGCGGGATAAAATGCCGCAGTGAAATAATCTAGGGTTCGCCTTGCACCATGTAAGGTGCATGGCGCCCTGAACTCGACGCAGTTCAGGGCGATCCCCAGCGGACCCAAAAGTGGAGAGATAAAATTGGAAAACACAATCATGCGTCCATAGCTCAGTTGGTAGAGCAGGGGACTCTTAATCCCAAGGTCGCAGGTTCGATCCCTGCTGGACGCACCATACCTTCCATGTTTGAACGTTTTACACGACCGCCAAAGGAATCCCCGGTTGGCACTTATCGTTTGGAGGTAATATCACTTCCGGAGGAATGCGATTGGGAAAAGTATTTGCCGCTTGAAATCCGGTATATTTTTGCGCGTGATGCCGCGTATAAAGAGAAAATCCGTGCGATTTTGAAACAGGGAAAAGCAATTGGGGTGCGCACCGTAAAGCGCACGCCGGAAAATATTTTAAAAGCCGTGCATACGATAAGCGTGCACAGTCAAGGCAATTACATTGTTACCTGGCTTCCAAAACTTTTGCGTGATAAACATTTGCCGCACATAACTTCTGAAGATCGCGCGCGAGCAAAGGAGCATGGCGAAGATTTAGACCAAGCAGTGGAAACCATTGTGCGCGATCGCCTTCGTTTCAAGCGACTCGTACTTATTGATGAAGAAAATATTGGTATAAAGCCAGAGGAGCAACGGTTCATGACTGAGCTTTCTGAAATTATTTATCCACTGGCCATTGATTATTCGGTGTTTCGCGTTATTGCGGATAACGCGCGGGAGCGGACAAAAGTCGCGCAAGCAATTATCAAGGCACTTCTGATTGTCGGACCAATTGCCCATGTACTTGAAAAGTTTGCCGCTGGCATTGGAAAAGTATTTGCGGCATCCGCGGATGATCTTCTTGGAGAATCGGCAGAGCTTATGGCGCTTCGCGGATCCGGATTTACCTGGCGTGAGCTTGCAAAACGTTCGCGCATACTTGTGCCGGTTTTTGCGCTTGCCACCTGGGGCGCGTTTTCGGTAGAAGGATTGTTGGATGAGGGCCATATAATTTGGGGTGGGGTGGTGTTTGGCCTTTCAGCAGTAGCGCTTTCGCTTACCACCGCCGTACAATCCATTTTCATGTACAAGCGCAATGCAAGGAAACTTATACGCGACGGGAAGGTTGTACTTGCCACTGGGCAGAGTGTCAACCGCATTGCGATCATTCAAGATTTTACCAATCCCGCGCGACTGGGATTGCTTATGGGCGCCGCGCTTGCACCTATTGCCGGTATTGGTGGTTCGCTTTTAGGTTTAATGCACAACGGCTGGGTACTGGCTGGTATTGGTTCAACCGAATCCATTGTTGCTGGTCTTACTGTTGTATTTGCCGACTACATCAACGAGTGGAGGTTTCATAGGAAATTGCAACTAGCAGTGAAACGCATAGGATAACACAAAGCGCCTCGCGCAAGCGGGGCTTTTTTGATATACTGAATAATATGTTTGTCAATCTGCCTTCATTTGCACTTCTGGGTATTCTTTTTGCTTCTTTTTTTGCCTTGAGCAAAGCCGCAGATATGTTGGTGCGCGCCCTTGTCAATTTGGGTATACTTTTCCGCGTTTCAATATTCGCGTTGAGCTTTATTCTTTTGGGACTTGTTACTTCGCTTCCGGAAATGCTCATTGGAGTATATGCGGTTGCTGATGGGTTTCCCAGTTTGTCACTGGGCAATCTTATTGGAGGAATTATTGTGCTTTTAACATTGGTTATGGGATTAAATGGTTTGCTTGCCGGCGGAATTCCCATTGATGGTAAATTTGCGCGCTACACGCTTTGCCGTTTTTTCCCAAAAATTCCTTGGTGTCCAAAATTAGCGATTCATGATCTTGCGATAATAGGCATATTGCTTATTGCTCCTGTGCTTGCTATTTTGGATGGACAACTTTCGCGTATTGATGGTGTGTTCCTTATAGCATTGTATAGTTTTTATGTGTGGTATTATGTACATGAGCCGCAGAATCGGCAAATTGCTGAACCAGAAGCAAAGGAAAAACCAGCACTTATTCGCAGTGTGGGATTATTTATTGCAGGTGCTGTTATATTAGGAGCAGTGGCGCGTATTGTAGTCATGGTTTCTGAAACATTGCTTGTGCGGCTTGGCGTTCCTTCTTTTCTTTTTGGTCTTCTTGCTTTAAGCATTGGTACAAACCTTCCTGAACTTACGGTTATGATACGCGCGCGTCGCGCAAAAGATATTTCGGCCGGAAATATACTTGGATCAGCAGTTGCGAATATATTGATTATTGGTCTTCTAGGTTTTTTCGCTCCTCTTTCAGGACTCACGCGGCAGGATATATTTTTTTCCACCGTAATGCTTGGCGCAGTAGTGCTTCTTCTGATTATATTTTTTCGCAGCAAGAATCAACTAAGCCGATATGAATCACTCATTCTTATTTTGTGCTACATTTTCTTCGTTGTAGTTCAAAGTTTGACACGGTTTTAATTATTATGCCGCTATGATCAAAGCGCAAAATGAAGGAATCATTTTGGAAAAAACATCGCTTGAATTTGAAAATCAAGCGGTATTGAATCCCGCCTGCATTGAAAAAAACGGTATTATTCATTTATATTACCGGGCCGTAGGGGAGGGGAATGTTTCCTCAATCGGTTATTGCAAGCTCAAAGATCCAACTAAGGTATTTGAGCGTATGACTGCGCCCTTGCTTTTTCCGGAATATGATTATGAAAAACAGGGAGTAGAAGATCCGCGCATTGTTGAAATTGATGGCGTATATTTTCTTACTTATACCGCCTACGATGGCAGAAACGCGCGCATTGCTTATGCGGTGAGCCATGATCTTGCGCATTTTGAAAAACAAGGCCTTATTTCTCCGGACATGAGCTATGATGAGGCTGAAGATTATTTTCGCGAGTTGCCAATTTCGGAACGCTATCTCATGTTTGAATCTTATTACAAAGATAAATTGGGGAAAAATGTTATGCTTTGGGAAAAAGACGCCAGCTTGTTTCCAGAAAAGATTAACAATAAATTCGCGCTTTTGCATCGTATTCTTCCCGGAATTCAGATTATTTATTTTAATGATTTTAAGGATCTTACTAAAAAATATTGGATTGAATATTTAAAAAGCCTGGATAAATTTATTCTTCTTGATCCGAAGTTTTTATTTGAGAATCGGAATATCGGCGGCGGTTGTCCGCCCATTAAAACAAAAGAAGGGTGGCTTCTGATCTACCATGCCGTGGAAGATATTCCGGGAGGAAAAACATATCACGCCAGCGCGGCCTTGCTTGACCTTCAAAATCCGCAAAAAGTGCTGGGCCGTTTGCGCGAACCGTTATTTTCTCCGGAAGAGCCATGGGAAAAAATGGGTGCGGTAAAGAATGTTGTATTCCCAACGGGCGCGATTGTGCGCGAGGGAAAATTGTATATCTATTACGGGGCCGCTGATACGCTTATCGCGGCGAAATCGGTTGAACTGGAGGAGCTTCTTTACGAATTAAAAAAACACAAATAGAATCATCGCCTTATGATTGAAAAACGCGAAAAATCATATATTGTATTTCTTTCCACATTTCCACCGCGCGAGTGTGGCATAGGAACGTTTACTGCTGATCTTGCCGAGGCAATAGACGAAATGCTTGCGCCACAAGTGGAAACGCGTGTGGTTGCAATGAACTCGGATGAGATAACGCATTTTCGATATCCTTCCAAAGTTCTGTTTTTAATTCAGCAGGCCAAATCTGAGGATTACACCTATATTGCGGAGCGTCTCAATGAAATGCCGCACGTGCGCGTGGTAAGCATTCAGCATGAATTTGGCATTTTCGGTGGAGACTACGGCATGCATCTTCTTCATTTTCTTGCGGCATTGAAAAAACCCGCAGTCATTACATTTCATACCGTGCCATCAAATCCGTCTGTGCTGATGCTGGAGGTAATGAAAAAAATAAGCGCGCAAGTGAAAGGGATTATTGTTATGACAAACCGCTCGCAGGAGTTGCTCGTAAATATCTACGGCATTGAAGGCGATAAGATTCAGGTGATCCCGCACGGCATTCATCCGCTTCCTTATACCCAAAGCGCTGAAGCCAAGTCATTGCTTAATTTATCTCAAAAAACAATTCTTTCAACTTTTGGCTTGTTAAACAGCGGTAAGGGTATTGAATACGTGCTTGACGCACTGCCGGAGGTTATCAAACAAATTCCCAACGCGCTTTATCTTATTTTGGGAAAAACTCATCCGAGTGTGCTGACAAAAGAAGGGGAAGCATATAGAAATTTTTTGATGCAAAAAGTGCATGCGCTGGGCCTTGAAAACCATGTGCGATTTTACAATAAATTTTTGCCGCTTAAAGATTTGCTTCAATTCCTTCAAGCCACGGATGTATATTTGGCAACCTCACTGGATCCCGATCACTCGGTTAGCGGCACCTTAAGTTACGCGCTGGGAACTGGCCGGCCGGTTGTTTCTACCGCGTTTGCGCAGGCAAAGGAATATATCACGGAAGAAGTAGGATTGCTTGTTGATTTTAAAAATCCCGCGGCATATGCCGATAGCTTGCTCAAAATGCTTACGGATGCTTCCTTGCGCGAGCAATTTGGCAAAAATGCCTATTTTAGAACACGCAATATGATCTGGCCTAATGTAGCCATTTCCTATCTTCGTTTTTTTGCGCGTATGGTGCCGGGTTTGCAAATTTCCCAAAAAGCACTTCCCCCCATTAAATTTTCGCATTTTTTCCGGCTTACTGATAATTTTGGAATGTTTCAATTCGCGCACCTGACAAAACCGAGTCCGGAATTTGGTTATACGGTTGATGATAACGCGCGAGCGCTTATTGCGGCAGGATTATATTATGAACAAACGAAAAAACCTGGCGTTCTCGCCCTTATAAAAATATATTTAACTTTTTTGGAATACGCGGCAGGGCCGAATGTTTTGGCGCATGCCCTTGTGCAAGCGCCAAAAAGATTATTTGAAAATTATATCAATGCTGATCGTTCGTTTGACACAATGAAAAATAACCAGGAAAATCTTGAAGATGCCAATGCGCGAGCGCTCTATGCGCTGGCGCGCATTTCAAGCATATCCGCGATCCCAAAGACCGAACGAGCGCGCGCGAGAGAATTATTTTTTAAAGGGGTGAATTGTGCAATGCAATTTGGTTCTCCACGCGCCATTGCGTTTTATTGCAAAGGTCTTGCCTTTATATGTGAAAAAGAAAAGAATTCGGAATTGGGAACCATATTGCGCTTTTACTGCGATCGCCTTGTTAAATTTTATTCTGTTTGCAGTGATGAGCAATGGCAATGGTTTGAAGAATATCTGACATATTCCAACGCGGTGTTATCTGAAGCGCTTTTGCTTTCCTATCGCGCAACTTCGGAGACTCGTTATCTGGAAGTCGGTAAAAAAACACTTGATTTTTTGATTCAGCAAACTTTTGAAGAGGGAATGTATATGGCTATAGGACAAGATGGCTGGTTTAAAAAAGGCAGCCGGCGGGAATACTTTGATCAACAATCTGAGGATGCATCCGCAATGGTGCAAGGACTAAAAGCGATGTATGATATATCAAAGGACAAGCAATACAGAACATTCATGTACCAAGCATTTTATTGGTTTCTTGGCGATAATATTTTGGGACAGGTTGTCTATGATAGAACTACAGGTGGATGTTATGATGGCATTGGCAGAAACTATATCAATTTGAATCAAGGGGCCGAATCTACTATTTCCTATCAACTTGCCCGTCTTGCGGTTGAAGGTTAATTGAAATCAAACTATGCCCGCGCTAAATTTTCCAGCATACAATGAGCGATTCCACATGCGACAGAGGTTCCCCTTATCTGTAGCAGTCAAAATAATTAATATCTCGTTCGCTGCCTTTGGCAGAAGCGGGAAAATTTAGGCGGGTATGGCAAAGATCAATTGGCACGCTTTGAAATTTACCGAGGTTTTTGAGCAACTTGGCGCGACAAAGGAGGGGCTGACAAATGCAGAAGCAAAAGCACGGCTTCAAAAATACGGTCCGAATGTATTGCCGGAGGACAAGCGGCCTTCGATATTTTCTATTTTTTGGCGCCAGTTACGCAGTCCGATGGTCTATGTACTTTTGATTGCGGCCCTCATTACCGCAGTCCTGCGTGAATTTGTAGATATGGGTGTGATTTTAGCAGCAGTGGTGGTCAATGCCGCGATTGGATTTTGGCAAGAATGGAAAGCAGATGAGGCGTTTGCCGCGCTTAAAGCAATGGTACAGCACAAGGCGCGGGTTATACGGCAAGGATCCCCTCACCTAGCCTCCGGCCATCCTCTCCCTCAGGGAGAGGGGAGGGTGAGGGAAATGTTAGTGGATGCGTCTGAAATTGTACCAGGCGATATACTTTTGCTTCACGCAGGCGATCGGATTTCCGCAGACGCGCGGCTTTTGGAAGTGTTTGATTTTGAAGTTAATGAGGCGGCGCTTACCGGAGAATCGCTCCCGGTTGCAAAACACACAAGGACTCTTCAATCAGCAGTTACGCTTGTGGAGCGGGCAAACATGGTATGGCAGGGCACAACTGTCACACGTGGAAAAGCGATTGCGGTTGTTGTGGCAACCGGCAAAGAAACCGCCTTTGGAGAAATTGCGCTTTTGGTACAAAAAGTAGTAGAGCCAATAACGCCGCTTCAAAGCCAATTGCATAAACTTGCGAAAATTTTGGGAATGGTAACAGTACTTATTGCAGTTGGGATTTTTGGAGTGGGGATCCTTCAAGGGCGAAGCATTGTAGAGATATTTTTGATCGCAGTGGCAGTTGCGGTTGCCGCGATTCCGGAAGGATTGCTTATTTCACTCACAGTTATACTTGCCCTTGGAATGCGCGCGCTTGCCCGGCGCAGTGCCATTGTGAAGCGCTTGCTTGCCGCCGAAACTTTAGGGAGTGTTTCAATAATTTGCACGGATAAAACCGGAACGCTCACCACCGGAGAGATGGAAGTGGTGGACCTTCAACCAGAGAAACCAAAGACAGAAACCCCAGCTGTTTTTTTGGGTGGCTATTTGACCACGACCGAGTCTAATAAAGGCACCATTCTTAAACTTGCAAGATCTGAAAGAAGGACCCTGTCTATTAATGAACCTCATGGCATAGAATCAAGGAATATACACGAATCTGGACAAATTGAAAACAGAATGATTCCGGAACAAGAATTTAAAAGAATCGCCTCCGTTTTAAAAATGCTAGATGAGAAGGAGTTGGAACAAGTTGACTTGGTGGCTCATTCAGAAGGTGCTTTAGTTGCTGCTTGGGCAGCTATTTTAAGACCGGAGAGGATAAGAAATATAGTTCTTGTTGACCCAGCTGGGATGATTGGAGAAGATAGCAAGTCAAGAATTATTAAAGGAGCAGTGCTAGATATTGCTCTACAGACAAGTAGAATTTGGAAGAAAATAAAGGAAGATCCCAAAGAAGGTAAAGAAGCAAAAAGACGTGCAGATCTGGGAGGTAAAGAAGCTCTTAAATCATTTGCAAAAGACCCCAAAAGGTCAATTGAATCCATTGGTGTTATTACCGAAAGTCAAATCCATGAATTATTACAGCAAATCAGAGAATTAGGGATTCATA
>Ga0209542_10013560_pt1 | contig 14025 bp, 17 predicted proteins | sample RifCSPhighO2_01_FD_184028 | JGI IMG/M metagenome (GOLD analysis project Ga0209542, IMG submission 184028) | Soil microbial communities from Rifle, Colorado - Rifle CSP2_plank highO2_0.1 (SPAdes) (version 2) | ecosystem: Environmental > Terrestrial > Deep subsurface > Rock core/Sediment ...
AATTTATACAACAAGAAAAAGATAAATTATTCAATAATTTTAAAGGTCAAAAGCTTCAATTTCCTGCAACTTTTTCCAACAAAACAATGTCCGAGATTTCAGGGTCCTTTCTTGATTAGAAAATACTGGTAATATAACTAACTTTCTAAAATCTCTACTTTAACATTCCATTTTGCTCCGAACTCCTTTGCCTGTTTGTATTCAGGCATCCAAACATCGGCATGATATTTACCTTTTCTTTTATGCATTCTATCTTGTACTATGAATATCTTATCGCCATATAGTTCGGGAATTCTAACTTTAGTACCAAAAGACAACATATTATTAGCAATAATTCCATCTTCTACATGCTTACCAGAAGCAGTAATAAACGGAGTGTCGTCTGTTTGATCCTCGGTACTAGAATAAGCTGTAACAACCATTTTAACAGTTTTAACTACAGCTATATATGAATTCTCTTTACAAAACTTTGAACTTGGAGCTTCTGGTGTAGCATAGACTATAGTAGGTAACAATGCCACGAACAAAATACTTCTCAATATAGAACCCACCAACATAGAGCGAATTAATAGTGATTTGTTCATAATTATGAGTAAGGGAGGAATAGGAAAACGCATTTTCATATTCCGACCGCACAATTAATTATATAAATAGCAAAGCTATTTCTATAAATTTGTATCTTTTAATAGTTAATATATTAAAAAACTCCCAAAAGGGAGCATACTTTAATCCTATCATAATCAAGAAACCTTGTCAATAGCTAGACTATATAATTAAACTTTTGTCAATACTTTAAAAATAAGTGGCTTTACAAACAAAAACCGAGAAACAGCCTCGGTTTTTGTTTGTAAGAAATATGGAGCGGGATATGTAACGACGTTGGCACCTACTTTGCCCATCCGGAGCTTTATGCGAAGGAGGGTTGGCAGACTACCAACGAGCGTTTCTTTATTCCAACTTTATCACTTGAAGCTACTAAAATCAATTAAATGAAAATTCGTAGGCTTTTAATCTTATTAAAGTTAAGTATCAGTGTTCTTTCTTTCTGAATAAGAGGGCAAGCCTGAATAAAAGGTGATTTTTCTCTTCCATTCTTCATTGAAGTTTCTTGCAAGAAAATCTTTTGGTTCTAATATATCAGCCTGTATTTCACTTATAACTGTTTGTGGATTAGCGGTATATCTAAAATCTACAACTGCCACTGATAATAAATTTGTACTGGTATTGTTAATCAGAAAAGCAATTTGTTCTGACTGTGGAACTTCTTGTAATAAGTTTTTGGTGCGAGGTTTTTCGTAAATTAAAAAGGGCTGAGATTTCTCCAATAGCAGGGGCATTGGAACAGTAAAGTAAGAAGGGCTTTCGGGCGGGACATCTTTTTCAACTTGCTTTGTTTTTGCAAAAGAAAACAAACCAGTATTTCCAAAAATGGTTACTACCAGAAGGAAATATAAATTAATTTTTGTTAAAAGTTTTTTAATCATTTCTTTATTCCAAGCTTATCGCTGGAGATCGCTAAAATCAATTAAACTTTACTATCCATTACTAGTACTTTTGGAATCTAGTAACTATCTTTCAAGCCATTTTCTCTAAAACATCTTTCGTAAAAGTAATTTACATCCACTCTATCTCCATTAAATCCTTTTGCTTCCCGATATGCTTTTGCCCAACAATTTTTGCGTATATCTACTGACCTTATTTGAAACCAATAAAACCAGTCACTAATTGTAATAACAATAATAACTAATAGGGATAGTTTAAACCAGTTATCTCTAATAAAAGTATTCATCAATTTATTTGACTCTTAATTTGGATATTCTTCAATATCATCATTTACTCCAAGTCTATCTTCTAGCTCACTGACCCTATCCTCTAAATCGCTTATCCTTTCGTCTTTTTTACTAATCCATTTATCTATGGAGTTAGCGATCCACATAACGATAAAGAAAACTATTAAAGTTTGCCACCAGTTCATGATTTATAAAACACTTTTAAAATTTATCACTAATAACTAAGCGTGGTTATGGAAGATAAAACTTTACTTAAATCTGCGTTTATTTTGGTTTTAATAGTAGAAAGTTCATTTTCAAGAGTTGTTGGCGATTGTTTAGCTTGTAATGCATCAAAGGCTGATTGGCTTATAAAATCATTCGGGTGACTATTAAAAGCATTGAGAAGCCCCTCCCAGTAGGAAATCCATTGTTCCGTATTTGTGAGCATCCCACTAATAACTGTTATATTTGCGTTAGCAAAGTTTATAGATGAGTCTCTTAAATCACCATAAAGACCGCCCCCTGGAATTCCTGCTAAAGTATTAACGGCTGTTCTAAATTGATTACTTGTGTCTTGTAGCCAATTCTTAAATGACTTATTTATAGCAAGAATTGAATTTATCCTAGAAATAGAATCATAATAGTAATTTTTCCCCACCGGAGTGGTTGGAGTTTGTGGTGCAGGAGCAGGAATTGGAGTTGGGGCTGGAGCATTACTAATAGGTAAACAATTGCTATTATTGGCAGTCATTCCAGCAGGGATAGATGTTTGAACTCCTTCTATATTGCTACATACATCATAAACAGGTGTTGTACAATTCCCGTTACTAACAGCCATTCCTACAGGAACCGCTGTTTGGATTCCTTCAATATTCTTACAAACATCTAAAATTGGCTGTGTTGGGACTTGGGTTTGTGGAGTTGAAATTGAGGAGGGAGGTGTACTCACCTTTTTAGGAGGTACGACTACCTCCTCCTTTTGCGGTTTAGTTTCTTCTACTGTTGTAGGTATTGATGCAGGTTTCTCACTTAGCTTATTTTCAAGTTCTTTTACACGATTTTCTAAAACCTGCGTTTTGGTATCGGCTCTATGGAAAATATTATTCCATATATTCCAACTAAAAGGATTCCACCAAGCCCCTAATGCTATCTGCGGTATAATAAAAGAAAAAACTAATAGAACAATAAGAAATTTATAATATTTTTTCATATATATTTACCGGTAAGTATCGGCAAAACTATAATCTTTTAAAAATTATTGAGAGGTGAATATGCAATTAACCCTCTTAGTTTCATTTAAAGAATTAACAAAAAGGGTAGCACCCTGAATATTTGTATCAGTTGAGTAGGTACTTGGCTCGGTAAAACACTGCTTTCTGAAATTATCTCCGTTATGGATAGTAAAAGTTCCATCGTTAGCATTGTAGGTATGAGAGCAATCCCAGCCATATTTATAGGATCCATTGCCACCAGTTGCTGATCCGATCCAATCTATTTCAGACCTACTACTATTGTAGCCACCAGTACAGGTAACAACTAAAGCAGGCCACGCCAGACAGCTTCCATCGTCTATCTGAGCTAAAGAATTGTAGTTTTTCATAGTCTTGTCTGTGCAACCGCTAACCTTACAACTTTGACTGTCTGTCGGCTTTCCAAATGAAGTATTGCAACTATTACTATCACTACAAACCCTTGTTTGCAAAGAGTTAGAACAGGTATTCCAACTTCCACAGTTCCAGTTAGGAGAACAGGTATTTTGAACAATCTGTTGGGTATTCTGCTGGATTTGGGTAATGGTTTCTGTTTGCTGTTGAATTGTTTGAGATTGTTGCTGAACTGTTTGTTGTAGCTGTTGAGTTGTTGTTTGCTGTGATTGCAATAAAGCCAACTGTTGTATTAAAAGATTGATTTGATATTGTAGAGATTTTACTACATCATTAGTAGTTTTTTGTTGTACCGGAGCTGGGGGAATTGTACCAGTTTCTGTTGTTGACTCTGAATTACTTGGCTGTAGTTGCGTTTCCAAATCACTATTTATGGCTGTCCTTGTCAAAATTCCAACATATCCAGTTTGGATTATGCCCTGCTTTTTTTGATATGCCTTAACAGCATTAAGAGTTAAAGAAAAGAAATTACCAGTTGGCTCGTGGTTTAGAAAACTCTTATCTATTAAAAATTCTTGCAGTTGTTTTACGTCACTATTTTGTTGTAAACCGTAGTATAAATTTGTATTTAAAGATGCGTTGGCGAAGAACGGAACGACCAACAAAGACAATATGGAAAGTAAAATAATCTTTTTCATATTTATTTTTAAATATTAATATTCTTTAATTATATCACAAAATCGCCAAAAAGAAGACTTAGGTTCTAACTACAGTAATCTTTTTCTTCTGAATGCGATACCAGAAGCCGACTTTAAATATTTTTCAAATTCTATTGCTTTGTCTTTAGACATAAATGAACCATACCAAACTATCTTCCAGGGTTTAAATTTACTAGTATGTTTGTTGGCACCAGAATTATGAGATTCTAATCTTTTCCTTGGGTCAGGTGTTGAACCAATGTAGGTTTGTTTTGGGTTATTAATACTTTGAAGAATGTAAGTATAAAACATATATTTTTTTGCTTGCCATTCGAAGCCTAACCAAATAATACCACAATATCGGAAAACCCTTCTTCGCATAAAGCTACGAAGGGCCATTCTTCACTGTGGCGAAGAATGGAGCGGGCGAGCGGAATCGAACCGCCATCTTTACCTTGGCAAGGTAATATAATAGCCACTATACCACGCCCGCAATTTTATATTTTTGTGCCGGATGGCAGAATCGAACTGCCTTCTGACGCTCTTCAGGCGCCAACTTTACCATTAAGCTAATCCGGCGCGATTTAGTTTTTTGTGGACGATGCAGGACTCGAACCTGCAACCCCCGCAGTGTAAATGCGATGCTCTGCCAATTGAGCTAATCGTCCTTTATTCTCAAGTGCGCGGGACAGGAGTCGAACCTGCACGCTTTTTACGGCACAGGCACCTCAAGCCTGCATGGCTACCATTACATCACCCGCGCGTGCAAGTATATTCTTATTTCTTTTTATTCTCTTTATTATCAATTTCTAAAATTTTATTTAATTTTCTATGCTTCCGATTAAGATGGGGTAAATTCTTTTGATAATACATTTTGGAAATCAGTATTTTGGAATCTTTTTTCGCGTACCTTAACTGATACACGCTATTTCTTTTTATGGTATCTATGTATCCCTTAATTCTTAATAATTCGTCTATTTTATGCCTTAACCATATTATATGTTTCTTGCTTGCCGATACAAAATGAATATAGAACATGAAACTACTATGCCATCTTTTATCCCAGTAACTATAACACGATCCATCTCCATCAAAATGCCCTCTTAGAAAATCAGAAAAATACTTGTTGGGTATATTGATTGTGCCCATGGTTTTTGACTTTCTTGGAGTCAGCCCTATTTCTACAAGCCAACGATACAATTTAACATTACCAAACTGAACGTGGGGATATTTCTTATCGGAAAACCCGCTAGTTTTTAATCCGATTTTATTTTTTATTCCAAGGCATTTTTTAAAAGTTTTTATAAGCTGTAAGTCTTTAGAAGTAAAGTCAATATGCCTTCCATCAGGAGAAAGGTTTCCATCTGTTGTAATAAGACCCACTACATAAGCCAAATTACTAGACCACTTAATTTTATCTGAGGTATTCATACTCTAATTATACCTCAAGGTGTTAGCGTATACCAGATTTTAGTTCGTTTCAGATGTTTTTTCTGGAGCAGGAGTTTCTATCAAAGTTTCCGCAACTGGAGTTTCCTCTGGCGCAATTGCTTCAACAAAATCTTTATTTTTAAGTTTAGATTTCTTACCCTTAGCAGTTCTTAAATAATAAAGTTTTGAACGTCTTACTTTACTGTGTTTTACAACTTCTATTTTGCTTATCCATGGTGAATGAATTGGAAAAATTCTTTCTACTCCCACACCATCAACAACCTTTCTTACGGTAATTGTGGAAGAAATTCCCGCCCCGTGTTTTTTGGCGATAACCACACCTTCAAAAATTTGAATTCTTTCTTTATCACCCTCTTTTATTTTTTGATGCACCTTAACCAAATAACCAGTTTTAATTTCTGGCATTTGTTTCATATTTGAGATATTAAATTTTTCTGTTTTAGTGGTCATAGGTCGAATTTAAAATTTAAAATGAAAAATTTAAAAACAATGATAAATTAAAAGTTTTAAATTTTAAAATCTGTTTTTAAATTAGTGCTTTTAAATTGTTTTTGCTTGGCCTGCAGGACATCCCGAAGGCTGATTTTAAATTTGGATTTTTAAATTATTAATTATCTCTTGTAAATCATTTGGCAGTTCAGAATTAAATTCTTTTACTTCACCACCCACTAACTTAATTTTTAGACTTGAGGCATGAAGAAATTGTCTATTTAGTCCTTCTATTACAGGCGAATCTTTAAAACCATACATCTTATCACCAGCGATAGGATGGTGGATATGAGCCATATGACACCTAATCTGGTGCTTTCTGCCTGTTTTTATTTCAACCTCCAAAAGTGTGAATTTTTCGAATCGTTTAACAACTTTGTATTCTGTTATCGCCTCTCTTAATTTTTTTCCTGAATCCTGCCTGAATCTGGAATCTTCTAGTGGATAAGCTTTTTGTTTTCGCTTATCTTGAGGCGATCTGCCAATAAGAGTATGTATCACTCCTTCATCCTCTTTTATAACTCCCATTACTAATGCTATATATTTTTTACCTACCTCTCTACTTTTAAACTGTTTTTGTAAAAAAATCAAGGCTTCATTGGTTTTTGCCACCAATAAAATCCCTGATGTATCTTTATCCAACCTATGAACAATTCCATAGCGTGGCGGGGGTCCAACCCCCGTTAACTTTGGATATTTTTCTAAAAGATAATCAATCACAGTCTTGTTGCCCGAAATATCTCCTTCCGGGAACACAATAATCCCTGCCGGTTTATCAATCGCCAAAATATCATTGTCTTCGTAAAGTATTTTAAATTCCATTTGGTTAAGCATTTTCCCATTCACCAATGGAAATACCTGCTTGTTTTAAGATTTCTGCGACTAAATGTTTTGAAATGTCGCTACGATGAGGATTAGGAATATGAACCTTTAAACTCTCTTTAGTCATAAACAAATGATGACCACCTGAATAGGGGCCATTAAATCCGAGCCGTTTAAATTTCTGGACTAATTTACGCCAAGAAATATTCTTAAGCATTTATATGACTACCAATTTTTACTTCAAAACCGGGTACTTTTTCCTTAGAGCTGATTTTTAAAAGAAACCAATCTTCTAAAACTTCTTTTAATTCTTGTCGGCAATCTTCTAAATTTTTAGCATTGGCCCAAACTCCCGGCACTCCTTTAATTTCGCCAAAATAATCGCCATTTCCAAGAATTTTATATTTTGCCGATTTTAATTTTTTTTCAATATATTCATTAAACATATTTTTAAATTTGAATATTATATTATTACTACAATTTAAGATTATCACTTTTTATCATTTGGGGCAAATTTTCAACCACCAACATACCGTTATCTTCGTAAATAATCTTAGATCTATAATTATTCAACTTTTTTCAAAATCCAATCGATAAGCCCTGCGTTTATGGCCAGTTCCGCAATTTTATCAGAAAAATATAAATTTAAATTATCCATATCGTTTTTCGCCATGTATTGCTCTGGACTCCCTTGTGGGTTGCTCATCACATAAAAAAATCTGTCGTAATCTGGCATTTCCGTAAATATATTTTTATATTCAATAAATTCGTTCAAGTTCGTATCGCACTTTATTTGGACAACGGCGGTCTCGCCCGTTATGGGGTGAAAAAGGAATAAGTCTATATCCTCCTGAACTCCGCCCACGGCTCCCACTCTTTGCCAACCACCACCTCTGAAAATGAGGTCAACTAAAATCTCGAGATCGTTTTGATGAAGTGTCTCTATTAATAAAATTAATTTATCTTTTAATGTGCCAAGAGATTCTTCCACTTCCTTTATTGAATTTGACTGTTCTACTTTGATTTTCTTAATTAAATAATTCTTTGCCTCTTCCGCTATAGGGCAAATAGTTCCTTGAAAACCCTGGGTCCTAGTGAGGTGACCGCCAAGATTATTCGATAGCAAAATTCCTTCTTCCAAATCTTTACAAGACCACTCGCCGATAACGTTTCTGATTTTGGAATTGTCTTCTTGGGTAGATACTTTATTTTCAGAAAAGCACCAATAAAGTCGTTGATTATGAAAAGTGATCCATAAAACATTTTTATCCGCTTGGTAAAATTTCTTGACTTGATTAGTAAAATTAGTTGCTACTCCTTTTGAATGGCCGTACTTAATAAACGAATCTCGTACTTTTTCCCATTCATTTTGTAAACAAAGATCGTGGTCAATATTATTGAAGCCAATCTTTAGAATGTTGTTTTCTATGCACTCTTTCACAAATTCCCCGCCCCTCCCCAATTTAATATAAAGGGCTTTTTCAATTTTATTAAATTTTTCTTTTATACCCATATTTTAAATATTAATTTTATTAGATTGTGGGCGGTACAGGGTTCGAACCTGTGAACCTCTTTTACGTCAAAAAAGCGCTCTACCAACTGAGCTAACCGCCCTTATTTATTACATGTAGTTATACTAACTGTGGTTCTAATATGCAATGCTCTACCACTTAAACTAATCGTGCAGATTCAGATGAAAAAATAAGCTAAGTAAGCTGTTTTATTGAATACGCCAGACGCCTGCCTACCCGCCTTTGGAGGGGCGTATTCAAATTTTAGTGGGCGTGCCAGGATTCGGACCTGGGACCTAATGTGTATAAGACATTTGCTCTACCGCTGAGCTACACGCCCATATTAAAATACTTGTCTGATATTGTTTTTATCGCCATCATGACTTGCTCAGATAATCTTGCGTCGTATATTCCTGCATTGCAAGTGCCGTGTCCAAAACTTCCTTTTTCGTTTATTCTTAACGAAGAGGTTTTCTTGATATAAGGTTTTGTAAATTGTGTTTCAGATACGTTGAGTATTTTTGACCAAAAAGCAATTTCTTTTTTAATATCCATATCCTCATAAAAATGCATGCGGAATTTCAGTTTACTTTTTGGTACTTTAAAAACAGTTTCCATCCATTTTATAAAAAAGTTGATAATAGATGGATTAGTATTTGAAACAAATACTTCTCTAAATCTTGCCTTGGAACCCTCGCCCCAATAAAGGAATAAACCCGCAATGAAAATATCCCTTTTACTTAGAGGAAAAACATTCTTTTTTTGTTCAATATAGTACTTTTCCAGTCTCATTTCTTTGGTTTTACGTCTAGTCTCTCGATATCTTTCAATTCTTTTTTCATTATTGGCTCCCAGCGCACTTATTCTTTCTAGAGACAACGGATAATCTCTAAGCCAAAGGCTGAGTGTGCTTTTGCTTACTTGGAGTTGCCTCTTAATTTCGCTATAGCTTAATTCTTGTTTTCGCAGAATTAAGGCTTGCTCTCTCTTTTCTTTTAGTGCCATAATAATAGAACCTTGAATTAATACTTAAATAGTTACTAATCATTGGTTTAATTATAGCACTACTATTTTATAAAAACAATCTATTTTTTGTCGTTTTTCTTGTTGTTTGACACGCCAAGTATTTTTTCAAATTCTTCTCTTTCTATAGTTTCTTTTTCAATTAAGGTTTTGGCAATTTTAGTAAGCATTTCTTTTTTCTTAGTTACAATATCCTTGGCCTTTTTTTCGGCCTCTCTTATAATTAATTCAATTTCTTTATCAATTTTTTGAGCCACCACTTCAGAATAATTTCTTTGTTCGCTAATTTCCCGGCCCAAAAAAACCATTTCATTTTTATCGCTAAAAGATATTGGACCTAAAGACGACATTCCGTAGTGTTTTACAATTCTCCTGGCCAACTCTGAAGCTTTTTCTAAATCATTAGAAGCGCCAGTTGTCATTTCGCCAAATATTAACCTTTCGGCGCTAAGTCCACCCATTAAAGTGGCAATTTCGGCCATAAACTGAGTTTTGGTTCTCATTTTGTTTGATTCTGACGGAACTTGCAAAGTATAACCACCAGCCATTCCACGCGATATTATAGAAATTTTTCTTATCGGTTCTGTGCCGGGAATTGAACTAGATACTAACGCATGACCGGCCTCGTGGTAAGCGGCAATCTCTTTTTCTTTTTTAGAAAGTAAGTGTGATTTTCTTTCTGGGCCCAACAAAACCTTTTCTATGGCTTCTAAAAATTCATATTGAAAAATTTGTTTTTTATTTTTCCTGGCAGAGAGTAGCGCCGCTTCATTAGCCACATTGGCCAAATCAGCTCCAGTAAAACCAGGTGTTCGCTCAGCAATTTCTTTGAAATTTATATTAGGAGCCAAGGGTTTTTCCTTAGAATGAATTTTTAAAATTTCTTCTCTGTCATGAGCATCTGGCGGATCTAATATAATTTTTCTGTCGAAACGGCCGGGACGCAAAAGTGCCGGGTCTAAAACATCGGGTCTGTTAGTTGCTCCAAAAACTATGGTGGTAGCTTCTTTGTCAAAACCGTCCATTTCTACCAAAATCATATTTAAAGTTTGCTCTCTTTCATCATGCCCTCCGCCAATACCTGTTCCCCTGTGCCTGCCAATTGCATCTAATTCATCAATAAAAATTATAGAGGGTGATGATTTTTTAGCTAAAGAAAACAAATCCCGCACTCGACTTGCGCCAACACCTACGAACATCTCCACAAACTCAGAACCTGATATTGAAAAAAATGGGACATTGGCTTCTGAGGCCACTGCTTTGGCAAGCAAAGTTTTTCCTGTTCCCGGTGCACCCATTAGTAAAACACCTCTTGGAATTTTGGCTCCCATTTCTAAATATTTTTTAGGAAATTTCAAAAAATCAACTATTTCTATCAACTCTTCTTTGGCTTCTTTTAATCCAGCGACATCTTTAAAAGTTATTCTTCTTTTATCTGCACCATCAAGGCCAAAAATTCTAGCCTTAGCTTTAGTAAAATCAAAAACTTGCAAGGCTCCCGATTTAGCTTGTCTCATAATGGTAAAAAAGAAAAATCCTATAAAAACCAAAGGTAAAATACCGTAGATTAAAATAGGTATAAGCCACGACCAAACGCTTTCTTTTTTTGCCTCCGCATTTATTTCAACTTTTTGTAGTTTTTCTTTTTCAGCCCCCAAATTTAAAAGCAGATCCGGTAAAACAGAGTTTGATTCTTTCATAGATTCGCCAATCTTATCATCAATATATAAAATGTTAACACTTTCTCCTGAAACCGTTATTTTTTTTACCTTATCTTCATTAATATCAGTTACCAATTGAGAAATTGATATCTGGTTTGGCTTTTCTGAAGGATTATAAAACAAGCTAGAAACTCCGCTGATAATAAAAATAATCAACACTACAAAAATAAAATTTTTAACTAAAGGATTGGATATAATTTTCATAATAACTAATGCAAAATGTAAAAATCAAAATGCAAAATTAAGGTATTCGCCTTCGGCGAATGGATTTTATCTTTATTTAATTTTGAATTTTAAATTGTCATTTTGACTTTTGAATTTTGAATTATTATCATCTTATCACTTTTTAAAACATTTTTCAAATCCAAACAAAAAGCGAGGATAAACCTCACTTTTTTTTAAATTTAAAATTGAAAATGCAACCTTCGGGATGCCCTGCGGGTCAAGCAAATTCGGGTTAGTAGTCCTCTCCTCCCATCATTCCCCCGGGCATTCCACCCATACTACCCATTCCTTTTTCTTCTTTTTTAGGTAAATCAGAGATAACCACCTCTGTAGTTAAAAGCATCGAAGCGGCGGAAACGGCGTTTTCTAAGGCAGTTCTAGTTACTTTAGTTGGATCAACCACGCCGGCTAAAATTAAATTTTCATAAACCATTGTTCCGGCATTAAAACCAAAATCATCTTTACCTTCTTTCACTTTTTGAACAACTACTGCGCCATCTATCCCAGCATTTTGAGCAATTTGTCTAATCGGTTCTTCAACCGCTCTTTTTAAAATATTAACTCCAGTTTGTTCATCTCCTTCTAATTTTATATTTTCTAGAGTTACCGAAGCTCTTAAAAGCGCCACACCTCCCCCGGGCACAATACCCTCTTCAACAGCCGCCCTAGTTGCGTGCAAAGCGTCTTCTAATTTATGTTGTTTGGCTTTTTGTTCAACTTCGGTGGCGGCTCCAACTTTAATAACACCCACTCCGCCCGACAATTTAGCCAACCTTTCTTGAAGTTTTTCCTTGTCAAAATCAGAAGTTGAATTTTTAATTTCGGCTCTAATTTGATTAATTCTTTTTTCAATTTCTGATTTTTCTCCTTTGCCTTCAACAACAGTAGTATTTTCCTTGGCTGAAATTACACGTCTTGCTCTGCCCAACATTTCTATTTCTGTATTTTCTAATTTCATTCCTTTTTCTAGAGATACAACTTGACCGCCAGTTACATAAGCAATGTCTTCTAACATTTCTTTTTTTCTGTCGCCAAAACCGGGAGACTTAACCGCCAACGCATTAAAAATACCTCTTAATTTATTAACAACTAAAGTTGCTAGGGCATCGCCATCAACATCATCGGCAATAATCACTAATTCTTTTTTGCCGGCTTTAATTAACTTTTCTAAAAGAGGTAAAATTTCTTGCAAAGAACCAATTTTTTTATCAGTAATTAAAATATATGGATCTTCTAAAACCGCTTCCATTTTTTCGTTATTAGAAACCATATAAGGAGAAATATAGCCCCTGTCAAACTGCAAGCCTTTAACAATTTCCTTAGAAAGCCCAAATGTTTTTGATTCTTCAACAGTAATCACGCCATCATGACCAACTTCCTCCATAACTTCAGCTATTAAATCTCCCATTTCTTTATCTTGAGCAGAAATTGTCGCCACCTGAGAAATTTCTTCTTTAGTGTTGATTTTTTTTGACATTTCTTTTAGTGAAGCGATTATTTCATCTTTGGCTTTTATAATTCCTTTTCGCAAAGCTAAGGGATTAGCGCCAGCCGCTACATTTTTTAAACCTTCAGTTGCAATTGCCTGACACAATAATACTGCCGAAGTTGTTCCGTCCCCTGCAATATCATTAGTTTTTGAAGCAACTTCTTTGATAATCTCGGCTCCAATGTTTTCTGTTTTATCTTCTAGTTCAATTTCTTTGGCAATAGAAACTCCATCATTAGTAATTGTGGGACTGCCATATGAAGAACCCAAAACCACATTTCGGCCCTTTGGACCCAAAGTTACTTTCACAGCGTTAGCTACTTTATCTAATCCAGATTTTAAAGCTTTTCTGGCATCTTCTTTAAAAATTATTTTTTTACTCATAGTTTTTTCCTACTAATTACGAATTTTATCGAATTAATAATGCGTAGTCCGTTATTCGTAATTCGGCTATATTCGTAATTCGTAAGATTTTTATTCAATAATGGCGAGTATATCATCTTCTCTCGCAATCAAATATTCTTTGTCATCAATTTTAATTTCGTTTGGCCCATATTTGGTAAACAAAACTTTTTGTCCAGGCACCACCGAAACAGGAATTATTTTTCCATCATCGGTTTTTTTACCTGGACCAACGGCAACAATCACACCCTGCTCTGATTTTTCTTTTTCAGCGGTATCAGGCAAAAGAATTCCTCCTTTGGTTTTTTCTTCACCCTTAACCTGTTCTATTAAAATATGATCCGATAATGGTTTGATTTGCATAATTTTTAATTCAAAATTTAAAATTTAAAAACAATTATTTAATTTAAAATTTAAAAACCTGTTTTTAAATCAACCTCCGTCCTGCGGGACTACGGGAGTCCCTGCGGGTCCAGAGTGCTTTTAAATTGTTTTTGAATTTTGAATTGAGATTTTTAAATTCGTTAAGATACTCTAATCTAAATAATTTTTGCCTAAATGTCAAGAAAAAAATAAACGACCCTTAAAAAGTCGTTTATTTTTTCTTGGTGTCTGTATTGTACCAAACTCGCACCTATTTCCAAAATCGCTGATGTGCCACGTGCGGAGCGCGTGGTGGCTTGAAACTGCCTCGTACGCTCGTATCGTTCCGCCACCGCCTCGCTTCACTCGGCAACCCCAAAAAGAAAAAATGTTCCTTGCTTTTCGTATTTTCGCGGGGGTGGATTTTTTCTGAAAAAGGAAAGGGTGTTTTTCT
>Ga0209542_10013562_pt1 | contig 14025 bp, 18 predicted proteins | sample RifCSPhighO2_01_FD_184028 | JGI IMG/M metagenome (GOLD analysis project Ga0209542, IMG submission 184028) | Soil microbial communities from Rifle, Colorado - Rifle CSP2_plank highO2_0.1 (SPAdes) (version 2) | ecosystem: Environmental > Terrestrial > Deep subsurface > Rock core/Sediment ...
TCTTTTTGCTAAATTATCTATTAGCTAACCTGCCAAGGCAGGCGCAAGCATCTCAATCAAGGAGGCCCGCATGAATAAAGCAGGTCGGGGCATGGCAGGGTTAATTGAAGACCTTTTTGGAGACAGGATGGAGGTCACTGCAGAACTCGAGGCCAAAATGCTCAGGCAGGTTGATAAGTTGCCTGACCCAAGGCAAAGGGAGGCTCTTCTTAGATATTACGTTAAAGGAGAAACTTTTAGAAAAATCTCTCTTGACTTCCCCCGGCGTGACCTTAAGGGTGACAAAGGAGTGGCCGCTACTGTGGTTAGGCAGGCCATGGCAAGTGGCATCTTCAAGCTTCGAAAAGCACTTCAGTAGACCATTCCCAAATGAATACAACGCGCACCGTAATTGGGCGGAGCGCGTTAAGGCTAAGAGAGGCGCGAGTTCGCGACCTCTTCTTTTCTTTTGCTTAAATTGTTAGATGACCCTCTTGCCCTCCTTGCTCTTTTCTGGTAAATTACCTATTACCAAACCTACTTAGGCAGGGAAAGGAGGTATTGCCATGGAGGAACCCAAGGAGCCAAAGAAGCCGATTGGAAGTTTTTTCCTGGTCGTCTTCGGCCACATAGATATCACCGAAGAACTGTGTGATGCGGTTGCCGATAAATTCCAAGAGCTCGACGTTAGACAAAAATTGGCTGTTGCAATGTTTTACACTGCGGAAATAACTTTTGCAACGGTTGCCAAGTTTCTTCCCCGCGGTGATGGCACTGGAGGTACTGGGGTGTCTGAAGTTGTTGCCAGGAGAATTCTAAGGAGCGCTCTTGGAGAATTTCGGAAAGCGTTTGGCAGACCATTTTTGCATTAATGCAAGCGCGCACCGCAATCGGGCGGAGCGCGTTAAGGCTATGGGAGACGCAAACTAAGCGCCTCCTCTTTTATTTTAGCCGCAAAAAACTCATCCGCCAAAAACGAATGAGCCAAATACTTTTAAAAAAATTAAATTACCTACTGAACCCCTAGGTTTGTTATGGTATGAACCCCCGCATTTAATTGGCCGGTTTTACCACCTAAGCAAAATGTAATAGTATAAGTCCCAGTAATATTAACCCCGGATCCAGTCCCGGCAAATTGATAATCATTGGCTTTCCCTCCACCATAATTTCCACTGCACCCCGGATCTGCCGGAAGGGGCGCAGTAGGTATTTTAAGGACAAAATTCGGCACAAAATAATTAATGCACCCGGCGGTGCCGCTGACACAAGCCGCGGAAGTGCCCGAAAAAACTCCTAAAACACCTGTATTAACGTTAGTGGTAGTAGGATAGCTGCTATAGCTATTAAAAAACAGTTCCATAGCCTTTGCTAATTGGTTTACATCGCCAATCCTTTTTGCGTCCCGCGCCTTCATTCGCGATGAGACCAGGGAAACCAAAACTATGGAAGACAATAGTCCAATTATGGCAATTACCACTAATAACTCGATAAGGGTAAACCCACTCTGTTTTTTCATTTTGTTTCTATCAAAAAAAGCTTTCTACTATTATACCACAAATCAGAATTATTGAATAATTTTGTCAATAATCCCGTATTTCTTGGCTTCCTCCGCGGTCATAAAGTAGTCGCGGTCAGTATCTTGCTCGATTTTTCTTACCGGCTGGCCGGTGTGTTTGGCAAGAATTTGATTGATTTGGTTTTTAATTCTTAACATTTCCCGGGCTTGGATCTCTACGTCTTTTTGCTGGCCTTCCACCCCGCCCATAACTTGGTGAATAAGCACCCGGGCATTAGGCAGGGAAAAGCGCTTGCCTTTGGCGCCGCAAGCAAGTAAAACAGCTGCGGCCGAGGCTGCCTGACCCAAACAGATGGTGGCAACATCTGCCTTAACGTGCTGCATAGTGTCGTAAAGAGCCATGGCAGAAGTTACACTGCCGCCTGGGGAATTAATATAAATTTTTATGTCTTCTTTGCTATTTTCCGCGTCCAAAAACAGCAACTGGGCAATTACAATATTAGCCACAGTATCGTCTATGGGTTCGCCTAAAAATATAATGCGCTCTTTGAGCAAGCGGCTATAAATATCGTAAGCGCGCTCCCCCATTTGGGATTTTTCTATTACGATTGGTACTAAGGGCATGGCAGTTTAGTGATAAGTGATAAGCATCTTATAATTCAGCATTACGAATTTACTGGCTCTTGCGGAACTTCAGCCACTGGATTTCCATCGGGCAATGCTTCTGTCGGTGCTTCATCCGCGGCTTCCGACTCGTCCCCAGTAGCTTCAGCAGTCGGTTCTGCGCCTTCAATCTTCTCCCCATTTATATCTATCTTCCATCCTGTAAGCCTTGCAGCTAATCTAACATTCTGTCCGGCTTTGCCGATTGCCAAAGATAGTTGATCTTCTAGCACCCCGACTTTTGCTTCCTTGTTTGCTTCATCAAGCTGGACATTTAAAATTTTGGCTGGTGATAAAGCATTGGCTATAAGCTTAACCGTGTCTTCGCTCCATTCTATAATATCTATTTTCTCTCCACCGAGTTCTGCCATTACCGTTTGCACTCGGCTACCGCGCTGGCCAACACAGGAACCAATGGGATCTATTCCGTCTTGATTGGAAAAGACAGCTATCTTGGAACGGGAACCGGCTTCCCTGGCAATGGATTTTATTTCCACACTGCCATTAAAAATTTCCGGTACTTCCAGTTCAAAAAGTTTGCGCACCATGTCAGGATGGGAACGTGATAAAGTAATTTTTGGACCCTTGGTGGCTGGTTCAACATGCAAAATTAAGACTTTTAGCCGCTGACCAATACTGTAGCGTTCACCGCGAATTTGCTCAGAAGGAAACAGCACACCCGTGGCTTTGCCCAAGTCTACCAAAATCGTATCGCCCTCTATTCTCTGCACTAGCCCGTTTTGCAAAGTGCGCTCTTTGGCCTTAAAGTCAGAAAACTGCACATTGCGCTCGGCTTCCCTAAGTTTTTGAATAATTACCTGCTTAGCGGTTTGCGCTGCAATTCGGCCGTAACTAGTACCGGTTTTGGGGGTAATGTCTGTCTTTATTTCATCGCCGACTTTAGCGTGCTTTTTTAGTTCCTGCGCCGCTTCTACATCAATTTCTTTTTGCGGGTCTTCCAGGGACTCTGTCTCCACCACGGTTTTCACATCAAAAACTTTAGTGGATAAATTCTCGGGGTTAAATTCCACCACAATATTCTGGTTCTTGTTGCCATAATCTTTACGAAAAGCCGCGGCTAAACTAGCCTCGATCATAGAAATAATTTCTTCCCGGCTAATGCCCTTTTCTTCGGCTATTTGGTCTAGTGCTTGTTCGAGTTGGTCATTCATATATTCACAGATGCACAAATTACACAGATAACACTAATATTAATAATTATTGATTTTCACAAATGTCAGCTAATTCCTTAAGCTCCGTGGGATTTTTTTTATAAGCGCTACAAATTTGTTTTTGTCCTTCTTGCAAGTTCTTCAAGTTCATTCCATAGTCTTTAGAAAATCTATAGTCATCATATATGCTAAACCCGGCAAAGCTAAAATATAAGATCAGTTGAACAATGAATGCTATCCAAAAATAGCGTTTCCAATTTGCTATAACTTTTAACGAATAAATAAAACATACTACTACTGCGATCACGCCAGCGACTAAAAGTTCAGGTCTTACTCCGAAAGAAGTCTTATAAGCTATAAAAGTTCCACTGCGTACACTAACATAAGGAAACCACAAAAGAAAATTGATTCCTATTAACGCGATTACTGCCTTAATAAATTCTTTTGTGTTTTTCATTTTATTTTGGTAAAAAAAAGATGAGCCAGGCTCATCCATAAATCCGTAATATCAGTATTATCCGTACTTCCGTAAATTAACCCCAGTCTTCTACTGCATTCGGTATTATTGTAGCAGAAAATGGCAACTTGTCAACTGGCACTTTTGCAATATATTTTGCCGGATCCATTTCTACTAAGGTTAGCTGGCTAAAATCCTTAGCCATTACGACACAAACGTCAATTTGAGGCTTAAATTTAGCAAATTTAGGGTTATTGAGCAAAAACAGCTTTACTGCTTTAAGCAGCTTAATCTGCTTAAACTGGTTAACTGAATCCTGCGCTGTGCCAAACCTATCTATTTCACTTGCGCGGGTCTTAACTTCTACAAAGATTATACGATGTTTATCTGTGGCAATAAAATCTATTTCCCCGGCTCGTTTGCCTTTGCGGTAAAAATAATTAGCGTCTATAACTTTAAACCCCTGTTTTTTGTATTCGGCTTGGGCAAACTCTTCGCCAATCTGCCCTAAAGTCTTTGGCTCGGATGGCAATTTCTTTTTAAACCAATCTAGCATAAATTTTCTACTAAATACGAAATTGACTAAATACTAAAACATCGATGCTTCTTTTTCGTATTTCGCTCCTTTAGTATTTAGTAGAAACTATTTAGGCAAATACTTCAGCTTCACCTGCTCTTTTTCAAAACCTTGTTTTTCCCGGCCATAATTTTTTATCATTTTGACAATTAAAATTATTAGCCAAACTAAACCAATAAGCAGCCCCAAAAGGGCTACAAAATGGCTGCCAAAAAAAGTCACAGTCTGGGCCCGCGCGCCAAACCAAATTACTTCGTAAATTCCTATGCTTAAAAACAAATTAAAAAACTTCTGTCGGTACTTTTTATCCACGGGCGTAGGGGCAAACACGGCGGCGAGCTTAAACAGAACGGCCAGTACAATTAAAATCGCGCCAATTGCGGCAAAAACTTTATCTCCCCGCGCTATTATTACGCGGTTAATTTGAAACAGGTATTCTTTGGTTAAATAGCTTTTAAAATCCATAGAGAAACTGATTTGCACTAATTAATTACTAATTTATACGAATTCGTGTACATTCGTCTGTAGTATTCGTGTTTATTTGTGGTTCTAGACTTTTTCGAACAGCACCGCGTAATGGTAGCCGTCGGCCTCAAGTTCTTTGTCTTTCCTAAGGCCCGCCTGCATCAATAAAACTTCCAATTTTTGCTGGTCAACGCGCTTCTCTAAAGGCGGACCAAAAGGCGTAGCTGTCTTTTTCCATTCCACCACTACGACTCTGCCTGGGGACTTTAATATGCGGTAAATATTTTTAATCAATGGTTCTTTTTGCTCAATTTCGTGCAAAATATTTCCCACTATAATTAAATCGCAGGAATTTTCCGGAATGCCTAAAAGCGGCTTTAATAAATCGGCTTTTACCACCCTAATATTTTTAAAGCCAAACTGGTTGGCAATAGAAATGGTGGCAGCTAGCTTGCTTTCTACCACATCCACAGCATACACCGTGCCGGAGTTACCCACCATTTGAGCGGCCGGCAAAACGTAAAACCCGTTGCCGCAACCCAAATCCGCCACGGTCTGCCCTTGCATCAGCCCTGTTTGCGCAACTACTAAACTTGGATTAATAAATTTAGATGACATTTTTTATTTGTCCTATAAAACTCATTTCAACTAATTATTTCTTCTATTAAAGACCAAATAAACAATAAAAACTACAAAAGTAGCTAGCAGGAGATCGAAGGTTATATAAAAATACTCATGCGGCAGATGTTGACATACAGCTGGACATAACCTAAGACCGTCTACTGAACCTTTTCCAAAAGGAAGTAAAAAACTTCTGTCAGGGCCGCATCCAGAACCGCAATTATCGGCGAAAACAGTAAATAATAAAATTGTTAAGATCCCTTCAATCGCAATTAGAATACTAAAAATTTTCTTCATTTTATTTTTATGTTTCTTGATACAGCTTCTCGATACTTTTCACTTTCAACTTTTCACTTTCAACTTCTATTAGCACTCCATTTATCTGCGCAACCCCTTCTTCTTCCAATTCATTTACAAACTTTTCTTCGGGGTTTAAAAATTTCTTCAAAACATTTTCTTTTTTTACTCCAATTACTGAATTAAGCGTGCCTACCATTCCAACGTCTGTAATATAAGCGGTGCCCGATGGCAGTATACGGGCATCTGCTGTAGGCACATGCGTATGAGTGCCCACGATTGCTGACACGCGGCCGTCCACATAATACCCCATAGCGACTTTCTCGCTCGTAGCCTCACAATGGAAGTCCACAAATATTATATCACCTTTTTGGGATTCTGATGATAGCAATTTATCAATAGCAGTAAAAGGATTGGCAATTTCGCCGTCAAACTGTTTTTCCATAAACACCGTGCCATTAAGGTTAAGGACGAGATATTGCTGATCATCCTTGGCAAAACGGTAATACCCAGCTCCGGGCAAAGAGTCTCCAAAATTCGCTGGGCGGATTAATTTTGGGTATTTTTCAAAACACTCGTTGGACAAATCGTTTTTCTTAAAAATATGGTTGCCGGAAGTAAAACAGTCTATGCCCAGCTCGTCGATTTCTGCGAGTGTTGATGGAGTCACCCCCTTGCCATGAGCAAGGTTTTCTACATTCACAATAACCACATCGGGTTTGTACTTTTCTTTCCACTGCGGCAAGACCTCGCGAAGTATTTTCCGCCCAGGTTTGCCTACTACGTCGCCGATAAAAAGAATTCTAGTCATAACAATAACAATTACTATAACTATAACTTAGGCTAAACCTGTTATCGTTATTGTTATAGTTATAGTTTGGGGCTATCTCGCATATTCTATAACCCGCGTCTCCCGTATAACGTGTACTTTTATTTCACCCGGGAATTTTAGTTCCTGCTCCAAGCGGTTAGCAATGTCGCGAGCTAATTTTTGGCAAGCTAAATCGTCCAACTTAGTTGGCTGAACAAACACCCGAATTTCGCGGCCGCCTTGAATAGCGTAAGTTTTCTCCACGCCTTCATAGGAATTGGCTATGTTTTCTAAATCAGTTAACCGCTTAATGTAATTTTCTAAGCTATCTTTTCTGGCTCCCGGCCTGGCGCCGGAAATGTTGTCGCAAGCATCCACAATTATTGCTTCCACGCTGGTGGCAGCCTCGCTTTTGCCGGAAACATCGGTATCGTGGTGATGGCTGCTAATAGCTTCTACTACGCGCTTGTCTAAACCAAACTTTTCGGCGACTTTCCTGCCCAGCTCCACGTGTGTGCCTTCAAGGTCCTGGTCTAAGGCTTTGCCAATGTCATGCAGTAGCGCCCCTTGCTTAGTAATTTGCACATCTGCGCCAATTTCTTCTGCCATCAGCGCGCCAATTTTAGCCATTTCCACGCTGTGCCTTAAAATGTTCTGGCCATAGGAAGTTCGAAACAGCAACCGTCCAATTAAGTGCACAAGCTTAGGCGGAAAAGCCGTAATGCCTAATTCGTACACAGCCTGTTCGCCAGCTTGTTTAATCTGCTCATTAATTTCGGCTTTGCTTTTTTCGTATGCTTCTTCAATCCTAGCCGGATGAATGCGGCCGTCAGCTAAAAGTTTTTCCAAAGTAAGCTTACCAATATGGCGGCGGATAGAGTTGAATCCAGAGATAACCACAGTGTCCGGGCTGTCATCAATAAGAATTTCCACGCCCATCATTTGCTCAAAAGCGCGGATGTTGCGGCCTTCCTTCCCGATAATTCTTCCCTTCATTTCCTCATTAGGAATTTGCACGGTGGTGGTAGTGACCTCTGCCGTAACTTCACTAGCCACGCGTTCAATAGCTTGGGCCACAATGTTGCGGCCTTCGCGCTCCGCGTTTTCGTGGGTTTCGGCCAAAAGTTTTTTGTGCAAACCCAACATCTCTTCTTTTATGCCTTTTTCCGCGTTGTCTAAAAGCACTTTAGCCGCCTCTTCGCGGGTCATGCCAGCAATTTTTTGCAAATTTTCCAGCTGCTTAACACGCAAATCCTTAATTTCTTCTTGGATGAGCTTAATTTGTTCGCCCTTGGCTTCAATATCCACTTTTTGCTTGTCTAAACCTGCAGACTTTTGATCTAGCTCTTTTTCTTTGCGGTCTATGCGCTCTTCAAACCGCACAATTTGGCTTCTAAATTCTGCTTCCTGCTTTTTGGCCTGCTCAATTATTTCTATGCCCTGGGTCTTCGCCTCTAATAGCAGTTCCTTTTGTTTGTTTTTGGCTTCTTCTAAAATCTTCTCGGCTTTGCTCTCGGCACTGCCGACTTTTTTGGCAACCAAATTCTGGCGGATAAAGTACCCAGCCGCCAAACCGGCTACCCCGCCCAATAAAATATAAAGTGCAATCATAAAATACCTTACAAATGTCCGCAAAGCGTAAGGTTTAAAGTAAAATAGCAAAACTGGCTAATACTACATTAGCGCGTTATCTTTCCTAATGATTTGCTGCTCGGGATTAAATTCACAAGTTAACAAATTGCTAAAAAAGATTACTCTAACTGCTATATACTAGAAAACCTATCTTTTCTTTGCAGATAATTAGTCTATAAATTTCAGTAGCTATATAGTACCAAAATTCCGAAAATTTGTCAAACCCAGCAGAATCACATTGCAATTTGTTGATTTATCAAGTCTTTATCCTCAAACAAGTTTTGTTTTTTTGTTAACCACTATTGTAAAAAATAATTTGCCCAGTATATCAACATTTGATTTTCATTTAATATCACCTCCAGTAAACCATTAGCGTTTAAAGTAAAAAGCAGCATTGTTAAGATAACAATATCAAATGTTGTATTACTGGGTTTGCAATGTCGCTCTGCTGGGTCAAAAGTGCTATAATTTAACTGCTAATTAATAATTATCTGTTAATATAAATATATGAAGCACGAACTTCCCAAACTTCCATATGCTTACGATGCTTTGGAACCTTATATTGATGCCAAGACAATGGAGATTCACTACACTAAGCATCACCAAACTTACGTAGATAAATTAAATGCGGCATTGGAAAAATATCCGGACTTACAAGGCCGGCCTTTAGAAGAACTGTTAACGGATTTAGCAAACCTAAAAGTGGAAGATGCTGACCGCACAGCTATTAGAAACCACGGCGGCGGGCATTATAATCATTCCCTGTTTTGGAAATACCTAGATCCGAGCAATACCAAAGACGAGCTGGTTGTTAAAGAAATTACCTCCAGCTTCGGATCGGTGGATGATTTTAAGAAACAATTTACCGATTCCGCAACAAAACTTTTTGGTTCAGGCTGGACTTGGCTAGTAAGAAGCGGCCAAAATTCTAAACTGGAAATTAAAAACCTGCAACTTCAAGACGCGCCCATTATGACTGGCCTGCAGCCAATTTTTGGCTTAGATGTTTGGGAACACGCCTACTACTTAAAGCACCAAAACAAACGCCCAGAATATATAGAAGCGTGGTGGAAGGTGCTGAAACTTATTTAAACCAAAAACAAGAACTCTCCGAGCGACGCCGTAATGGCGAAGCCGGAGAGTTTTTGTTTTCAGCCTTACACTCGCACTGCATGAAAAGCAAGAATCTGTGCAGGGTAACATGGTTTCTTGAACCCTGGCTCAAATTCAAACTGGGGTTGTTTGGGCATTGGCAGGGCGTGAATATGCTCTTGCCTGACACCCTGCTGTTTGATACCGTTCGGTTTTTAGTACCTAAGATAGGCATTTCCTGTTAAGGTTAAGAGATAAAATCGTGTTTTTTCATCTTTAAACATTAAGAATTAATAATAATGCCAAAAAAAATGGCACCACAAGTGTACTAATTGTTTAAGCACTAAGACAATTAAAAAAGGAAAACAAGGGAGTTCCAGTAAATATTTTTGTAAAAGTTGCCGACACTTTTTTACCGTAAACCGCAACAAGCCACCGCTGCTCTGGCTGGAACACATCGATGGCGTGGGCTTTAGACGCTTAGGCGATGAAAACAATCTGTCCGGCTCCCAGACTTACGCTCGCGTGATTGCAGAAATGAACCAGCTGCCGCAAAACAGCTTTCTAACCCAAACCGTTTGTGACCCTAAAAGATTCTCCGGTATCTTAATCCTGGATGGCAAATATGTGGCGGTTAAGGGCTTTGGCCAAAAGATTCCCTTTATCTACTGCATTGACTACTTGACCCACGACATTCCTTACGGCGATTTGTATGTCGCAGAGGATGAAATAGCTTTCTCTGATTTTTTTCAAAGACTTTACGACCTAGGCTATGACCTTAGAATTGTCGTAGCTGATGACCGGGGAGGCCTCAAACAGGCTTTAAACAAAGTCTTTCCTTACGCTAGGCTCCAGTTATGCCATAATCACTACTTGGAAAACATCCGCAGGGACTTAAAAGTTAGGACTGTTAAAACCTACGAACACTTTTTTAACTCCTTAAGACAACATGTTTTTTTAGAAGGCACAGATGAAGAAAAGGTTACTCAAGGCTTAATTCATGTTTTTTACAAAAGAACCGAGGGCAAACGCCGCCTGCAAAACATCGTCACCACGATTAAAGCCAGGTATGATGACTTGTTTAATTACCTAAAAGTTAAAGACTGCCCGAGCAATACCAACTTAATTGAACTTTACAACTCTCATTTAAACGGCCGACTTAAAACCATCAAGGGTTTCCAGGATATACAGTCCGCCCGCAGATGGCTCAACGCCTGGATGATTCGCCGCCGGACTAAGACACTTACTGACTGCGAAGGAAAGTTTAAATACCTTAACAAGCATTGTTCTTTAGAATTTACCATTAAAAAACAGGCCCTCTGGCCTGAACAATTGGCTAAACTTGGAATTCCCAAAGTAAATTTTTTCTAAAAAAGCGATTAAAAGTACTAAAAACCGAACGGTAACCTGCTGTTTCTGCAAGAGTTTGGAAAAACGCTCCTGCATTTTGAGCATAACTCGTGCTGAATCCCAATACCACCGATTCCATTTCGTCGATTTCCTTCGAACACGCTCCAAAACCCGGTCAAACTCTTTCTTCGCTGCCTCCAAAGCATAGTAATCTTTGCGAGTGGTTTCGAAGGGGCAATACCCTAACCGCCGGAACCAACGAAATGATAGTGCTTGAAAATGACCAAAAGCATACATTGCCCTTATTACATCTACGTCCTTTGCAACCTTGGCTGACTTCATAGTTCCTCCTAAAAAACCCGTCCCCAAGAATAACAAAAAGTTATTCTCAAGGACGGGCTTTCCCGTGGTACCACCTTGGTTCCCCAAACATTCATTGGGCTCTTAATCCAGAACAATCATTCTGGCATCCAATTTTACGGTAGGACTTCCGTTCCTGATTTTGCAGGACAGCTTATAGGCGCGCGACTGCCCATTAACGCTTTATAAAACCTATTTTTCTTTAGTCTAACACCTGCAAAGTGGTTGTCAACCCCGTATATCAACATTTGATTGAATTGATGCCACCGGGCAATTACTACCACTAAGATTATTTTATATTCTAGGCTTATCAACAAGTAAGTATCAAATGTTGTATTACGGGGTCAAACAACTTCAGTGGATAACAAAATCCCGTCCCGACTAATCGGGACGGGATCAAATTATTTCTTGGCTACTTTTGTTTTTCTGGTTCTTGGTAAATTATCCTGCCTACCGCGAACATAATACAATTTGGCTTTGCTCACAGTCGGCGATTTGGTAACTTCTAACTTTTCAATGTTTGGGGAATGGAGGGGAAAAATTCTTTCTACCCCAACGCCATGGGAAATTTTCCGCACCATAAAAGTAGCATTTGTCCCACTGCCGCCTTTTCGGGCTATTACCAAACCTTCAAAAACCTGCACGCGCTCTTTGCTGCCTTCCCGGATTTTTTGGTGCACGCGCACAGTATCCCCCGGCCTAAAACCAGGCAGGGTTCGGATTTGGTCGCTACCGATATTTTTGACTATTGGCATAAAGTTATAACGTTTTAACTGCTTTGCTTCCTAATTTTTCTAATACTTTTTTTAAATCACCAGCTAGGTCACTCTCCGCTTCGATCAAGGTTTTATTGGACAACTGGACTTCGATTCTTTTAGCATGGAGGAATTGCCTACCTAAACCATCAAGATGGGATTTCTTACTACCATACAACTTGTCTCCAATTAAGGGATGCCCCAGAGAAGAAAAATGAACGCGAATCTGGTGCGTTCTACCTGTATGCAATTTTACCAGAAGGAGAGTGTAGCCGTCAACCCCTCTACTTCGCTCTGGGCTTTCAGCGCCCTTATTGTTATCGTTATAGTTATTGTTCCCTCCCAGATACTCCAGCACTTTATACTCGGTTAATGATGGCTTTGCTTCTACCATATTTTTTGTGCTGTACTTACGAAAATCAGTCTTGCTTCGGCCAATCGGCGTATCTATAAACCCATGCGGTTTTTCCACTCTGCCTAACACCAACGCAATATATTCTTTCTTAATAAGCCGGTCAGCAAAAGCATTTTTCAAATGCTCGTACATTTCCGGAGTCTTGGCAACCAAAATAATACCGCTAGTATCTTTGTCTAAACGATGGACTATGCCTGGCCTATTTTCTTCACCAACCAAGTTAATGTCTTTAAATTGGTAAAGAAGAGCTGAAGCCAGAGTCTCGCCTTTAAACCCCGCGCCCGGATGCACCGTCAGCCCTGCGGGCTTATCTATGATAAGTAAACCGTGATTATCATAAAGCACTTTTAACGGAGTATTCGTGGGTTTTATTGTCTGGTTATTGTTATAGTTATTGTTATAGTTGATTTTGTTCCCCTTCCTCACCACGAACTTACTCTCCGTTATTTTCTTCCCATTAACCAAAACCTGCCCCGCTTCAATATCCTTTTGAATATGCGAGCGTGATACATCCTTTAATTGCTCGGCAAGATACTTATCGAGCCGGATTTTTAATTCTTCAACTTTAAATTCATAAGTCATATGATCATCCAAACATGTTAGCATTATAAAATGCTAAAATGATTTTTGTATTAAGTCTGGGCGTCGTTTTTTTGTACGCTTTTCTGCTTCCTTGTTTCTCCATTCGCTGATGTTTTTATGATGTCCGGTCAGCAAAACCTTGGGAACTCGCAAATGTTTTATCCTTTTCCCTAATCTCTTATCTCTAATCTTTAATAATTCCGGCTTAGTATACTGCGGATATTCAAGAATCCCTTCGCTGAAAGACTCATTGTCCGTAGATTCAAGTTTGCCTAAAATCCCAGGCCGCAGGCGCATTACTGTCTCACTGATGACTAGGGCCGGCAGTTCGCCGCCCATTAATACGTAATCACCAATTGAAATTTCTTCATCTACAAACTGCCTTATCCTTTCGTCAAACCCTTCATACCTTCCACAGATGAGTATCAAATTATCATATTTTGCCAAACGGTGGGCATCTTTTTGACTAAATTTCTTTCCCTGTGGTGTAAGTAATATTGTTCTGGACTTAGCCCTTAGCCCTTGACCCTTAGCCCTTGCGATTGCCTTAAGCAAGACGTCTGGCCGCAGTACCATCCCTACCCCTCCCCCATAAGGGCGGTCATCAACCGTTTGCCGCTGGTCTAAACCAAACTCTCGTAAATTAATTGCTTGAATTTTTAAAAGCTTTAGCTTTATTGCGCGTTTAACAATCCCAAAGACTTCCACAAAGCTTTCAATGAATTGGGGGAAGAGGGTAATAATTTTGATGGATAAAATTTTATTGGTCTTCATGCGCTTTATTATAACAATAACCCCGCCTCTTGGGGAGTCGGGGTTATTTATTTTCAGCGTTTAATCCGCGTACCTATCTGCGTGCGTTCAGCGGTTTAGAGTTTAAAATCATCTATAGCATTGCCGGGTTCTTCTGACATTCCGCCGCCGGAGTGCATGCCGCCCGAATGCTGCATACCGCCATCGCGGTTTTCTCTGCGGGGGCCTCGGTGCGAACCTTCCGGTTCATAGATCTTCAAATTCACGCGGGCTTTGTGCTTGGCGCCCACAACTCGGAGTAGAGTGCGGATAGCTTTGGCAGTCTGGCCCATGCGGCCAATGACTTGGCCCATATCTTCGGAGTTTAAATGCAGAGTAATTAATACTCCCATTTCATCAACCACGCGCTCGGTTTTAACATCTTCAGGATGATCAACCAGAGCTTTGACTATGTATTCTACAAACTCTTGATCTTGTTCCATTGATTTAGAATTTCTGGATAGCATCTGTTAGCTTCGACCTTTTTCT
>Ga0209542_10013563_pt1 | contig 14025 bp, 12 predicted proteins | sample RifCSPhighO2_01_FD_184028 | JGI IMG/M metagenome (GOLD analysis project Ga0209542, IMG submission 184028) | Soil microbial communities from Rifle, Colorado - Rifle CSP2_plank highO2_0.1 (SPAdes) (version 2) | ecosystem: Environmental > Terrestrial > Deep subsurface > Rock core/Sediment ...
TAACAGGTCCAACTTCTGTATTCACAAAAGCGGCGATTAAAGACATAAATACACACACTATTGAGCCAGGCACTAGGGTAAGAAGAGTTAGTGTTGACGAAGAGGGTAGACCTGATACCCCGATTTGGAGAAAGGAATGGATAACGATTGAATATGGGACCAATCAAAGAGGATTTATTCTTGCAAGATCTGCTACAGCAGCCGCAACCGGCGGGCCGACGGATTATTCCGGAACTCTTGAGCCTCCGCCAAAAAGTCCTCCTCCACCACCCGCCACACCAGGAGCAAAGTCTGCCGAATCTACCCCAGGTATCTTGCCTGGCACCGGGGGTGAAGATTATGAACTTGTTTCCCCTAGTGGAATTGGTAAACCTATGTCTCAATTGGAAATGGCAGCAGTAATACAGAACTCACGTAGACTGAAGACCGGAGCTGACACACTTATCCCATTAAGGGTTGAGGACTGGAGCCAATATGCACCAAATGATCGTAACAATCAGATTCTTGACATTGTTGCTGTTATTGCCAGAGGACCTGCATTAAGTCCAGAAGGTCTGTATTATATGGATGTTATAGTTGCTGGCAATTCAGGTTCTGGCAATTTAATACTAACTACAGTAATTCTAGGCACCAATCATTCAGAAGCTCCTGTTGGAATCCGGAGGGCTAACAACTTCAAATCTTCCGGAGCTGATCGACTGCAAAGTCAAACATTTTCTGAAGTTCTGCCTTATATACGCGTGGGGGATGGAATTAGTTTTAGAGTAGCCATGGATATGAGTGAGGAAATTCGAAATGGAGCTCCAGATACAGCCTGGGCAGCTGCCCGTATTCAGCTAATTCAACAACTAGGTCCAAATGGAAGACACCTAGCCTCTATTGCCGCTGGACAAATCCAGCCAGCCGTGGATGAGGTATTAGGTCCAGTTGGACCTGTGGTTGATTTTTTAGTAGGTGAAGTTAAAAGGTAACGGTGTGACGCTTGATTCTTCTACATGCTTCTTTTTATAATCCATGCTTCTTGACAATCGCTGACACTTTACTATACTGATTTTATATTAACTTTTTTTATATTAACTTTTATGTCAGTCATAGAATATGAATAAACGCATCTATTTTGTGGCAATTATAATTATCTTGTTAATCTTACTAACTTTTCTGCTTGTTAGTTTATTTAACTTACAAAAAATACCAAAGAAGGACTACAAACTAGGTACAAGCCGAACTTCAACGCCGATTTTAATGCCAACTTCAAAACCAATTTCAGTCAGCAATCAGTTTGACTTTCCTTTTGGTAAAAAAGCTTTTCCGGGTAGTCCCTTTAACCAAGTTGAACTCACTGGTATTATTGAACGCATTTATCGTGAATCTGGTAATACTATTGTGCTACTAAATTTAGTTAATAGCAAAGAATCAATTGAAGTTGATATTGGTGCGGATGATAACATCTTGGGATATTCCTTTATGCAAAATGGCGTTATGCCGCTAATACAGAAAATGGAGACGGGCATTGCTAAAAATCTTTTAACAAATTTAAGAATCGGAGATCCAATAATAGTCACATTGACGGTTAATATACCCTCAGATTACATTGAGTCAAGACAATGCAACGAGCAATGCAAAAGAGTATTAAAGGAGTACAAAAAATATCAGTCTAATAATCAGAATTTATTTACTGATGCTGAAAAGAACAATGCTACCAAAGTGAAAAGAGTTGGCGTTGTTTCAAAAATTGTCATAAATCAGTAACCATAATTCATGAAAAAAAAGTTTGAGTTATTGTTGGTTCTTTTATTTTTTTATTCATTCTTTTTCATACGTGTAGACGTTGTAGAAGCGCAGACTTGTTCCGGTAGCTATTCTAGTAGCTTTAGTAACGTAAGAAAATGTGGTACTAATCCTCTTACAGGAGAACCAATGTGTGTAAGTGGCTCGGCGTCTACCACGTCAAGCTGCACATGGCAGGGTGGGCAATGTTTAGCATCTATGTATTCATGGGAAGATTGTGTAATTTCTGGGGGTAGTTGTTATGAAGGATGGAAATATGATGGTACCACTAGCTCAGGCTGTAGTGTTGTTAGTGGTCCAACGGCGACGCCTGGTGGGCCGACGCCGACGCCAGGTGGGGGGGGCTGTTGTGATTACTTAAGTTCTGTTGGGTTTCAAGGCGGAGTATATCTTGATCAGAATCGCAATAGCTCTCCGGATGAAGGCGCAGGAGGAGGAACTGTTCCAGGAACAACCATCCGTGCCGATCCTAATTGTTCCAACTGTTTCCAGAACTGGGATATGGGTACTTCCGGCAACAGTTATAGCGCAACAACCAATGAGCGGTCACCTCAAGGTTATGCCGTTTCCTGCCTTCAACCGGCCACTGGCTGGCTGTGCGGCAATAACGTCAATTACGGCAGCGCCTCCAAGAATCAAAACTTCACCACTAACTTCTGGACCAGGCCCAATATAACTTGCAGTATTAAAAGAGATGACGCTGGTGATGTAATAGTAGGGTCTACTCATAACTTTACTGTAACAAAAAGTGGAGCAGGGGCAACAGGAACAACTAGAAGATGTTACCGGCTGCGCGGAGGAGGAGGATGGACGTGTCAAAATGGTTCAGGGCCGATCATGTTTACAACGATCGGGATTTATGATCTGATAGTAGATCACATAGGTGGAGCTTCGGGAGGACAGGCATCTGGTAATCCTGACGCTGATTTTAATGGAGGAAGTACTAGTTTTCCTGGCTGGATTGATTGTGGAGGAAGTGACAAAATCGTAGTAAACGTGTTACCTCCTCCTCCACCTACTTTCCCACCCACCCCCACCAGAACCAGAACCCCAACGCCCATATCAGTTCCAACACTTCCACCACCACCGTCGAAGCCTACTATTACCTGTCAAGCCTATAATGCCTCAACCGGCACTACCCCGGTGAGGGTAAGCTGGACCAATGGGATAGGACTGCAGGTGTGGGACGATACACTAGTAACCTGGTGGTGGAATGGTCCCGCGCCTTCACCTATAACCATCTCCTCTAAAGATAACATGGGTGCAATCCCGGGAATTCCTACCGGAAGAATTGCGTATGCCAGAACGACTAACGATTTCGTAGTGTTTTCAGCTAACAGCAGTGTAACATGTCCATTGCCGACTATTACTCCAACCAGGACAAGAACTCCTACGCCAATAGCTGCAACCCCAACCAGGACAAGAACTCCTACGCCAATAGCTGCAACCCCAACCAGGACAAGAACACCAACACCTCCAGCGGCAAAATCCTGTACGGTAAACTTAACTCCCGTATCCGCCTCAACAGATATTGGCGCTTCTACAACCTTCACGGCCACAGTAACCGATGTAGTTGGAGGAAGTATAAGTGACGTTACATTCACAACTTCAAACGTCTCTGTCGCCTCTGTCTGTGCCCCAGGCGCAGTTCCTTGTCCTGCCGGCTCAACCACACGTATAGATATGGCTTCTCCCTATACAGCGGCAGCAACAGGCAAAGCAGGAGGCTCAGCCAACATCGGAGCAACAGTCACAGTAGGCGGAGTATCCGGTATCTGCAGCGATACCTCAACCCTGACAGTCGCAGGTCCTACACTGACTCCAACCAGAACCCCAACCAGAACGCCTACTCCAATAGCAACCGCAACAAGGACTCCAACACCTCTATTTACACCAACGCGAACTCCAACTCCAGTCTGTGTTGACACTACGGCCCCACCAGTGCCGTTGACAGATCCGCCAGCCTATGGCCCCACCTGCATATTTGATTCAACATCGGACGGAGTCAACTATTATCGTGTTGGTTTCTCTTGGTCTGCCGTGACAGATACCGGCTGTTCAGGCATGAGCGCCACACCCTACTGGTCACAGATCTCGACCTCATCGATTTTCTCCACAGTTCCCGACTGGTTGAATGGCTGGACCACCGGAACGTCCCGCGCAAGTACAGCTCCTGCCGGCATCTTCGCACAAGGAACGACAGTCTATTTCCATGTCAGGTCCCGCGACGCTTTCAATAATCAGTCTGCCTGGTCTGCCAGAGTAAATAGAGTCGTAAATGCTGCAAACTGCTCGGGTATACCGCCGACACCCACACCAACAGTGACTCCCACTCCAACTCCGGCCGGGCCAACGAATACTCCAACGCCAACACGGACTCCAACCCCAACCCCGACACCAATCCCGGGCGGATGGTATAAATTAAAAGATGCATCATTTAGTAAAATCGGCACATACAGCAACGTAATACCCGGATCGGTCAATAAGTTCAAGAGCGGAGACCCCGACGACACTAGCCAAGCCCGTCTGATCGCAAATACCACCAACGATCCGGGAGTCGTAGTCGTTCCTGCGCCTTCAGCTGAGTTACGTTATCAAGTCTCAACTAAAATGTGGTTAAACTCCGGCAGTTATGCGTATAACACTACTTTAACACCTTCCTCTTTTATCTCTTACGTCAGATCAAGAAAAGAAAACCGCACAATAACAGGCTTTTCCGGATTGGCCGCAGACAACATCTATGTCTATAACGGCAACCTGACAGTAGATGAACTAACCGCAGGTCAGATTACAAATGCCGCTCCAATTCTTCTCATTGTCACAGGCGGCGATATCACACTGAATACTACTAGCAATGTCTTTGGCGTCTCCGGCAACTCCGTAGCTCTAGTGACAGACGGAACTCTCAATATCGCACCCTCGATGACGGAACTTAACGGAATCTTTATCGCAAACCAAGTGAATTTCGGCACTTCCGCAACGCCGCTTAAGATAGTAGGCAACGTGATCTCGGAAACAGCCGCTGTCCCACAAACGAGAGACAGAACAGACGGCACCCGGCCTTCGGTGTTCATCGTGGTGCGAGCCGATATGTATCTTGATCTGTTACCATATTTCTCAACTGCAAGCTATGAATGGAAACAGTTACAATAGGAATATAATAGCAATATAAAATATTAAATATTAAAGATAAAATATACAAATCAAAAATAAAATATAAAAAACACATATTAAAAATCAAATATGAATAATAAAGAAAAAACAAAAGAATTCAAAAGAAGATTGTATAGATTTGTATTGCGGTTGATTAAATTTGTGGAAAATTTACCGGAAACGAGAACAACAAAAATTATTGGAGATCAATTAATCAGAAGTGGTACTAGTATATTAGGAAATTACATTGAAGCATTTGCTTCGAGTTCACGTAAAGATTATACAAATTTCTTTAATCACTCTTTAAAATCTGCTAACGAAAGTAAAGTATGGGTTGCGATTCTACGTGATTGCAAATACGGAGATAAAGATGAGGCAGAATGGTTGTTAAAAGAATTAGATGAAATTTCACAGATATTCGGATCGAGTATATTAACTTTAAAAGGTAAAAAGAATATTTGATATTTCATATGTGTATTTAATATTTTATGTTTAATATTTAATATGAGAAGTCAACAAGGCCAGGTTTTACTCATAACCATCATGTTATTGGCTACGGTCTTGACGGTTGTCCTGGCTGTGACTTTTAAGTCGACGACCGAGACTCAGTTGACAAAACTGGAAGAGGAATCTCAAAAAGCCCTGGCTGCGGCAGAAGCAGGAGTCGAGGTGGCGATTAAACAAAATGTCGGAAGCTCAGTCTCCATCGCCTCGCTTCCCAACTTTTCCGGCAGCGGATTTACAGGCGAGGCAACAGTCGGTGTGATCCAGGATACCAAATTTGTTTCTCCGCTTCTGCAGAAAGACCAGCAGTACACTTTTTACCTGTCTGATTTTCCTCTTTATAGCAATCCCTTAAACTCCAATATTACTGTTTATTTTATGTCAGAGGAGACATCTTGCCCGGGACCCGCGCTTGAGCTGACATTTGTCTCAACCACCAATACAGTAAGGCGCAGGCTTGCTGATCCTTGTGATCAGATAAGCGAAACTTCACAAGATTTAGGCTCTGCATCTAATCCTCCTGCCATTGGAGGTTACTCTTTTGCCTATCGAACTGATTTTATCGCAGTAATCGATCAGGCAATCCTTATCGTACGAACGATCGGTGCATCAACGCGGGTTGCGCTTGAGGCTCAGGCGACACTGCCTGCCCAGGGGAAGTATATCACCTCCGAGGCAAAAACGCCTAGCGGCGTGAGCAAGAAAGTTCAACTTTTCCAGTCTTATCCGCAAATACCCGCCGAATTCTTTGTTACTAGCTTTTAAAACAGGGATTTGCGTCCGCCAAAATTCGCTCTTCAAGACGTCGAGCGAATAGCGATGAGTTTAGTCTTGAAGTAAGAATAGGAGGACCGCAAATTCCAGCAGAGTTTTTCGTAACAAGTTTTTAATAAATTTGAAATTGTAACCGTTCAGGGTTTGACAAAACTTTTATCGTTCGAGCGTAGTCAGGTACAGGACTGTACCTGACGAAGTCGAGAACTTCTCGACGCTCCCGATTTAATCGGGATTGCTCGAAGAATAAATTAACTGAAGGTGGGACATAATTACGAGCCTTATTGTTCGAGCGAAACGAAGTGAAGTCGAGAACTTTCCTTGCGTAACTTCTCGACGCTCCCGATTTAATCGGGATTGCTCGAAGAATAATGACCCACCTTCAATTAACTGGTCTTTGACAACTCCTGAACGGTTACTTGAAATTGTCTTGACAAACGGTGCAACTATATTGTAGTCTTTAAATATATGGATAAATATCTAAAAGTATTTATTATTCTTGCCGGTGTCGTAGGATTATCGTTGCTTGGTTTTTACTTATTTAGTCAGAGCAGGTTAAAACCTGGACAAAGTACGCCTGAACAAATAAAGTTTGATGAAAAACCAGTCGGGGAGTTTGTTGAAAATCCAGAGAAAGGCGATTTAGGCTATCAAGAACCACAGACAAAAATTGAGATCGGAACACAAGGAGTAACCAAGGGGGCGTTTGAAAAAGTCGAAGACGGAAATATTTTTCTAAGGGCAGGAGACACTTTGACACAGCTTCCCTTAACGATTGATGAAGTAGCTTTTAACTGTACGACCCAGGATCTTTCATCGGCGACTGAACTTGATTTTAATCTGGTGACAAAAGTTCAAGTCAGCACGCCAGCAGAGCTTGGGAATCTTATTCCGGCCAACGAGAATCTGGTTGTCTTTGCTCAAGACGTAGAAGGCGTAATCCGCGCTCATACCATAGCAATGGATGCTTCTAAATGTGCTCTATAATGAATTTGATTGAAGTATAGTTTTAAATTGAATTTCTAGACTCCAATTCGACTTCGCTCAGGACTCGGAAACTGCGAGTTGAGCGAACCTTTCAGGTTCTCATCCCCTAATATTAAAAAAATAGAGAGCGTAAAGCTCTCAATTTTTTTAGTGTCCAGACTGGTTGAATATGTTGGAACTTATTACCAAAATAATTATTTATTTGCTAGCACTGGTTGACTTTGCGGGAAATTTTTATAGAGATTAAGTTTATGCTTATTCTGTATATAAACTTCCACTACTTCAATACTTATCTTCTCCAATTTCAACCCAGATCTTTTTTCATTTGCTCAAACTCTTTTTTATCAATCTCACCCTTAGCATATCTTTCTTTCAAAACATCAAGAGGTGCTCTATGCTTTTGTTGTTGTCCTGACCTTCCAAGATAACGGAGTAATGCAACTACACCGAGAATGAGAAGTATCCAGAATAATAACATTGGTAGCCATCCCAAAACACCAAACCCATTCCGGCCACCCATCATGTTGTTCCAACTGCCGTAGCCCATCATCGGGTTACCACGACCTCCCATCATTTGCATCATCCCCATCATAGGTATAAAACCTGCTCCTTGGGATGGAAGAGTCGCAGAGCTATCACATCCGCTTAATCTTTTTCCCATAACGACATGCATCTGTTCCTCGCCTTTTTTACCCATCATCTGTTCCATCATGTTGTTCATGTCTTCATGAGAATTACCCATCATTTGACCCATAAAGTATTCTCCAAGAGAACCGTAGTTATCATCAGTAAGTTTTTGACATTCAAGCTGTTTTGATTGAAGTTTTTCCCAGATTTCTTTTCCTTCTGCTTCTTCACGAGCAGTATGACCATCAGATGAACGGGCTGATTGCGTTCCCATCATTCCTTGAGCAAAAACTATGGACGATGCAGCAATGACGGTAATAAACAGTAATGAAAGAATCAATAGTCGTTTCATACTTTATTTGCTCCTATCAATAATGCCTCTAATAATTTTATCAACTTCTGTCGTTAGATTACCGAGATTAGCTTTAGGGAAGAATTGAGGCAAAATAACTGGCCTCATTCCTGAAATGTAGGTTTGACCATCCTTCTGGTAAACATTGATTTTACACGGAAGACACAGACCGATCTTTATATCCGCTTGTAAAACAGTGTAGGCACTTTTGGCATTACAAATCTCAATGATTTTAAACGGTTCAATACGAAACCCTTTTTCTACTAAAGTTACAGTAACATCATGGATATGAAGGACATTGAATCCTGTCTTTTTCGTTTCCTTCATAACCGCTTTTACCGCTTCGTCAAACGGTTTTTTCGTAGTTACTGTATAATCAAAATCCATAAGAACATTTATCAAAAAGTAATAACCTTATCGCTCTCAACTATCAGATTGTATAAGTCTACAATTCCACCTTTAGGGCAATCTCTACTGTCTTTTTTCTCTCTTATATTCATGCATGTCTCGCAGGCGATAATTTTTGCACTGCTTGAACCTAAAAAGTGGTTGACCTGTTCTCTAATATTAAATTGTGAAGTATCTTTATCATACTCAACTCCTTCTCCTATAAGGAAAATGTTCACCGTATCACCTTTACCGACTGCTAAATTTGCAAGACGCAACGCATTCCAATTTGTTTCTGTGTGTTTCGTTGATAAAACTATTGTCAATTTCATAAAGATGCCCCTTTCTGAAAAGTTTTTTGGTATCCTACTAAAAATCTATGGATGAGTTTATTGGTTTGGACAAGAGAGGCAGTTGCTTCTTCTAAAAATTTTCGGCCTTGTTTGGTAATGATATAAACTCTTTTTTCACGCCCCGTTTTATTTTCATCCCACTGGGATTTTACCCAACCGTCTGACTCCATTCTCCGTAGGGTTCTGTATAAATTACCAATGTCAACTTTTTCTCCGCAGTGTCTTTCTAAGCCTTCCAATAGACCGTATCCATGAGATGAACCTTTTGAAAGAAGAAGGAGAATGCATGGCTCTATAAAGCGCTGAATCGTTCCGAAAACTTTTGTTCGCAATGAGCCATTATATGTAGGAGGCATATATGAAATTATCATATATTAAAGCAGTTCAAAAATCAAGAGAAATTTAAAAGGTATTAAAACTTATGATAGAAGTTCTAACCATTCTATGACCATTAAATAGTTTAGAGCTTCAGGAAGATTAGTCCAGGGGGAGGGATTCGAACCCCCGTAGGCATAAAGCCGTCAGATTTACAGTCTGATCCGATTGGCCACTCCGGCACCCCTGGTTATAAATCTAGGTTTGTTTTAACAATATTATATCATCAACCGTCAAAGGTTTAAATAAAAAAGAGTGTAAGAATTCAGGGTCTTTGACAAAACTATATCATAACAACTTACCTTGTCATTCCCGTGAAAACGGGAATCTATATAATTTATGCCCTCAAGACAATATAGGTCTGGATTCCTGCTTACGCAGGAATGACATTTCTCTGTCAAGACTTGTGAACTCTTACAAAAGAGTGTGTGTCTTGACAACGGTCGTGAAGAGATACACATTAAAATCTAAGGGGTGGGGGTTGGGCTAGGAGTTGAGGTTAGGGTCGGAGTTAAAGTGGTAGTTGCGGTTGTTGGGCTCGGGGTCGGAGACGAGCTGGTAAGAGTTGGCTTTGGAGTTAGAGTGGTAGTTTCCTCTTCAAATATTTTGCCGCCGGTTGTGACTACGATATCAAATTCACTGTCTTCATCAAGTAAAGTTGAGTCAATGACAATGTCATCAAATGCCGATCCTAAAGCCTTTTTAATATCGTCAGCTGTGTCTTTGAATCCGTCTTTATAAGAAACGGTTGTGTTCTTGTGATCAAACTCTTCCGCATTGCCGGTTTTGATGTTGTCAGCGTCGTAGCCGGCTTTTTCCAGTGCTTCGACCGCGTCTGCCGCTTGGCCGGGAGTGCCGGTACCGTTTAATACCTGAATTTTTACCGATTTTTTGTCAACCTTAGGTTCTTCCGTCGGGGTTGGGGTTGGCGTGTTGTTCTCGAGGACAGAATTTTCAGCCTGGCCCTTATCTTGAGTTTGTCGGAAGAAAAGAAAACTGCCAACAAGAGCAAGAACAACAAAGACTATAACAATAATAATTGCAGTTTTGTTTTTCTTAGTCTCTGGTGGTTGGATTGTGTAGGATGTAGGTATGTCTGTCATAAAATTGGTGTTGTTCTATTAAATATATACCATTATTTTTCCAATTTTCAAGTTGAAAAAGCTTTTTTGATAGAACTGACCCCTTATTAATCTATCAAATCAGGACCTAGGCGAACACCAAAAGCCGTTCTCCAAATAACTTCAGCCCAAAAAGCTGAAGTGTCTAATACTTCTACCAAAGGATGATTCCTAATTTGAGATAAATGATCCACGGAATCGGTTGTTACCAATCTTACAAATTCGGGGGGCATTGTATTTAAATTTTCCCACATTTTGGGAAAATCTTCATTATCTCCAGCGTCTGCATCCTTCAAGTGTGAAATGCAGGCGAGTATTTTATTTGCACCATTATTAGCTGCTTCCGTTACCGCTGTTTTTACGCTCGCCAAACTCACGCTTTCATCATCGATAATGGCAACACTTCTACCATGAACGTCTCCGATAAAAAGTAAACTGTTCGGATGAGAGGAAGTTTCATCAACTTCCCTTTCTTTAATAACAAAAGCTATTCCACGAGCTTTTATCCTTTTTGCATGGGCTATGGCCCTTTTTAATCCGCCTGCATCTGTGCTCATTATAATTCCGTCTGATGAATCAATATCTTTAAGAATTCTTGGAATCATTAAATGGCTGGCATATAAATTATCCCAAGGTTCCTTTATTGCTCCCATTGTTTGTTCGGCATGCAAATCAAGGGTGATCAATCTATTTATGCCTAGAAATTCTAGAATTTGTGCTACAATACTTGCTTCTATTGGGACTCTTGGCGCATTTTTTCGGTCACCTCTGCCGTAAGCAAAATAAGGAATGACCGCAGTTATTGAATCTGCTCCGCCCCTGCGGACTGCGTCGATCATTAAGAAAGTTTCAAATAATCTAATATCTGGTTTTGGCCAGGGGTTTTGAAAAATAAATACTTTCCGTCCGCTGAATTCCTGGGAAACACTGTGTATACGTCTATGTCCATCAGGGTAGTGGCCGACGGGTTCAGCGTATAGGTCTGACATGAGAAGATCTCTAAAAGCTGGTTTAACATCATTTCTTTGACAGATTAAATTACCCAAAGCAGCGGCAGTTTTCTGACCTAATGCAATATTCCCATTTCCGTTTAATAACAACGGCGGTCTTGTATAACCTTGAGTTAACCTATCTCGAACTAGAAAAGGAGCGGGAATTCCGTCATATTTTAATTCTACCTCAGTCATAATATCGGGTATTGAACTATTATATTTATTTTCAACTATTTATCAATATGATCATAATCTGGTAAGATTTCAGCGTTCTTGACACAGAATGTCATTGCGAGCGATGAATTTTGGAGCGAAGCAATCTCTGTTTCAGATCGTTATAGTAATGAGATTGCTTCGTCGTTTCAACTAAAAATCACCACTCCTCGCAATGACAAAAATGTATAGTTTGATATGGTTTTGTCAAGACTTGTGAAATCTTACATAATCTGACCCACCTGCAGTTGTTTAGCTTTGGAATAATAATCGAGTTTTTGTCATTGCGAGGAGCCCCGATTTTCATCGGGATAAACTCCGCGACGTGGCAATCTCTCTTATCGTTTTGAGATTGTGGAGTTTATCCCGAGCTGTTTTCGGAGATTGCTTCTCCCGACGTCGGGATCGCAATGACAGCGAGGGACCCCTTCGCTCGCAATGACAGAAAGAGCTAAATGGCACAAAGTGCAGGTGAGTCAGGATCATAATCTTTCATAACTTTTGCGGCAACGTCTAATTGTATGAGCGAGTTTGGCCACCAGATTATTAAAATTACGCAACTCATTTAGCAGTAGATTAATGATACGGATGACGGTTTATGTGACAAAGAGTTTATTCTTAATTTATTTGGTGGCGACAAAAAGCGTTATCAAAATTTTGTTGTAAATAACACCGACTACCAAAGGTCACTCGAATTGATCAAGCACGTTAATAATTTCTAGAAAAATATTTTTAGCCTGTTAAAACAGCAAGATCAACCCCCGGTGTTGTGGTATTTGTACAGCTTAGTTTCGCCTTGCTCTAAAACCTCATTTTTATAAACAAGGTCCAGGTTTTACATGTTTACCTTCAAATGCGATTGTGGCAGAAGTAAAATATTGAATTATTCCTAGCGAATTTGAGCGGTGGGAAATAGGTTGGCATAGAAAGGTCGAGAAGTTAAGTATTTTAGTGTATGATAGGGCGATATGTCAGTAGAACAGTCGAGAGGAAATTTGCGGACTCTTGGAGTTGTATTTAGACAATTAGGTGAAAGAATCTCTAGAAAAAGGACTGAAGCTAAAAGGACGATTTTAATATCAGGAGCGGCTCTGTTAGCTTTGGGAATGACCTATCTGGGAACCAATTTATTAAGAAGTGATGAGACTGTTCAAGCGGCCAATTTAAACAATTTATCTGCAGTAGCACCCTTTATTCCGCCTGATATTGATGAACAATATCAAAGCGATTCACTTCAGTCAGATCAATTTCCAGCCGTAGACCATCCGAACAACGTAGCAACCTCTGCAGCTTCGATAGTAGAAAACGCCGAACCCCTCCCCTCAATGAAGATTAACGACAATGGCGTTCACGTCGAATCAGATATTGCCGTATCTCCCTGTGACCCGGATTTTGTCGCAGTTACGGCAAATTATATGGATCCTCAAATTGGGACCTATAAAGCCCGAGTGGATATATCTCACGATGGCGGACAAAGTTTCAGCAAAGTTCTTATTACGGGATTTCCGCCAGATGTCTACCGCCAAGTTGATCCTGTACTTACATTTTCACAAGATTGCAGTCTCTACTACGCGGCTTTGGTGCAAGGCGGCGACAGGTATGCGACCGGCGGATTTTTTGTAGTCAGAAGTCACGATGGAATTAGCTGGGAGACTCCTAAATTAGTAGCTGCGCCTTCTTCGGATTTCTCTTTGGATAAACCATGGATTACGGCTAGTGAGACTGACAGCCGGCTGGTCGTCTGCGGGACACACCTACTAAGAAGCGGGGGATGGCGGATATATTGTACCCAGAGTCCGGATGGAAATAATTGGTCAAACGAGTTTCCCTTGCCTGACCCATCGCAAATTTACAATACAGCTGCAGAACCAAAATTTGGTCTTGACGGCAGTCTATACATTGCATCCTTTTCATTTGATAACGCCACTGTAGTGGATACGGTCGTTTATAGATTGGAAGGGGACGGGACTTTAAGCCAGCGGATCGTCGCCAGACAACCTTATTTTAGTCTTGGGCTGGGTTTCATGCCCGGCTTGATTGACGATGGTTCGAGACTTCATCTGACTTGGAGCGACAGCTACAAACTATGGCATGCCATTTCAACCGACCGCGGCGACAGCTGGAGCGTTGAAGCTTTGGGTGATAGTCCGGGAGTTAGATTTATCCAGTCGATGAATTGTCAGGGGCCAAACGGAGAATTAGTTATCGGATCTTACGCCTTCAGACCTGTTGATAACACTTTTCAATTGCATCTGCTGCCGCTTTCAACAGGATTATGGTATCCGGTTTCACCACGATTTCCTTTGTTTGGGAACATCAATGATAGATATTATTGGTGGGGCGCAATAGGCGACTATAACGATTGCGATAATAATCATAATCCTCAAGAACCCGGAGTT
>Ga0209542_10013565_pt1 | contig 14024 bp, 17 predicted proteins | sample RifCSPhighO2_01_FD_184028 | JGI IMG/M metagenome (GOLD analysis project Ga0209542, IMG submission 184028) | Soil microbial communities from Rifle, Colorado - Rifle CSP2_plank highO2_0.1 (SPAdes) (version 2) | ecosystem: Environmental > Terrestrial > Deep subsurface > Rock core/Sediment ...
TGAAGCTACGAAATTAATGGGTAAAGAATATTTCCAAGGAGATTTGGATCATTTTTTTGCCGAGCTGTCTGGCAAGACTGGAGTTCCTAAAGAGAGATTAGAGGAGGCGGTGAATCAAGCAAATGTCCAATATGAGGAAACTAAATCTCAATATGGCGATAATATCACGGAATGGTCAGAAGAAGTGTATGAGAGCGTGATAGCAAAACAAGATGTTATTGCTAAGGAGACAATTGGTGAGAAAACAGCGAGTATTAGTTAGGCTGACTCTAAATTTTTCGAATTATATTTGCTAAGGATAATAGTTTTTCCCGCCTGGTGATCGGTAGCCCGAGAGGCCCATTCATACCCTCTTTCTGGCCAGTTTGCCATTTCTTCTTTATCAAATTCATCTAATAATTTCCGTATAATTTGATCTTTCGTCAATCGTTTTTGGGCAAGCATGCTGGTGAAGCGACTTTTGAAAGGAGCAAAGGCATCTGTCACTTCTTGATTGTAAGAAGCATCAAGGGGCGGTGATATGCTAGTGGTATGTTGAAATTCCGGATGCTGATAGATAGGTCCATAGGTCCATAAGCCGGCAAGTATTTCCGCTCCTTTTCTTACTGTTTCGATGGACTTTTGGGGTAAGATGAGTTTGTTATTTTTTGCTTTTTGCAATTGTTCAATTTTTTCCATCTCGTAAAGTAATTCATACCAGGTACAACCTAATGGATCGTTTTTAAAAAAGCGGTGGTTGGTTTCTCTAAATGTTGGTGAAAGCCCAGCGGCAAATCTATAGTAATGTGGCATATAATCGGTGGGACGAGGTGGTCTGGAGCTGCTATCCAATGTGATACCGGTTGGTAGGTCTTTATTATCCATATTGTTTTAAAGTATAGCATGGTATGGGGATTGGTTTCCAAAGGAGTGTCAAAATCGGCAGGTGTCTAGCTAGCATACACCGGGGGTGTGCGTGTTCCGGGGGTGTGCGTGTTGTATATTATTGATTTGCTTGTTGGACGGTCATCTTCCTGAAGTAATAGGAGGTTCCATAACCTATAGTTTCACCATTTTTGATGTTTGCTCCCCAATCTTCAGTTTTGTGAGCCCAAAGTTCTGCTGCCTTCGCATCTAAACCATTTATTATATCTTTAATTTCAGCCAGAAGAAAGGGATGACCTAAAGCCTTATCTCTCCTAACTATTCCTACATCCACAGTTGGTAACAGATGAGAAAAGCTTCGGACGATATCATGACCTGGTAAACCAGTCTTTTTAGTATCAATATAAGAAACAAATAGGTCAATTCTTGCGACTGTTTCAGGAGGAGTAGGAGTAGGAGGAGGTTGGTCTCTGGATTCCAGCATAGCAATGAATACTATCATATATTAGTTATTGTTACAAAAAAATGCCTGATGGATCTGAAGATGAGTGATATACGCTATCAAGCGTTGATGATAGTCATCAATTTTGTTCATCTTCTATTGATCCACCAGGCGTTTTGGGACATCCTTTGCCCGATAAGGTATTTTTAAAGGGTAAACCGTCTAAAGCTACCTGGGGCATTGGTGCGACGAATTGCCAACTCTGGAGGTTTGAGGTATACGCACTCAAAATATATACCTACCTCTTGGGGTAATTGGCTATTGAGAGCATATTGTACTTGATTTGCGTCAGGGAAATCTGTCCCGACGAATTCGTAGTACCGATAGTCTCCCGGTTTCATGTCCCGGCAGAGCAATATTAGCTCTGCGATAGTACTAAATTTCACTGGCTTACCTCCTCTTAATCGAAAAGATTTAAAGAACTCTTATAGCTTGATCAATGCTTTGTCAAACTATAAGGCCCATAGTATAGAAGTTATTTTTGGTGAAGTGAAATATTTGGGGATTTATAACAATTCATTACAAAATGTTATAATCATTACATATGATAAATGTGAGCCTGAAGGTAGGGGAGATAATCCGGCGGGATGAAGTGGCTCTGGAGGCCATGCGTGGGGGACTTCTAAATCTTAGCGCTTATGCGGATAAGATACACAAAGAAGTAGAGACGCTTACCAAAAAACCTGTCAAGAGGGGTACTATAGTAGTGGCTTTGGCCCGGATGAAGAAAGAGCTTGTGAAAGCGCCGCCACTTTCTCCATCTATAGAGATAAGCAATATAAGCATAAAGAGCGGGCTTAATGCTTATACGTATGAAAAGACACTGGATATAGAGAGAAAAATAGCCATGCTGCACCCGTTTCTTCTGCCTCTAAATGATCTTTTTTCAATAACTGAGGGACCGTCTGAAATCACGATAATTTTTGCTGATAAATCAAAAGACTTAATAAATAGGCATTTCAGTATTACTCCTCTGGTTATGTATCATGACGCAGCAGCTATAACTGTTCAGTTTCCGGAAAAATATGCGGATGTGCCTAATTTTTTGTATGCAATATTTAGTAAACTGGCAACTCTAAGGATCAATCTCTGGGAGGTAGTTTCCACTCATACGGAAATCTCTTTCATAGTTAAAAAGGAGGATATGACCAAGGTGGTAGAGACTTTTCATGAAAAATGATCTGATACATATCATCATTACGGGCGGGACGCTGGATTATCACTGGGATAATCAGCAGGATATCATGGTGATGAATAATGAGTCTGATGTGCCTGTTTATCTTGCGAAATTTGGTATATTGGATAAGCTCGAGTTTACGCAAATTTGCATGAAGGATTCGCGGCAATTGACTGTGGATGATAGGGGAAAAATACTTGCGGTGGTGGAGAAAAGTGAAGCTAGTAAAGTTATTATTACTCATGGAAACTGGTTGGCATCGGAAACTGTGCGTTTCCTCAAAAAGAAACTGAAAAGAAAAGATCAGACGATAGTGATAACGGGTGGTTCGGTGCCTCTAATTGGACTGAGTATGTCTGATGGGCCTTTTAACCTGGGATATGCACTGGCTAAAGTTCAGGATTTGTCTCCTAATATTTATATCTCTATAAAGGGAAAGGCTTTTACCCTTCCGGAATTTGATAAATTTGCTAAAGCGGGAAAACTTTACGAGCTTTATGGTAATGAAGGATGAAGGGTGTCTAGCTAGCACACCCCGGGGGTGGGTTTCTAGTATCTGATGGAGGATTTAGTGTGGTGATGAGGGAGAAGTGAGAATGATGAATGAATGTATTGTGAGAACATTTTAAGTTTCCTCATTTTCTGCTATATTGAAGTGTGATGAAGAATACAATCAATCCATTTGTGATGGTCATTTTTGGGGCGACGGGGGATTTGACACGGAAAAAGCTCATGCCGGCTTTATTTAAAATGTATAGGGAGGGATTCTTAGGTGATAATTTTCGGGTGGTGGCTGTAGCAAGGCGGGATCTGGGGAATGAGGGATATGGGGAGATGATAAAAGAAAGTTCAAAGTTCAAAGTTCAAAGTTCAAAGTGGGAAGGATTTGCGGAACATATAATCTACCATCAGGGATTTTTTGAGGAGGGGGAGATGTATGAGAGGTTGGGGAAGGTGCTTAAGGAGTTGGAGAAGGAGATGAAAGAGGGAGTGACGAGGTACTTCTATCTGGCGACACCTCCTAGTAATTATGAGACGATACTGACGAACCTGGAAAGATCGGGGATAGCGGGGCCCGCCTCCGCCAGAGGCTACGGCGAGGCGAAGAAGGGGAATGGGCGAGTGAGGATACTTATAGAGAAGCCGTTTGGGAAAGATGCGGATGATGCGCGCAAACTGGAGGGGCATTTGGCCCGTACTTTTCATGAGAGTCAAATATACAGGATAGATCATTACCTGGGAAAAGAGGCGATACAAAATATTATTGCTTTTCGTTTCGCCAATGGCATATTTGAGCCTATTTGGAATAAAGATTATATAGATCATGTTCAGATAACTATGGCGGAAAGTGCGGGCTTGGAGAATCGGATCGGTTTCTATGAAGGGGTGGGGGCTCTGCGGGATGTGATGCAGAATCATATGCTGGAGATGCTGGCCTTGGTCGCTATGGAGCAGCCGAGAAGTTTCTCGACAGATAGTGTGCGAGACGCGCGAGCCAGGGCGATAGTGGCAATACGGCCGATAGATGAGGAGGAGGCGGGGAAGTATGTCGTACGAGGGCAATATGGTGCCGCCGTAGGCGGCACAAATTCGAAATTCGAAATTCGAAATTCGAAATTAAATGAAAAAATATTAGGATATAGAGAGGAGAAGGGGGTGGATCCCAAGTCTAATACTGAAACATATGTGGCGATGAAGGTAATGCTGGATACACCAAGATGGCAGGGGGTGCCGTGGTATCTAAGGACGGGAAAAAGACTTCCAAAGGACGCTGTGGAGATATCTATAGTTTTTAAGCAGACTTGCCATATACTTTTTCGAGAAATTGGTTGTCCTGAGGAGGGTAATATACTAACTCTTCGAGTCAGTCCTCATGAAGGGATAGGAGTGCGTTTCATCGTCAAACAGCCGGGGCATGAATTCAAACTCAAAGATGTAGATATGGATTTCAATTTCCGGGAAGTTTTCCAGGATGATAGAATGCTGGAGGCGTATGAAAGAATTTTGGAGGATATTTTCCGAAGCGATCAGATGCTTTTTAATAGAAGTGATGAGATGGAGGGGTCATGGAGAATAATAAATCCAATAATAAAAGCTTGGATGGGAGACAGCGGTGGCAAATTGCATTTTTATACTGCTGGAAGCTGGGGACCGGAGGAAGCGGATGCACTTATTGAAAAAGACGGGAGGAAGTGGGTGCTGAGATAAATCCGGAGGTGTCCAATCTGGTACACCTGGAAGGTGTACGGATATCATTTATTATCCCTTATATTTTTCTTTTGAAAATTCTTTTTTTATGTATCTTTTGCCCTCATGATTTGCGGCACTGCCACGGGGGTTGGAAATAATGTCTTTTCTTTTATATCTAACTGGATTGGTTATGCCGTAATGATTATCAAACATCAGCCAGGGCGCGTAAGGCGGTTCAGACTGATCTGCATGGTAATCTGCCGATTCCAGAGCGAGAATAACAATCTCCTCAATAGCTTTAGTATATGGTTTTTGACCTAGTACTACTTGATCACTACCATGATCTAATATTATTTTTAGTCCTTCTTTTTTACCAAAACTTCTCAATATTTCCCCCTCTCCCGGTTCTGTAGCGGCAACGTAGTTACCTGCAGGTGAAATATAAAATCCTTTCCCTGGAAGGGGAGCTCCTGTTGGGCCATCAAGTAGACCATAAAGTTTTTGTTTGACCGGACTCAATGATTCAGGATCAAACGATCTTCCTGAAACAGGATCAGGAAGAGGTGGAGGTCGGTGAAAATTTGGTCGAGTATCTGGTGAAAACATGGTCTTACTTATAGAATATAATAGTCTTTATGTCAATTTCTAGTTGGTGAGGTTTGACTGAAAGGGCTTGACACGGACAAGTCGGAAGGGCGGGGAAAGAATGATACTCCGCTTCACTTTTATCCCGCCGGAACGTGGGGGCCGAAAGAGGCGGATGAACTGATAGAGAGGGATGGGAGACGGTGGGTACTACGTTGAAATTTTCAATTTTCAATTTTCATATTTTGACTCGGGTGAGGCGGAAGAGGTAAACTAAAATAAGATATGGTAAAGAGAAAGAAATCATCAGGTGCTTCACAGCTGGTACACAAACATTTTCTTCTTCTTTTGATACTTTTTATATTGGGTGCTTTCGTACTTTGGTTTGTATTTTTAGTTTTTAAAGGCCGACCAGTATCTAAGGAGAAAGAAAATCCAAAATATTCCATAACCAATATATGGGGAGAACCAGCCAAGGATATGTATCCGCATCTTACAAATCCTTCTTATGTGAGTGTGAAGGAAGCCTCTGAGTTTGTAAAAGATGAAGATGAAGTGATAGGGATAAAAGACGGGGATGAATATAAAATATTTCCCAATTTTATACTAGCATTTCATCATGTGGTGAATGAGACGGTAAATGGAATACCTATGATGATAGCCTACTGCTGTCAGTCTGACAGCGCTTACGCATATTCCCGGGTGATAGATGGAAAGACTTATGAATTTGCGGCTTTGGGGCCGATGTACTACGGCAATAAAGTGCTATATGATCTGGAAACTGAATCGTATTTTACTCAACTGACGGGAGAGGCTTTTTATGGAAAATTGTCTGGGGCAAAACTAAATGTAGCATTGCCACTTGTCCGATCCCACTTTCAAGACGTAAAAAATCTTCCCATAAAAGTACTAAAGCCGGAAAAAGAGATAACTTTTTATAGAGAATGGTTTGAGAGGATGAGGGAGGGGGAGAGCGGACTTTTTGCATTGCGTCAGACCAAAGAAGAAGATAAAAGACTGCCGCCTTATACCAGAGGAATTGGATTAAGAATCAATAATGAGCAAAAATTTTATCCATTGGACCTTTTGAGTAACGATGTAGTATTAAATGACATTGTTGGGGAGAAAAAAATCGCTATTTTTTACGATAAAGACTTGGGAGCGTATAGGGTAATTGAGAGAGAAGTGAAAGAGGAGATTTTTAGAGTACTAGAGTATACGCAAGTCTATTGGTACGCCTGGGCGGCTTTTTATCCTAAGACAAGTATATATGATAAATGAGTTTATTAGTAAGATAAAAAATCTGGAGAAAAAGAAAAAGATCCTGATAGGACTTGCCGCTTTTATTTTAGTTCTTTTTATACTTATTCTACTTTTTCCTTCCAGAACATCACAAGTAAATAACGCTTCAAATTCAACTAATAACGCGCCTGGGGGGGCAGGGAATTTCAATAATTCTGACGCTTCACTTTTTGTTAACCAGGAAAGTATGGATAAGGCCAGGGAATCAGCTGATAAACAGTATGAAAAAGAAGGCAAGCCGACACCGACTTTGGTCCAGACGAAGTTTGAGTATATAGTGGATCCGGCGCTACGGCGAAAAAAATCATTTTTTCCTTTTTCTCAAGTATATGCCGCGAGCAGCTGCGATCTGGATAGTGCTCCAGCTGTAGTACCCATATACATTCTCAAAACAGATTGGGGAATACAGGCGGCAAAGAAAGTGGCTAATTCTTTTGGCATAAGTGGTGAGCCGACATCACTTCCCATAACCGGAGGATATGAATATTATTTCAGCAATAATAATACCGGTGATTTCCTCACCTATATCCCTGCTTCGGGTATGTATACATATCATCAGGTGATAAAAAATAGAGGTGCGCGAATAAGCGGTGCCGAGGCTGACGCGATAATAGAGAGGGAGGTAAAAAAACATTCATTGCCTGATGATATTTCCAAGACCGGTTCTGGTTTTGACAATGACAGCGATCTTTATCATGGATTTTTCAGGGGGAATTGGTCTCCTTTCACGGTGGTCGACTATGAGAGTCTTTCATCACTGAAAAACCAGTCTGTCTGTGGAAAGAGGGCGGCCTCAACTGTAAACGATATAAGGATATTTTTGGCGAGAGACGGGCAGATAGCCAAGGTGATAAATCAGATAAGAGTGGGGAAGCAGCAAATAGAGGTAGCGCGGGAAAATCTGGAAGAGGCTGTGGTTGAGTATAAATATAATTTACCGGTACAGCCAATAATAATAGGAAAGACAAATGGGGGCATATTGGCGGGTAATGTAAATATCACCGAAGCAACTTTGGCTTACTATGATTTTGGGGATATATATGGACAAAGTATGTATATGCCTATGTATGTAACATCTGGTGAGGCGACACTTTCCAATGGCGCCAGGGTACGGGTAATTACTCTATTTCCGGCTGTGTCTAGTAAGGAACTGGAGAGGGTGGGACTGAAAGAACCGGTGGAAAAGTCACTGAAACTGGGAAGCTTTTCCCCTCCGCCGACACCGTATCCTACCGCAACACCAAAAGCAACAAGTGCTCCGTCTGCCACGTCTGCACCCACAGCTACGTCAGTACCCGGACAACCAACTAATACTCCGGGACCCACGAGTCCGGCTCCCACAATTGGGCCACCGGCTACAGGCTGTCCGGGTGGGTTAGTGGATTATTTTTCCCGCTGTGATAGCAACGGGACACCGGTATGTTCACAGTTTATATCTGTTTCTACTGATCCATGGGGTATATGCACTAGCGGCTGTCAGTCCAAGGAGCTGATACTGGAAGTAGTGGATACCAATCCGTGCGCGGCCAATTTCTGGCAGTATGGCTTCTCGGCGCCTGGAACACAAGGTCAGATGACGGGTACTTTTCACTGTGTGCTTAATGCGTGTCCGTGTTAGGGTGGAAAAGGGAATTGACAAGATGAGTTTTTTGGGTATATAAATAAATTATATGGCTGCCCGGAAAAAATATAAGAGACATCCTCAGCATACACATAAAACTTTTGTTCTCGTTTTAATTATTTCTTTGATTGGTTCTTTTGTGCTTCTTTTTGAGTATTTGGTGTGGAGAGGGATGTAGGGAGTAGAAATTAGAAGTTAGGTGATAGAGGTGGCGCGGGTTTGGGTTGGTCGTAAGAGACCAGCTTGTGGCCCGCGCCACTTCTTGGATGCTAGGGTGTTGCTGCTAGAAACGCCATGGTTTTAATATGGCGAGATCTTTGGGCACCTGCGGAGCGACTCGAAATTGTCGCCAGTCAACTTGGTGCACTGGCGATAGTACCATCCGTAACCGTCGTATTTGTGGAAATAAAAGTTGAGTTCCACCTTTTGTCCGGGAGCCAGACGGGTAACATAGCACTCTACGTGTGTCTGGTCGTCCGTCTGGAGGCAGTTGTACGCCCAGTCGGGCGTACCCCAATATTCTGCCGCCAATGGTACTTTGACGGAGGTGCGCAAGCCGAGGGCGTCTCCGTTCGAGCATTTCTTGTTTCGTAAAACGACATTGTAGGTGTAGTTGTTGTTATACGTGTCGTAATAGTTCATGACACGCATCTTGAGCTCGACCGGAGTCGCGCATGATTCGGCGGCGTCGGGACCCTGAGCATGGGCGCTGGGCGCGAAAGCCGCAAAAACTGTGATCAAAGCGGCGAGAGTGACCAAAACGGACAAAGCGATGCGGAAATTGCGAAGCGTTTTCATGATCTTCTCCTTTGGTAATTGGACTGTGGTTGAACGATCGGTCGAACGAAATGTTTCTTGTGCTTTTGCACCTCCTTCGTGTGGATTCCAAGCTAAAAATTTAGCTAACTAGCCAAGTTTGAAAAAAATTTCCCTAGCATTTTAAAGAACAAAAATTTGAACTTTTCACTTTTTTCCTTCGTAATGACAGGATGAAGCAAAAAGACCAAAGATCCCCTAACCATATAGTTTTAGGGAGTATCCTATAGTATAGCATAAAGAGGGGTGGGGTGTCAATGTGGAGAGGTTGGGGGAAATAAGGGAGATTGGGGATTTAGTTTGCGGCGGCGCCGAGTTCGAGGATCATGAAGGGGGTGCGGGAGATGGGGCGTAAGACGGGGGTCGTAGTTGGTAGTGAGTAGTAAGTAGTAGGGCTTACGGAGAAGTGGAGACGAACTATGGAATCCGGGCGAGGTGAGATAGAGAGAGGGAGTTTTTGGTCTATTTCTGATTGGGGAATAACTCCAATAAATAAATACTCGGAATCTATATCGAAGCTGGCATGCTTGAGCTCGAAGAGGAGACGCTCTTTTTCGAGTGGGAGAAGTGCAAATTGAGAAGAGAGAGATTGGACTAATTGATCTAATTGGGAGCGAGGTATAGTCCAGCCTTCTTTGGGTTTGGTGAATTTCACCGGTTTGTATTCGTAGTAGAGGAAGTTTCTGGTGAAACCGTTGGCAAGCAAACTTTTATCCTCATTTACAGTGACTTTCCATACGTTATCTGTGAAGATAGGGGGATCTGTGTAGGTAAGGGTAACCTGTGGGGAGATATTTAGATAAGTTCCTGATGGGCCGTAGACAAAAAGAGTGGGAGAGCCGCCTGAGATGCGGACTGGACAACGTTCGTGAGCGCTAAGACGATGGGATAAAGTCTCTGCATCTAAGTAGTTTCCACCATAGGCTTCGAGTTCTTCAGCCGTTACTACTGATTCTGCGGCATTTATGATTTCGGCAGCAGACGGCCAAGGAAGATCGGGATTGGGCAGAAACCAGAGATAGGCAGAATTGGGATCATAAGGGGATAATCTACGTGCCCCTATCTTACCCATCTCTCCTAAATCCCAGATAGGACCAAAATCTTTTTCTTCCAGAGTGCATAATTTATCTGGTATGTCAGTGGGAGTGGGAGTCGGTTGGTTGGGGCGGGGAGTATTGGTGGGAGTAGGAGGATTGGTGGGATTTGAGGGATTTGGTGTGGACGTAATAGATGGGGTGGGAGAGGGAGTAGGGGTGCGTGTGGGGCTGGGAGTGATGGGGAGGAATGTGCCAAGTTCTATCGAGTCGCCGGCGACGTTGCCAGTTTTTTTGGCAAAAACTAAGGATGTGGTGCCGTCGGAAAGGGCTGGGATGGTTTCTGTAAAGCGGACCGCGTAGCCTGAGTCAAGCTCGGCGGTGCCTTTTATAAGATACATAGGGACGAGCATTTTCTGGGCGATGGTGGGATGGTTTTCAAGATATGTCAGAATAAAATCCGTAATTTTGGCTTTTTTGGCCTGGGCAAGATTGTTGGGATAAACTTTCCTTGAATCGGCCAGTCCTGAGCCACCGGGCAGGGTGAGGGAAAGAGAGGATTTATGATTCATGAATTGGGTGAGGGCATCGGTGGGGCTGAGAAGTTCTTTTTCATCGATCTGCCTTTTGGCGACAACTTTTCTGATGGATGAATCAATAGCCCAGACTTTGTTGTCTTTATCGAGTGCAACTGTAATGGTATTGAAATCATTGGGGCGGGCGAGGCCGTCTTCTTTCACTGAAGTGTTTATGATATTTTTGTCAGTAAAATCGGCCGTTGAGTTTTGGCCAACTAAAAGAGATGATAAGGGTTTGTTTTCGGCGATATTGACCACTCCAATACTGGAAAGGATGGGTAGTCCTGCCAAATCCCAGTCGCGGTGACACTCAAAGTAGGTGAGATTGGGCGTGTCTTTTCTTTCATATGAAATATTACATGTGACCGTGTTGTCAGAGACACCGAGCCCCAGAAGAAATGACTCGACCTGTTTGTTTTGAGATAAGGGAAATTGGCCCGCCTTCGCCGAGGCTACGGCGGGTAAAACAAGGCCGCTAAAGGACTGATAAGCGAAACGGCCGGTAAGAGGGTAAAAGCTAAGCATGCCGAGTTTTTCTTTGTCTTGGGTATTGGTAAGGACGGTGTAGCTGCTATTGGTAGAGTGTATGGAAGATAGTCCAAGTTTTGTACCCAAAGATAGTATTTCGGATTGTGTGTACTGGTTTTTAAAGGTATAAGAAAATAGATTTTTGGGTATGACGGGGAGGCTGGTGGTGTTTTCATAGGCATTGAAATTTACTTTGGGAGGAGGACCTATAGTGGGAGTGATTGACGGCGGTCGGTTGTCGGTAGATGGAGAAAGTTTTTGAGAGATGCTGGATCTACTGCGAATAAGAAGAGATACTATGAGGAGAATGAAGATAACAAAAACTATAGAGAGCAGACGGGTGCGGGGGGGGAGGTTTTTCAGGCGATCCAAAGGGGATAGTGGGGGGGAGTCGGGATCGCTATTTAAGTAAGGATTGGGGATTTGCATGCCAAATCTATATTATCACAATTTGAAATTGGGATATAATGGAAATTGATGAAAATTGTATTGATTGTGGCGGGTATAGTGTTGGTGATTTTTCCTCTTATATATAGTTATAAATATGACTTGGATAATAATCCTAAGATGGCCGCTTTTGAAATGCGCGCGAAGGTGGCGAAATTGGTGGATTATAAAGAAGAGGCAAGGGTGGGAATAATAGTGGCTGATCCATCTCAGGATAAAGCATTTTATAAAGATGCGAAAATAGGTGATGTGCTTCTACTGTATCCCAGAGCTAATAAAGCGATACTCTATGATCCGGATGTAAACAGGATAATAAAAACGGGGGAGTATAGGGAGAGGTTGTGAATAAATTTATTGGATCATTTATTATAATTTTTTCTCTGGTGGTGGTGTTTCTGGCAACTTTCAAAAACCCGATAGAGTTTGATCTGGGGTGGCAACTGCGGGATGGGCAATATATTGTACAAAATAAAGCAATCTCCAGAGAAAATATATATAGTTATGAAATGCCAACTTTTCGGTGGGTAAGTGATTCGTGGGGAACCAATGTAATACGCTATCTGGTATATGACAATTTTGGTTTTTTGGGTCTGACTATACTGGGGTCGATACTGACTACGCTGACATTTTTTATATTTTTTAGAATTTTTGGATTTAGATATTGGGAGATAGCCATATTTTCAATCCTTTTCTTGTATTTGGAAGAGGCAATATTAAGTGTGGGATTTAAGGGGCAGACGGTATCATATTTACTAATTGCGATATTGTATACTCTGCTTCGGAAATTTCAGGATGGCAGGCATGGGATAATTTTTCTTACGGTTCCACTTTTTCTATTGTGGACAAATCTGCACGGCGAATTTTTCTTGGGTTTAGCTGTATTTGGACTGTGGGTGGCCGGGTATGTAGTAAAGTTTACGAAATTGTCCGGTCATCTGTTTTTGATTTTGGCTTTTGTACTGAGCGGACTAATAACACTGGCTAATCCATATGGGGTGGAATTATATACAAAGAGTGTTTTGCTACATACCGGAACAGAGTTTAAACAGATAATTACTGAATGGTATGCTCCCGAAGTGTATTCGACGGAGTGGTGGAAATTAGTGGGATGGGGAGGGGTGCTTGCTGGGGGAGTGATTTTAAGTTTTTTCCAGAAAAGATTTTTAAGATATTTGCCATATTTATTACCAGTAGTGGTGCTATACGTGCTTTCTTTCGTGACGCAGCGCTTTGCCTGGCCTATGTATCTAGTGTCCATACCGCTTGTCTATCCAATGCTTAAACTGGTGAAATTAAGGTCAAGTTGGGCTGTAATAATATCTTTTGTGATACTGATACCCTATTATTTGTATGTGTCGTTTAGGGTGCTGCCTTATGCTGAGATATTTAGTATGGACTGGAAACAATTTTGCGAGACTAACGGATGCTCTATAACGGCGAATGATTTTTTTTACCGCTATATAAAAGATAATAATGTCCAGCCTGGAAAATATTTTACATATTTCAATTGGGGCGGGTGGCTTATATGGAATTATCCTGATATCAAACCGACGATAGATGGACGGATGTCTCTATGGCGTGATGAAAAAGGATACAGTGCCTTTGAAAAATATTTCAAGTATGAGATAGGGAAGAATAATATAGATGAGACGGAATATAATCTGGTGCTGACACAGCCAATCGGACCGATGGCTCAGTCTTTGAGACGGTTGGTAGCCCAAAATAAATGGGAGCTTCTATATGAGGATGATCTCGCAGGAGTGTGGAGGAGGGAAATGAATGATAAATGATATACATAATATTACTTCTTACTCTTTTATTATCTTTTGAGTATCTTTTTTTCACGAAAAGTTTTCATAATAGGGGCATATGAAAACTTTACCAATTGAGGCGAGGATGAAATTGACGGCGGGGGTGGGGCTAATGCTCATGCTTATTTCATTCCTTATAACTATACGCTAGCCTTTTAAATCTCACTTGTACTTTTCTCAATAATTGTATATTCTAAAATAATGAGAGTTGGATTTGTGGGTTTGGGGAAAATGGGACGGGAGATGGTACTCCATCTTCTGGAAGAGGGTATAGATGTTGTTGCCTATAACCGGTCGGTCGAGAAGATAGAGACTCTAATAAATGATGTCAAGCAGGCTGATCCTACTGTGCATTTCTTAGGTAATTTAACACCCGAATATTCTATAGATGAGCTGGTGAGCACACTAACAACTCCAAGGGTGATATGGCTCATGGTGACGCATGGACCTGGAGTGGATGAAGTACTGGCAAAACTTCTCAAAGCCGGACTGCAGAAGGGCGATACGATAATAGATGGCGGAAATTGTCACTATAAAGAATCCAAGAGACACTATGATGAGCTTGGCAA
>Ga0209542_10013566_pt1 | contig 14022 bp, 11 predicted proteins | sample RifCSPhighO2_01_FD_184028 | JGI IMG/M metagenome (GOLD analysis project Ga0209542, IMG submission 184028) | Soil microbial communities from Rifle, Colorado - Rifle CSP2_plank highO2_0.1 (SPAdes) (version 2) | ecosystem: Environmental > Terrestrial > Deep subsurface > Rock core/Sediment ...
GATAAAAGAGCACCATAGGCTCTGTTGCCGGTATCACCAGCTCGCCGCGGGCAACCTTGGCGCTGCCGTACAGGACGTCTACGCTCACCGACTCCTGGAGCTGCAGCTGGTCGCCCATAAAACTAAAAGTGGTGCGCCCCAGACCCGATGCCCAGGGCACCGGTTCGTCGTTGCGGGACCATTGGTACGAGAGCGCCGAGGGAGAAATCTGCGAGCCGCCGGCGAAGGCAACGGGGAAGGCCGCTATTTTGAGCGCCGAACCGGCGCTGTAGAGCGCTTTGCCTAAGTAAAAGGGGGGCACCGTGGTGTCGGCCTCCCATATGAGGTTGACCAGCGACGGTGTAAACGTAAAGTCCTTGTTGTACGAGCCGTTGGTGTCCGACCTGATTGCAATGCGTATGCGGGTCGTCTGGCCCAACCCTTTGGTGGTAAAGCGGTAGATGCGCTCCCCCACTCCGCTCTGCACTACTGTGCCGTCCTGCGACCAGGTGATGGAGGCGTTGCCGAGGAAGGTGCCTACGCCCTGCACCTCGATAAGCACGGGCTGGTTGGGCCCCGGGGTCTCGGGCGAGACGGTGTATTGCAGGGGATCGGACACCGCCTGCGCGTGCGCCACTCCGGCGGCGAGCAAGAGCACTACCAGCGCTATGTTACGCAGTTTTTGCATTGGTTTCATTGCCGACCAGCGTGCCTGCCCGTGCAGGCGGGCGCACCGCGCCGCGCGCGGCGGTAAAGTTGATTTTGTTTTGCGCGCCGCGTATCGCCGCCATGCGGGGGTTTGCCGCAAGCGATGTCGCGGTTGCGAGAGCCGCCACTCCCCCGGAAGATGTTTCTCCCACGTGGCGGATGTAAGAGAAGATGACCAGCCCGGTCCAGACCGGCAATAGATTAAAGCCCGGCACCCCCTCTCCAATAAAAGCCATTGCGGCGTTTTTGGGGTAGAGCATGCCTTGCGAGCCGAGCAGGAGTATGACCAGCCACCCGAAGGTGAGGCTCAAAGTTACGGATATTACAAATCCGACAACGATGCCGACGGGTGCGGCGGCGGTGCCAACGACGGGTATAAGCGCGGCTCCGGCGGAGACCCCGGAAAGCGCCATAGAGACGCCGGCCTGCAGGGCGTCGATGAGGAGAGCCGGTACGATGAGCAACATCAGTTTCATACTTTCTTTATTGTACCTGCTGTTTTTGGCGGCGGATGGCCAGCACCTGGGAGGGGTCGGAGGTAATAATCTGGTCCTCGGTGTACGAGGCGATGACCTTGATGGCGACGTGTTTGAGCCCGGCAAAGAAGATTCCCTCCCCCACGTCGGACTCCAACAAAAGGAACTTTTCCTCATCCGACAAGTTGAAGGTCTTTTGCAAAGTATCAATGGTGGTCGGCGATTGTTTGAGCAGCAGCTGGATGGAGGAGTTGGTAATCATGGGGAGTCCGTACGGCGACTTGAGGAAGTCGTCCACGTCTTGGGTAATGGTCGCCAGCCCCAGGTAGTACTTGCGGCCGCGTTTGGCCATCCCGTAGAGGAAGGACGCCGTGTCGTCGGACTTCATCATCCACCACGCCTCGTCGATGACCAGCAGGCGCTTTTTGAGGTTCTTGCGCACCGTGTTCCAGATGTAGTGGGTTACCAGGTACATCGCCACCGGCTTGAGGTCGTCCTCCATGTCGCGTACGGAAAAGACGACGAACTTTTTGTTGATGTCGACATTGGTCGGCTGGTTGATAAAGCCCGCCCACGTGCCCTTAGTGTACTTGCTGAGGCGTTGGACCAAGAGCTCCGAGCCCTGCATGCCGGCGAGCACCAGCTCAAAGTCGGACAGGAGTGGCGGCTCTATCTCGGCAAAGTTGGAGTCCACCGTTATGTCTTTGAGCGCGTAGGTTTCGGTAATGGCTTGGTCGATGATGGCGTCCTCCGCGGGGGTCAGCCCCCCGAGCATAATGCGGAACATCCCCACCAGCGCCACGATGTTGGAGCGCAGGATGTCGGCCGGCGACTCGTCCTCGCGCGGAGGCGCGAGGTCAAACGGGTTGATATGGTGCTCGGAGTTGAGAGAGATGTTGAAGTACCGCCCGCCCACCGCCTGCGAGAGGAACTCGTACTCGCGCTCCGGGTCGATGACGATGACGTCGGTGTCAAACATCAGCGTGCGCAAAATTTCGAGCTTAGTGGCATAGCTTTTGCCGGAGCCCGACTTGGCAAAGATGACCGAGTTGTAGTTCTCCAGCGAAAAGCGGTCAAAGAGCACCAATGAGGCGTTGTGCCGGTTGACGCCGTACAGTATCCCCTTGTCGGAGGTGAGGTCAAAGGAGACAAACGGGAATATTGAGGAGAGCGGACTGGAGTTGAGTTTGGAGGTGACGCCAAGCTCATCGCGGCCGATGGGCAGCGCCGACTTGAACCCCTGCTCCTGTTGGAAGAGCGCCGGCTTAACATACACCAGCCGGCTCTCGAGCATGGACTTTATCTCGCTCTCGGCTTTGTCGAGCTCCTCGACGGTGCCGGCGTAGATGGTGATGTAGACGCCGACGTCGAATATCTTTTCTTGCGCCTGCTGGAGCTGGTCGCGCAGGCCCTCGAGGTCCTGGTAGGCGGTGTCGAGTATGGGGTCGCGCACCAGGCCCTTTTCCTCCCTGCCCATAATCTGGCTCTGCACCTCGGCGACCTTTTTTTGGAACTTTTTGAGTATCTCGGCGGAGTCTATCGGGTGGATAAAGATGGATACGTCGAGCACGCGGTCGAGGTTGATGACCGGGCTAAACCAGCTGTCGGTCAGCATCCGCGGGTAGGACATCACAAAGAAGGTGCGCGCGATTTTGTCGCCGAGGTTAAGCTCGCGCGGCGTAATCTTAAGCGCGCTCGGCGCGATGACATCCTGCAGCTCCAGTACCCCCTGCTTATAGATGGCCTCCGGCATGATGGGTGCCATGGGGGCCGTCTGCGAGGCGTCGTTTTTTGTTTTAAGAAAGTCCAATAGTGCCATGTTATTTAGTGATCTGCGTTACCTGCAAAGGTTTTTCCAGCTCGCCGGGGTTGAACAGCTTGTAGAATAATTCTATTACTTCTTCGGTCCCCAGCTTGACCACGCGCACGCCGGTGCGCACCAAACCCTGCTCGACGACGGAAATGCGCTGCTCGAGCTGAGTGCGGTACTGCTCAAACTGCTCGTCGGTCAAGGGGCCGCTGTTGGTACTGGCACTGGGAAGCAGCGAGCTGAACGCGCCGCCTATCCCCTTGCCGCGGTTGATGAGCGCCGGGTCGTACGGCACCACGATGAAAAAGTTTTTGGACATGATGTTAGCGCGCTCGGTAAAGTCGCGGATAAAGACGATGTACTCGCGGATTTGTATCTTCATCAAGTCGTCGAGCTCTTTGGTCAGACGGTCTTCCAAAAGGGCGATGTACGGCCGGATGTCCAGCTCGCGCGACTCGATAAAAAACTGCACCGTAAACTCCAGCGAGTTGAGGAAGTTTTGAAACTGTCCGATGACCGCCTGCTGTTCGTCCTGAGACTTCAGCGCCAAGTTGATAGAGGAAGCCATCAGGAGCGCGCGCAGGGAGCCGTCTTTGAGTATGACGATGCCGTCGCGCACCTCTTTGATAGGCACAAACTCCTGCGTGGATTGCGATTTTACTTTGGCGTTGGTGGGCATGATGTTATAAGGCAAAGTCGTCGCGCGCGGTGTCGGTGACGCCCATTTGGTTGCGGTCTTTTATGTTGAGCGACCACGAGAGGTCTTTGAGCTTGCTCTGCGAGAGTTTGGGCACGGCGGAGAGCGCCGGTTTCTGGGCTTGAGCAGTTGTACTTGTTGTTTGTTGTTCTGGTTGTCTTTGTTTCCAGAGGTAGAGTTTGTGGCCGATAAAGTACATGACCGCGTGCTCCACCGCGATGATGAACGGCCGCCCGTTGACCTCGTAAAAGGCGAGCGCGCCGGAGAAGGCCATCACCGGAATGCCGAGCAGTATGGTGAGCCACATCGGCAACAGGGTAAAGAAGACGAGGCAGAGCCCTCCCCCGCCGGCAAGATAGATAAACTGCTTGAGCGTCAGCGGCCCGAAGATTTTATCCTCTATCTCTATAAATTGAGGAACCTGATATTGAGCCATTGCTATAAGTATATAGCAGTATTTATTTGGGGGGCTCTCTATACGGGTCGGTTTTGTAGTCGGCGGGCGGCGCGGGAGGCGCTTTGGTGACCGTCGGCGCCATGAGCATCTTTTCGGCGGGGTGTATTTCGGCTTTTGGCACAGCGGCGGGGACAGGCGCTGGTGACGAAGACTTTTTTTCCGCAAAAGCCTTCATAGACTCGCGGATGGGGACAAAGATTTGGTTAGACACCTCCTCGGCCAGCGCCTTTCCCTCTTCTGCCGGAACGCCGAGCGCCTTTGTGAGCGCCTCGGCAAAGGTGCTCATCTCGGCGAACCCGAGCATGATAAGCAGAGTTTCATCCTGCAGATATCCTATCTGGTCTATATGGAGGTGGTGCTTTGCGCCTATGGTGTGGAGCTTTTGCTCCATGTCGGAGGAGGCGATGGCGTTTTGTACATCCGCCGGAAGCTCGGCGAGCCGCTCTTCTATTTGTTTTTGGAGGTCTTCTTCCATGGTGGTTGATTATTTATTTTCCGGCGGCGGAGGGGGCGGTGGCGGTGGGGTCGGCGGTGTTGGTGGCGCAGTTTGTGGTTTTGGAGCCGGCGCGGGAGTAGATTGCGGTCTTGGAGCTTGCGGAGCGGGAGCGGCAGGGGCACTTGCAGGAGTAGTGCCGGGGCGCCCCTGCGGCGGCGCAGCCCGTTGCGGGGTGCTTTGGGCGATGGTGTTGGATGTCTGCGCAATCTGTCCGGCATTCTGCGGCCGCGCGCCGTGCTCCATGCTCTTAATATCGTGAGCAAGTTTGCCGAGTTGCGCGGCTCCCTTCTCGGAAGTTTTGTTTATAGCTTCCTTTATACCCCTCAGTTCATGCACAACACCGCCGTCTTTGTTTTCTGATAGAGAGGTTCTATTGAAGAGCGCGTCATTGGAAGCCGGTTTACGCGAAGCCATTTGCTCGATGGCCTTAAGCGCTGAGGTCGGGAGACCGTTTGCATTGCCGCTGGTGTGCGAGGTGTTTGTTTGGGTGCCGGTATTTGGGGGAGTCGGGATTCCCTCCAACCTTGCCGCTATTGCCCCTTTTATGCCGCCGGTTGCCGCCCCGAGCGAACCGTGTTTGGCGCTCGTAGCTTCTGCCGCGGCGCGGGTGAATGGTTTTTTTGTCGTTTCCTGTTTTGTCTCTTCTTTTTTCTCCTCTTTCTTTTCCTCCTTCTTGTGGCCACCATCTTCATCATTGAGTGCTTTTACTTTTTCGGCCAGTTCCTCGATAGCGGTCTTTTTCGCAGTGAGTTTGGCTGCGGCCTCACGGCTGGCGCGCGTCACCCAGCCGGGGTTGCCCGCAAAAATATTGCGGGGATTAAGAAGGGCTTTTGCGTATTCTTTTTTGAGTCCTGTGTCCACCTCCCCACCCAACTCTTCCCCTTTGGTGGGTCCCATTGCTTTTCCGCGTTTTTCTTTTGCTTTTGTCGCTTCTTCAGTTGCTTTGGTATAGCCGTGCTTTCCTCCTTTGCCGACATCAATAAGTCCGCCTACGCCGAACGCCGCATTTGCTCCCGGTATATTACGCGCATCGAAAGTCCTGTTGCCAATAAGGGCGCCGGTGTCGCGCAAGCTCCGTGCAGTGAGCCGCTTAAAGAATCCCCCCTTGGTTTCCCAATTACGCAGAGTTTCACTGCGCGCCACGGCGTGTCCGGCCGCCCCGGCGGTATTGCGGCCGAGCCACGCCCCCGAAGCGGCAGCTCCACGGACCGGAAGGCCTCCAGTAAATTTGGCCCCCGTGGCGATGGCGCCGGTAACCCAGCCCGTAGCTTTGCCGGCCATCCCGCTCCCCTCTTTGACCACCCAGTCGGAGGCTTTGAGCGCCACGTACATCATGGCGATAACGAACCCCATCTGTATTGCGATGGTCCCCATCGAGTTGAGCAGGCCGGTTCCCGCCCCTTGGCTGCTGGCGCTGTTGAGGTTGTTGAAGATGCCGTTGATGAACCCGCCCGTCTGCGAGTTGCCGAGCTGGTTCATAAAGCTGACCAGTATGTAGTACATAAAGAGGAACACCGCCGGATAGAGGGAAAATTTGACGAGATACTCCTGCCACTGTTTGTAAAATTTCTCTGTATTGGTGAGCGTCCGGGCGACAAACGCCAACGGTGCCGAGATAATGACAAACCACAGCCCCACCACCCGCATCATAAACTTGACCCCGGCCATCAGGAAGACGCCGAATAGGAGCACATACATGGCCCCAAGCACAATGTAGAGGAAGGAGAGCGTGATGACGACCGTGAGGAAACTAGCACCGCTGCCGCCGCCGCTGCCTTTGTACCAAGTGTCGAATGCCTGCGTGTTAAACAGATTTTGAATTTTGACCGCATTCATGACGGCAAAGCTAAGATCTTTGGTCCCGTTGCCGATATACGCCGGCTGGCCGTTTTCGCCGGTTATTTGTATGGCATTATAAAATTGGAGTCCTAAAATGTTGCCGGTGTCGATGATCACCCGCGTGATAAAAAAGCTGAAGTTGATAAGGAGCGCCATGATGATAATGAGTGCGATGCGCCGCATGGTGCCCGCGGACTCGGCCTGGAACATGATTTCAAACGCGGTGTAGATGAGGATAAAGATAAAAAACATGTTGGCGAGGTCGCGCACCGTGCTCCACCCGGTGGTCAAAAAGGCGAGCGAGTAGGCGGCGCTGTTGAGCGACAGCTGTACCGTGAGGTCAAAAAAGTACGCGCCGATGTATGCAAGCTGGCTCGGGATGCCGACCGCAAAAATATAGACCACGTTGGTGAGACACAAATCCCATGTGCTTGCGCTCCAACTGCAGCCGTTGGTGCCGTAGCCACTGCCGGCGGACGATGCATTTATGCCCTGCAGTGACTGCTGGGTTGCGGTAGGAGTCGCAAAAGCGCTGGTCATTCCGGACTCATCAAACTGTGCACGTGCCGGAAGCGGCACCGCAGACACTGCTACCGCCAGCAGCAGTACGGCGAGAATTATTTTTTTAGTTGCCGAGGGCATAACATTGTTGGAGACCGGCGGTTATCTCCTGGCTGGCGGCGCCGAGCCTTGTTTGGAGCGTGGTGCGGTCCTGCTGCGCTAGGGTCAGGTCGGCGGGGAGCACCAGGAGGTTGCCACTTTGCGCCGTAGCAAGCCTGTTTTGTACCGCGGTAACGTCGGCGGTCGAGCCGACGCGCAGGGTCTGGGTCTGCATATCCTGCAACAGGGCGATGGCGCTGTTGGCAAAGGCGATGTCGGCGTTGAGGGTCGCCACATCGCCCTCGAGCGTGGTGATGTTGGTGCTGGCCGCGGCCGCGTTTTGCGTCGCTTGCGCCCGCTGCGCCGCGGTAAGCGCCGGCGAGCTGGAGGCAGACTCCCAGCAGTTTTGCAAAGAGAGGTACTGCTGCTGCAGCGTCTGTATGTCGCGCGCGCTCGCCTGCTTTACTGTGCCGTACTGCTGGGCCACCTGCACGATGTTCTGCAGGTTGGTGAGCAGGGCGTTGCCTTGCGTCTGCGCCGCCTGCTGGTCGGGGGTCAGGAAGTTGCCCGCGTAGCCGCCCTCCCCGCTGACGCTGGAGAGCCCGTTCTGCAGCACCCTGGTCATGAGCTGGTACAGGAGCGCGCTGATTATTTCGTCAAAACTTTTGGCCATGTTGAGCGAGTCCTGGCCTACGCCGAGCGTTTTGGTAAGTGAGTCGGCGATGGTCGAACCCGGCGTGGCTATCTTGGTGGTGCATCCGGTCCTGTTTCCTTGGGAGTCCAACGGGCCGGTGCACTCCTCTTTTTGAAACGAGAGGAACCCTCTGCCGTTGATAAGGTCGGTGTTGCTGTTGCGGAGCGCGTTGCTTTGCGCGTTGGAGAGGCCGATTTGTCCGTACATGTAGGCGCCGTAGGGGTTGTTGGTGGGCATGGTGTTAAGCGATATCAGCCCCTTCCAGCCGCCGGCGGCAAAGTTCCCTCCCGTAAATTTTGTCAGGTTGCTCATAACGGAGGTAAAGGTGCAGGACTGTGCGTTGCGCTGGGCGTAACTGCGCGCTATGGCGAGCCGTATCTGCGCCTGGAAGGGCGAGCAGAGGAAGGAGAGCGAGGAGCCGCGGATAAACTCGCCCGCCGCCTGGTTGGCCACGTTGTTAAAGAACTGGTTGTAGTTGGTGACGAACGCGGGCTGTCCGTTAAAGCCGGAGTTTATCCAGTTGACGACGCTGTTGGTGATTTGTTGGAGGATGACCTTTGCCCACACGCGGGTGATGCAGCTCAAAAAGTTGTCACGCACGGTGTCGCTGGACTTAAGCGCATTGGCGTAGGTGGTTTGGCTGTTAAGGGTGTAATCGATAGTCGGTACGCTGGCGGCCGCACTTACCACCGCTACCCCCGCGGTGACGCCGACGCCGGCGATAGCGCCTGCAAGTAGTCCCGGCGTGCAGGCAACCGCGCCGGCGATGCCCGCCGCCGCAAAGAGTCCCGCGTTGAGCGAGTTGTCGGAGGTGTTGGGCGGGGGCGGCGTTCCAAAGAGGGCGACCTGTCCGCCGACTTGGCCGTTGTTGAGGTCGTTGATGCCGGAGGGCACAAAGGTGGAGAGATTGGCGTTGCCACTGGCGAGCCAATTGACGTCCGCCACTGTGGGGGTGCCGGTAGTAAAGGTGAGGCCGGTGGGGCTTGCGTTAAGGATGATGTTTCTTGGCGTATACGAGCCGCCGCCGATGGGGCCGGTGCCGGTGCCGGCGGGTAACCGGCTGTTAAGCGCCGCCGCGGTCGGTGCGTCGACGTAGCCGCTGGCCCGCAGCCCTATGCTGCTTTGGTATGCCATCAAAGCCTGTTGCGTCGCCGCGTCAAAGGTCCCCCGCTGCGAGCCCGTAGACCGGGTCATAAACCCCCTTGCCACAAGCATGTCTTGCAGCGTACCCACGTGGGTGCCGGTGGCTCCGAGGCCGAAGTCATCCGGTATTGTTTTGCCGACGATATTCCCGCCCGCCGCCTCTTCTTGCGCGGTCTGCCCCTTGTCGGCGCCCTCGCCGAAGGTTCCGTCGGGAGCGGCGGCGGGAGCGCCGCTAAAGAACCACATCCACAGGAGTGCCAAGAGCGCTGCAAGTGCGAGAGTTCCGAGTACGATGAAGATGATTCTCTTGTTCATTGTGATGTAGGCACATAGACGCTCCAGGCTTGGCCCGGCTCGTCTTTACTAAAAAGTATACCGTCCTTTGCGAGCGTCTGTGCGACGTTTGTGAACAGGCGCGACTGCTCGTCCATATAAAACTTAAAGTTCTGCAGTCCGGCGAGCGCGCGCAAAGGGTCGCTCCCCAGCGTGGCGAGGTCCGGATAGGTGCCCGCTACCGCCGCAAAGGTGTTTGCTATTTTTAACGCCAGCGGCGCGAGCGTCGGCGGGACGTCGAGCGCAACAATATCCGCCGCGATTGCGGCGTAGGCATCGCCGATAGACTTTAGCGGGAGCAGTTTGGTCTTGTCGTTGTTGTCGGTCGCCTGGCCGAGCGCCACGTAGGTGTCGTTTACGTTTGCCGCCGGGCGGGCGGTAATGGAGGCCATGACCCCGTTGGTCCACCGGCGGATGGCGTCGTTGTTTTGAGTCCCCAAGGAGAGGTCCGACGTTTTATAGGCGGGCCCGTTGTTTAGTTGCAGTTGGGCCGCCGCTTCGGCAATAAGCCGGTCTTGGGTGGGCAGGTCGCTGCCGAGCCCTTGCGCCTCCGCGTCCGAAACGCTGATAAACAGCGTGCGCGCGACGCTGTCGGTGATGTTGCCGCTCTTAGCCGCGGTCTTCAGGGTGTTGACCGCGTCCGGGTCGGGGACTTGCGGAGCGGCGACGGCCGCCTCGGTCTGCACCTGCTCGAGCGTCGCCTGCCAGTTGGGGTCGGTTTGTCCGGTCGCGTCCGCCGCCAGCGACGGGGCGGTGCTCGGACGCGCGGTGTAGTACTGCGCGCCGAGGATAAGCGCTCCTGCGAGCGCGATAGAGCCGACCATGCTGGAAAACTGCTTGCTCGGGAGATAGGAGGCAGGGGTCATTACATAAAGTATACTTTATATATGAGGACTCCCGGCGGATTATTAGCAACGACGCTGTTGGTAGCGGGATTTCTGGCCCCCTTTGTGGTGTTTGCACAAGCCTCCCCCTCAACGACTCTCCGTTTTGGCGATACTCATGCCGACGTGGCGCTCCTGCAAAAGATGCTTAATCTTTCGCCCGACACACGGGTTGCCACAGCGGGGCCCGGCGCCCCGGGGGCGGAAAGCACCTACTTCGGGCCGAAGACACTCGATGCGGTAAAGCGATTTCAATCGAAATATCGGGCAGAAATCCTCGTTCCTGCGGGGCTCAGCGCTCCCACGGGCGTAGTGGGGCCGTTTACACTTACAAAACTGCAGATAATGGCCGCGTCCCCTCGCCCTACACCCCCGGTTGCCCCCCCCGTTGTTCTCAGCGGCCTCGAGCTCTATATTACGGATATAAAAAAAGGCCAGGAGAAACTCGGTTACTCCGCAGATATTATTACCAAGTCCGAGGCCCTGATCCGTGCCAATGCGGACAAGCAGCCGGACTACCAGAAGCAATTCTTTGATGAACAGCGCGCGCTCTACAACAAAAAGAATGCCGCATATGCCGGCCAATCTGCACTCGGGGCGCTGCTACAGACGCTGGGGGAAGCGCTTGTATCGTTCGTAACCCCGGAGACGGCCCGCGCAGGAGTGGGACTGCCCTTCGGCGGTTTTGTATCCTGGGTTTTGCCGTGCACTTGTTCTCCGGTCGCGCAGATATTTGTATTTTTGCCCAATCCGACGCCAACATCGAATTTTATTCTCGATTATATTTACGGTTCCGAGGGATTTGCCTGGTACAACCTGCCAGAGCCCGCCATCGCCACACTTGGTTTGTATGAACCCGGAGTGCAGTCCTGTTTAATGTATGTTGGCGATGGATGTATCATCTTCCCCGCCGTGGGGATTATCACCCCGGTGGTCGGTTCGTCCCTTACTCCGTTATAGTTGCAGCGAGCTCGAGCCATGTAGTGAGCGGTAGGTCCTCGGGTCGCTCGCTGGAGTCTATGCCTATTGTGGTACGCAACATTTTGCGCTTTTGGCCGAAGGCTTTTTTAATGAGCGCAAAGAACCATGCTTCATGCGCGGCATTTTTAAAATTACTGCGCGAAATATCTGAAACGAGGAGAATAGCCGAATCAACTTTTGGAGGCGGAGAGAACGCGCCCGCTGGTACGGTTTTTATATACTTCGGCGTGCCGTATGCTTTGACCGAAAGAGAGAGGATACTCTCTTTCTTCGAACGGGCGATCCGTTCCGCGACTTCTTTCTGTACCAAGAATACCAGCGCCGACGGCTGGTGCTGCGCGGTTAGGAATTTTTTAAACAACGCGCCGCTGATGTAATACGGAATGTTTCCCACCAGTTTATAATTTTCAATATTCAAATTTTCAATTTTCAAATCAAGTGCATCGCCCTCTATTACTTCAAATTCTTTTCCGGCGAACTTATTTTGCAGGAAGGATATAAGACGGGAGTCTTTTTCTATCGCCACTACGCGCGCTCCGCGCTGGAGCAGCACTTCCGTCAGCGTGCCTTCGCCCGGGCCCACCTCGAGCACCGTCTCCCCTTGTTGAATGTCCGCGGCATCCGCCACCGCATTAAGGTACGAAGCGGAGTGCAAAAAGTGCTGGCCGAGTGATTTCTTTTTTTCCATCGTATTTATTGTACTTGTTGTCCTAGTCGTTCTAGTTTATGTATTGTTCTAGTCAAGATATATCGTTTTTCCCAGCCGCTCCGGCTCTTCCGCCACGATATGGTCTTTGAACTCCTCCAGGAAGCTCGACGGGCTGCGGATATCGGTGGAGCCGAACACCGTGCGCATCATCGCAAAGGAGAGGTACAGCTTTTTTTGCGCGCGCGTCAGCGCCACGTACATAAGCCGGCGCTCTTCCTCAAGCTTGTCCTGTTCGTCCTTTCCGCCCTGCCCGCCCGACGGCGGGTCGTAAGGGAAAAGCCCTTCTTCCAGGCCGATAATGAACACATAGGGGAACTCCAACCCTTTGGCCGCGTGGACGGTCATAAGCCGCACCATGTCGCGCTCCTCTTTTATTTCGTCCTGGTCGCTGGCGAGCGCCGCCGCTTCGAGAAATTTCTCGAGGCCCTCGACATTGCTCGGGGCAACTCGATCATATCGAGTTGCCAACGATACCAGCTCGGCAAGGTTCTCCAGCCGCTCGCTACCCTCAAACCTGTCTTCCTTCAAGCTCTTTTCGATGCCGCTCTCCGTAATCACCATGCGCAGCAGCATCGAGGGAGGCAGGTGCGCCGACTGAACAGCAATTTTTTGCAGCAGCGCGTGCATCGCCGCCACCCGCTCGCGGGTCTTGCCCTGCAACGCCGCCTCTTGTCCGGAAAGAATTTTTAATTTAGTAACTTTGCCCAGCCCCGGGATGGTGTCGATGACGCGCCCGAGGTCGGGCGCCGAGCCGCCCTGCGTTGCCCCTTCGACCATGCTCAGGGCAAGGCGCACAAAAGAAAGAACGTCTTTAACTTCCTTGCGGTCAAAAAAGCGCGTGCCCAGCACCTGGTACGGCACGCCCGCATCGAGCAGCTTTTCCTCTATCGCACGCGACTGGAAGTTGGCGCGGTACAGCACCGCAAAATCCCTCGGCCTCGCAGGTCTGACTTCCCCTGAAGAAGTCAGACCTGCCTGCAACAGCGACTGTATTTTGCGCACGACAAACGACGCCTCATCTCCCCCGTCGCCCGCGGCATACAGCGACAGCGGCTCGCCGTCTTGGTTGCTGGTGTACAGGTTTTTTTCCGGCCGGTTGGGGTTGTTGACTATCAGGTCGTTGGCGGCCGCGAGTATCGCTTTGGTGGAGCGGTAGTTCTGCTCGAGCGTCACCACCTTGGCGCCCGGGTACTGTACTTCAAACGACAAAATGTTTTCAATCTTTGCTCCGCGCCAGCCGTAGATGGTCTGGTCGATGTCGCCGACGGCGCAGACATTATGCTCCGGGCCGACCAAAAGCGCGGCGAGCCGCGCCTGGATGGCGTTGGTGTCCTGGTACTCGTCGATGTGCAGATACTTCCATCGGTCCTGATACTTTTTGCGTATCTCCGGGTTGCGTTCCAGCAGTTCGACCGCTTTGACCAGGAGGTCGTCAAAGTCGACGGCGTTGTCCGCGCGCAGCGCCGCCTCGTAGCGCAGCCACGCCGCGGCTATATGGCGGTCGCGCGGGAGCACGGCGCCGGCGGCAAACTCCTGCGCGCCCACCCCCTCGCTCTTTTGGCGCGACGCCACCGCAAGCGCGAGCCGCGGCTCGATGTCGCCTGCCTGCGCAGGCAGGTCGGCCCCGAGCGCTTTGAGCGCGCGCTTCATCTCGCTTAAGGAGTCGGAGCGGTCATATATAGAGGGAGTGCGTTTGTAGTCCAACAACTTTGGGTTTTCCTTAATGAGGGTCAGCCCCAGCGAGTGGAAGGTCGATACAAAGGGCCCCGGGCCTATCCCTGCCTTGCCGGCGGGCAGGCGCGAGCGCATCTCGCCGGCCGCCTTGTTGGTAAAGGTGATGGCTAAGATGCTCGCGGGCTCGGCGCCGCGCCGGATAATCTCCTTAATACGCTCGGCGATGACCCTGGTTTTGCCGGCTCCGGCTCCGGCAAGCACCAGGAGGGGTCCGTCTATTGCCAAAACCGCCTCTTGTTGTTGGGGGTTGAGCCCTTGCAGATGCTTCACCAACCTATGGTAGCCCGATTATCCTTATTTTTCAACGCTTTTTCATCAAATCTTCAGGCGTTGTCCACAGGCCCGATTTCGCGTAGTTGACGGTTGGAACCTCGGGCGTATAGTGAAAAAGTACAGGGATGACGGTAAAAAGGTGGCTCTGTTAAGCCATTTTTTAGCCAACTCACGCAGAATACAGCTTAAACTAACGCTTTGAAGCCAGA
>Ga0209542_10013567_pt1 | contig 14022 bp, 18 predicted proteins | sample RifCSPhighO2_01_FD_184028 | JGI IMG/M metagenome (GOLD analysis project Ga0209542, IMG submission 184028) | Soil microbial communities from Rifle, Colorado - Rifle CSP2_plank highO2_0.1 (SPAdes) (version 2) | ecosystem: Environmental > Terrestrial > Deep subsurface > Rock core/Sediment ...
ATTTCACTTTTTGAAATATCTGGAATATATTTGTTCCAAAAATTCATATAGGGCGTGGTAAAGCTCATTCTTATTTCTTCGTCAGAAAGTATTTCTTTGCCAAATTCTTGGAAAATAGAATCACACACTTTTTTAAAGCAGTGAAAATTGTCGCTGAGTGTTCCTGTCCAATCAAAAATAAATGCTTTTTTCATAATTAGTTTTTGTTTGATCTTTTTTTGTTGTTCGGTCTTCTCTGCATTATTATATATTTTTTGAATTCTTTATCTAAGTCCATAAAGTCGTCTGCTTTTTCCATTAGTTTTGAAGAAGAAGATCTCCCGAATGAAACCACTTCTACCTGACAACCTTCGTTTGTTTGAAGATATTCAACCAGAGGAATAAAATCTCCATCTCCTGAAACCAAAATAATACTGTCCAATTTTGGCGCCATCTTAACAGCATCTATCGCAAGCCCAACATCCCAGTCGGCTTTTTTTGCTCCGCCTAAAAAGATTTGCAAATCTTTTGTTTTTGTTTCAATTCCAAGTTTTCCTAATGCTTCAAAGAAACTAGATTCTTCCCCAGATTCTGTTGTTATCACATAGGCGATTGCTCGGATCAGTGCTCTGTCTCCGACAGCATCTTTCATTATTTGTTGAAAGTTTACTTTTCCGTGGTACAGATTTTTTGCGCTGTGATAAAGATTTTGTGCATCTATGAAAACACCAACGCGTTGTTCTTTGTGTTTGATTATACTCATGTTGTAGCTGATAGCTAATAGCTTATAGCTTTTTAAATATTAAAAATTAATAAATTTAGCACTTTAAAATATAAAAATAAAAATTGATTGTGCTAATTACAGTATATGTTAAATATATAGAAATATAAAGATGTGATATACTTTTTTGTATATGAAAATAAAAAATTTATCATTTATTGAGTTTTTGATACTTGTCTCCGTTTTAGTTTTTTCCATTTTGGCAGAAATTGGTTACTTTAAATCAATTCATTTAGATTTAGAAAGTGTCTTCTGGCTTTTTAGTGTAATGTTTTTATTTATTGCCTTTGCTATCTCAAAGGTCGTCACCCTTTCATTCAAGGCGTTATCGGGTCCTGAACAGATTGAGGGAGATAATTTTTCGGTAAAAAATAGGAGTGTAAATATAAGTTGGCAAACACTTCTAATATCAGGAGTAATATTTTTTCTACTGGCTTTTTTTGATGTTTTGAAAATATTTGAATTTTCTGGTGAACATGATTCCTATATCTTCTATTTCCCAGCGGTAATTTTATTAGGAAGCGGAGTCAAAAAATTTTTATATTTAAGAAAAAATAAAAACAAATAATAAAAAATTCCCGAACCTCGGGAATTTTTTATTATTTGTTTTTTAGACCAAGTTTTTTGTTCAAAGCCTCATATCTCTTTTCATCCTTTCCTTTCAAATATTTCAAATGCTTTCTTCTGTCAGCAACCATTTGTAGCAAACCTCTTCTTGAGTGATTATCCTTGCTGTTTTTCTTCAAATGTTCTGCTAATTCGTCAATTTTTTTGCTTAAAATAGAAACTTGCGCCTCCGGAGAACCGGTATCTGTATCATGAATTCTGGCTTTTTTGATGGCGTTTGCCTTTTTTGTCTTTGTTAACATGCCTAGAATACTAGCACACCACCCCATAAAAATCAAGGTTTGAATTAAATATACTAATATACGAATGATGCGAATAACACGAATGCGATACGAATAAAATCTCTGATTTTTGATTGTAATTTGAAACAATGTTCATTTGTTTCCATTTGTATATTTCTCTGAGTTACGAAACTCACTATTATTTTATGGATCACTTCGCTTCGCTCGTGAAGACGGACGAAAAAGCTTTGCTTTTTCGTCCGTTGACGACAGCAAGGCTGTCGTCTTCGCGAGCTTTGCGAAGCGATCCAGAGGTTTCGTAATTCAGAGTATATTGGTATATCCATCTCCCCGTGTCGCACAATTTTTCGTGATATAATCTGTTTATGTCAGATTTAAAGAATCTAAAAAAGGAATTTTTGGAATATTTGGAAATAGAAAAAGGACGAAGTCTTAAAACAGTTGAAAATTACGATAGATATTTAAAACGATTTTTTGATTTTGCGAATATAAATGATACCGGGAAAATAACAGATAGCACAGTGCGAGAATTTCGTCTTTGGTTGAATAGACAACCCGGGGTAGAAAACAACGGCAACCTAAAAAAGAAAACTCAAAATTATCACCTAATTGCTTTGCGTGTTTTTCTAAAATATTTGGCAAAAAGAGAAATTAAATCTCTTGCCCCAGAGAGAATAGAATTGGCAAAAGTGTCCGACAGATCACTAGATCTTATTTCCAGTGATGAATTGTTGCGTTTGATAAATGCACCTGATGGGGATGATTTAAAAAGTCTGCGTGATAAAGCAATATTGGAATTGTTTTTTTCAACAGGGTTGCGTGTTTCCGAGCTTTGCTCGCTGAATAGTGATATTGATTTGAAGAAAGACGAAATGCCTATTCGTGGAAAGGGCGAAAAAGTGAGGGTTGTTTTTTTGTCAGAAGATTCAAAAGGGGCTGTGAAAAAATATTTGGATAATAGAAAAGATATGGAGGATGCCCTGTTTGTAAGTTTTAGTAGAAACGGAGAAACAAAAAGATTAACACCGCGTTCAATAGAAAGAATCGTAAAATATTATGCAATTAAAGCGGGTATTTCAAAAAAGGTTACTCCTCATGTTATCAGGCACTCTTTTGCAACCGACTTGTTACAAAACGGCGCAGACTTGAGAGCGGTGCAAATGATGTTGGGACATTCCAATATTTCAACAACTCAAGTATATACACACATCACCGATAAACAACTTCGTGAAGTTCACAAAAATTTTCACGGTAAAAAAAGAAGATAAACATACCAATATACGAATGATACAAATAATACGAATAGATACGAATTAAACTCATACCGTCATTTTTCAAAATGGCGGTATGGTTTTTTGTTTGTGCTTGCTTATTATTTTTCGTTATATTATAAATAACGACAGGTGTTCTATATCAATTCAATTTATGAGAAGGGGGTTTCTTATGGCATTTGTTTTATGGGGACTTTGTATTTTTCTGGCGTGGTTTTTGGTGAAGAAAATACTTGAAAAATATTTTGATGGTGGTTTTTCTTATACCAATTTAGGTGATGGAACAGTTTTTTGTTTAAGAGCCCCAAAAATAGATCATTTTAAGGTTCTCTTGGTTACAGTCATTATTGTAGGTATCTCACCACTTTATTACGAATACCCAAACTGGGGACTTTCGCATGTTGCCAGTCAAAAAGAGGACGGTACCATTGTAAAATATCCGTTGGGAAAATTTTGCTGGAGTCAGAAAAATTGCTTTAATATTCCATCCACAGAATTGATCGGTTTTTCTTCGGTGAGTCCCGTAACTTCAAATCCGAAAATTAGGCCGTTGAAATATTCGGTCAAGATAATCATTGTGGACGAAAAAAAATTTGTGACAGAAATTCCCGAGACAAAAGAGGGAAAATTTATTCAGTACTTTGAGAATGGAAATTTCCCTGGAGCGTCTGTATCTGTCGTTACTAATTTGGCCAAGTATCATCTCCTTGAATTTAACGAAGCCAATTCAAAAAAAATAAGTGAGTTTTACAACTACCTTGATTCAAAACAACAGTCCAATTTTAAAAAGCTTGTGGAGGGATGGGTCAATCCTCGTTTGGCAAAATCGGGTCTTTCCATCAAATGTAATGATTTTATGATTGTTGAACTTTAATCGCCAACAATTCCTATACCGCTCGGTTTCCCGAGCGGTATTATTTTTTATGTAGGGTTGACAAAAGTCTCTAATTCCTGTATTATTTTTGCAGGAAATAATAGCTTTTTAATATAAATTTTTTTAAGAGGTGTGTTATGAAAAAGACAATATGTTTTTTTCTGGTGTCGTTGGTTGTTGTGTTTTCACTTGGCGGTTGCGGAGTGAAGACTTCCAGTTCCTACGGGGTTGTTCGAGTGGATAGCTCCGCTCCCGCCGAGGCCAACAGGTGGCTCAGCGGGAAAAGGCTGTCGTTCAGCGTTGATGAAAACGCCGAACACGAGTTCCAGAGGGACACTACTTACCATACTCTGCTCACCACCGAGTTTATGCGGTGGGGAGTAGTTCCCTCTCAACGGGACAGAGCCGAGTACTGGGCGCTTGTTTCCGCCAGTGATTACGAAGACCGCAAGGTCGTCACGATCATGGTGGTAAATTTGGCGTCTGGCGACACAGTCGCCACCTCTATCGGGGAGAGCACGTACATGCCGGACCACTACCGGCATAATTATTACAACGAAAGAGAGAGGTTTCGCGCTTATCGCGGAGCGATAACAGCGGCGATCTCGGGGTTGTTCAATCAACACTGATCGTCTAAAGGGCCCGTCTTGTTTCACAACAGGATGGGCCCTTTCTACTATCAAAACTCTGGTTTATACTTTTAATATAAATATATGAAAATAATTTCTTGGAATGTAAATGGAATAAGGGCTTGGTATAAGAAAGGCAATTTGGATTGGGTGAAACGTGAAACCCTGGATATTTTTTGTATTCAAGAAACAAAATCACATCCAGAACAATTGCCAGAAGATTTGCTGAGTGTGCAAGGATATTATGCATATTTTTCTTCTTCACAAGTTAAAAAAGGTTATAGTGGTGTAGCGATTTACACAAAAACAAAACCTGACAATGTGGAATATGGAATGGGAGTAGAGGAATTTGATCAAGAAGGACGCTTTTTGGCTGTATATTTTGGAAAAAATGTTTTGATTAACTGTTATTTTCCAAACGGAGGGATGGGTCCACACAGATTGAAATACAAAATGGAGTTCTATGAAACCTTTTTAAAGCATATAAATAAATTGAGAAAAAATGGTTACAGTGTTATTTTCTGTGGAGATGTGAATACCGCTCATAAAGAAATAGATTTGGCACGACCAAAAGAAAATGAAAAAAACACAGGCTTTTTGCCCGAGGAAAGAGCATGGATTGATGAAGTGATTAAAAATAAATATGTTGATATTTTTCGTCATCTGAATCCAAACAAGATAAATACTTATTCTTATTGGGATATGAAGACTAGAGCGAGAGATAGAAATGTTGGTTGGAGAATTGATTATTTTTTTGTATCTGATGATTTGGTTTCACAGGTAAAAAATGTGGATATTTTAGATGAAATACTTGGTTCTGATCATGCGCCAATATTTTTAGATATAAATATCTAAGAATAATTTTCATTTACCAATTTTCAATTTTCATTTAATTGTTCAAAAGTTAACTATGAATAAATACGATTTAGAGGAGAGGACGGCAAAATTTGCTGAAAATTTAATAAGTTTTTGTAAAAGTATTAAAATAGATACACTAAGTCGTCCTATTTTAAGTCAAATAATAAGATCTGGCACAAGTGTTGGCGCAAACTATTGTGAAGCAAACAACGCTGTTTCTAGGAAAGATTTTAGAAATAAAATTTATATATCAAAAAAAGAGTTACAAGAAACAAAATATTGGCTGAGAATGATGAATAATTTTGTTGATAACAAAGAATCTCTAAATTATTTAAATAAAGAATGTCAGGAATTAATATTGATTTTCCAAAAAATAACAAAAACTCTCGATACAAATGAAAATTGAAAATTGGTAAATGAAAATTTTGATGTCTTTTATGCATAAAAGACACTTTTTAGTTATCCACAGAATGTCTTTTATTTTGTCCTTTATATAGTACAATATTAGTTAGGTTAATGTTTTATTAGAAATGTCTTTTACGGGAGGCCTTTATAAAAAACAATTTGTTCTTTGTGTTCTTTGAAATTTTGTTGTCTCACTAGAGACATTTTTTATAAACCACCTTTATCGTAATAATTTTTTATTTTTGTGATCACTCTCCTTTTCGATCACTCTTTAACATAAAGTCACTTATTTGTTTTCTGCCATTTACAAATATTTAACCGTTGTTATATACAAATCACGATTGGGTGGTTTTTTAATTTTAAAAATTTAAGTACTTAAACATTTAAATAAAAAAGAACCCATGCCTTTTTCAAGGGGTATGGGTTCAGTAGGCAAAGAGCAAACAATCTCCTGACATTTGGATAGCTGTTGGTTGTCCGCTAACGGAATCAACCCCTGATAATCTTGGTTCGCGGTATTTCACCGACGGCTCATTTTGACTGGCGTCAAAGTATCATCGCCTCCCGCATATCCTACAAATCCAAGATCTGTCAACAAGACCGATAATGGGTCTCGAACCCAACCGCCACTTTGTTTCGGTCGATAAACGAGTTACTCCAAAGTACTAACAGCGTGTTCCGAACTATCGTTGTTTAAATGTCTTTTGCCTGCTGTTATATTACTTATTTTTAATATTTATGCAAGTAAATTCACAAAATAAAATGGAGGACGTCGGACGTCCTCCATTTTATTTAACTCCAAATTTTTTTCTGATTTCTTTCACTTCTCTCTCTTGCTCCTCATCCTTTTTCTCTTTCCCCGCCTCTCCTAATTTTTTTAATTCTTCTTCGGGCAATTTTAGTAACTCACCTGCCCTCTTTTCCAAATATTCTTTTGTGTTTAATTTTGGATCATCCAATACTTCTTCCAGAAGAGCATGCAGTGTAAAACCAATTTTAGGTCCGGGCTTTTCTCCTAGATTTTTCATTATGTCGTTGCCGTCTATTTTTAACATTCCCACAGAAACAGGATCTTTCATTGCCTCTTCTATCATAGAATGATATTTTTTTAATCTATAAGAAGTTTCTTTTGCTACACCCATGCCTATTCTGTCGCAGGAACGCACATCCATAAGCTCCCAAACTCTGTCCGCACCAACATTGGCAATTATTCTTCTCACTGCAGAGAGAGTTATTTTATCTACATCAGAAAAGAACAAATGATTTCTTACCAATTTTGTAACTATCTCCACAATTTCATTTGAAAATTTTAATCTTTTTAGAATCTTTTCTGTCATTCTTGCTCCCACTACTTCGTGTCCATAAAAAGTATTTTCTTTTTTTATTTTATCAAATCTTTTTGTCGCTGGTTTTCCTACATCGTGTAACAAAGCCGACAACCGTACATGCAAAGGCCAATTTTTGTCTGCAGAATGTTGAACAGCGCGCAAATTGTGTTCCCAAATAGTATAGATATGTGCCCCTTTTTGATCACTGCCTATTCCCTCCTCCAATTCTGGAACAATGTATTTTAATATTCCCAATTCGTGAGCCAGTTCAATACCTTTCATAGGATTTTCAGACATCACGATTTTAACAAATTCATCACGAATTCTTTCTTGTGAAATTTTTTCCAGCTTGTTTGCCATTTTTTGAATAGCTTTTCCTGTTTCTTTTTCTATTTCAAAACCAAGTTCGGCTTTGAATCTAACCGCTCTTAAAATTCTCAAAGCATCTTCTCCAAATCTTTCTTCTGGTTCTCCCACTGCTTTTATTGTTTTGTTTTTTATATCTTTTTGTCCGTCATACAAATCAACCAATTCGTTTTTAATTGGGTCATAAGCGATTGCGTTCATTGTAAAGTCGCGTCTTTTCAAATCATCCTCTAGTTTGTCGCTAAATTTTACAGAATCTGGTCTTCGAGAATCGGAATATTCTGATTCAAGACGATAAGGAGTTACTTCTATTGTTTTTAATTTTAGGTCTTCTGTTTTGTCATTTACTACTCCGACTGTTCCAAAAGTATTTTCATAAAAAGTATGTTCAAAAATTTCTTGTATTTGTTCTGGTGTGGCGTTTGTAGTAATATCCCAATCTTTTGGCTCTTTGTTTAAAATAAGGTCACGAACACAACCCCCTACTAGATAGGCTTCAAAACCTGCGTTATTCAAAGTTTCTGTTACTTGGGAAACTTCTTTTGGAATGTTGAATTTCACCCCGTTAGAGACAGGAAGCGTTTTAAGCGGCTTTTGATATATTTTTTGCCTGCTCCTGTTTTTAGATATTTTTCTCTTCTAAAAGCATCGCCTCGACTTAGACAAGCTTCATAGTATATTAACACATATGGACCCCGATTCTTTGTGGACTTAATTTCATTGCTATTGTGAAGCTTAAAACGTTTCCGTAGGTTGCTTGTTGCTCCTGTATATAAATTACCATCTTTTTTACTTTTTATTATATAAGTATAAAACATAGAGTCTTCTAACGGGGTTCATTGCTTAGATTATAGCTAAATTTTTGTTTTATTGCATTGGTTGTGATAGTGTTAAATTGGAAAATAAAAACAATTCTTCAAAAGGGAGGTTTTGTGATTACTTTGAAAAAAATGAGAAAAAACAAGTCTTTTTTATCAATTTCTTTAACAAAAGAACATGTTCGTCGGATTATGCGATATCATGATAAAAAATTAAAACGCGCAATAAAAAAACTTGATATAGCAAAAATGAGATCGTGGCACAATTCAAAAACAATAATCCTCGATTAAGAGAGGTGCTTATGTCAGGAAAGAGACTTCCAAAAAAAGATAAGCGAAAGAAAAAGAGCAACGGCGGAATGAAGGTCTGGGCTTTTCCTGAATGGAATGTTCATCAGCGTGAATATTCACCAGAACAAATTCCGCGACCAGAAAGGTTTTGGATGATTAAATCTTTTTTTAGAATTTTATTTGGTCTGTTTTATTTTCTTCCAAAAATACCTAAAAATAAAAAAATGCGTTTCTTGCCGTGGGCTATGACAGAAGAAGATTTAGGCAAAAGAAAAAAAGAGGTCTTTGAGTATGAGTCCAGTTGATAAAAAGATTTGCCTTGAAATATTTAAACGAGCTATTAGACCTGTTTTAGAAACCGCTTGTTATCGTGGCAAAGCCTCCGGCTGGTCACGATCTAAAGAAGGCTCCTTTCGGGATTTCGCCGAGGAAAATAATGTAACCGACGATACTAAAATCGCAGTTTATGAGAAAGGCAAAGATATTTTTGAGGTAAAAATTTTGTAAAGGAGACTTGTTTTGAAAAGAAATAATAAAAAAAGAAAACTTGATTTAAAAAAGATTAATCTTGATGCCCTCGGGTTCAGAAAGAGAAAACCTTTTCCAAGGATTTTTTTAAAAGAAGCCACTTTTATTTCTCGTTAAAAAACCAAATCCCGCGACATTTCGTCGCGGGGTTTTAATTTTCAATATTAGGATAGTAAGCAAGAAAAGATTACGAAATTTACGCGACCGCGTAGATTTTGTAATTTTTTCTTGCTACTTGTTACTTGATACTCTATAATTTCTAGCGAAGACATAATAAAAAAATAAATTTATTTATTTTTTTATTATGTCTGAGCGAAGGAATTATATGCTTTGCATATAATTTTCATTATGTTCCCATGGTGAAATGGATATCACGACGGTCTTCGGAACCGTCATTGGGGGTTCGAATCCCTCTGGGAACACATTATAAAAAGCCATCTTACGATGGCTTTTTATAATGTGTTCCCAGAGAAAAGTGCTAAGGCACTTTTCGTAGGGACTCGAAAGCCGGAGCGATATGCGAGTTTGTATTTGCTTTGCAAATACAAGGCGAGCACCGCGAGGCGGGGTCGCGAAAAATTTTCGTCAGAAAATTTATTTGTGACCGAATCCCTCTGGGAACAAAATTTAAAAATCCGCCCAAAGGCGGATTTTTAATTTTGTTATTTGTTGTTCTTGAAACAATCTCTACACTTCAAGTTTGAAGTATCTCTTGGTTCAAAAGGCAATTGTGTAATTGATCCTCCACAACCAGCACATGTCCAATTTCCATTGAACATTTTTCTTTCAAAATTGTTGTTTCTCTTTGGAGCTTTCGCTTTGTGACAGTCGAAACATGAAAGATTGCTAGTATCTCTTGGTTCAAAAGGTAGTTCTGTTATGGCTTTACCACAATCAGCACATGACCAATTTCCACTAAACATTTGACGATTTTCGTTCATTTTGATTTGTTTATTTAACTTTTTAAATTACGACCATACAAACACAAACCCCTTGAACGATTAAAAAATTACGACGCCAAACAGAGTAAATATTTGAAAATATTGTAACACACATATTTTGGAAAAGATATAATTAAATAGGGTTTAGGGTGTAGAATTTCAGTATTTAAAAATAAATTGAATACAAGTTATACACTTGTTCAAATATATATTGTCTATTAAAATAAAAGCAAATGTCTAGAAAAGAAACAAAAGACAACGCAATAAGGTTAAGAAAAGAAGGACACTCTTATAGTTATATTTCTAAAAAATTGGATGTTCCAAATGGAACTTTAAGTTATTGGCTCTCAGATATTCCCTACAAACCGAACGAAGAAACAAAAAAAAGAATAAAATCTTCTGTTGAAAAAATGATCGCTGTAAAAAGAGGTCAGAGAGATAAATCTTTGGAAAAGGCAAAAAAAGAAGCCCTGCAAGATATCGGAAAGTTAAACAAAAGAGATCTTTTCATGCTGGGACTTGGTTTGTATATTGGTGAGGGAACAAAAAGTCACGGGATTACAAGGGTTATAAACTCAAATCCAAAAGTTATAAATCTTGCAATAAGGTGGTTTGAAGAAGTTTGTGGGCTTGAGAAAGATAATTTCTCAATAACATTACATATCTATCCTGACAATAATAAAGACGAGTGCTTGAAATTTTGGTCAAAATATACTAACATAGCAGTTAGTCAGTTTGGAAAAACCCAAATTGATACAAGGAAAAAGAAAAAATCTAAAAGAGGAAAACTCCCCTACGGGACCGCTCATCTGACCGTTCGTGGTAACGGCAAAAAAGAATTTGGAGTATTCTTGTCCAGAAAAATTGGTGAATGGACGAATCTTGTTTTAGATAATAAATAAAGAGTTGCGGGTGTAGTTTAGTGGTAGAATACGACTCTTCCAAAGTTGAGGCGAGGGTTCGATTCCCTCCACCCGCACACTAAATTTCGTTTTAAATTATGTTCTATTTATATATTCTTGGTAGTCAAAAAGATAAGAATATTTATATTGGCTCAACAAATAATTTAAGAAAAAGATTCAAAGAACATAATTCTGGAAAAGTTTCATCTACAAAGTCAAGAATACCTTTTGAATTGCTTTATTACGAAGCATACAAAACAGAACAAGAAGCTCGTGGTAGAGAATCTTCTCTTAAATTAAGAGGTCAAGCTCGTACTCAACTTTTAAAACGAATAAATATAACAATGAAACTTTTCCGAAACGAAAATTAGTGTGCGGGTCCACCCGCACAAAACTAAAACAACCAAGCAAAATGTTTGGTTGTTTTAGTTTTTTTGAGAAAACAAAAAAAAGACCCGCATCAGCAGGCCTTCTCAAAGGATTCAACCGTTTCTACAATTGTTGCTCCTGTTTTTATATTGTTCTCAATGTCTTGAAAAACATGAGCAACTATTTTTTCTCCTCTCATTATAAAAGGTAGCCACTCTGCATCGGCAGGCATCATTTCGTCGTAAGGCAAATTGTCCTTTAGAAATTCTGTTGGGGTTGCCATTTCTTCGGACTCTGTTACTTCCCCACCCCATTGAATGACAAAAAAGATGTGAACCTTGAAAGTAAAAACAGTTCTTCCATTTTTCATGTTATGGAAATATATTTCACCAACTTTTTTAAGATGTTTTGGTATTATCCAAACACCTGCCTCTGTGTAAAGTTCTCTAATACAGGTTTCTTCGGGAGTCTCATCTCCTTCTTTCTTTCCTCCGTAACCGTTCCAAAGTCCAGCACCTATTTTTCTTGTTTTTTTAGCGAGAATGGTTTTAAAACCACAATTAAAAAAACAACAGACGCCTTCTACAAAAGTCTCATTTTCATCCATTTTTTATCCTTTTGTTTGAATTTTAGATATTTTCTATTCTCAGTATAGACTTATTTTATTAAAAAACAACATTATTTATATGGTCCGAATAGCAGTTAATTTGAAGTATTCGAATAAATTTGTAGATTCGGATTATATTACATCAAAACTGTGGATAACTTTGTGTATAAGGCTCAAAAAAGTGCTTATAAAAGTCATTTTTGGTCATTTTTAGGCATATTTTTGGTTAATATATGGCTTGAAATAAGGGTTTTTTGGATAAAAAGCGTTTTAAGGACAAAAATGTTAAAAAGCGTCCTTTATACACAGAAAAATGTTACGTAGTAACATTTGTAGATAGCTTATAGCCTATAGCTGATAGCTTATAGCATGTTAAAACCCGCAGAAGCAAGGCTTCTGTGGTTTAAAACGTTACACGTGGAACAAAATAAGCAGTTTTTAGTCGTTAGTCCTGCCTCTTTTCTGAAAGAAAAGCAACGACACGGTAGGCAGGTTTTAGTTTTTAGGCATATTTGTCAGGTTTCACGTGAAATCCTAGTGTTGTGTTATTTATGAAACAACCAAGTAAAGTTTCACGTGGAACAAAATAAACAGTTTTTAGTTGTTAGTTTTTAGTTTTTAGAGACTTCACTCGTCTTTGCGAGCGAAGTGAAGCAATCCAGAATGAAAGTAGTGATAAAAAATACCGCCTAATGGCGGTATTTGTACTGTTTTTCAAACTCCTATTATTGTGACTTTGGAATTATTTTTAAAAATAAGTTTTTTCTTTTCTATTCTTTTTTCTTTTGTAAAAACAAATATTTCATCAAAACCTAATTCATACGCTTTTACGAGATCGTCACCATTTATGTGGCAAATAACTGCTCCTGCGTAAAGAATTGGCGATAAAACAAAAACATTTTTGGTATAAAATTTATCTTGAAGAATATTGCGTTCTTTTTCAAGTATATTACGAGCAATTGTCTTTTCTTCCGGGGTTTTTGTTATTCTTCGTCCAGAATCATCAAATTGTACTGAATATCCTCCTTCTTTTAACGCTTTATTTATCTTTGATCCTCCTCCACATATTACAACGACATAATCTTTTTTTGATTTTTCGGTGATAAAGTCGAGAAATTCCTGTCTCTCTGTAACATCGCCAGAACCTTTTATAAGAATAGTTTTCAATTTTTTCTCCTAAATATGATTATGATTTGTTATTTTTTCTTTAATTAGAATAATGAAAATGGTGGGTAAAGTCAATTCTAAGTTGCTACTGTTGGTATAAATATGTTCCACGTGTAACATATTGTAGTGTTACTAAGTAACAAACACATAAAACTGCAGAGGTTAAGCCTCTGCAGTCTGTAATGTTTTTATATTCTAAGTTACGAAATTCACAATTGTTTTGTGGATCGCTTCGCTGAGGCTCGCGAAGACGACAGCGAAGTTGTCGACGACGCTTTTTTCTGAAAGAAAAAAGAATTTGAGAAAAAGCAAAGCTTTTTCGTTGTCTTTGCGAGCGATAGCGAAGCCCTGCCTACCGGCAGGCAGGAATCCAGAAAATACGGTGTTTTTGTGATTTAAGATAAACCAAGGTGTTTCACGTGAAATGTTTATATCTACTTATTTGTTTTTGATATAATTGTTACACGTGAAAACAAAAAAGAGAAAAATAGGGGATTTAGGCGAGGATATTGCCTGTAATTACTTGAAAGACAAAGGTTTTAAGATAATTGACCGAAATTATTGGAAACCTTGGGGAGAAATAGATATTATTGCTGAAAAACAGGGAATTACTTACTTTGTTGAGGTAAAAAGTGTTACACGTGGAACCTACCTGCCGGCAGGCAAGCATTTTGAAAACGTTTCAGTTCCCCAGTTAGAGAAAGGTCGCCAAAGGCGACCGTCTTCTCTAACAGGGCATGTAACAAACCAGCGTAATCCAGCGGATAATTTGCACCCGTGGAAGCTTAAAAGACTGGCCAGAACGATACAAAGCTATATTTTTAGGTATAACTTGGAAAAAGAATGGAAATTTTTAGCAGTAATAGTGTATTTGAACATAAAGGACAAAACTGCAAAAGTTGAATTGTTAGAAAATATTGTCCTTTAAAAATGTCTTTTATATAAAATCCTCGCGAGAAATTTGTTGCGGTTGATTTGTCTTTAATAGTTCGTGGTATTCAATCGCCATTTGAGTAAATTTGTCCATTTGATAGATTTC
>Ga0209542_10013569_pt1 | contig 14021 bp, 12 predicted proteins | sample RifCSPhighO2_01_FD_184028 | JGI IMG/M metagenome (GOLD analysis project Ga0209542, IMG submission 184028) | Soil microbial communities from Rifle, Colorado - Rifle CSP2_plank highO2_0.1 (SPAdes) (version 2) | ecosystem: Environmental > Terrestrial > Deep subsurface > Rock core/Sediment ...
CCTCACCCAGCTGAGTTGAAGGAATGTCCGTTTGGGCAATTAAAGCCCTCTCAAAGCCTGCCTCGGCTGCAGAAAAAGCGCGAAGTGCTTCTTCTTCTCTTGAGGTTACGGCAATATCCGTAACCGAACGGGAAAGAATCGACAGCACTATGGTTAATACAACGGCCATACCCAAAAGAACCAAAAGAAGAGCCTGTCCAGAAACGCTTTTGGAAAGATGCATATTTCTAAAATTCATGTATTAAAATCAGTTTAACAATTCGCTGCAAGGCGGTCAATTATTTAAACTTGCAATTATAAATTTATGCTAAAATACGCTCGTGGATTAGTTCATTCTAATCAAGTATTTCCTAAGTAGCATATGGATTCTAAAATCTTTCTTAAAAACTATCGCAAAGTAGCAACTGTTTTTATCAATAAATTTTTCCAAAAACGAATTGCGTATGCAGGCTCAATCGACCCAATAGTTGTTAATCTTCTCAAATCTTTTCAAGACTACGCCAGAGGCGGAAAAATGCTAAGGGGCGCTCTCACCGTTCTTGGCTACAAAATGTCGGGCGGAACAAACACAAAAGCGATTATCCCGGTTTCTCTGGGAATAGAACTTCTACATAATTTTCTTCTTATCCACGATGATGTTATCGACAAAGATGATTTAAGAAGAGGTAAGCCCACAATTCATAAAAAATATTCCGATGGGGGACACCATAGAGGAATCTCGTATGCAATAATCACCGGAGATATCGGCGCGTTTCTGGGCTATGAGCTTATCGTAGCCTCAAGCTTTCCCAAAGAAAAAATCATTAGGGCGCTTGCCTGCCTTAATGATTATTTAGTCAAAACTGCATACGGACAAATACTCGATATTGAATTTGATAGCAAAAAAAACATTACATGGGACGAAATACTAAAAGTCAGAACCTACAAGACCGCATACTACACATTTGCAATGCCCCTGAGCGTTGGCGCAATCCTTGCGGGTGCAGAAAAGTCAAAGCTTTCCGCCATAGAAAAATATTCTCTTCCCATTGGCATTGCTTTTCAGCTGGTCGACGATGTATTAGGAATCTTCGGAAATATTAATGTTACAGGCAAAAGTAATGAAAGTGACATTAAAGACGGTAAAAAGACATTACTTTTTGCCAGAGCTTTAGAGCTGGCAAATAAAAAGGAGAAGCAATTTCTTTCAGAATTGTATGGCTCAAACAAAATAACGAAGGAGAACATTGAAAAGATAAGAAATATCATAAGAAAAAGCGGTGCCGTCGAAGCATCATTTTCTCAAGCAGAAGAATTAATTAGGAAAGGAAAGCATAATATAAAAGATATGACCGATATTTCAAAATACCAAAAAACTCTCGGGAGTCTTACCGACTACACAATTAGTAGAAAAAAGTAGAGTTAGTAGCTCCGCAGGTATACGCTGGTCGAGATAGTAAAATTGGCACCTTCGATACTTTTGGCATTTGGATCAATTGCTTCGATTGAAATTTTAACGTTTGGGGGAACACTTCCCGATGCGGGCTCACAGATAAAGCTGCATGAGGTTACTTCAACTTGTTCTGAAGTTAAACGCGCCGACGCCGATGCAACATACCCTGTTGTTCCGATATCGACACAAGAGAACGTTGAAGCAGTACCTGCTTGGTCTTCGTAAGAAATTTCTGATGTATCGCTATTGGGACACGGAGAAACGTAGGTTGCGTTATGAAGCTGCCTTTCAATTACCGACATAGCATAACCGACATTCTCTCGCACTAAGCCTATTGCATCACTTTTCCTGGCACCTCTCAAAGTTAAAATCACAGTTTGGGTGGAAGCGGCGGCGAGAAGTGCAAAAACAGACAAAACTATCAATATCTCAAACAAAGAAACACCAGCAATATGTTTAAAAAAGTTTTGAGCTTTTAGCTTTGAGCTTTTAGCTTGTTGCACTATTGTGCTCTCCAATCTGTAAAAGTAGTTACTGTTCTTGTTTCATGAACTCCTTGAGCGTCACTCCAATAAACCCGTATTGTTGCGTTAATATTAGAGGCATCAATTACCGAGAATTCAAGCTGCCTGGTAATAATCGTTCCGGGTATTCTGTCAGACGGTCCGGCACACGACCCTGCTGAGGCCGGCCAGGAAAGATTTTGTAGACACCAAACCGGCTGTGTAGCACGGCTAGCAAAGGCGTCCCAACCCGAGTCACGCTCACTTCTTACCCATTCAATTGCTTCTTGAGAAAAACGAGTCGCGTGCTCATTATTTCTAGCAAAAGAAACGTTTCTAATAGATGTTCCCGCCACTGCTACAACGGTAACAACTATTAGGGTAATAACTGCTAAGGCTACAATTACTTCAAATAAGGACTGGCCTTCCGAAGATTTCATTTATGGTTTAGGCTCCTCTGTTCCAAGACTGTAGAAAGTAGATGGTGAGCTAAGATTATTATAAGTTGTCGTTATCCAACCAGAGCTCCGTGCTGTTCTCGACGTCCTTATTTCGTCTACTTTCCCAACCAAATAGTTTCTTAAGCCAGAACTATCAGTTTGCCATTGAGCGCCTAATATAAGCGTTACAGGGAAATTTAATGCATTTGTACCTACCGCACCACTGGTTACTTGACCTCCGTCAAGATACACTCTGGCGGTACTTCCGTCACGCTGTAAAACTGCATAATGCCAATTTCCACTAGATGGTGAAATCGAGGGAACTCCATTATAAGAGGTCCCCGAGTCAGGCCTAATCCATGTATCGTATGCGTCAACAGGATTGCTTCCGCTTGCGTTCTCACGAAGGGCAAAGCGAATTTCTGAGTTATCTCCCCCCCCTCTATCTTCAATACCCATGATATCATTAGATGCTGATATTCCACCAACATTAAACCAACCCTCCCAGGTAAAACTTACGTTCGAGCCATAATTTGATGAATAGTTTGTATTTATGTAATCGTTTCCGTCAAAACTTTGTCCATCGCCGACTATGCCGGCTGTGTTAGTCGATCCTACATTGGTTCCATCATGATTGTTGATAGTTGAGTCGGCAAAATCGCTGTGTAGATGCCAAACAGACTCGTAGTTAGAATTCCATGTTCCACTGATATTCCACTGGTTAGATGACGAGGCATTTCCATAGTAGATATATATTTGGGTATTACTACTTGCGGAAAGAGTTGGAATTTCAACCCAGGCAACTAAAGCTCCTGAGGCGGAAGTATAGCTTTCTATCTCGTGGTCTATCTTGGTAGTTCCGTCAACCAGAGTAAATAATATATCTCCTCCGTCTGCTTGGCCAACGTTGCCTCCGCTTCCGGTAACTCTCCAGCTAGCATCTGTAGTATTTATCAAGATAGGGAAGTTGGTTAGATTAACTCCTCCGGAAACCTTGGAGCTTGAGACGGTAATTAGCTTTCGGTATCCCCAGCCTGCGGCATACCAGGCAGGACCGGAGGGAGTAGGTGAGGGAGTTGGACTTAATGTCGGAGTAGGGCTTGGTGAAGCTGTCGGTGTTAGTGTTGCCGTCGGTGTCGGAGATACCGTCAGTGTCGGAGTCGATGTTGGCGTTGGAGCAGAGGTGGGAGTAGGCTGACTATATGTCTCTGCAAGCCTTACGTTCGGACTATAAACTGCGTAATTACAAGAGGCAGAACCGCAGGCAACACCTGAAGGCAGATAACTCGGATCGGTTTCGCACTCCCCATAAAAACAATCTTGGTCTTTTGGATTTTCTAACCAAGCAAAAATTTGATATTTTCGGTTGCTATCAAAAGCTCTGTAAAAATAAGCTTGAGTGCTAGAAGGTTCAGCAGGCAAATTCACAAAATAGATATTTCCAGTTGCGTCACTAAATTGACCTGAACCCCACTCGCATTCGGTTGTTTCGGCCGGGCAACCCATTATTTTCCCGTCGACAGACGATGGGGGATAAGTTGCATGGTCTGAAAGATACACCTCCAGAGATTGTGACATCTGTTTTAAGTCCGACTTTCTCTGTGCGTCACGGCCTCTTCTTTGGGTTTGACGATAACCACCAACGACAATCGTTGTTAATATTCCAATCACTGCCATCACGGCAAGAAGTTCAATTATGGTAAATCCAGTCTTACGGCAAAATTTCCAATTTCTATTCTTAATCATGGTGCGTTAGAACTCGATACATAAAAATTATATAGACTTGATGGTCCGCATCCTGAACTACAACCTAAATCCTCAATGATAGGGTCATTTAGATTCTTTAAAGAAGCGTATATTTTAAACCAGGAATGACATACAGCGGCATCGCTTTCGTAAGTATAATCTGTCAGTGTCTCGGGATCGCAAGGAATTTTGCCAATATAGTCTTCCAAATCATTTGTACCGGATGTGCATGAGGGCAAAGTGTCCGGATAGCAATCATAGTCTTTTTCATATTCTTCAGCGGCGAGCTTTAATTTATGCAGGTCGCTTTTTCGCCTCGCATCATAAGCTTTCTGAATCTGACCTCGATACACCGCTATACCTATTGTGGCCATAAACCCTATCAAAAACATCACCAGCAGAATTTCAGGAAGTACAAAGCCGTGCAACACTTTTTTAAAAAATTGCGGAGGCGATGGCAGTCCCATTTATATCTTTATTATATGACATTTCAAGAATACCTCAAATTTTAATTTGAGGATGAATTGAAAAGGAATAAACAAGTTTGTTTCTCGCGAAATAAACATTCTTCTTTAGAGATGTAACTCCACATCTAATGTGGAGAGAATGTTATTTCAGGACTAAACTAAAAAGGCAAAATTCCTACCAAAATCCTGCCGAAGAATAAAACCAAAAAACCGGAAAAAATTAAAAATGGACCAAAGGGAATCTGTCTGCCAAACTTGGCCCTGCCGAAAAGTATTAAAAATATTCCAACTACCGCCCCTATCACAAAACTCAAAAAAAGCCATGTTAAAGTATACGGCCAACCCAAAAATGCTCCTAAAAAAAGCGCCAGCTTTACGTCTCCCAAACCCATACCTTTGCCGCCAGTTACAAGGTGAATAATAAGGAGAAACAAGGACGCAGCCAAACCAGAAGCAAGATAGGAAAAAGAGGCTTTGTTGGCAAAAATGAGAAATATAAAAACCAGTAAAAAGCCTGTTAAAGAGAGCTCATCCGGAATAATTTTCGTCTCTAAATCGATAACAAATATGGCTATCATGAGCGAGATTAAAATAGCCAAAAAGGGAATAATCCAATATCCCAAACTTTCAAACCAGCTACAAAGCGGGCTTTGCAAAAGGGGAGAGCACTTTTCTAGAAATATTCCGGACGCTACAAAGACTAGCGCGGAAGTTGACTCAATAGCGGGGTAGCGCAAAGATATTTTTTTCCCACAACTTCTGCATTTTCCTCGAAGGTTGATGTAGCTTAAAAGGGGAATATTGTCATACCAGGCAATCTTTGAACCGCAATGATCACATTTTGAGCGACCTGAAGCAATACTTTGTCTTCGGGGAAGTCTATACGTTAATGCACCTAAAAAGGAGCCGGTTGCCAAACCAACCACAATCAGTATTAGGATTGTCATCTGCGGCTTTTCTAGTCGGGGACACAAACGTAGCAAGAATCAGTCCAAGTCGTATCACATGTTGCAGTCGCCGTGCGAGTACCATTTGTTGAACTTAGTGTATAAACCTTTCCTTCCGCAATAGCTTTGTCCCTCACGTTTTTGGATTGCGGAACAAAACAAGCATAGGGAGAGGTTGAAGCGCCTGCTGCTTTGCCTATAAAAATTCTTTTATCGTCAGTTGTTGCCGTAAAAAAATCTCTCCCCCTGAAAGCCTCCTTTAACTCCAGGCTGGTAATTAAAACACCGTCTGCCGAGCAAGTTGCGCCGCAAACACCCACAAGCTCGTCCGCCGCGGTCACGAATCCTAAAGCCGAATCGTTGTCGTAAGTAGTTGAATCCACAGTTACCCAGGTAAATTCACTCTGTCCTGCAAAATATCTGTCTATGGCGGCCAAGAGTTGAGCTCCATCTGAACGGAATCTGGTGTCTCTTGCCTTATTCGCCTGCTCTATGGGGTTAATTGCAGCAAGAACTACCAATACCAAAACTCCAATTAACGAAATAACTATCAGAAGTTCTACAAGCGTGAAACCAAGACGGAGTCTCAGGCGGCTTATTTGCTTTTTATTGGCAGTCAATATTTTCACCCCCTATCGGAAATTTTAATACTTACTATTAAGTATTATTAACTTACTCTTTATTGTCAAGCCCTCCTAACCGATAACACTTCGGGTAAGTATTTAAAACTGGCTGGTTAAATTATATATCGGCAAAATTATGGCAATTACCAAAAAACCTACTCCAAGGCCCAAGAAAATCATTACCAAAGGCTCGACAGCCGACGTTAGCCCTTTTACTTTTTGGTCGCTTTCCACTTCAAAAATATGGCTTACTTTAGCCAAAACTTCCTCCATCTGCCCTGTTTCTTCTCCAACCGCAATCATTTGTGACAAAATATATGGAAATGCTTCCTGGTGTCTGGCAAAGGAATAAGCCAGAGGAAAACCTTTCTCTACCTGTTCTGACGCATCTTTTAACGCCTCTGACACAACCATGTTTCCTACAACACCCGCGGTAATATTTAAAGCCTCCAAAATCGATACCCCCGCCCCTGCCATTAGAGAAAGTGACCTAGTAAGCTCGGTTAGAAGTATTTGCCTTTGCAGTTCACCAAAAACTGGGATTTTAAAAAGAAGCTCATCTGTCTTTCTTCTTCCATCACGAGTACGTCGATACAACCTAAATGCGTATATCCCTGAAGCTATTCCTATCAACAACAGCGGCCAGAGTTTTAGTGCAATCGAGGAAATAGCAATCAAAATTCTTGTAGGTAGTGGAAGCTCAGCGTTAAACTCGGTATAAAGCGTTGTAAGCCTCGGAACCACGAAAATAACCATAATTAGACCAACCACAATCATTCCGATAACGATTATGGCAGGATAGATTAGTGCCCCTTTAACTTTTCCTGTAAACTCTTGTTGTTTTTCCAAATTATCGGCAAGCCTTTCTAAAACTTTATCCATCACACCCCCCGCCTCTCCGGCTCTAACTAATGCAATATAGGTTGGTGCAAAAACCTTGGGGTGTTTAGAAAGGGCGGTTGAAAAACTTTCTCCGCCTTCGACATCGGCCAACACAGTTACCAAAAGAGACTGCATAAGCCCTTTGGCTTGTGCGCGAAGTATACTTAGTGCCTCTGTAAGGGGCAATCCCGCATTTACCATAGTGGCCATTTGTCTGGTAAATGTAGTTACATCATTTGGTGAAATTTTCCGTCCAACTTTTGTAATTTGCGATAAAGGATTTTCTCTTATGGGCTTAAGGGATATTAAAATTAACCCACGGTCTCTAATAAGCTTTGAGGCTATCTCTTCACTACTCGCCTCCACACGCCCGGTTACTCCCTTTCCGTTTTTATCTTTGGCCTTGTAGCTAAATTTTTTCACTAGCGTTTTGACGTGCTACCACGTACCAAGCGGCTAAGCTCATCGGGTCTTAAAGAGAAGCTGCGTGCAGTATCCAAATCAATCTCACCCTTTTTAACAAGCTGCGCCAGGGAGCTTTCCAGAGAGTTCATACCCACCTCCTGGGAAGTCTGCATAACATTATCCAGTTGATGAGTTTTTCCTTCTCTGATTACAGTTTTAACTGCCGTAGTTCCCAGCATTACCTCATATGCCACAACCAAGCCTCCTCCGATGGCCGGAATCAACCGTTCGTTGAAAACCGCCTCTAGCACACTGGATAGTTGTAGTCTAACTTGGGCTTGCTGTTCTCGCGGAAAAATATCGACTATTCTGTCAATAGACTGCGACGCTGAATTTGTATGAAGTGTGGCAAACACCAAATGTCCTGTTTCTGCCACAGTTAATGTCGCAGACATTGTTTCATAATCTCTTATCTCTCCAACCAGAACCACATCAGGGTCCTCCCGCAAAACGCTTCTTAGGGCAGTTGTCCAGGAAAGAGAATCTTTCTGCATTTCACGCTGCGAGATAATCGCTTTTTTGGGTTTAAATATAAACTCAATAGGGTCCTCAATTGTGATTATGTGCACATCTCTGGTTGTGTTAATCTCATCTAAAATCGCGGCTATGGTTGTTGATTTTCCGTGCCCAGTTGGTCCGGTGATTAAGATAAGGCCTTGCTTAAGGGGGGTGAATGTGTGCAAGATATCGGGAAGTCCCAAAGATTCTAAAGAAGGAATTGCCAGAGGGATTGTTCGAAAGGAAGCGGCGTAAGCTCCTTTTTGAGTATAAGCATTACCTCTAAAGCGGGCCTTATCCGAAAATGCCAGAGAAAAGTCTATCTCCTTATTAATCGACAACCTTTCAAATTGTTCGGTTTTGAGTATCTTTTTAAGATAAGCTTCGGCCTGATCTGGTGTAAGTGGCGCCTCTCCTACAACCGGCACCAGCGACCCCTCAATTCTTAGCGTTGGGGGACTGCCCACTATAATATGCAAATCGGACGCTTTTCTGTCTATCGCAAGCTGTAGTAAATCTTTTATGTCCATGTAAATAAATTATTCTTCGGCAACCCTTAAGACCTCCTCCATTGTAGAAACGCCTTCCAAAACTCTTAAATACCCATCCTGTTTAAGGCTAATCATTCCTTCCAGTCTGGCTTCCTTTTCAATTGTTCCGGAAGGAGCTCTTTCTAGTATTAGTTTTGCAATTTTTTCGCTAACTGGCAAGACCTCAAATATTCCAACACGTCCATAATATCCTGTAGAGTTACATTCAGGATCTCCTTCGCCTTTATATAGATTGGCCTCATCGCCACCCGGCCACAAAGTTCCAAGAACACCTTTTATATCTTTAACAACTTTAACATCGGGTTTGTAAGGCTTTTTGCACTGAGCGTGGATTCTTCTGACAACTCTCTGGGCAACCACCGCAGTCATTGAAGATGCCAAAAGATATGGTTCAACCCCCATATCCAAAAGCCTGGGTAGCGCCCCTGCGGCGTTATTGGTGTGAAGTGTCGCAAAAACCAAATGACCTGTTAAAGAAGCTTGTATTGCCAGGTCGGCCGTTTCTACGTCTCTAACCTCACCAACCAAGATAATATCCGGGTCTTGCCTGAGAAGCGATCTTAAACCAGAGGCAAAACTAAGCCCCGCAACAGGATTTACCTGAACCTGATTCACTCCAGGAATTTTATATTCGATAGGGTCCTCCAGTGTAATTATATTTACTCTGGGCGAATTTATTTTAGAAATGATTGAGTAGAGCGTTGTCGTTTTTCCTGAACCTGTTGGACCGCAAATAAGAATAATTCCGTGCGGCCGCAAAACCGCGTCCTGAAGGTTTTTAAGTCCTCGTCCTCTTAGACCCAGTTCATCAAGGTCTGGCACGCCTCCGGTTTTTTGCAAAAGTCTAAGCACAATTTTTTCTCCCCAAGTTGCAGGCAGAGATGAGACACGAAGATCAACCTCCTCCCCACCCGTTTTGAAATTGAAACGGCCGTCCTGGGGAACCCTTTTTTCATCTATTTTCATTCCCGAAAGTATCTTAATCCTCGAGATAAGGGCATCGTGAAGCTCCTCCGGCATAGTTAATTTCTCATGCAAGATTCCGTCTATTCGATAGCGAACACGAGTAGCCTTTTCCATAGGCTCGATATGTATATCCGAGGCTCTAGCTTTGACTGCAAATTCCAAAATATGACTAACAATCTCCGCAACCTTCTCCTCACGAATAAGTCCGGTCCTTCCTATATCGAGGGTTCTTAATCCTTCTCTTCCGGGAGAAACATCTTTTAAGGCTGCCGTTACCTCTTGTGTTAGGCTTGTAACGTAACTTGTCGATATCTGCAGTTCAATTTTGGATGGCTCCGCGGTTTTGGGAATTACCCTAAGTCCCGTCTTTTGTTCGACAAACTCAATTGCCGATAAATCAAGGGGGTTGCCCATTGCCAAAGTCAGCTCTTTTGTCACCTTATTAATGGCGATTGGGAAAATATTAAATCTTTCCGCAACTTCTTGGGGTAAGATTGCTAAAGCCGCCGGCTCAACCGGTACTGTATTTAGATCGATATAAGGAACGCTATAAAGAAGTGCCTTTGCCATCACCAGCTGGACTTCGGAAACTAGGTTCTGCTCGCTGATAATTTCTTCCTGCGGTTTTCCTGACTGAATCTCCGCCAACTTCAGCACTCTGGCCTTTTCGGAAGAAAGTGCTCCCTGATTAAGAAGAATGTCGGCTAGGGTACTTCCAACCTCTCCATTCGTAGTTTTTGCCAATGTCTGGGCAGGCATAATTATCTTAAAAGCTAGAACTTATTATGAATTATTCACCTCTATCTATCAAGCCCTGGTGCTCACTTGACAAAAACATTTGTCGCGGCGATACTTTTTAGCGTATGCAGTCATATCTAATTTTAGGAAAAAGTCCTGAAAAAAGGACTCTCGAGGCAGAAAAACTAAGCAAAAAGCTTGGAGCAGCCATAATCCATTTTACTCTAGCCAAGATCGAAAACGTAAGAAAGCTTAGCTCTATAACTAAGCTTGCAACAACAAAAAAAACGGCAATTATAATTTCCGATGTAGATAAAGCGACACACCCCGCGCTAAACGCTTTTTTAAAAAATTTAGAAGAACCCAATAAAAATGTTTTTTATATTTTAACGGCAGATAACGACTATCAACTTTTACCGACAATTGTCTCCCGCTGTCAAATTATAAAAACCACGGGCTCAAAAATCTCCGGAAGCGACAGTCGCCAGTTGGTTGAAAAATTCATGGAAGGCAATTTAACCGAAAAACTTTTATTCATCGACACAATTCGGGAGCGTGAGCGCGCCAAGGAGTTTATTCAAGAGTTTATTCTTAAGATGCATAAGAATTTTCTCAAAAACAGTGACAAGAGGGAAACCTGGACAAAATCTCTTGGGGAAGCGCAAAACTCTTTAAGAAACCTGGAGGCTAACGGGAACGTGGCACTGCAACTCACAAATCTTACAATTAAGCTTGCCCCCGAGGGTGAAATTCGAGTATAATTAAGCTAGTCCAAGATTAATCTATGCCTAAAAATTCTCCAAATAACGCCGACTACACAGCTAAGCAAATCCAAGTCTTAGAAGGGCTCGCCCCTGTTAGAAAAAGACCGGGAATGTATATCGGCTCAACCGATATCAGAGGTCTTCATGAGCTTCTGCGCGAAATTGTCGACAACTCGGTTGACGAGTCTTTAGCGGGTGTAGCCAAAAGCGTTTGGGTAACTCTTGGAACCGACGGCTCCGCAATGATTCGTGACGATGGCCGAGGAATTCCCGTGGAAAAGCATAAAAGCGGTATTAGCGCACTTGAGGTGACTATGACCAAGCTCCACGCAGGAGGTAAATTCGGAGGAGGAGCTTACAAAATTTCAGGGGGCTTGCACGGAGTAGGCGCATCGGTTGTAAACGCTCTATCCAGTTATTTTCAGGTAATAGTTCTCCGGGAGGACAAAGCATTTTACCAAACATATAAACGGGGTAAACCCGAAAGCCCAGTGGCAAGAGCAACCCAGGAACAGATTGATAAATGGCTTCCTAGTAGATGGGGAGTAAAAATTGGAAATGGGAATACCGGTACAATTACGACCTTTTATCCTGATAAGCAAGTCTTTAAAGATATTGAGTTTGACAAATCCCGTGCAAAAAATTTACTTAAGGACCGGGCTTATCTTATTGCGGGACTCTCTTTCCACTTTTTGGATGAAAGAGACGGTGAGGTCGCTCACTACTATTTTGAAGGAGGAATAAAATCGCTGATCGCTCATACCAATCGCAGCAAAAAAACTCTATCCGAAGTCGTTTACTTCCAAAAGAAGGAGGAGGATATGACCTGCGAAGTCGCACTCCAGTATACCGACGCATTCAACGAAAACGTCAAAGGATTCGTTAACGGCATAAATACAATTGACGGCGGAACTCATATCACAGGTTTTAGAATGGCTCTAAACCGTTCTATCTCTGATTATTTTAAGAAAATAACTTCTCAAACTAAAGCAAGCGCAAATGGTTCTAAAGAGGATAAAAATGGACTCACCGGAGAAGATTTAAAAGAGGGTTTAACCGCCGTAGTTTACGTAACCATGCCCTCTGAGACTTTGCAATTTGAAAGCCAGACCAAAGCCAAGCTTAATAATCCCGAAATCCAAGGGTTTGTAAGCTCGGCCACTAAAGAGGGCTTAGATACATATCTTGAGGAGCATCCGTCGGATGCAAAAAGGATAATCGAAAAGGTTGTTCTAGCCGCAAAAGCCCGCCTCGCCGCAAGGGCTGCCAAAGACGCGGTCCTTAGAAAAGGTGCATTAGAAGGAGCAACGCTTCCCGGGAAGCTCGCGGACTGCCAGTCTACTGAACCGGAGGCCTCCGAGCTATTTATCGTCGAGGGTGATTCTGCCGGGGGAAGTGCCAAACAAGGACGCGACAGGCGTTTTCAGGCGATCCTGCCTTTGGGCGGAAAAATTTTAAATACCGAGCGGGCACAACTCGATAAAATCATAAAATTTGAAGAAATAAAAGACCTGATTGTCGCCCTTGGAGCAGGGATAGGGGAGAGTATCAATTATGACAAGTTAAGATATCACAGAATTGTTATTATGACGGATGCGGATGTGGATGGAGAGCACATCAAAACCCTTCTCTTAACCTTTTTCTATAGACATATGCCCGAAATTATCGGCCAAGGATATCTTTACATTTCTCTTCCTCCCCTTTATAGAATTCAAATAGGAAAAGAAGTCGATTATGCATATTCCGATGAGGACAAAGATAAAATTGTCAGCGAGAAGGGAAATGGAAAAGTGATCTTGCAAAGATATAAAGGCTTGGGAGAAATGAATCCGATTCAACTCTGGGAAACAACAATGGACCCTAAAAAAAGAACTTTAAAAAGGGTAGACGTCGAAGACGCCGAAAACGCGGACAGATTATTTACAACCCTCATGGGTTCCGAAGTACCCCCTCGAAAAAGATTTATCCAGTCGCATGCGAAGACGGCCACATTGGACGTCTGAGCTATCCCGCAAGATTGCTCCTTGAGCCGTGTTCGAACAGAACTGAAAAGGCGAAAGGTAAAATCCAGCGGGATGCGAGAAGCGCAACCTTAGACATTTAACATATTATTAATAGTATCCTTGCAAAAATCTAAATAATTTACTAAAATTTGCGAAAAGACTCGATAAGTTCGAGTCGATTTGTTTTCTAAATTGAGATGATAGATAACACCTTGAATTCTTTTTTGGCGATAATTCTGGCCTCTGCACTAGCGGGAATTTTTTTAGCTTTTTATCTGGCTAAGTTTGTTCTTGCAAAAGAATCCGGCGATGAAAAAATGCAGGAAGTTTCGGGAGCCATTCTTTCCGGGGCCAATGCATACCTCAAAAGACAATTCACCACAATCACTCCAATTTTGGTTATTCTTACCGTTTTTCTTTACTTTACGGCGGATGAACCTTTCTTAGGTGTGGGGAGAGCGGTTGCCTTTATTTTTGGGGCATTCTTTTCGGCTTTGGTGGGAACGGTTGGTATGAATATTGCCACCAGGGCAAACGTTAGAGTTGCCCATGCGGCCAAGAAAAGTTTTGGAGAAGCTTTAGAGCTAGCCTTTAAAGCCGGCGCCACAACAGGAATGCTGACTGTAGGCCTGGGACTTTTGGGTGCCACTATAATTTATTGGATATACAAAGATTTGGCTACGGAAGTCCTTTTGGGATTTGGTTTTGGCGGAAGTTTGCTGGCCCTTTTTATGAGGGTCGGGGGAGGAATATATACCAAAGCTGCCGATGTCGGGGCGGATTTGGTCGGGAAAGTCGAAAAAGGAATTCCAGAGGATGATCCCAGAAATGCCGCAGTGATTGCCGACCAGGTAGGTGATAACGTTGGCGACTGTGCCGGAATGGCGGCCGACCTTTTTGAGAGTTATGAAGTAACTTTGGTAGCCGCAATGATTCTAGGCGCCGCCACTTTTGGACTTCCCGGAGTTTTGTTTCCTTTGGCAGTTCGAGCCTTGG
>Ga0209542_10013572_pt1 | contig 14019 bp, 9 predicted proteins | sample RifCSPhighO2_01_FD_184028 | JGI IMG/M metagenome (GOLD analysis project Ga0209542, IMG submission 184028) | Soil microbial communities from Rifle, Colorado - Rifle CSP2_plank highO2_0.1 (SPAdes) (version 2) | ecosystem: Environmental > Terrestrial > Deep subsurface > Rock core/Sediment ...
CCCGCGTATCTCCCGCAATTCTCGCCGATCTCCTCAACGGTGTGGTTGAGCGCGAGGTGATAGGGAAGTTTCCATACGCTTCCGTCAATATCGAGAAGGTACGGATGCGGCTCATAGCGGTCTGATCCTCGAAGCTTGAGCCATACATTGGTGCCGCTCATCAAGGAAACCTGCCGCTCGGATGTCGGCCCCCCAAAAAGAACGGAAACAGCTTTTCTATTCCCCGACCTCTTTCGGTCGGTCGCGGGGAGATCGATGCCGTGGCGTTTGCACGCATTCGCGACTATGTAGCGCAGTACGTCGTGATGCGTCATTCCTACACGCGAAGCCTGCTGGAAGAAAAAGCTGTTCTGCTCCATGCCGGAGATCGTATTGAAGTCGCAAAACCAGATGTTTCCGTTCGGGAGGATCCAGCCGTCGAAGCGCGCGAAATCGCGCATGTCGAAGAGTGAAAAAAGCTGTTCGGCCTGCGCCTGGATGCGCTCTATCGCGGAATCGTCGAAGCGCGGCGGGCAATGGTACGCGACGTGCCGCGTAGGCAGGTACTTTTTTCGGAAGTCGAATATCTGATGCTCCGAGTAGTCCATCTCCATCTCCGTGGGCGGAAGCGCGACCGGAATGCCGAATCTGTTCTGGAGAACGATGCACGTGAACTCCGCGCCTTCGGCGAACGGCTCGATCACGACTCGCGTGTCCATGCGCTTCCCGAAAAGCGTCCGCGCCGCGCGAAGCGCGGCTTCCGGCGTCGAGACGGAAAAGACGCCGATCGAAGAGCCTCCGGTGGCGGGCTTCACGACGGCGCGGGTGATCTCGCGCTCGTCGAAGAATGTCTGTACGATCTCCCGATGATCCGTTCCGTATATCTTCAAAAGCGCCGACGGCAGAGTGAAAAATCCCTCCTTCCGGATGCGCTCGTTCGCGTCGAACTTGTCGAAGGCCGCCTTGCACGCTCGCGAGCCCGAACCGACGAAGGGAATACCGCGTGTTTCCAAAAAACTCTGTATTCCGCCGTCTTCTCCGTATGGTCCATGCATGGCGGGGAATACGATGTCCGTTTCCTTGAGCTCGCGCGCGAATTGCCGATCGTTGAGCGGCTTGCCGGCCCGCTCCAGCTTGAAGTCGAAGTCCGAGGGAGTGTTGCTGTACAGCTCTCTCGCCGAGATCCGGTACGCGTTTTTTTTCGCGTCGAGGTAGAACGGCACGATTTCTATCCTCTCCGACGAAAGATGGTCGAGAACCGACCGAGCGGAGTTAAGCGAGATGCCCCTTTCGAGGGAAGGCCCTCCGCATATCAGTGAGATTTTCATAAGGTCTTGTCTGAAATACTCATGTTTTTAGGCAAAATACGACTTATCATATCCGTTATTTGTGAAATATAGCATTTTCTTGCAGAAAAAGCTATTTGAAATTTCCATTTCATCCCGCGCTCTGGTACGATACGAAGATGAAAGGAGGAACCAAGCGGGAGAAGGGAATGCCCAACATCATCATTGATTTTGACAGCACGTTCACCAAGCTCGAAGCGCTCGATGAACTGGCCGCGATAGCGCTCAAAAACGATCCGGAAAAGGACGGCATCGTCGCGAATATCAGGGACATCACGAGGCAAGGAGTCGAAGGCGCCATCACGTTCGAAGAATCGTTGAGCCGCCGCGTCCCGCTTCTCAAAGCGAACAAGAAACATATCGAGATTCTGGTCAAACATCTCAAGAAGAATGTGACTCCCTCCTTTGCACGCAACAAAAAATTCTTCACCGAGCATAAGCGGAGCATATACATCATCTCGGGAGGGTTCAGGGAATTCATCGGTCCGGTCGCCAGATCTTTCGGCATTCCCGAAAGCAATGTTCTCGCGAACACGTTCACCTTCGACCGGGCGGGGAACATCACGGGATACGACAAGGAAAATCCGCTTGCCGCGAAAGGCGGCAAGACCGAGGCCGTACGGAAGCTCGGTCTTGCCGGAGAGACGTTCGTTCTGGGCGACGGTTACACCGATTACGAGATAAAGAAGAACGGCGCGGCGTCCAAGTTCTTCGCGTTCACCGAGAACGTATCCCGTGACGCCGTTACGAAGCACGCCGACCGCGTCGTGGCCTCGTTCGACGAGTTCCTGTACGTCAACGGCTTGCCGGGGGCGGTATCCTTTCCGAAAAACAGGCTCAAGGCGCTCCTCCTGGAGAACATCCATCCCGACGCGGTCGCGGTGTTCAGGAGGGAAGGCTACGAGATAGAAACTCTTCCGAAAAGCCTCGGCGAAGACGAGCTTGCGGAGAAAATCCGCGACGTTTCGGTGCTCGGCATCCGCTCCAAAACGGAGATAACGAAAAAAGCGCTCGCCGGGGCGAAGCGCCTCATGGCCGTCGGCGCCTTTTGCGTCGGCACCAACCAGATAGACCTCGACGAGTGCTCGAAGCGGGGCGTCGCCGTCTTCAACGCCCCATACAGCAACACTCGCAGTGTCGTCGAGCTCGCGATCGGGGAGATAGTCATGCTCATGCGCGGCGTGTTCGACAAAAGCGTGAAGCTTCACGACGGCGCGTGGGACAAATCGTCGAAGGGAAGCTTCGAGGTGCGCGGAAAAAAGCTCGGCATCATCGGCTACGGCAACATCGGCTCCCAGCTCTCGGTCGCGGCCGAAGCCCTCGGGATGGAAGTGTGTTTTTACGATATCGTGGACAAGCTCTCGATAGGGAACGCCGTCAAATGTTCCTCGATGGAAGAGGTCCTTAAGAAGAGCGACGTCGTTACGTTCCACGTGGACGGGAATCCCCGCAACAAGAATCTCATCTCGGAGCGCGAGATCGGCCTGATGAAGGACGGAGCGCTTCTCATCAACTTGAGCAGGGGCTTCGTCGTGGACATCGGGGCGCTCGCGCAAGCGCTCAAAAGCGGAAAACTGAAGGGGTCGGCGATAGACGTCTTCCCCAATGAGCCGAAGGGCAACGACGAGCCGTTCGTCTCCGCGCTCCAGCGTCTGCCGAACGTCATCCTCACGCCGCACATCGGCGGCTCGACGGAGGAGGCGCAGGAGAACATCGGCGCGTTCGTCTCCGGCAAGCTCACCGACTTCGTCAACGCGGGCAACACGTATCTCTCCGTCAATCTGCCCAACATCCAGCTTCCGGAATTGAAGGACGCGCACCGGCTCATCCACATCCACCACAACATGCCAGGCGTGCTCGCGCACATCAACGGCGTGCTTGCCGCGCACAATATCAACATCCTCGGCCAATACCTGAAAACGAACGAGATGACAGGCTATGTGATAACGGACGTGGGGACCGAGTACGACACAGCGGTCATCGAGGCGATGAAGAAAGTGCCGCACACGATAAAGTTCAGGATACTTTACTAATGAATCCCGTTAGAAGCCGCGGACGACTTAGCAATATGGAATATATTCAATCAGGATTTATCAGTAATAATACGTCAGAGCGCGGAGATCTATTTCGTTTCCGCGTCCTGCTTCTAACGGGATGAAAAAAACATTTTTCACCGTCGGTCCCTCGCAAACGCATCCCAAGCTCGCGGCGCTGATGCGCGAAGCGTTCAAAAAGGACATTCCCTCGATCTCGCATCGCGGCGCGGAGTTCCAATCGCTTTTTGCCGAAACGATCCGGTCTCTCAAAACACTGCTGAACATACCGGAAGATTTCCACATCTTTTTCCTTTCCTCCGGAACCGAAGGCATGGAGCGGGTGCTGGAAAATTGCGCCGGACGAAAAAGTTTCCACCTCGTTAACGGCTCATTCGGAAAGCGTTTTTATACAGCCGCGGTCGAACTGAAGAAGGAGCCGGAAAAGATCGAGGCAAGCGCGGGGGAGGGCTTCGACCTGCGCGGCATCGAGCTTCCCAAGGGAATAGAACTGGTGTGCATCACCCAGAACGACACGAGTACCGGCGTCATGCTGTCCGCGAAAGACATCCACGGCTTCAAAGAGCGATATCCGGACGCGCTCTTCGCGCTCGACCTCGTCTCGTCAGTGCCGTACGCAGACGTGGATTTTTCTCTCATCGATTGCGCTTTTTTCTCCGTGCAGAAAGGATTCGGATTGCCCGCCGGACTGGGCGTTCTCCTACTGAACGAGCGATGCGTCGAGAAGGCCGAAAGGCTTCAAGAAGAGGGCTTGAACATCGGCACCTACCACAGTGTCCCGACACTGCTGAAGTTTGCTCAAAAGAACCAAACGCCCGAAACGCCGAATGTTCTCGCGATATATCTCCTCAACGAAGTCTCGAAACTCCTGCATGCGTACGGCATAGAGAACATCAGAAAGGAAACCGAACAAAAGGCGAAACTGCTCTACGATTTTTTCGATCGGCACGGCGCCTTCTCGCCGTTCGTAAAGAACCCTTTGTGGAGATCCCCGACGACCCTCGCGATCGAAACGCCCGCAGGTTCGAGCGAGGTGCGAAAAAGGCTTGCGCGCGCGGGATGCGTTGTCGGGGCGGGCTACGGCGAGTTCAAGGAGAGGCAGATCCGGATAGCGAATTTTCCCTCGCATACCATTGACGATGTCAAAAGATTGATCCTGGCGCTAGAATAAGAGGATGGAACGAAAGAAAAGGCGAGTGGCGGTCTTTGACGTTGATGGGACGATATTTCGCTCCTCTCTCCTCATACAGCTTGTAAATAGGTTGATAGAAAATGGCGCATTTCCAAAAGAGACGCGCAAAGTATATGAGCGTGATTACGAGAAATGGCTCAATAGAGAAGGCGATTACCAGGAGTACATTCACGCGGTCGTCGAGGCGTTCAACATGCATCTGAAGGGCGTGCACTACGGCGCGCTCGCGGACGCGGCCGAGGAGGTGGTCGAAGAACAGTGGAAGCGCGTGTACCGATACACGCGCGGCCTCATCAAGGACCTGAAAGAGCGCGACTACTATCTTCTGGCCGTTTCGCATTCTCCAAAGACGGTGCTTGATAAATTTTGCCCCCGCATGGGATTCAATAAGGCGTATGGGATGGTCTATGAGATCGGCCCCCAGGAATGTTTTACCGGAGTGGTGCTCGAGGAGCATCTCATACTGAACAAGGCGGCTATTGTAAAACGCGCCGCGGAGAAGGAGAGCCTCACGCTTGCGCACTCGATCGGAGTGGGCGACACGGAAACCGACATCCCGTTTTTGGAAATGGTCGCGCGTCCGATATGCTTCAATCCGAACATGAAGCTCTACCGCTATGCTCGGCGGATGAAATGGGAGGTCATCGTGGAGCGGAAAGACGTCGTGTATGAGCTTTAGGGTGCGCTCCGCCGCGGCGCGGATGCGCTCTGCGAAACTCGCTTTGCTCAAACAGTCCTCGAGCGCATCCGCGCCGCGGCGGAGCACTTCGGTTCGTACCTTCCGCTCGCTGGTGTGGGGTTATTCTACTTCGCCGAATACCCCGCAGCTTGCTGCGGGGATGAAGGCGTGAGTAGAACCCTTCGTAGCTTTAGCGAAGTAGGGTTGGCGGCTACGAAGAATTCCGCAGATACCTCGCAGCTTGCTGCGAGGAGCTTCATTGGAAGGAGAGCGGACGGCACGATCTGCCGTGGCGGAAAACGAAAGATCCGTACCATATCCTCGTTTCCGAAGTGATGCTTCAGCAGACGCAAGTGCCGCGCGTTATCGGGAAGTACAACGAGTTCTTGAAAAAGTTCCCGACCGTTCAGGCATTGGCAAGGGCGCCCCTTGCCAAGGTACTCAAGGTTTGGAGCGGGCTTGGGTACAACAGGCGTGCGAAATTTCTTCGAGATGCAGCCGTACAGATTGTCGAGAAGTATGACGGCAAGGTTCCGTGCGATTATGACTCACTTCGAACACTTTCGGGGATAGGGGATTACACGGCCCGCGCAATCCGCGTGTTCGCCTTCAACGAGCCCGATACTCTCTTGGAAACCAACATCCGAACGGTTCTGATCCACCACATCTATTCCGATGTTCTTAAGAACATTGGAATAAGTGATGCGGAGCTTGCGACTGTTGCCAGAGAGGTCGCTACGGCTCAAGACCCGCGGGAGTGGCATTGGGCGCTGATGGACTACGGCGCGCATCTGAAGAAAACGGGCATTCGCAACAATCACAAAAGCGCGCACTATGTCCGCCAATCAAACTTCGAAGGGAGTTTGCGGCAAGTGCGGGGACAGGTTCTCCGCGATCTCATGAAAGGGGCGAAGGGGAGAAAGGGGAAGAAATGGGCAGAAGCGCTCGCTTCGCTCGCGCGCGACGGCCTTGTCGCCGGGCAAAAGGGTACGTGGCGTATCGCTTAGACCGAGACGATGACCCCATTGGAAAGCTTGCTTCCAACGGGGCAGGCGGGAATGATTAAACGCTGACGATAACCGGGATGACTATCGGCCTCTTCAATGTTCTCTGCAAAAGGAAGCGGGCGACCGACTCCGCGAGGTCGTCGCGGGCGGCGTCGAGATCGGCCGCGCGGGGGTTGCGCAGGGAGGCTTCCACCGATTTGCGGATGATGAGGCGCGTCTGGTCCATCAGCTCCTTGTTGTCGCGCAAATAGACGAAGCCGCGCGAGATGATGTCGGGCGATTTGTGGAGCCTGCCCGAGCGGCGGTCGATCGTGGCGACGACGACGCAGAATCCCTCCTGCCCGAGCGCCTTCCGGTCGCGCATCAAGACGTCGGAGAGCTCGCTCACGGTGTGGCCCTCGACGACGCGCAGTTCGGAAGGCGCTTTCACGGGCAATTTCACGATCCGCTGGCCGCCTCCCTGTATCTCGACGATCGAGCCGTTGTCGGGTATCGCGACGTTATTCGGACTGACGCCCTGCTCGATGGCGAGATCCGCGTGCACGCGGAGCATGTAGTGGTAGCCGTGCACGGGGACGAAGAACTTCGGCCGTATCTGCCGGTGTATCCACGCGGCCTCCTCCCTGTTGCCGTGGCCGGAGGCGTGCACGTCGCTCGCGTGGTAGGTGATGATGTGCGCGCCCTGGCGCGAGAGATTGTCTTTCAGCTTCTGCACGGCCCGCTCGTTCCCCGGAATGACGGAGGAGGAGAGGACGACCGTGTCTTCGGGCGTGAGCCTGATGTACTTGTGGGTCTTGTTGCCGATGCGCGCGAGCGAGGCGAACTCGTCGCCCTGCGCGCCTGTCGCGAGGATGATGAGCCGCTCGGGCTGATACTGGCCCATGTTCTCGACCGGGATGACGGTGTCGTCCTTGTACTTGATGAGGCCGATCGTGCGCGCGATCTCGATGTTGGTGCGCATCGAGCGTCCGTCAATGACGATCTTCTTGCCGTATTGCTCCGCAAAATGCACAACGCGGATAAGACGCTCGAGGTGGGAGGCGAACATCGCGACGACGAGCCTGCCTTTGGCGTCTTTGATTATCGCTTCGAGCGTGCGGTAGACGATGCTCTCGGGGATGGAGAATCCCGGTTGCCAAACGTTGGTGGAGTCCATGAGGAGCGCGAGGACGTTGCGCTTCTTGAAGATCGCGTATTCCTGATGCTCCTCCTCCGTCGGCTCGCCGTTCTCGTGGTCGAGCTTTATGTCGCCGGTGAAGACCACGTCGCCCCACGGCGTCTCGATGATGATGCCCATTGAATCGGGCACGGTGTGTGTGACATTAAAGAAACGCACGGTTGCGTTTCCGAGCTTTATCGCTTCGTCCATCTCGACTTCGCGTATCTGGAGCTGTGAGCCCTGCACGAATTCCTCCTGGCGCTTCTGTATCATCATGCCCGTGAGCTTGCGGGTGTAGATAACGGGGTTGCCGATCCTGTCCATGATGTAGGGAATGCCGCCGATGTGGTCGAGGTGGCCGTGCGAGACGAGGAGGCCCCGGATCTTTCCGCGCCGCTCCTCGAGGTAGCCGGTGTTGGGCAGGATGTAATCGATGCCCGGCGTCTCCTCCTCGCGGAACTGGAATCCGCAGTCGAGGATGAAGATGTCGGGACCGATCTCGACGGCCGTCATGTTGCGGCCGATCTCCTCCACGCCGCCCAGGGGAATGATGCGGACGGTGTTGGCGTCCGGTTCGGATATCCGCGCGGCCGGAGCGCGGCCGGAGCGCGGGTGATGCTCCACCCGCGTGCGGCCGGGCCGCCGCGGATGCGGAGGGCGCGAACCGAAGTGGCGGGGTCCGCGGCGGCCGGGCCGGGCCGCTCCGCGCTCCCGCGGGCGAGCGGGCGAAGAGGGGCCGGCGCTCCGTGGAGCGCCGGCATACGGCGCATGGTCATGTTGGTGGTCCATAGTTAGGTTAAGTTAGGTTAGATGTTCTTTTATGTTTATTCCGTAAAGATATGCCACACGCGCTCCGTGTCGGCGTACCACTCGTACACGTTCAAAAAGCGCTCCGAAGCTCCGGAAAGCGCTCCGAGCTCCACGCCCTCGAGGCGTTCGGGAACGACGTAGATGAACTCCGGCGCGTAGAGGAAGATCGCCGGCCTGTCGTCCGCCACGTACTCGATGAACCGCTCGTAGAGCGCGTCGCGCTCGCGCTTTTCGGTCGTCGCGCGCGCCTGGGCGAGCAGGGCGTCGGCCTTCGCGTTCGTGTAGAGCGCGATGTTCAGTCCGGGATCGTTGCGCTGGCTCGAGTGCCAGAAGGCGAAGAGGTCGAGCGTCCGACCGACGACCTCGCCGAAGAGCACCGCCTCGTAATTGCGCGGGCGCAGTACGACCGTGTTGAGTTCCGAGAGAGGGTACACGTGCACCTCGACGCGGATACCCGCTTCGCGCCACGCCGACGCGACGGCCTCGGCGGTCGCGGCAAGCGAGGGCTCGTCCCCGGTCGCGAGGGTGAACGAAAGAATCAGAGCCTTTTTCTTCCACACCCCCTCTTCGTCGCTCCAGGTCCAGCCGCCGCGGGAGAGGATGTCCCGCGCGCGTTTCGCTCTGCCGGTTTCCGGCTCGCTCGCGGCTCCTCGCAGAGCCTCCGGCTTCGCGGGAGCGGCAACGCCGAGGGCCCCGGGCAACACGGGGCCGTCGAGCGGGACGCCGTATCCCTTAAGAACCTCGTCGACGATAGCTTGCTTGTCGAGCGCAGAGTCGAGCGCGGCGCGGACAGAGCTCTCCGCGAGGACCGCGTTCTTGTTCTGGTTCAGGAAGACGCCGAAGGTGCGGGGGAGCGGCGCGCGCGCGACGCGAAGATCGGAGCGCGTTATATCCCCGACCCGCGAAGGAGAGATGCCCGCGACGCCGTCGACGCGCCCGGCGTTCTGGGCGCGGATAAGCGCCTCTTCGTTGGGATAAAAAAGGAAATGCAGTTTCTCGATGTGCGCCTCGCCGAGGGCGAACGCGTCGAAAGAGGAAAACGAGTATCGCGTAACCGCGCCGGTCGCGTTCTCGTCGAAGCCCGCGACCTTGTACGGCCCGCTCCCGACGGGGCGCGTGTTCAGCGGAGAAAACGGGAACTCCTCCGCCGAGACGCTTTCCCACAGGTGCTTGGGCAGGATGCCGAGCGTCGCGTTCTCGAGGAACGGAGCGTACGCGTGCGGAAGCGTGAACACCACGGTGCGCGGATCGGGGGCCACAGCAGACACGCCTTCCCAATCCGCCCGCCGCGCGCTCTTGATCTCGGGATCCTGCGCGCGCGCTATCGTGAAAAGCACGTCCGCGGAGGTGAGCGGCGCGCCGTCGTGGAAGGTGAGAGCTGGCCGGAGCGTGAACGTGTAGACCGTGCCGTCCTCCGATATCTCGACGCGCTCGGCGAGATCGGGGATCAGCTTGCCCTCCGGTGTCGCGCGCATGAGGCCCGAATAGACGAGGGCGCCGATGTCTTTGTCTGGCCCCGAAAGCGCGAGCAAGGGATTCACGAAGCGCACGGGCCCGACAAGCCCTTCCGTGAGCGAGCCGCCGCGGGCGGGAATAGTCACGGAGGTTGCGGCGTTGGCGAGAGCGAGGAGGCCGAGCGCGCTGAACGCGAGCATCGCGGAAAGGGCGTAGAGGAGCAGGCGCTCGCCCGGCGAGAACCTCCGGAGCGCGCTCTCGAGGCGCGCGGCGTGCGGCATGGCCCGATGCTTTGTCAGAGCCGATGCGCCGCGGCTTTTTTCGGAATACGAATCTGGTTCCATGACGCAGTATGCGCCCTTTACGGCCGAGGGAGACCGCGCGGAAGCGTTAGCTGATAACGAGGTTGAGTAATGCCGATAGGGCGAAGAGGATACCGAAAACGACCGTAGCATAAAAAAGCGTTTTCTCAAAGCCGCGCCGCGTGTGGAAACCCGAGCTGAAGTTGTCGGCGCCGAACGCCCCGCCCAAGCTGGCGCCGGTGCGCTGAAGCACGACCGCTCCGATCAAAAGAACGGAGAGCCCGATCTGAACGTAGGGCAGAGCAACTTGGAGGAAACCCATCGGTGAGAGGATACCACGGCAAAGGCGGGAAATCAGCGTCAATTGTCAGTATATCATATCCAAACAGAAAGTCAAGGTTGCCGAATCGGTCCGTTCCAGTATAGTACCCGCACTGCGGCTCGGGTTGCGCCGCGTCTCGAAACCTTATTATCCGTTAGCGAATGTTCGGTATGGCAAAAGAAAAAGACAGGAAGATTACCATCCAGCCCCTCGGGGATCGCGTGCTCGTCCAGCGCGAGGACGCCGACGTGAAGTCTCCAGCGGGCATCATCATTCCCGACACGGCGCAGAAAGAAAAGTCGAAACAGGGCGTCGTCATCGCCGCGGGCCCCGGAAAATACGGCGACGAGGGCGACCTCATCCCGATGACGGTTAAGGCCGGCCAGAAAGTTTTCTTCAATTCCGGCTGGGACAATGAAATAAAGATAGAAGGCGACGATGCCGAGTATTTCCTCGTGCATGAAAGCGACATCCTTGCCGTTATTAAATAGTCTTTACTACTAACTACTTTCTACTAACTACGAACTATTTCTATGGCAAAACAAGTCATCTTTGATCAGGAAGTGCGGGGCGCGCTGAAGCGCGGCGTGGATATCGTCGCGGGCGCGGTGCGCGTGACGCTCGGGCCGCGAGGGCGCAACGTCGCGATAGACAAGTCGTGGGGCGGCCCGACGATCACCAACGACGGCGTTTCCATCGCCAAGGAAATATCGCTCGAGAACAAATTTGAGAACATGGGCGCCTCGATCGTGAAGGAGGTCGCCACCAAAACGAACGACAAGGCGGGCGACGGCACGACGACCGCGGTCGTGCTGACGCAGGCCATCGTGCATGAGGGTTTGAAAAGGACGGCGCTCGGCGCCAACGCGATGATGGTGCGCCGCGGCATCGAGAAGGCCGCGAAGGACGCCGTCGAGGAACTGCGGAAAATGGCGCGTGAGGTGAAGGGCAAGAGCGAGATACGGCAGGTCGCGAGCATTGCCGCGGAATCCTCCGAGCTCGGCGAGAAGATCGCGGAAGTGGTGGGGAAGGTCGGGAAAGACGGCGTTGTCACGGTGGAGGAATCGCAGGCGACCGGCATTGATTCGGAATACGTGGAGGGCATGGAGTTCGACAAGGGATACGTTTCCGCCTACATGATAACCAACGCGGAGCGGATGGAGGCCGAAGTGAAAGACGCCTCTATTCTCATCACCGACAAAAAGATCTCGGCAATTAAAGACATCCTGCCGTTCCTGGAGAAGGTCGCGCAGGCGGGGAAGAAAGACCTCGTCATCGTCGCGGACGACGTGGAGGGCGAGGCGCTCGCTACGTTCGTCGTCAACAAATTGCGCGGAGCCTTCAACATTCTCGCGGTGAAAGCGCCCGGCTACGGCGACCGCAAGAAGGAAATGCTCGCCGACATCGCGATCACGGTGGGCGGACAGGTCGTTTCGGAAGACCTCGGAATCAAGCTGGAGAACGCCGAGCTCTCGGTGCTGGGGAGGGCGAACCGCGTCGTCGCGACGAAAGATTCCACCGTCATCGTCGGCGGGAAGGGCAAGAAGAGCGAGATCGAGGCGCGCGTACATCAACTCCGCACGCAGGCCGAAAACACCGATTCGAAGTTCGACAAGGAGAAGCTCGACGAGCGCATCGCGAAGCTCTCCGGCGGGGTCGCCGTCATCCGCGTCGGCGCCGCGACGGAGACCGAGATGAAATACCTGAAGGATAAAATAGAGGATGCGGTGAACGCGACCAAGGCCGCCATCGCCGAAGGCATCGTGCCGGGCGGCGGCGCGGCGCTCGCGAAGGTCGGGGAGAAGCTCGGCAAGAAAGTGGATCCGAAAGCGCACGACGAGTACACGGTCGGCTATCGCATCCTCTTGAACTCTCTTTCATCGCCGCTTCTCCAGATAGCGCGGAATGCCGGGCGCGAAGACGGAGCCGTGCTTCTCAAGGAGGTCGTCACGAAGGGCGGTGCGTGGGGCTTCGACGCATCTGTCGAAGGCGACGATTCGAATATAGTGGATATGTACGAGGCAGGCATCATCGATCCGGTGAAGGTAACGAGAAGCTGTGTGGAAAACTCCGCATCGGCCGCGGCGGTGCTTCTCACCACGGAGGCGGCCGTCGCCGATCTGCCCGAGGAAAAGAAAGCGTCCGCTGGGGGAGGCGGCATGCCGGGCGGCATGGGCGACGAGATGTAGTTTGGGGTTGGTACAGTTGACAGTATGAAAAAGCCCGATAAATCGGGCTTTTTCAATTCACAGGGTGCGCAAGGCTGTTGAAAAACTGTTGGTATCTTGGTATCATGGTGGATATGAGCGCGACAAGCGTAAGGCGCGTTTTTTGGGTTAGCGCCGCCCTTATGTTCCTTGTTGGCGCATCTCTCGCGGAAGCTCAAGCGAAGCCGAAAGTGTCGGTGGATATCAGCGCAGATTTGCAGTGCGTCGGCACTCCCGATCAATTTGTGGCGGGTTGCGTCTATCCCAATAAGAATAAAAAGACCGGAAAAGAGTGTCTAACAAACAAGCCATGTAAAAGCACCGAGGTTCCCGTCGGAGGCAAGTGCGCCACTCCCGTGGACGCCAAAACGGTGACGGGTCTCAAGATCAATGGCAATTGTGTCGGGGAAGTGCCGAAGACAAAGCCGCCGGTGGGACCCGGCACGAAAGGACTCCCGCAACTCCTGCAACCGCCCGGAGGAGGCGGCGGAGGCGCGCAACAGGGAGGACTCTCGAAAGTAGAGATGCTGGATCGGATCGACGAGATCGACGGGAAGCTGGACAACATCAAGACAATCGAGGAATTCAAGGCGCTTACCGCGGAACGCGACGCGCTCACGGCGAAAATAGACGAATTAGCCAAGGAGCCCGTCGCGGATAAGCCGAAGAGCGTTCTGGGGCAAGCTTTCGAAAAATTGTTTGGTGGCGCCAAAGACCCCGTCAGTTTAGGTGCGAAAGAGCCAGATCCCGATGGCGGACGGGCGATAGCCAAGGTACAGCCCCAGGCGCCCGCAACTGGCCACACGTTCGCGTCGCCGGCAGACCCCGCAAATCCAGACAGCCCCGACAGCGGAGATTCTCCCCCCGGGTCGCAAGGACCGGTTGTCGAGGATAATGGTACTCGATATGGGACAACCTGTTACGGTACTTGGGAATGTGGTGACAATCCTAATTTGAAAGCCCATAAGGTAGATTCGCGCGACAAACCCTTAAATCCTAGCCAGGACCGAGTTGTAGCAGTCGGTAAGGAAAGCCCCTACAAATACGGCCAAAAATTGCTATTGAGGAGAGAGTTGCCAGACGGGACTGTTCTCGAAACAGTCGCGAGAGTAAGCGACCATTGTCCTGGGTGTGAAAATCGGACGCTTGATCTCACCGGCGCCACCGCTCGTGATCTTGGCGGTGAGGGCGTAAATCCCCGCGTTATGGCGTTTAGGGTAAGCGCTGACACGCCGCTTGGACCCGTTTCCTCGCACGAAAATGGCGGTAGAGATTATCAAGAATCAATCACAACCTCTCCCGCGGCCTTCACGACGCCAGACGAGCACATGTCCCAGTTCGAGCCGTCGCCGACGAAGCCTTCGTGGTGGCAACGCAATGCGCCGCCATGGCTCGGCGGCTCCGCACCAGAACCTGACCCTTTCCCCGAGAACGCGACAGATCTCGTCCGTGGCCCCGCGACACCCGTGATTCCTGCGCCCGCGGCGGTTACTCACGGGCAGCAAGT
>Ga0209542_10013573_pt1 | contig 14018 bp, 14 predicted proteins | sample RifCSPhighO2_01_FD_184028 | JGI IMG/M metagenome (GOLD analysis project Ga0209542, IMG submission 184028) | Soil microbial communities from Rifle, Colorado - Rifle CSP2_plank highO2_0.1 (SPAdes) (version 2) | ecosystem: Environmental > Terrestrial > Deep subsurface > Rock core/Sediment ...
TAGGCTCAGGTCATCTCGTCTGCAATCCGGTTTATTTGTTCTCGGTGGTCTTTGATGCCTTCTGGAAAAGCTGTCGGCTTTCCCATTGCAGAATAAGCCGTTCTTGAACATATAAGAACCGACTAAATCTGAAAGAAGAGAAAGTGAAGATTGTGCGGATTAGCGAGGGGGCATAAAAGGTTTCGCCTTTTGCCAGAAGTAAGTGGCCGCTGCGATCAGCGCGGCGATATCATCCAGCCAGCCAACGCCGAGAACAAAATCCGGCACTATATCAATGGGAATTACCGTGTACAGCAAGCTCGCGGCCAGCAGCCATTTAGCGGCGCTTGGCATTCGTTTATCAAAGAATAATGAACCCAATGCATAGGCTTTAGAGAACGCCGAATGTTGAGCGGATTTAGGCATGCTTAAATGATTGAGGGATTGTACCATGCGTCCGATGCAACTGACCCAAGCCATCCTGCCAGTGGCTGGCCTTGGTACACGGTTCCTCCCGTGGACGAAGGCAGTCCCGAAGGAACTGCTGCCCCTCGGCAACGAGCCGATCATTGCGCACATTGTTGATGAATGCGTCGCGGCCGGCATTAATGATATTTGTTTTGTCATCAGCCACGGTAAAGAAGCGATTCCCGCTTACTTTTACCAAGACCCCGCGCTCGAAGCCGAACTGGAACGGCGCGGAAAGAAGGAACATTTGGAACAATTGCGGAAATACGATGACGTGAACTTCCATGTCGTTTACCAGGACGTCCAACACGGTGACGGCCACGCCATTTTGCAGGCGGCTGACTGGGTAAAGAGCGATCACGTTGCCATTTGCTTTGGCGACGATCTCTTCATTGAAAAGGATCCGGGCCTGCTCCAGTTGAAGAAAGCGTATGAAGCCTCGATCAAATCACCCGATGCGGCGATCATTGCTCTGCAGCAAATCGACCGCAGCCAGACGGAGCGTTACGGGATTGTTGATGTGGAGAAAGAAGATGCGAGTAATCCGCGGCTGAAGAAGTTACGCGGTCTCGTGGAAAAGCCAAAACCCGACAAAGCACCTTCGAATCTGGGCATCGTGGGCCGCTACATTATCCCGCGCTCAACGTTCGGCATTCTGCCGCAGGTGGAGGGTAGCCACGGCGGAGAAATTCGCTTAATTGATGCGCTGATCAAACAGCTCGGGCCTATCGAAATTTATGGCTACGAATGCGAAGGCCGCCGCCTCGACACAGGCACGCCAGAAGGATACAAAGAAGCCGTGATTGCGCTGGGTTAATTTGTCATGGTGAGCTCTGTCGAACCATGACAGAACCCAAGGTAGTTTGTCGTCTTTCGACAGGGCTCAAGATGACAAACCTGTTAATTACAACTTTCTAGCAACGCCGGTGACCGCGGCGAGTAGCGGAACACCGTGTAATTGCGGCAAACCGCTGACGGTGAAACTGGCCGCGAATCAAACCCGAGCGACCGACGTGCCTGCTGATCGTTTACATACGATTGAAAAGCAGGGCTCATACCAAATACCGGCGCATATCCTTGAAGAGGAGAATTGCGGAAGTACGGGTGCAACTGAGCGCGGGCGGCGCGGAACGGCGAAGAAATGAAGAACTGTTCCAGCGGGCTGCTGTAGACCAAACGGCTCTCCGGAATGTTGTAGCGGCGCACGACGGTGTCGTAGCGCCGGTCATCGACCGGACGACTTAGTGGGTAATAATTTTGGGTGCGGCCATGGCGGCGTTGCCAATCAAAGTCATCGTTATCCCATTCGTGATCATCATCGTCATTGTCCCAATCATCGTTATCGTCATCATCGTCGTCATCCTCATGACGGTCATCATCGCAGGGGCGGTACGTGTTGTAGCCGCCTTCCCAAATATCACCTTGGAAGCAATAAGCGTCATCGTCATAACGGACGGTTGCGCTGGAACTAGCTTCTACTTGGGGGAGAAGGGCGAGGAAGCCGAGGTAGAGAAACACGAGAAGAAGGCTTATATAACGCATTGGCGAGGGATTGAAAGTTGCAAAGAGTGTGTGATAGTAACAATCTAGGCTGCTCTGTCAAGTTTTTCTTACTCAGGTTGGCTGGCGCGCCACGGGGGGTGAAGGGGCAAGCGGAGGGGCTCTTGGCGCGCCGGCGTTTTGGCGCCACCTTTGTCGCCGGACAAAGGTGGCTCGAAGTTCGTGTCGTAACAGCTCGACTTCATCTCTAAGATCAGCGGCTTTTTCGAATTCCAGATTTTCCGCCGCCAGCTCCATTTGGGCCTCCAATTCCACCATGAGGCGCTTCTTTTCGTCTTTAGGGATCTTCTGGTGGTTTCGCTTTGGTCGGCGCAGTTCCAGAGCTTTTGAAGCCTCAGTGATGTCATGCACCGCCTTTTCGATGCTCTGCGGCGTGATGCCGTGCTTTTTGTTATGAGCATCCTGGACAGCCCGACGGCGGTTCGTCTCAGCGATAGCCGCCTCCATGGCATCAGTCATTTTATCCGCATAGAGCGTGACGTGGCCGCGGATATTACGCGCCGCGCGTCCGATTGTTTGGATCAAAGCGTCGCGTGAACGAAGGAAGCCCTGCTTATCGGCATCCAGAATGCCGATGAAACTCACTTCGGGAAGATCAAGGCCTTCGCGGAGCAGGTTAATACCGACCAGGACGTCGATGACACCGGTGCGAAGCTGTCTGAGAATTTCGATGCGTTCCAGGTTCTCAACGTCGCTGTGGGGATACCGAACTCGGTAATCATTATCTTGCAGATACTGCGTCATGTTCTCGGCGCTCTTTTTGGTTAACGTCGTGATGAGCACGCGTTCTTTATGCTTGATCGTTTCATTTACTTCTTTGAGCAGATCATCGATCTGGTTTTTGGTCGGTTTCACCGTCACCGGCGGGTCGAGCAAGCCCGTCGGCCGGATGATTTGTTCCACGAGTCGATTTTTTGGCGTGTGAGCGAATTCATATTTACCTGGCGTTGCCGACACATATACCGCTTGGTGAATTCGACTCTCAAACTCATCGAAGCGAAGGGGGCGGTTGTCATGCGAGCTCGGCAAACGGAAACCGTAGTCGATCAGCGTCTGTTTGCGGCTGAAATTACCCTCATGCATTCCCCCGACCTGCGGAATGCTGATGTGTGATTCGTCGACGAACATGAGGAAGTCATCAGGATAGTAATCGAGGAGCGTGCTCGGCGGCGCGCCCGGCGTGGAGTTATTGAGATAGCGAACGTAGTTTTCAATGCCGGTGCAGTAGCCTGTTTCCTTGAGCATTTCGACGTCGTACTCCGTGCGCTGCCGAATTCGCTCGGCTTTTCCCATTTCGCCCTTCTCAAGCAGTTCTTGCTCGCGAATGACCATCTCAGCCAAGATTTGGTCGGTCGCGTTTTGAATCTTTTCCGGCGTTGTCACATTGTGAGACGCCGGAAAGACGTGGAATTCTTGGAGGTCTTGGAGAACTTCACCGGTGAAGCTATCGACTTCCTGAATGACTTCGATTTCGTCGAAGGGAACTTCAATCCGGATCACCGTGTCGCCGCCCGGCGGGAAAATTTCCACCGTGTCACCGAGCGCGTGAAACATGCCTTGCTTGAAGTCCGTCGCACTTCGCCGATACTGGATATCCGTTAATCGACGCAGGAGTTTGTCGCGTTGCCATTTGTCGCCGCGTTCGATTTTGAAGGATAAGGCCTCGTAGTCTTCCACGTTACCAAGACCGTAAATGCAGGAAACCGAAGCGACGATGAGTACATCGCGCCGAGTCAAAAGATTGAATGTGGCCGCGTGCCGGAACTTAGCTATTTCTTCGTTAATGTCTGCATCTTTTTCGATGTACGTATCGCTGCGCGGCAAATACGCCTCCGGTTGATAGTAGTCGTAGTATGAAACGAAGTAAGAGACGGCATTATTCGGAAAATACTGTTGGAACTCGCTGCAGAGCTGCGCGGCCAGCGTCTTATTATGCGCAAGGACGAGCGCGGGGCGCTGCAACTGTTGAATGATGTTGGCCATTGTGAATGTTTTTCCTGTACCAGTCGCACCGAGGAGTGTCTGGTGTCGCTCTTTCTTATTGATCCCATCGACAAGTTTAGCGATTGCGGCCGGCTGATCTCCAGTAGGTTGATAGTTCGAGACTAATTGAAATGGCGTGGTCTTCATCTTACCAAAAGGAGAATGGTGGCTCCGGCTGGCCGTGGCTGGTCGCCGGTGGGTTTGTAGTTGGAAACGAGTTCGAAGGCTTGTCCTGCCTGCCCTGAGTGGGAGCGAAGGGAGCCGGGTCGAAGGGGCTTGCTCTGACTGGAACCGGAGGGTTTATTCAACATGTTCAAGGAGTTTACCCTTTTTACTCTTCTGCTCAAACGCTTCCCGCTTTTTCCCGGGTTTTCTGCGTAATCCTATCCACTAAACCGGCACGTATACCTGTGCGTGCACGCAAGATTTTCGCATATGTCGGATGTACAGGGGTCACCATCGTCGCATCCAGTAAGACAATTTGGAGGTACGCAACCAGGGATTGGTGAATTAACACAGGCCCACCCCACGCAGCTATCGCTGGTACAAGGATTGAAATCTTCGCACCATCCGTCAGTCACGCAGGGGGTGCACGGCGGCGGTAACGGCTCCGAGACACACACGCCGTAAACACATCCTTCCTCGGTACAACCATTCTCATCATCCACGCAACCCGCGACAGTGTTACAAGCACGACACGCGCCGTCATCCACAGGAGCATAATGGCAAGCTCCAGTCTCGCTATTACATGTGTCTGCTGTGCAAGCGTTTCCGTCGTTACAGTCTGAATGGGATTGGCAACAATTTTCATCGGCCGGCCCACACGGTGGCGGGGGTGGCGGCTCACACCCAGGTTCATTTGATGGCTGATGTTGGCACGATCCATTAAGGCAGAAATCACTCGTGCAAGGATCGTTGTCTATGCATTGCTGGTCCCAGCCGCAACCTTCACACCCTCTTCCACCAGTCGATTCGTGATGACAGGTAAATCCTGCGTCTGTGTCCACGCATGTATCCCAGGTACAACGATCTCCATCATCACACTCTTGATCTGCTTTAGGTCCACTACAAGAAGGTGGGCAATCAGCGTGAATAGATTTACAGACACCATCTTGGCAAAAGGACTTAAAACAATGACCCTCTTTATCGGGATCAGAAGGAATGCTTGGATCAGGGTCACAGTCGCGCGCGTCTGAGCACGAATTGCCATCTGTACTTGGTGTGCCATTTGCCTCGCGATCCGCCTCGCCAAAGCCTAAGTTCTCGGCGACCGACATGAAAAATTCCAAGGAAAAAGTAAAAATATTTCCTTGCACGCGTGCACCATTTGTTTGCGTTATCTGCATAACAAACAAAAGGACCGCAGCGAGAACGGGTAGAATAATCCAGGGTGCGCGCGGTGGGCGTTCCATGTCCGTAGGAATAAACCAATTGTACGCTTCATCGCTGGAGCACCAAATGTTGATTTGCAGACTGAGGAAACATGCCGCAAATGTTTGCGACAAGTAATATGGGTATTTAAGATCAAGCCATGCAGAAATCCCAGAAGGACTTCCTGTTCCGTTTACTCAACACTCCCAGCCCGACAGGGTTTGAAGCGGCCGGGCAAAAAGTTTGGACCAGCGAGGTGAAGAGATTTGCCGACAAGGTTGAAACGGACGCCTATGGCAACGCGTGGGCGACGCTGAAAGGAAAGACGGATCGGATTTTGATGTTTGAGGCCCACGCCGATGAGATCGGCTTTATGGTGAAGCACGTGACGAAGGAAGGCTTCATTCACGTGGACCGCATCGGCGGCAGCGACTGGGCCACGGCCCGGGGCCGTCGGCTCGTCTTCTTCGGCGATAAAGGCGAAGTGCGCGGCGTGATTGGCAACACCGCTATCCACATCCGCGACAGGAAAAATGGCGAAGAAAAAGCGCCCGAAGTGCACGAACTCTATGTGGATGTGGGGGCAAAGAGCGATAAGGCAGTCGCCGCCATGGGTCTGCGCGTCGGACATCCGGCGGTGTACGCCGATAGCGTTGAGGAGTTGGGGAAAGACAGCATCATCGGCCGCGCGCTCGATAACCGCCTCGGCAGCTTTATCATCGCCGAAGTCCTCCGGAAGCTTTCAGAGAGCCGGACGAAACCGACGTGGACGGTTATTGCCGTCAACGCCGTGCAGGAAGAAATCGGCAGCCAAGGCGCGCAAATGATCACGCCTCGGCTCAAACCCGATGTTGCCCTGGTCTTTGACGTGACACATTCCACCGATACGCCCGGCATTGATCACAGCAAGCATGGCAAAATTGTTTTGGGCGACGGTCCGACCGTGACGCACGGCAGCTGCAATCACCCCGCCGTGGTGGAGCGTCTGATGACGACGGCGAAGGCGAAGAAAATCTCGCTTCAGCACGAAGCCTCTTCGCGTTTTAGTGGCACCGACACCGGTGCCATTTACTACCAAAACTGCGGCATACCGAGCGCGCTCGTTTCCATTCCGCTGCGTTACATGCATTCGGTGGTAGAAATGGTTCGCTTGCCTGATGTTGACCAGGTGATTGAGCTTTTGACGGCGTTTGCGGCTGGATTAAAGGAAAAAGATGGATTTACGGTAAAAATTTAAAGCATTGTCATCCTGAGCTCTGTCGAAGGATGGCAATGCGTGTATGGTTCGACAACGCTCACCATGACACGCATTAGCAAAAGGGCTCCGATCCGCTAATCTGGTCGTATGATTGATCTCGCCGATCTGCGGGCCCGGCCGGACGCCTATAAGAAGGCAGCCAAGAATAAAAATCTGAAAGTTGATATTGACGCTTTTCTAAAGCTCGACGAAAAACGGCGCGCTCTGATTCCTGAAGTGGAAGAGATGCGCGCCCGTAAAAACGAAGTGAGCAAGCAAGTGCCCAAGCTCACCGGAAAAGAAAAGGCGAAGGCGATCACCGACATGAAGAAGTTGAATGAAACGCTGAAGAAGAAAGCGGACGAACTCACGGCGCTCGAAACGAAATGGCAGGCACTGCAGTATGAACTGCCCGCCTTGCCGCTCGACTCCGTCCCGGTTGGAAAGGACGAGAGCGGCAACGTGGAGGTGAAGCGCTGGGGCGACCCTTCGACAGTGCTCAGGGTGACACCAGCGGAGGCGAAAGACCACGTGGCCCTCGGCCAGGCGCTCGATATTATCGATCTTGAACGCGGCGCGAAGGTAGCCGGCGCCCGCAGCTACTTTTTAAAAGGCGACGGCGCCCGGCTCGAGCAAGCGGTGCTGCGCTTCGCGCAAGATCACTTGCGGAAGAAAGGCTGGACGATTTTTCATCCACCGATCATTGCGACAAGGGACTGTTTTGTGGGAACCGGCTTTTTCCCCGGTGCCGATCAGAACAACATCTATGCAGTCGGCGGCCAAATGGAGTTAGGTGGCCCGATTGAAAGTGACAATGGCTACTTGATTGGAACGTCCGAAGTTTCCGTCTGCAGCTACCACAAAGATGAAGTGCTGAAAGAATTGCCCAAGCGCTATGCCGGCGTGAGCCCGTGTTTCCGGCGTGAAGCCGGTAGTTACGGTAAAGACACGCACGGGCTGTACCGCGTTCATCAATTCCAGAAAGTGGAGCAAGTCGTGCTCTGTGAAGCAGACACGGATACAGCGATGAAGATGTTTGAAGAGATCCGCACGAATGCAGAAGAAGTTCTGCAAGCCCTAAAGCTACCCTACCGCGTCATGACGATCTGCACGGGCGACATGGGGAAGGGGAAGGTCTTCATGCAGGACATCGAGACCTGGATGCCCAGCCACAAAGCGTATGGTGAAACGCATAGCTGCAGCTACTTGGGGGATTTCCAATCGCGCCGCCTCAACATTCGCTATAGCGATGCCGGCGGCGCCAAAAAATTTGTTCACACGCTGAATAACACCTGTATCGCTTCGCCCCGGATTTTGATTCCACTGCTCGAGATCTATCAGAACAAGGACGGCAGTGTGACGATCCCGGAAGTCTTGGTTCCATTTATGGATGGACAGACGAAAATAAGCACTAAATCCTAAATTCTAAATCCGAAGTTTTAGAATTTAGTGCTTAGTATTTAGTGCTTTCTGGAAAATTTTCCCTTGCATCAGGGCTTATCGGACATTAAAGTCCGCGCACTTTCCTTATTACTCAATGAAAGGTCATGCTTCCACATTGGCAGAACAAGTGAATCCATTCGCGCCTGTTCAAGGCCGCGTTTTTCCGCGGGTCCGCTTGATACAAATCCGATCGACCCCGTTGATCTGCCCGAGGATGCCAAAAATATGACCCCCGAAGTAAATGCGACGGCGTTCGATGCCCACGAGGCCCGAGTAGCGATTAACAAGCAGCTCCACCGGAATCATTTTCAAGAGACCATACGTCTGGAATTGGCTCAGGGAAACCACGATTAAGGCCTGGTTAGAGCCAATAAAACGTGTTATAATATAACACGTGAAACAAATAGTACACCCGGTTTCCGTTCATCGTATTCACCAATTTGCCGTGGCCGGTCTGGCGACAGGCATGCTTCTCACAATTGGCGTAGCTCATCAAGCCGTGCTGCAGGCGCAGCTCACCGGAACGGGCGCAGTGGAAACGGGGAGTGGCGAGGTACAAGTTTCACATGGCTGGGCGCCTTCAAATGCTCAACGCCAAAACGCGGAAATCATTATTGCCGGCGTTCATGATGAAATTCGTTCCTACACGCGCACTTCGCAGCCAGTTGCTGGCCTACATGCCAGTGCTGCAGATGAACGGGGATTTCTGCGCGAATTGGTCGACGAGATTGCCCGTTGGTTTGGACTGATTGATTGAATAAATTCTAAATATTAAGCCCTAAATTCTAAAACTTCGGATTTAGAATTTAGAATTTAGCGCTTATGATACTTCCTTCATGAATATTCTATTCACCAGATTTCCGCTGGAGAGTCGCTTGGGCGGAGCCGAGGTGCAAACGATGGCGCTGATGCGCGGTCTGCGCACTCGCGGCCATAGTGTGATGTTCCTGGGCAGTTGCCCGACGCTGCTTCAACTCTGCCGAGAAGAGAGAATACCGGCACGAGCGTTAAAAATTGGTCCGCCGCCGGTGACCGGTTGGCTGGCGCTCAGTTTCTTATGGAGACGGCGAGCGATGAGCGACAAGCTACTAGCTTATAGCTTAGAGCTTACCGCTTTGGGTAGTCCGAAGATTGATGCTGTCATGATGCTGAGCCTAACTGAGAAATTACTCCTCACTCAGCCATGCGTAAATCGAGGCATCAAGGTTCTCTGGATCGAACATGATCGTGTTGGTCGCTGGCTCCGACAAAATCCGTGGCTCCCGCGCTTACGCCGTCTAAGCCGATTGGCTACCACGATTTGCGTGTCCGAACTCAGCCGCAAGATCTATCTAGATCTTGGCTGGACACCGGAAAAGACGCAGACAATTCCCAATGGGGTCGATGAATCACGCTTGCGAAACACGGCCTCTCTGCCGCAGCAAAATGGCAAACATGTGGGTTGCGTTGCTCGCTTAAGCGAAGACAAAGGCGTTGATTTACTCATTGAAGCAGTGGGGCAACTGCCCGATGTTCAGTTAACCATTGTCGGATCAGGTCCCGACCAAGAAGAATTACATGCGCTCATCGAAGAACGATTTGTAACAAATCGGGTTACGGTACGGGCCACTCACGAGAATCTCGGCGCATTCTATCGATCAATTGATGTGCTGGTGCTTCCCAGCCGCGAGCACGATCCCTTCGGGCTCGTTGCCGCGGAAGCGATGCTCTCGGGAACACCAGTGATCGTCACGGACGCGTGCGGCATCGCTGGTTACCTGCGAGATGGGGAAGATGCGCTTATTGTTCCAGCAAATGACGCTGGAGCCCTGCAGCAAGCTATTTTGAAGGTATTGAATGACAAGGAATTACGTCAGTCGCTCGCTACCAGAGGCAGGCAGACTGCACAGAGTACGTTTCGTCTAGACCAAATGGCGGATCGATACGAATCTTTGCTACTCGGCTAAGATATACTGTTGGTAATGCATTGGTCGCCGCGCGCGCTTTTGACTGTGCTACGCACAGTCACCCTGAGCGAGGAACTTGCGAAGCAAGTGACGAGTCGAAGGGTTCTCATCGGTGGACTTACAATCCTTGCTTGTAGCGCGGCGGTATCGCCAAAATCTTACACGGTCCACAAGTTTGACGAGCCAATCGATGCTTTGAGTATTGGCGTGCCGACAGATGTCATCAATCTACAAGTCAGTGCAAAGGTAAATCGGGAATGGCTGCCGTGGCAATCACTTGAATTAGAAAAAGAATTCGATCCAACTCTTCGTGAATCAAATTTGGTGACGTTTCCCGTGGCCATCAGCGAAGTTCGTGTGCGGGGCGCGACTGAAGCCTATGAAGTTCACCCGCTCCGTGTATCCGACCAACCAGTTTCCTATTTAGAAGCAGCGTTGACGCCGCGCACTCGCCCCACGATTCTGCTGCGCGATCAGTGGGGCGCTGACGACTCTCTGCTGTATAACGGCAAGGCCAACACGCGCTCCGACGAGCCTGATGTGGAAAACGGCATCAGTAACGGCAAAAAGACGGAGCGCGAAATTGAATGTGAGCAGTGGGAAAAAGAGTATCCCGAGCAATTCCAAACCACGCGCACGGTTGGAGGCGACAGCGGCGGTACCTTCCGCTGGCCTCTCCGGTATTCACCGGAGGTCAACATTTTGACGGTGCACCACACCGCTTCGCGAACGACGGGCGATGCGCGCACCGGCGTGGAGCGTATGCGGCTTTTGTACCAGTACCACGCCAAAAACCGCGGCTGGGGTGATGTGGGCTACCACTACATCATTGATGAGAACGGTCAGATATACGAAGGGCGGCAAGGGGGCGCCGGCGTCGTTGGCGGCCATGCATACTGCTCTAATGTAGGAACAGTGGGTGTGGCGCTCATGGGGAACTTTGACGAAGAACAGCCCACGCAGGCCCAGATGCAGGCCTCGCAGTGGCTCCTCCGGCGGCTGGCTGACCAATACAAGATCAATGTCTCACAAGAAGTGTCGTACCACGGCAAAGTATTATCGCCGATTGTGGGCCATGGTGATTTAGTGACCACGGCCTGCCCGGGCTTCTTTATTCGAGAGACGCTCACTCAAGTACGCAAGAATGTGCGCAGTGGTATTACAGGGAACATTCGTTTCCCCGTTCCGCCCTGGCGTAGCGCTGTTACGCGCAGAGGTACGACAACGAGAATCCCGACTGCGAAAATTCGACTGATACCCAGCGGCTCGCTTGACGTGACCGGCCGCCCGGGCGCGCAAACTGTGATTTCGCTGCTGCTGCAGGCCGAAGCTGCTCTCAATCCGCGCGAGCGGATTGCCGACGTTGTCCGCTCGGACCGCACCATCGGAGTCTGGCAGGATGTAGAGGGGCGAGAAATGCGCGTGCGTGATGAACTGATTCTGCCGCAACGCATGCGCACGGGCGAAGCCGTGTCGTTGCGTGTTCGAATTCAACTGCCGCAAAAGGAAGGCACCTACACGCTGACGATCGATGACATTCCGTACGTTTTAACGGTCAGTGGACGACCTCTCAGTGACCAGGAGAAGAACATTCAGGAGAAAGCCCAGCGCACGTCTTCTCCCCTTATTCCCTCAACGCCGACGCGGCCGGGTTTGTTGGGCCTTGTACCTCAGCGTGCAAAACCCACGACAGTTCAATCAAAGGGGCCACCCATTCGAATTCGCTTAGGCTGGACGGGTGATGTGGCACGGATTGCCCCTGGCAACGGCGCAAAAGTAAACGGCCGCTCATTGGCTGCTGGTTCTGTCCAACTGGAAAAAACCCAAGCCGGTTGCCGCGCTTCACAGAATGGAACGGAAATTGCCTTGGGAATTATCCGCATTGATAGCCCAAGTGGTATCCACACCGTCGAAAGTTGGGACCGTAGTTCAAACAGATTCCGCGGGGCAATTGAGTGCCAGATGGTCGATGGCCAGCTGGCCCTCATCAATGAACTACCGCTGGAGGACTACTTGGCCGGCTTGGCCGAGGAGCCCGATTCGGAACCGTACGAAAAACAGCGCGCCTTTGCCGTGGCGGCGCGCAGTTATGCCGCGTTTTATGTGAGCGCGCAAAATCGAAAATTCCCCGGCAAGCCCTACGACGGCGATGATTCGCCCGCTCGTTTCCAAGCGTACGGCGGGGCAGTCTTAGAGACGGCGAACCCGGCCTGGGTGCGCGCGGTGCGCAGCACCAGCGGCCTCGTGCTGAAGAAAGACGGCCAGACTGTGAAGACGCCGTACTTCAGCAGCGACAGCGGCCGCACCAAGTCACCCGATGAAGTGAGGTGGCCAAATTTCCCCTTCGCCGAGGTCTTCTTGAGCAAGCCGGACCCGTGGTGTAAAGGCCTGTCCGATAACGGGCATGGCGTCGGTATGTCCGGCTGCGGTTCCGAGGGCCAGGCGAATGAAGGCAAAATCGCCGAGCAGATTTTGGAGTATTACTATCCGGGGACGAAGCTTGAAAGTTTGTCTGATTAAATAACCGGTTGATCGGCTATGGGCATCGTCCTGATGTCCGCACAGAGGCGGCAAGTTTCAACACGAACGTTATCGGTTATGCTAAATGTCCTCTTTGATACTTCTGTCGTGTCCACAAAGGAATGATGACATCCCGAAGGATGATGAATTTGTCGAGGCGCCGATTCTCTCTGTAAGAGAGAGTTGTTAGGCGAAACCAATCTTGGCAGAGGATTTCTTTCGGTGTCGGCCGGCCGGCGGATTTCGCGGATCGGCATTAAGTTCGGATGCCGGGGTAGAGAACAGGGGATACTGGCGAAGGCAATTGTGCATCAATTTTGGCGCGTTGAGTGGCCGTTTGGGCATCGATTGTCTCTTGCCTTTCTTTGTCCATCGCAACGACGGCAGATGTCGGATCAATATTTTTCAGGGAGTGTAAGGCCGACTGGCGCCAGTCAGCTTCTCTGAAGAGACGCTGCAATGCGACAGAAACTGACGGACGCAGCGCCTCTGTTCCAGCGGCACTTTCAAATGCACCAAGAATGTGAGATTTCTTTTCCTCGCTGTTGTCACTGGAGACAAGCTGCTGCGCTAGCTCAATGAGATATCCGCTGAAGCTCTTCTTGATGCGCTCCAAGCGCATGTGGAGAGCCGCTACATCTGCTTTATATAAACGAGGATCAATATGCAAAACGTGGTTCACCGCTTGTATCCACTGGGGATCAATTTGTATGCCGCTGTCTCCAAGTGCTTCGAGTTTCTTCCGGAATGATATTGCCCCGCTACGCAGCTCTCGCGCTTGGGTGAGGAGTGTTCCTCGATCCAATGGTTCTTGCCTGGGCTCTTCCTGCGCCACCGGCATGAATGCACTATGCTCCGAACGAATGCTGGAAATAATTGACACCGTTAAAAACGGTATCAATATGTCACCATGCCAAACGACAATTCTCCGCCGGATGATGATATTTTTGACCATGAGGAAGGAGAGAACAACGTCGGTTTGTCTGGTTTATCTGATCTAGATTTGGGAAGCGATGAGGACGCTGTTATTTCGGCTGGCTCACGCACAATTGATTATCATCTTCATTTGGCAGAGGAATGCCGAGCTCATCTCCAGAGAGAGCTGGCAGAACATGCTGCCGACGAAGACAACGCAGCGTACTGGTTGGATGAAACATGTTTTCATGTCGATGCTCTGAAAGGCAGATTGCCAGAAGATGATCCCAGAAGACCCCCTTTGATACCACCTGAATCATGGTCTTCTTCGCAAAAAGAACGTGTGAAAGCATTGAGTATGTTTTGTTCTACTACCAGAAACCTACTGAGCAAAATATTTGATGCTAAGAAAGCCTAATCATTGAAGATACTGGATACCTAATACCAAATACTTAATACTATTACCGTGCTTTCAGCGCAGTCACCCTTCAGTTTCATTCTCTTCGGCGGCTCCGGCCACCTTGCGACGATCAAGATTTACCCGGCGCTCTACACGCTCGCCTCGAAAAAGCGCTTGCCTGCAAAAAACAACGTCG
>Ga0209542_10013575_pt1 | contig 14016 bp, 18 predicted proteins | sample RifCSPhighO2_01_FD_184028 | JGI IMG/M metagenome (GOLD analysis project Ga0209542, IMG submission 184028) | Soil microbial communities from Rifle, Colorado - Rifle CSP2_plank highO2_0.1 (SPAdes) (version 2) | ecosystem: Environmental > Terrestrial > Deep subsurface > Rock core/Sediment ...
AATTTTTGATACCCAAGGCACCCTTGAAGAACTGGTTATTACGGGAGTGGTTGCTGATTTGAACCACCATGGCCAAGGGATTAGAATCAGAGGTATAACCAGAAATGTTTTGGTGAAGGACAATGCGATTTATCGGCCTAACAGTGGAATAATAGCAGGTCAAGTGCGTAATGAAGGAGGGGTGGATAATTTAACTATTGCCAACAATCTGATTGCTTTTCCTAAAGATGCCGGCATCCGCCTTGAAGCGATGCCAGAAGATAAAAATAAATACATTCAGATCATCGGCAACAAGATAATTTCTGGCAGTAAAGAGGGTATTATTGTTGACAATTCTGACAATCTGCAGATAATTGACAACCAAATTATCAATCCCGGCCAAGACAGTGGTACCGGAAATACGCGAAGATCCGGCATTAGCATAGACAACACCAATGGCCGAAACATAACTATTGCCAACAATCAAATAATAGACGATCAGAACTCTGCCACCATGCAGTATGGTATTTATTACAGCAATACTTCCGGCGGATATATTTCAGAGAATTACATAAAGGGCAGCGTTTTGTCAGGCATTTCTTTAGCTGACGGATTTGCCGGAGTCATAAAAAACAATTATGGTTTTGCGACTGAAAATTTAGGCACAGCTGTCGTGAACAGCGGTTCAACTTATGCGGATGTCGTCCACGGGCTTGCCATGACCCCTTCTTTAAAAAGCATTCAGGTAACTCCAAGCAATAATCTCGGCAATGCTTCAAAATTTTGGATTTCCAATGCGGGGGCAAGCACCTTTAGGATTAATGTCGATGTTGCCCCGGGTTCCCCCGGCGCCAATTTTTCTTGGCTGGCCAAAATTTATTAAAGAGAATACCAGGGCGCGCCCTGGTATTTTAGTTGAGCAACATCAAGCCGCAGATTTTTGCCAACGGCGGCGATCGGAAGCCCGGCACGATACCGTCCCCGGAAGTGAAAATTTGCCAAAAAATCAGTTGCAAGACGGTTTACAATATCGGCAAAGGTGGTAAAATTCAATCCAGTTCCTGGCTCGCCGAGAATGCGGCGCGCTATTTGAAAAAGAAGAAAGAAAAATAATTCGCCGATGTAGCTTAGTGGTAAAGCTATGGTTTCGTAAACCATGGATGGCAGTTCGATTCTGCCCATCGGCTCAAAGATAATAAGTTTTAAGTTTAAGGCTCATTCGTCTCGGGGGAGAATCTCTTCTCCGGCTCTTGACTTTTCATCAAAAGAGCGTATCATTAGCCCGTTAGTAGGTTAACAAAATATAAGGAGGTGTAAGTTGTTAAACTTACCAGAAAGGTTTGTGTTGTTTGACCTAGAGTGTACGAGCTGGGAAGGGGCTGCGGCGAGAAATTGGTCCGGACCCGGCGAGCATCGCGAACTTGTGCAAATAGCCGCAGCCCTGGTTGAGACGAAGGGCTTCAGCGCATCAGCAACCTTCCGAGCTCTAGTTAAACCCAGGATTAATTCGAGGCTTTCCGATTACTTCATCGATCTCACCCATATTACCCAAGCCAGGTTGGATGAACAGGGCTTCGATTTTGCGGATGTTCTTTCTGATTTTAATGCATGGTATGAAAAACATGAGCTGTATTGTTTCGATAGTCGGGTAGACGGTTCGCGGTTGTTTGATCGCGACGTGCTGGTAGAAAACTGTGAGTTATATGGTTTGCCATTTCCATTCGAGATGGAGCGGTTCCACAACGTTAACGAGATTTTCGCCAAGCACGGTTACGTGGTGAGGCAAAGCGGAGCGTCGCCGGAAGTATTTGGCATCAAGATTCCGGCTCGTCCCCACGACGCGCTAAACGACGTCAGCGGCATTCTTATTTCGTTAAGAGCGTTGAGCGAACGGCTCAAGTAGTAACCCGCAATAAAGAGAGGAGAAAATCTCCTCTCTTTCTTTTTTAGTAAAATATGATAATATCAATAAAGAAATGAGTAATATTCCCGAAAAAAGAGAAGTTTTACAAGATAAAATCCGCGAGCTCGCGGACCGTCTTTGACGTCGCTGGTAAGAAGAAAAAAGTTGAAGAATTGACTCAAGCCATCCAAAAACCTGATTTTTGGCAGCATCAAAAAGAGGCTGTCAGAGTTACCCAAGAGTTGAGTGATTTACAGCAAGAGCTTTCCAATTTTGAAAATGTCAAAACGGAAGAAGACCTGAAAAAAATGGAGTTCCGAGTTTTCCTTTCAGGCAAATACGATAAAGGCACAGCTTTACTTTCCATTATGTCGGGAGCAGGCGGGCAGGATGCCCAGGATTGGGCAACCATACTGTTGCGCATGTACCAAAGGTATGCTGACAGGCAGGGCTTCAAGACAAAGATTTTAGATCAATCTTTCGGGGAAGGCGTGGTTGAGGGGAGATCCGGTATCAAATCCGTCACCTTGGAAATCGCAGGCAAGTACGCCTACGGTTATTTAAAAAAAGAATCAGGAGTCCACAGACTCGTCAGGATTTCGCCGTTTTCAGCTCAATCACTGCGCCACACTTCCTTCGCCTTAGTTGAAGTTTTGCCCGAGATTTCTTTAACCGAAGGAGAGAGTATGGAAGTTAAACCCGAACAATTATCAGTTGAAGTTTGCAAGGCTTCGGGGCCGGGCGGACAAAACGTTAATAAAAGAATGACGGCTGTGAAAATCACTCATTTGCCGACGAAAATTACGGTGGCTTCGCAAACCGAAAGGTCTTTGGCTCAAAATAAGGAGAGCGCCCTGAAAATACTTTATGCCAAACTTTATCAATTAAAAGAAAATCAAAGATCAAAAGAGCTAGCTCGCATCAAAGGCAAGGCTGTCGCTATCGAATGGGGTTCTCAAATCAGGTCCTATGTTCTGCACCCGTATCAATTAATTAAAGACGTCCGAACAGACGTGGAAACATCGGATACGGGCGGGGTACTCGACGGAAAATTAGATGTTTTCATCGATGCTGAAATAAGAACATAAATCATGATTAGTTTTCGTAACATCACCAAGGTTTATCAGGCGGGTGCAAAGCCCATCGTGGCTTTAAGCAATGTTTGTTTTGATATTCAACCCCAAGAGTTTGTTTCGATTGTTGGCCGATCCGGCGCGGGCAAGACCACTTTATTGAAATTATTTCTGGCTGAAGAAAAGCCGACTGCCGGCAGTATCTTTTTCGAAAAAAAGGACGTTCATCAAATTAAGTCGCACCTTTTGCCGAATTTTCGTCGGGACATCGGCGTGGTGTTCCAAGACTATAAACTTTTACCTTCAAAAACAACTTACGAGAATATCGCTTACGTTTTGGAAGTCATGGGAGCGTCTGATGTTGATATTAAAAATGATGTGGCCAGAGTTTTAGAATTAGTAGGGTTAAGCAACCGAGCCCAAAACTTCCCTGAAGAGCTTTCGGGCGGAGAGCGTCAGCGGGCAGCGATTGCCCGGGCCCTGGTCCATCAACCCAAAGTGATTTTAGCCGATGAGCCGACCGGGAACCTGGATCCTTATTGCACTAAAGACATCATCAGATTATTGACTAAAATTAACGAAATGGGCACGACCGTCATTTTGGCGACCCACGATCAATATATCATTAATTCACTCGTAAGAAGGGTGATTACCCTGGAAGAAGGTAAGGTTATCCGCGATGAAGAAAGGGGGAGGTTTACGCTTTAATTTTTCAATTATCAACTTTTCAATTTATGAGTGCTTCATTAAAACGCATTATTAAATCAGGGTGGCTGGGCTTCAGAAGAAACAGCGGCTTGTCGCTAGCCACGGTTTTCATCATGGTGATGGCTATTTCTTTGGTAACTTCGCTTTTCTTGCTGCAAAAAACCTCCAATTACTTAGTGAGTTCTTTGTCAGAGAAGGTTGATATGGCCGTTTATTTTGGCGAAGAACCTACTACCGATGAAATTGATATTATCCAAAAGGAACTCAAGGGGCTTCCCGAAATTAAATCATTGCAGTATATTTCCAAAGAAGAGGCTTTGGCTAAATTCATTGCTCGGCACCAGGGAGAACAGGTGATTATGGAGTCTTTGCAAGAAGTCGGCGGCAATCCTTTGCTGGCTTCTTTGAACATCAAGGCTTTTGAAGCAACGCAGTATGCTAACATTTCGTCTTTTTTGGATTCAGCTTCTTTCAAAAATTTAATCTCTAAAGTTGACTATAGCGAGAAAAAGCCGGCTATTGATAAAATGTTTTCTTTAACTTCGACTATCAGCAATACGGGTATTGTTTTAAGCATTATTTTGGCGGTGGTGGCGATACTGATCGCTTTCAACACGGTCAGAATCGCGATTTACAATTCCCGAGACGAGATTGAAACTATGAGGCTCGTGGGAGCGTCGAACTGGTTCATCCGCGGGCCTTTCTTGGTTCAGGGCATGATCGGAGGGTTGCTGGCAGTTTTGATCACTTTTTTTGCCTTCGGCATAGCCCTTTGGTTTTTAAGTCCGAAAATCGATCTGGTTATTCCGGGACTTCACCTCTCTTCCTACTTTTTCGGCAGTTTCTTTATGGTGATTGTTTTACAGTTAGCAGCTGGATTAGGGCTAGGCGCTTGCGCCAGCTGGCTCGCTATCCGAAAGTATCTAAAAGTTTAGAATATGCCGATTTGGCTTAATGGTAGGAAAAATTGATTGTACGTGTTATAATTGAACAATGGAGAAAAAACAGAAATCATGGAATAGAGGATTTACGAAAGAAACCCACCCCAGTATTCTTAAAATGTCAGAAACCTTTAAAAGGAAAAAGTTGGACAACTTTAGAGAATGGCGCGATAAGATGAAAAGATTAGGAAAGATAAGATCAAGTTATCCCGAATTCAAAAAAAGTGGAGATTTGGCCGAATTTATCGGGGTGATATTGGGAGATGGCCACATAGAATCTTTTCTCAGGACCGAGGGCCTGACAATCGCCTGCAACTCTAGAAATAAAGGCTTTATTAGAAGATATAAAAATTTGATGCAGGGTTTTTTTGAGAAAAATCCGTACGAAGCAAAAACTGGTCCAAATAAGGGTTGTACTAGGATAAGAATATATCAAAAAAATATAAGTAAAAGATTGGGTATTCCTCTGGGTAGTCGCAAGAATATAAATTTCAAAACACCCCGGTGGATAATAAAAAATAAAGAATATCTTAAAAGATATCTTAGGGGGCTATACGAAGCAGAAGGAAGTTTCTGTGTTCACAAACCGACATGTACTTATAAATTTCTTTTTAAGAATTCGAACGACTCCTTATTAAAGAATGTATACGACGGGGTGATAACCTTGGGATTCCATCCACATAAAAGCAAATACCAGATTCAAGTTTCAAGAAAGCAAGAGGTTTACAAAATTAAAGAATTAATTCAATTTAGAAAGTATTAATATTGCGGGATCGTCTAATGGTAGGACACATTCCTCTGAAGAATGATATCTTGGTTCGAATCCAAGTCCCGCAGCCGTCATATGCTAAGTCAAGTGACTAGGGCGCCTAATCAATAATTTAATATCCAAGTAAACTTATACGTATGCCAACATTAGCCATTAAATTTTTCGCTCCTGTTATTGAACCAACCGCCAATGCATTAATGAAAGTTTTAGATGACGCCATAAATAGAGGAATTAAAGAAATAATCCTATTAATTTCTACCCCAGGTGGTAGCGTCTTTCATGGCATCAGTATTTATAATTATTTGAAAGGTCTGCCGTTCGATAAGGTTACTACTCATAATTTCGGGAGTGTCGATTCTATCGGCGTAGTGATTTATTGTGCCGGGAAACAGCGTTTCTCTTCTCCGCAGGCACGCTTCCTTATACATGGCGTATCAGCAAATTTTCCTCAACCCATAAGTCTTGAAGAGCCGCAATTAGAAGAAAGATTGAAGGGAATTAGAATTGATATTGAAAATATCGCAAAGGTTATCGCTGAGAATAGTGGCAAGACCGTAGAGGATGTAACAAAAGCTATGCTTGAGAGAACGACTTTAAACCCGACACAGGCGAAAGATTGGGGATTAGTCCATGATATTAGGTCCGAAGTTTTTCCTGCTGGGACTCAAATCGTTTCAATAACAGCACCAGAGATTCCATTCAGTCATCCAAGCCCACGTGCCTCGAGTTAAAATCCGAGTGATTAAAACACCTCAAAAATCACCTGTTATTGAGTAATAATCTATGAAAGAAAAAATTAAGAAATGTTTATGTAATATTCCTTATTGTGCCAAATGGGTTAATGGGGACAGGCACCATTTCCAACCTATAGCCGTTATGTTATTATCTAAGTATGCCCAGAGTCGCACGAGTAGACATCGCGAATCATCCTTATCATATTATCAACCGCACGATTATGCGTCTGCGGGTTTTCAGCACCGACAAAGAATACGAACGCTTTGAAAAAATAATCGAGAAGGCGGCGGAGGAGATCGGCGTGAAAATCATCGCCTATGTCATCATGCCAAATCACTGGCATTTTCTTTTGTATCCCGGAAAAGATGGAGACCTCGGCCTATTTATGCACCAACTTACAAATACTCATACCAGACAGGTAAAATCCTTAACAAAAACCATTGGCACCGGCCCGCTATACCAAGGACGCTATAAATCGTTTATCATACAAAAAAACGAGCATTTTTTAACCGTATTGAAATATATCGAGCGAAATCCGGTACGCGCCGGACTTGCCACAGTCGCGGAGGATTGGCGGTGGGGAAGCGCATGGCGTAGAACATATGGCACCCCCAAGCAGAAAAAGTTGTTCGCAGATTCTCCCGTCGATCTGCCAGCAAATTATCGGCACTGGATCAATGCGCCGGAGTCATTAAGAGAACTTGAGCAAATCAGAACGTCAGTAAACAAAGCTAGGCCGTATGGCGCCGAGGACTGGGTAAAGAAGACGGTGCAGCAATTCAACCTCGACGCTACATTGCGTAATCCCGGCCGGCCAAGAGGAGGCTGCTATAGAAAATAATGGTGCCTGTCCCCCATTTTCACCCGGCGAGGTACCGCCATCTGGAAGCCGTATCAATGCAAGTATACTGAAAATATCTCATGCTTTCAATGCGTCCGGGCACATATTTCACATCGATCTCCATTAATTCTCCAGGCCCTCTTTCCGCTTTGAGATATTTATATTTTATCCTTTTCACTCGGTAATTCCTGACCAGCCCTTCCTTTTTTAAAATCTTGCCGATGGTGCGAGCGTCAAGAATCAAACCTTCTTTTTTGAGCTGCCAGTAAATCTTCAGCGCGCATTTCTTGGTTTGCCGACGCATTTTAATGACGCGTTCTTTTATCCAGATGGGCGTCTCCCGGGGCTGCGTCTTGGGCTCGGTTGATTTAGGCTCCAAAGCGTCCTCGCCGCCCTTTTTGTAGACTGCCAGCCATCGTTCCAAGCTCCGTTTCGAGTACGGGCACACTTTAGCTGCCTCCGCCAGTCTTATTTCTTGATTCGCGATGGGCCGCACCCATCGCAATCGTTCTTCTTTGATTGTTTTTGCCATACATATTGCCATATCTGGATTCTATCCAGAAACCGCCAAATGTGTGTACACATTACCGGAAGCTATTGACAATACCACAAAGATGTAGTATTGTTTTATTATTGAACCTTAATACATGGCTTGGAGTCATTCATATGGATAAGTCGAAATAGTAAAAGCGAAAAAGGAGATGTATATGAGAATTTTGCAGAAAGAAACCTTAGATAGAAAATTGAAAACACTTGGACTACTTTCGATAGCGAGCCTTGTGGGAGCAAAATTTATTTTCCAGTATGAACGGGACAAAGATTTAATTGTACTTGCGGGAATAATTGGAGGAATAAAAATTAACTCTGGGAAAGTCCTCGGGGCAACCTTATTGATAAGTGTGCCTATAAGGGTACTCTCTCGAGAATCAGGCAGTATTGTTTGCATAATTGACCACCTCTACGTGGCCCAAAAGGGACATTGCGACGCATATGCGAAGATAGACGAAGATCATTCTTCTCCTCACGATGTTATTCCTGGCAATCTTCAACTCCTTTAAGACAGGGAAAGAACAAAAAAAGTGGCGCGATAACATCGATCCACTTTTTTATTTCAAACAAAGCTTAATTTATCCAATTCTTTGCCCATAGTTCTCCAATCCAAAGTTCTAAACATGTCCAATAAGGGGAGCAACTCGATACAAATAAACACTACAATAGCCGCCTTTGAAGGAATAATGGTGCCTGTCCCCATTTTCCCTGTCCCCATTTTCCATTTTCACCTTTGAAGGAATAATGGTGCCTGTCCCCATTATCTAACAACGCTTACGAATCACGTAAGGGGAGAGAGGTAATGATTTTATCTGATGCTTTTGCGCGTTAAATAATCGCCAAAAATTCGCCTGCCCCGAAGCGAGGGCGCGGCGGAAGGAAAGGGTCTGGGGGAGGAATTCCACCGCACCCGAGCGAAATTTTTCCTAAAAGTCCGTGTCGGGATTTTCCCGAAAAAAAGTTCGAATTTCGGCCAGGAGAGACAGCCAACACATTACACGCCGAGTGACTGAGTCGCATAAAAGTAATTATATGAAATCTTGGATATCTCCAAAAACGAAGAAAGGATTAAAAAGTAAAATTCATGGAAGAGGTATTTTTGCCATAGCTCTAATTAAAAAAGGTGAAGTTGTTGCGATTAAAAAAGGTCATTTGCTTACAGGTGCCCAGATAAAAAAGCTTGGCACGCGGCATCATTACGATCTTAAAATAGGCGACGATCTTTATATTGGTCCCAATTGTAAGGACGAGTTTGAGGATTCAATGGTTTTTATAAATCATTCTTGCAGTCCGAATGCTGGATTTAAGGGGCAACAAGCTACCTTTATTGCGATAAAAGACATTAAGAAAGGAGAAGAAATAGTTCTCGATTATGCGATGTTTGATGACGACGAAAAAAATATCATGAAGTGTAACTGTGGATTCTCAAATTGTCGAAAAATAATCACTGGAAAAGATTGGAAGAACCCAAAACTCCAGAAAAAGTATAAAGGATGTTTTTCGCCATTTATACAAAAAAAGATTAATAAATAGCCCCGACTGAGACACGTCAATGAGACACCCCCAAAAGTCCCAGTTTTCCCCTTAAAACCGGGGTTCACAACTGGGGCATACAGCTACTTAAAGGAGGGTCCGTTAGCGGGCCTTTTAATTTTTCAGTGATTGTGTTATGATACTCCCGCTCATTAAAATTTGAATATTTCATAAGGAGAAAGGAGAGCGTTATGGAAGAGTTTACCGAAAAAATAGTAGTAATCATATTAGCCGGAGGGAAGGGAGAGCGACTTAGCGTGGTCGGAGAAAATGGGGTAATACGCGGTCAGCTGACCGAGTATCGGGCAAAAACATCTTTGTCTTTTGCGGGTAAATACCGCATGGCAGACATTGTGCTTTCGAATTGCTGGAACTCAAAACTATACAAGATATTTGTGCTGACGCAGTATAAAAGCCAAACTTTGTACCGACACATCGCCCAATGGCAGCCGAAGTTTATTCCAGAAAGAGGTGATTGTTTGGAAATTATTCAGCCCCAAGCATGGACCACTCCGGAGCTGGAGCCATATAGCGGAACCGCTGATGCGGTCTATGAAAATCTATTTTGGATTCAAAACTTAAAACCGGAACTTGTTTTGGTCCTTTCATCAGACCATGTTTATAAAATGGACTACCGCGATTTGATCCTTTTCCACCGAAAAAGACAGGCGGAATTAACCGTCGTAGCAAAAGAGACGGATGACCGCGAATCAGCCAAAAGATCGGGAGTTCTGCAAGTAGACCAAGATTATAAAGTTATTGGTTTTGAAGAGAAACCCAGGGAACCAAAATCAATTCCTGGCAAACCAGGCACTTTTTTGATTTCCATGGGGATTTATGTCTTTAATCACAAAGCAATGGCTAAAGTATTGAAAGCCGATGCAGCTGACGTTGGGAGTAAACACGATTTTGGCCACAATATAATTCCAAAAATGGTGGCCGAAGACAGAGAGGTTTTCGCATTTCCGTTCAAGGGCTATTGGCAGGATATAGGCACAATCGATAGCTATCATGCCGCGCAGATGGATCTGGTTTCCACGCTTCCTCAATTCAATCTTTACGACAAAGAATGGCCGTGGTGGACTTTCGGCGAGCAATGGCCGCCTGGTAAAATTGTTTTTCACGGAACGATAAAGAATTTACTCTATTGCGAAGGCTGTATCATTGACCGCGCAGAAATATACAGCTCTGTCATTTCTCCCGGAGTAAAAATAGGGATGGATGCCAGAATAAGCAACTCCGTGATCATGGAAGGCGTGACCATTGAGCCGCGGGCAGTGGTAAACAGGGGAATTATCGATAAGGATAATGTGATTCCTGCCGATGCGGTCATTGAGGCGGGAAGGATGAATTATGAAGGAGTTCAAAAGGATAAAATCGGAATTACTCCTTCGGGGATTGTAGTAATGCCCCGCTATCTCAAACCTGGAGAGGAAGCCAAGTCTTAAAATTATAAAAACCCACAACCGTGCATGACGGTGTGGGTTTTTCTTTTGACAAAACATCTCCGAAATAGGAAGGTTAGATTAGATTTATGCTGATTGACGACGTTAAAATCAAAGTCATCGCTGTGCTCGCAGTACTGTTTACGGCTCTTGACAGAGCAATACGATGTACACTATAATGTACATAGAAAGGCCGAGTCGGATAAATTAAGTAAAAATATAAAAATATGGATGTAAAAACAACTTTGCCTATATCCGAGGCAAGAAAAAAGATATTTGATATCGCAAAAGACGTACAAAAGCCGAGTCATTACTATACTTTAACCGAAAAAGGTCGGCCCAAGGTTGTGATGATGTCGGCTGAAGAATTTGAATCTTGGAAAGAAACCATGGAAGTTTTAGAGGAATTTCCAGATCTTAAAAAAGATATTAAAGAGGCAGATAGAGCGATTAAAAGCGGGGAATATAAAAATTGGACGACACTTGAAGAACTTTTGGCAAAAGAAGGCTTTCAAGTAGCAGATAAATCCTACAAAAAATATGGAGTATCAGGTAAGAACAAAACCAAGCGTCGATAAAGAATTAAAAACTCTTACTAAGACTGATTACTATAGAATGTTGGCCGCATTCACTGTTTTAGCCAAAGATCCTTTTGTGGGGAAGAAAATGGGAGGCGAATACAAGAATTGTTATAATTATCGAGTTTGGCCATATAGAATTGTGTATCAAATTTACAGAAAAGCCTTAATCGTTTTAGTCATTCGCGTTCGCCATCGTCAAGGAGTTTATAGATAATTTTCAATGTTGATTGACGACGTTAAAATTAAAATCATCGCGGGACACGGCGGCCGAGGAGCCGTGGCTTTTAATAAGACTAAAATGAATTTGGGCCCGGCCGGAGCTAACGGCGCTCGGGGCGGCAGTATTTTTTTAGAGGGCATCTCAAACATCGACGCGCTTAACCAGTTTCGTTTCAAGAAAAAGGTTCTGGCCCAAAACGGCGAAAACGGCAAAACCCAATTTAATGACGGAAAAAGCGGCCAGGATTTAATTATTAAAATTCCGGTCGGCACGGTTATAACTGATTTGGTTACGGGCAAAAGCATCGAGATTATCGCTATTGGCGAACGATTGCTCGTCGCTCGAGGCGGAAAAGGCGGCAAAGGCAATTTGAATTTCCGTTCCTCGACCAATACCACCCCGATGCAATACGGCAAGGGTTTGCCTGGCGAAGAGCGCGAATTAAAACTGGAACTTAAACTTATTGCCGATGTCGGGTTGATCGGTTTGCCCAACGTCGGTAAATCAAGTTTATTGAATACCCTGACTAATGCTAAAAGCAGGGTTGCCAACTATCCCTTTACCACGCTTAATCCAAGCTTGGGCGTTTATTTTGAGCTGATTTTGGCCGATATTCCGGGGTTGATTGAAGGAGCTTCTAAGGGCAAAGGTTTGGGTATTAAGTTTTTGCGCCACGTTGAGCGGACGAAAACTCTTTTTCATCTTATTTCTGTAGAATCACCAGATCCGGTTCAAGATTATCATGTTATTCGGCAGGAGCTGGGCGCTTACAACAAAGAATTATTAGAGAAACAAGAGTATGTTTTTTTAGGCAAAAGCGATCTTGTTGATAAAGTTGAACTCAAGAGAAAACTCAGCGAATTAAAAAAGATAGGCATTAAAGCCGTGCCGATTTCCATCATCGACGATGAAAGCATGAAAAGCGTGGAAGCGATCTTGCGCAAGCTTATCAAGCAGAAAATAAGTTAAGTAACGACACCTCTTTAATAAGAAAAAGGAGAGCAGAAGCTCTCCTTTTTTATTTTGTTCGTTACTCAATTTTTATTAATTGATGTAATAAAATATTACCAAGAATTCGGGCCTTGTTGGGTGTCACAGGACTGACAACCACCCTGACAACCAGTGTCGCAACCCTGGCAATATTTTTCGCAACCTTGGCAAGAACGTTCGCAGCGACTTTGGCAGGAGTCGCAGACAAGACAGCTATCGCAAAATTGACACGAGTCACAATGTTGGCAACTATGCTCGCACGTTTTTTGGCAGTCATCACAAGTTTGGCATTCAAGGCAACTTTGACAACTACTTTCGCACGTTCTTTGGCAGCTTTCACAACCGCCATAACAATTTTCACAATCGTAACATCTACCGCAGTTTCTTTGATGTTCACTTTGAAGAATTAGTTGAGCTGAATTTCTAAGGCTTAGAAATGTCGCGACGCGTAATTTGCATTCATTTTTTTCGGGGTTAGCAGAATCGCCGTTTGCTAAAAGATTACTCGTCCAACATCCGCCATTGCAATGGTTCCTAGCCGGACAATCAATACACGTTTCAGGGATTTTCTCGCAGCGAGGAGGCAGTATCGATTCCTCAATGGCCGTTCTTATTGCCGCTGGCGTGTTTTGAGATGCATTAATAATCGCGAACTCCGGCGTATTGGTAAGGTGGTGGCAGAAATAAAGTTTTCCGTCAACGCCGATAGCCCAGAGTCCCTTGCCGGCGCCGCAGTAAGTAAAGCGGTCAATTACTTTCTTTCTTTGCTCCAATTTAATTATTGTGCTTATCTTTTTGCGATGCTGGTATACCTTCTTAGTCTCTTTATGAGCTTCCGCAATACCTTCAGCCCATTTTTCAATTGCTTTCTGATCCCACGGCATATTATAGGCGGGGAACAAACCAATAACTTTAAATCCGAGCCCCAGAATTGTTTCGGCGATTTCTGGTAGAGATCCTGCATCTTCTGGAAGGACAGTGACCCTGGCCGTATCATCGGGAGTGATCTGCAGTGCGAGAGGGATGTTTTTGACGACATCGGCAAAAGACGGTTTACCGTTCGCATAGGGGCGATTTTTGTCGTGGATTTTTGCCGGTCCATCAATTGAGCAGTGAATCCCGGCTTTCTCTTTGAGCATGTGCTTGGTTTTTCTTTCATCCAGCGCAATCAGATTCGAGGTCAGCGACCAAGTGAATTTTGTTCCTTTTTCTTCAAAGGAGCGTCTGGCAGTTGCGTTGAGTTCTAAGATTTCTTCCCAGGCTAAGAGAGGTTCGCCGCCCATGTAATGGAAGTTCACTTCTTTCAGTTTTGGTTCAAAGATAGCGCTTAGATTACTTGCTGCAGCGAGGACACTACTGACACGCATCTTTTGCGAGCCTTTGTTCCCGTAATAGCAATAACCGCATCTTAGCTGGCAACTGTTGGTCGCATCGATCATCAAAGACAAGTCAAACTTTTCACGACTCTCATAGTAGTTGCAAAACAAGACATTATTCTTTTTATTCTGCTCTTGCTGTGTAATAGTCATCTTCCTTCTCCTTATTTTATTTTCAAGTTACTTTACGATCATTAACTTTATCAGATTCCAAGATAGAAAGCAAGAAAACAAAAAGCCCTATGCGCTTGCGCGCCGGGCTGTTTGTTTTTAGTCATTCGCGAATGGCTAGGAAAGATGCTTCGAAACCAATTTCGTCATTTCAAACATGGAAACAACGCCCTTGCCGTTGAAAACCTTCTTCAGGTTCGCA
>Ga0209542_10013576_pt1 | contig 14016 bp, 10 predicted proteins | sample RifCSPhighO2_01_FD_184028 | JGI IMG/M metagenome (GOLD analysis project Ga0209542, IMG submission 184028) | Soil microbial communities from Rifle, Colorado - Rifle CSP2_plank highO2_0.1 (SPAdes) (version 2) | ecosystem: Environmental > Terrestrial > Deep subsurface > Rock core/Sediment ...
CGCGGCCCTGTCCGAACTCGAAGTTTCGATCTGCGGAGAGGGAGGGATTCGAACCCTCGGAGCCCTTTTGAGGCTCAACACATTAGCAGTGTGCTGCATTCGACCACTCTGCCACCTCTCCGTCGCACTACCATAGCATGGGCCACTAAAACATTAAACGGATGGTATGCTTCGCATATGCATCACTTCGGAATGGATTATGGTATGGGCTCGCCTCTTTGGATGCCGGCGTTTGGGATCGGTATCGCTGCATTGGTGATATGGAGTCTGCTGTGGAAGGGCTTGGCACTCTGGAGAGCGGCGAAGCGCGGCGAAAAGATCTGGTTCGTCGTTTTCCTCGTCGTAAATACTGCCGGGATCTTAGAGCTCATTTATCTCTTCCTCATTTCCGGTGCGAAGCTCTCTGATTTCACGAACCCGAAGTCGGATCACGAATAGCTCGCGTACTCACGGCCTAGAAATTCCCTGACGCGGCGCAATCCCTCAATGATCTTCTGCTCGTCGAGCGCGTAGCTGAAGCGCAGGCGCCCTGGCGCACCGAACCATGCGCCATCGTATGTGATCACCTTGTGGGTGTGGTAGAGATCGCTCATTGCTTGCGTTGAATTTTTGAACTTCGGTAGCACGTAGAAAGCGCCTTCCGGGCTCCAGAGATCGAGCCCGAGTTCTTTCATACCGTTAAACATCAGGTCGCGTCTCGTCTTCCAGGTCTCGAGATTGTGCGCGATGTAGCTTTTTGGGGATCGAAGCGCCGCAAGCGCCATCATTTGCCCGACGGTCGAGGTGTTCATTGCCGTGTGCGTTTTCATTTCGATGATATCCTCAATGAGCTTTTTGTTTTGCGAATACACATAGCCCACGCGCAGCCCACACATTCCGTACGTTTTGGAGAACGAATTGACCGTAACGACCCGTGGGCCGTGCAGAAGGTAGTTCTCGCGCACGTAGATGATATCCTTGTACACTTCGTCCGAAATAACGTACGTCCCTTTTTCCTCGCACAATTTTTCTATTTGTTTGAGTGTTTCTACTTCCTGCACCGTACCCGTCGGGTTCGAGGGAGAATTGATCATGACCGCGCTACAGCCTTCGAGCGCTTCTTTAAACGTCTCAAAATTGATCTTCCCCTTCTCGAGATCGTAGTAGACCGGTGTCATGCCGGCGAAGTGCACATTGTGTGGATACGAGTAGTAGTACGGCCGGGGCAAAAGGACCTTTCCCTTAGGTCTAGCGATGACGCGTAGCACAAGATCGATCGCCTCCGAGGCACCGTTGGTAACGACAAAATCTTCCGGCCGTGAGCCGGGGTACTCTTTTGCAAGCTCAGTAAGCAGGGACACCTCTCCCTGAATGAGCCCGTACTTGAAGGCACTGTATGTTTTTAGAATGTCGAACGCTTGCCGGGGTGGTGGCATATCGGGCTGCCCTGAGCCGAAGGAGATGAGCGTGTCATCGCCCTTTCCAATGAAAAAGGCAGGGCCCGGTATGTCGGCCATAGTTCTACAAAATCTGGTTGATGAGCCAAGTCAAAACCGAGAGCAGGATCGCGCCAAGAAGCGCGGGCAAGAATCCAGCCACGACAAAACCCGGAACGATGAGTGTCATCGCCCAAAAGAGAAGCGCGTTGAGGATAAACGAGAAGATCCCGAACGTAATGATAGTGATGGGAAGCGTAAGGATGCCAAGCACTGGCTTGATGACTGCCATGATCACGGACCACACGAGCGCGACAAGGAGGATCGTCGTCCATCCGCCCGCAACCGCGATCCCAGGGACGAGCGATACGGTCAGGTATACCGCCGCCACGGTGCCGAGAAATTTCAGGATCGTGTGCATATCAATAGGTTACAGGTGTCAGGTTACAGGTTTCAGTGGATTAACGCAATCATCCATTTCACCACTTAAGAGCCGTGGTGCGTTTTTTCTTCAACAACCTAAGCGAGGTCGAGTCTTTATTCTTTATCAACTTCTTAGCGAGGCGAGGTGCGATCTTGAGGAAACCCCGCAGAGCTTGGCTCGAGGACAGAGGAATTTTTCACCAGAAAAAGTCCGTTTTCCGAAAGGTCGCACCCCGCCGAGCGCCCCCCTACTCCCACGCTTTTTCGTCATCCAACGGCACCTCAGCTATCGGTTCTTCAATTTCATCCGCATCTTCATTCAAGACTTCACCGAGCACTTCATCAGCTACTGCACTCTCTTTTTTCTCACCATCTTCATTATCGTGATACACCATAGTTTGCGATTCTATGATCTCCTACTAATTAACACGACTATAGTACCGTCGCCTCACCAGTCTGCAATACAAAAATAAAGAGACTGTGAATAACTCAAATGTATACTGTAGCCCATGCAACCCGATCATCCGCTCACGAAGCACTTCAGGCTCACTTCTGTCCAGCTGCGCGGCCTCAAGAAACTGGGGATTGAGACTGTTCGACAACTCCTATATCACTTTCCCGCTCGCTACGATCAGGGGGGCGAAGAGGCGGCTATTCATGGGCTCGCCGTTGGCACACAAGCGACGATCTTTGGCACCATCGGCAAGCTTGAGACACGCCGCTCATGGAAGCGCAAGATCCCGGTGGGCGAAGCTACCATTACCGATGCTTCGGGCTCGATAAAGGTCATGTGGTTTCACCAGCCCTACCTCGCAAAGAAATTCTCGGAAGGAATGTTCGTGAAGGCGGTCGGTACGGTCGGTGGCAAAACGGGAAAGCCGTATCTGGCAAATCCGCATGTCGAGCCAGCAGACCCCACCGAAGCCGGATTGTTTGCACAACGAAAAAACCAGCAAGGCGACGCCTTGCTGGGTAGTTTGTTTGCAGTGTACCCGGAAACGCGCGGCGTGACTTCTCTTTGGTTCCGACACGCCTTTGAGAAAGTGTACGCAAACGGTATCTTGGATTTCCTAGAGGACCCTATCCCCCACGACGTTGTGGAGCGCTACCATTTGCCCGCGCTGTCGCGCGCACTTTTGTATATCCATAAGCCAGACGATCTCAAGCATGCGGAAGCCGCGCGTAAGCGATTTGCTTTTGAAGAAATATTCTCCATCCAGGTCGCGCGTGCGCTCGAGCGCGCGGAAAATGATGCGCAAGACTCATTTGCGATCACCGACGGCGCGGCACTCGCCGACAAGTTTCTCTCCACAATTCCTTTCTCTCCAACGAACGCGCAGAAAAGGGCGATCGCGGACATTCTCGCTGACTTCGATACACGCCATCCAATGGCGCGGCTTCTCGAAGGAGACGTAGGGAGCGGAAAGACGCTTGTTGCGGCTGCAACCGCCTACGCCGCTGTACACAGTCGGCCGCCGAGGCGAGAAAGCGGGACCTTGCAAGTCGCATACATGGCTCCGACGGAAATCCTCGCGGCTCAGCATTTCCAGTCATTTATCGAATACTTCAAGCATCTGCCTATCAACATCGCGCTTCTCACGGGCTCGGGCGCATGGAAGTACCCTTCAAAAGTTTCTCGTGACAAACCGACCTCGATCTCTCGTGCGCAGCTTCTGAAGTGGGTCATGAGCGGTGAGATCGCGATGCTCGTCGGCACGCACGCGCTTATTCAAAAGTCTGTAGAATTCCAGCACCTCGCATATGCGATCGTGGATGAGCAACATCGGTTCGGGACGCGCCAGCGGCGCGCACTCGCGCACAAAGGAGACGCGGCGCCGCATTTTCTTTCGATGACGGCGACACCCATTCCCCGAACGCTGGCTCTAACAATATACGGCGATCTCGATATCTCGCTGCTCGACGAGCTGCCGCCCGGCCGCGCGCACATCACGACAAAGATCATAAAGCCTGGAGAGCGCGAACAAGCCTACGATCGCATCCGCGAGCAGCTGCGCGCCGGGCGGCAGGCATTCGTCATCTGTCCGCGCATCGAAGAGCCCGATCCCGCAAAGATCAACGCGCTCCAAGCGAAAAGCGCAAAAGCAGAAGCGAAACGCCTGGCTTCCGAAGTGTTTCCGGAATACCGCATCGGATTGCTGCATGGCAGCGTCAAGCCGCAGGAGAAAGACAAAGTGATGGCGCAATTCGCCGCTCACGAGATTGACATCCTCGTCGCCACATCGGTCGTTGAAGTGGGCATCAATGTGCCCAACGCCACCGTCATCATGATCGAGGGCGCTGAGCGCTTCGGATTATCCCAGCTCCACCAGCTGCGCGGGCGCGTGATGCGCTCCTCGCACCAGCCGTTTTGCTTCCTTCTGCCAGAAACAAATAGTGAGCTGTCTATGAAAAGACTCCGCGCGCTTGAAAAGTCCGACAACGGATTTGAGCTTGCCGAATCTGATCTTGAGAACCGCGGCGCGGGCGACATTTTCGGCCGCAAGCAATGGGGCGTCACCGACCTCGGGATGGAAGCCCTCAAAAACGTGAAATTGATCCGCGCCGCACGCGAAGAGGCGCAAAAAATCATCGTCAAGGATCCTTCGCTCTCAAACTATCCCGCGCTCGCGCAAAGAGTCTCGAGTGGCGCGAGCGAACTTCACTCGGAATAGAATCTCTAATATACCGCGTGTGTATTATTGTTGATGTTGTACTCTACTGCCACCTGTCCAACAGTAACAGGGCATGCGTTTGCATTGCCATCCCCAAACGCGCACACTTTACGCCCGGCGTCGTCGATAAAAATACTGTAATTTCCCGGAGGAACAGAAACTCGATATGCGCCGTATGCATCTGTTTGGGTTTGCGCGACTAGTGGAGTTGTTGGATTTGCCGAAGGCGAAGCCCCCAGGGTTGTGCGTTGATGCACATACACGGTTTTGTATGCTGCTGGCGTCGTACCGCACGAGCTCCCATTGGTCGAAGGCATGCAATTACCGCTCGTTACTATCGCGATGCCATATACTGCCCCATTTGAAATAGGATTGCCGACGGTGATCGTCGCGGTGCCAACGACGTTACAATCAACGCCAGCGCAGTTGCCCGCATTCATAGAGAAGTGCTGTCGAAGCTTTGCTACATACGTACCAGCGGAATTGTACGTGTGAGCGGTGGCAACGCTTGAGCTCGAAGGCGAGGTTGGACAACCGCCATGTCCACATCGTACGTCTCCGGAACTCGTGCCATCGCCAAAATCAATTGAGTAGCCTGCGCTATTGACCGTACCCGAGAAACTGACGGCGAGCGGCGCGGAGCCGGAAGTCGGCGCGGCGGAGAATGTTCCATTCGTATCCGGTACGCATTTTTGCGGCGCTGGCACGTAGCATCCTTGCGAATCGTATGTCACTGGACCTGTGGCAACATGATGCTGGCCCGCGGGACAGGCTGTAGGTGGTACGTATGCCGGACAGGGTACAGGATGCCCTGTAGTTGAGCCGCCGACGGTTATCGTGACCTGCTTTCCCAATTTCTGCCAAGTAACCACATCACCAATCCCTCTCGGTTCCATCAGCTGCGCGTGATACGTGCCAGACACAGTGTACACATGAGTTAACCTGCACAGCTTTGGATACGGAACTTCCCCGCACGTCATAGCTCCAGTGCCAGTTCCATCTCCAAAATCAACACTATAGCCACCATCGACGCCAGTGCCGCCAGGCATCTGGAAAGCTACCGTGAGCGGTACCGAGCCTGAAGTTGGCGTTACAGAAAAATCTTGTTTCAAGTTGCCGCACCGTCGTGCGAATGCGGCGCGGGTCTGTGGGCCCACCGTGCCAACGCGCGAGATACCTTCGTCCGATTGGAATTTCATGACTGCGCTCGCGGTCAGCGGTCCGAAGTAACCGGTCTGATCGACGCCGAGGTATGCTTGCAAGCTCGCTACATCATCCCCTCTTGTGCCTTGGGAAAGCTGACGGAGAATTTGCGGGCAGATGCGGTTGACTGCTGGTGTCGGCGGCTTCGGTTGCACCAAGTTTAACTGCTCTTTGAGTAGCGCAACTTGCGCGAGCAGCGTTCGGATCTGCGCTGTGATCTCTTCGGCTGTGAGCGCGCTCACGGCAACCGGCAGAAAGAGTGCAAGAGTGGCAACCGCTGCAATATGCTTCAATTTCATATCAAACATTCAACGATGAGGCGAATATGTGCTCATTATCTTACGTCCTACCATAAAAGATAGCGTGGCCAGTGGACAGTCCAAAAAGCACAGAGAACCGACCTATGTGCCTTACATCGCCACCCAGCGGCTCGCACTGCACAAGAGATAGGTGCCGCCGCCGAAACAATTCTGCATCGCGGGGCACGCGAGAAATTCTTGTCTGCCATCGGGAGCACATATGCCGCCGATCTGTGCGTCTGCGTTGGAACTCCCAAATGGGTTCCCCGTACCTATGTTGGTGGGATCATGCTCAACGTTGTTGGGGCACGGTGTCGAAGACCAATTCCCGGTTGATGCGGTAAAGCACCAATACTGCGCGCCGTTCCCAAGTGGTGTTGCTGTAGTGCTTCCTGTTGTCGTAGGAGTCTTTTGCCCAACAGAGCAGTATTGGGTACATACCCACGTTCCGTTCGTGCAGGTGTACAGAGGCACAACGACACTGTACGTAAAAGGCCCACCAGAGATAAGTTGGCCACTCACTGTTTGCCCATGCTGGTAGATACCCACCGCGCTATTGCACCATGCGCCAGTGCCTCCGATGCCGGTGCCGGGATTGGTGCTGGTTGCCGTTGAAGTAGCTGCGCTGTTGCTTGGGCGCGAGACGGTAATGCTCAAAGATGTTTGTGTGGTGTTGCCCGCAACATCGTGGACGGTAACGGACGCCTGATACGATCCTGTGGAGCTATATGCGTGAGTGCTGTTGGGCATAGAGCTGTATGATTGCGCGAATTGCTGTATTAGATCGAAAGCAGATGCAGAGGAATCGCCCCACTCAAATGAATAGGTGAGCGCGCTCCCCTCCGGGTCGGCCGCGGCCACGCTCCAAGCACCAGCTTCGCCGACATGGAGCTCGGTGGGACCCCTAAAGCTCGTGATCAACGGGGGCTTATTGGTAGCAGAGACGATAGTCGAAGTCGATGGAGGAGGTACGATCGGAGTGCTAGCGGCGGAGAGGATCGAGACGCAGAACCACGACGAGATACAGCCGCCTGCGCTGCGCACTCCCCGCCAAGATGTCGCGCACCGTGCCACAGGAGTAGGCACAACCTTGCACTGGCCGAGATTTGTGGAGGCTGTAGTTCCTGAAGATTGGCCGATAGGGCCAGTTGTCTGGTTTTGAGGAGATGTACCTCCACATTGCAATGCGAGTGCTGCACGCGTGCGCGGGCCCACCGTGCCCCAGCCCGCCGAATCACGCGAAGCGACGACGTTGTTCTGCCGCTGCCAATTTCCTACGGCTTCCTGTGTGAGCGGCCCGAAATAGCCCGTCGCGTAATCTGAAAGGAGTTGTCCGTCGTTGATGAGGTATCGCTGTAGCTCAAGCACGTCGCTCCCCCGCGCCCCCATGGCGAGCGAGCGCGTGAGATTCGGGCATGCATTCTCTGCCGAGGCGAGAAGTGGCATGCTCACAAGAAGTGCCAGAAAAATTACGCTAGCGCCTTGAGGGATATTGTGTCTCATTGAGTTATTGTAAACGGACTACTGGAAGCAGTCGCCCAAAATGTCGGATAGGTCGGGTTGGCCGGCGGATACCCGCTTATCCATGCATTGATCGGCGTGTAGATGCTTGCGGTAATGACATAGGTGCCAGCTGGAGGTCGCGATTGAAGCGTCGGGCAATCAGGACAACCAATGTCCGTCGAAGGAATAGTCCAATTCACGTTCCCGCTTGTGGTTTTGCCGCTCCCGATGACACCCTCGCTCTTACCCGACGTTTGCACAAGATAGAGCGCCACAGCGGAATTTGAAGGGGCATTTTGCGAATTCCACGAGACAGCGACATTTTGACCGAGCGCAACGGTCGAAGGCGACTCGCTGACGGAAATAGAGGCAGAGGTGGAATTATTCGTGATCGTGAACGAAGCGCTCTGTGCAGATGCGATCGTTGTGCCACCCGCCGAGTGCCTCAATGTTGCCCTCACGATATATGTGCCGGGTGGTGCCAGATCGCCACACACAAATCCAGAACACGCGGTATTCGGTTGTGTTGTTCTTCCCGTCCAATGGATCGTATTTGAAAGGTATCCGCCCTCTGTGGAAATGTCGCCGATATACGCTCCGCCGGGGGTGTATAGACCAAGGGTGATCAGTGCATGCGCTACATCTGGTTCGTTCTGCACCTGCCATGCAATATCAAGGGTGTTACCTTGCACAACGCTTGACGATACTGTGTTGACCGAGATGGAAGGAGAGCCACTCGAACCGCCGACCGTTATCACTGCAGTTGCGGTCACATAATACGGCGCGGCCGGTTGGTTGTAGCTCGTGAGCTTGGCAATGTAGGTGCCGGTGCTTGTGTAAGTATGTGTTTGCTGCACATTGGTGAGTTGCCCGCAGCCATTGGAGCACGAGGTGCTAAAGGTAGGTGTGCCGTCTCCAAAATCGAGGCTGTACTGAGCATTCAGAGCCGTACCCGATAACGTCGCGGTGAGAGGGGCTTGGCCCGATGAAGGTGAGACCGATAACGTATTTGAAGTTGTAGTAATAGGTACACATGAGTGCGAACAATTCGCACCTACTTGATCTTGCGTTCCTGTTGGGCATTGAAGCGCGATAGCACTGCAGGCGTTTGGCTGGGTCGGATCGGGTGCGGATATCGAGCAGCGCCACGAGGTGGTGCAGCCTCGCATGTCGGTCGAGGCCGACCAGCTTCCGAGGCAGGCAATATTTGGTCGCGGAGCAAGTGGGCATTGCTGAATATACGGTGTAACAGGTGTGTATGCTTTATTACAAACTGCGGCGATGGCTGTACGGGTGCGAAAGCCGACGACGCCAAAACCAGTCGTTGCGGGAGTGCCGGTAAACACAATTCCCTGCGAAGCCTGCCAGTGCTTTACCGCGGCTTCTGTCCGAGGGCCAAAATAGCCGATGACAGAATCCTCACCCAGCACCTCCTGCGCCACAAGAAATGTCTGGAGCTGCAGTACGTCGTCGCCTTGTGCGCCGAGCCCTAAGGCGCGCGCGAGCTGCGGGCACGAACTGTTTTGTGTGAGATTGGTGGCAGGAGTTTGTGAGACAGGAGTGGAGCCCAACTGCGCTTGCAGGGCTTGGATCTGCTGAAGAAGGTACTGGATCTGAGCACCAAGTTCTTCAACGGTAGCCGCGCTCGAGAAAAATGGCAGGGCGCACACTCCCGCCGCAATGATCATTACTCGCGAGATACTGCGCATAGCGTCTTATCTGATGGTGAGCGAGATATCGTCAACGCGCCCGAGCGTCGGCCCTCGCTTCAACACGAGAGTGAAATCTCCGGTGTTTGCGTACGTGTGCTGAAAGGTCTTGAGCGAGGGGCTTTGTGCGCATGAGCTGCTGTCGTTTTGGATCTCTTCCGCAGAACCATCTCCCCACGAAAATGTATACCCGGTACAAGCCGAAGGAAGATCGAATGAGGTGCTAAAGGTGAGCGAACCCTCTCCCGCAGAGGTAATGGTCGGTGGGCTGTACGCATACGTGTCCGGTGTCGTGGTAGATGTGGGTGGTTGCGTCGTTCCTGCGCCGACGATGATCGTCACAGCGCCTACGATCGGCTGCGAAGGGCCTGCGCCACCCTGGTAAAGCGTTGCTCTGAAGCCGCCGCTCTGCACATATGTATGTTGGACGCTGTAGTTGAGCCAGCCGCCTACGCTCGCCGGAAGGTTGATGGAGGTAAGGGAGCCGTCACCAAAATCCAAGGTGGATGCGCAGCCGCCTGCACAGAATCCTGCGTCGTTACTATTGACGATGCCGGCGAACGTGACGGTGAGCGGCGCGGAGCCCGAAGTGGGCGTTGCACTAAATGTTTCGCGCGGCAGATTCGGGGTGAATTGCGGAGGCGGCGGACCGTTGACGGTGACGGTAGCGGAGGTCTGGTGGGAGCCAGCCGAGAGCTTTATCTGGTATGTACCGCCATACGCATACGTGTGAGGGTAGGTCTGGCTGAGCTCCCCACAGTTCCCTGTCGGGACCATGATCTGCTCTGCTCGCGTGCCGTCTCCGTACTCAAGCGTATAGGTAGCGCCGGCGCAGGAACGCGTGGTGTTGACGGTCGCCGTGACGTTGACGAGGAGCGGTGAGTTTCCCGAGATGGGTGTCACCGTAATAAACCCGCCGACTGGCGGTGGAGTCGTTGGCCCCGGCACTCCTCCATAGCTTCCTGTCGTGCACAAAAGCGCGATCGCGGCTGCGGTGCGCGGGCCCACGACCCCGTAGCCGGTCGTCGAAGGTGATCCTGATGAAACGATGTTGTATTTTACCTGCCAGCGCTGGACAGCTTTTTCGGTGAGCGCTCCGTAGTAGCCACTCGCAATGGCTTCTGGATAGATCGAAGGGTCACGCGCGAGGAATTGCTGCAAGCGCCTCACGTCGTCGCCGGAAACACCTTTGCGTAAACTTCTGCCTATGAGCGGGCACGAACTTGAGTCTAGGGCGACAGTGCCAGGCGCCGCTGCAGTACTCACCCCAAGCTGCTGTTTCAAAAGTGCGATCTGATTTAAGAGGACCTGCGCTTGTGCCTGTAGCCCCGACGCAGAGGTATTTGTATTGGTATTGGTATTCGTGTTTACCACTGTGTTGGTGTTCGTCTGCGTGCCCGTGTTGGGCGCCACAATAGTGATAGTACCCGCCATCCCCACTCCTCCCGGACCACCGTGCAATTTGCAGTAGTAGGAATATGTTCCTGCGGTATTGAAGGTGGCGGCGAATGATTGCCCGGGCGCAATGTTACCGCTGTCAAACTTGCCGCTGTCCTCGGTCGCTGTGTGTGGCATTGCCCCATTGTTGACCCAGCGGATCGTGTCTCCGGCATTGATGGTTATATTCTTGGGCGTGAATGCGCTGTCTGTCATGTTCACAGTGACCTGCGCAGCATGAGCAGCGGGTGGCAGGAGAAGGAGGAGAGCACTCGCGAAAATAACCGTACATAACAGAGGCAATAACAAAGGACTGCGCAGGGTGTGTTGCATCCACTCATTGTTGCACGGCAGAGCTGCTGCGCAACCGCCTAATTCACACCAACGTTCATCTTTTTTTGCGCTAGTATTCAACACATGGAGAAGATCTCACGCTCGGCCGGCTCAGCGCTCTATCGCCTCTCGCCTTTGCCTCATACTGAGTGCTATATCTTCACCACGCCGGAGTCGCGCTCCATCTGCAACGACCCCTTGGTCTACGGCGTCACGTATACGAACGCACTGAAACACGCCGTCACGAAAGCGCTTCAACTTTTTGGGGATGCCGATATTGCCATTGGCGAGGAATCGCACGCGCTCATCCTTCACATATTGCGCGGTGGACTCAATTTCGGCATCCGCGACGCGCTATTCGATGTATACGGCTGGTCATCGACCACATCGGCGTTCATTTCTTCGCAACGCGTGTTTAAAAACCTGGAAGGCTGGCAGATATCCGAGAATAGCTATCGAAAAATGCCTGGAGTTGATGAGGCTGATGTGATATTTGGCGACGTGGTCGCAACCGGGGTGAGCCTGCGGCATGCGATACAGAAACTGATCACTGAGGCGCGCGAGGCGGGCGCTACGTACCGCTCACTCACGTTCTTCACGATCGGTGCTGTCGAATCTGAACGCATCATTGCTGATGCAGCGGCGCTGTGCGCAGAGCTTTTTCCCAATTTTAAAGGCGCGCGGGTCGTGTACCTCGAAGGCATATTCGGCGTTCCGGACGCGCACTCTCCGCTTTCGATCTCAATGCCCGGCACAGACCTGTTGCGCTCTCCGGCTGAGCTCGCTCCCGAATTTATTGCTTCTCAGAAAGATTCGCTCTCGTACGCACTGGAGCGCTGCGTCATCTACGATGCAGGCTCGCGAGCGTTCGAGCCTCACACATACCTCGCTGACGTCGAGGACTACTGGAAAAGAGTCGCGGCGCTTGGGAATACCGGCACTTCTGTATTTGATTACCTAAAGGAGCGCTTCCCTGCCGATGAGCGCCTGAGTGACGCTGCATTTGAGCGAACATATGCAAGCCCCGATTCACTGGCAAAGCTTGCTGAGGAGCGCGTCGCGCTGCTGCGCAAAAGTCTTTAAATCTGTACGCCCACTAGGAATCGAACCTAGGTAGACCGTGTATAAGACGGTCGCTCTACCATTGAGCTATGGGCGCAAGTGAGGAACAAAATGAGAATATCGTATATTCTCATTTTTTCCGAGTGCCGCGTCCCATATGGATATATGGGCGCATGCTGCTCGATTATAGTGCTAACGAATCGCTTTGGCGACCGCGATGGGCGCGCGTTTGTCGAACATGTCGGGAATTACATAGTTCGCCGTTGGTCTTTTGACGAGCGCCGCGATCGCACGGGCAGCGTTCAATTTCATCTTGTCGGTTATTTTCGTGACGCCGTGATCGAGCGCGCCGCGGAAGATGCCGGGAAATGCGAGCGAGTTGTTGATCTGATTCGGGAAATCCGATCGTCCGGTGCCGACGACCATCGCTCCCCCTTTTTTCGCTTCGTCAGGCATGATCTCGGGAATTGGGTTGGCCATTGCAAAGACGATGGCCTTTTTCGCCATGAGCTTTATGTCTGCCGCTTTCACGAGGTTAGGTCCTGAGACGCCAAGAAGTACGTCGGCACCATTGAGCGCCTCCTTGAGCCCTCCCTTGATCCCCTTCGTATTGAAGGTAGCGAGCTCCCGCTTGTGCGGCTCAGGCCGAGAACGATTGATGATGCCCTTGCTGTCGAGCACGACTATATTTTTTGAGCCGGCCGCGTGCAGGAGGCGCGCGGTCGCCGTACCGGCAGCTCCCGCGCCAAGAATCACAATGCGAGCTGAAGACATTTTCTTGCCAACGACCTTGAACGCATTGATGAGGCCCGCCAAAACTACGATGGCGGTGCCGTGCTGGTCGTCGTGCATGACGGGAATATCGAGTGCCTCGATGACACGGCGCTCGATATCAAAACACTTTGGCGCTGCGATGTCTTCGAGATTGATGCCTCCGAAAGCGGGCGCGATCGCGATGACCGTCCGTACAATTTCATCCGGATCTTGGGTATCGAGCACAATGGGGACCGTATCGATGTCGGCGAACGTTTTAAAAATCGCTGCCTTCCCTTCCATGACCGGCAGTGCGCCGAGTGCGCCGATGTTGCCCAAGCCGAGCACCGCCGAGCCGTCGGAAATGACAGCAACCATTCTTCCCTTCATCGTATAGTACCGCGCCTCTTTCGGATGCTTTGCAACATAGCTCGAGACTGCCGCCACTCCTGGCGTATACACAAGGCTAAGTTCTGCACGATTGCGAATAGGCGCCGCTGGCACGATGCGAATCTTTCCACCGAGCTTCTTGTGGAGTGCGAGAGCTTTTTTGCCGACGTCAAACCTCATAGGCTGCAGTATATACAAAAGCGCAGCCTCCGCACGTGATCTTTATGACACGTGCGGAGGGTAGTTCTTGAAGACCCAATATTTGGCAATGAGGAGACTGAGGGCTGCCGGTATCATGAACGCGCTGATAGCGGGCAGATACCAAACGTCGTAGTACTGTCCGCCAGCGATGAGTATCGCCTCGCCGCACGCCGTCAGCAGTATCGCCTTCGAGGCGTAACGCATCACGTGCCGCTTCAGTGTGGCAGGATCCAGGATGGCAAACGCCCACATCCGCTGCATAACGAATGTAATCGCATACGAGCCGAGAAAGGCTGCGGCGTACGAGATCCGCACATCAAATATCGAAATGCTAATGAGCATTCCGTAGACCGCAACACAAACGATCCAGCCGCCGAGGCCGGCGAGAAGGAAGCGCATGTCTCGCGCTTCCCACATGAGAAGCACAAGGCGCATCGTCGCCTCCTTTTGTCCGATACCCGATCCGCTCGGGCGTGCGAGCTTGCTTACTAGGTGAGTATCCCCGCACGGCAATGCGCTTCCGCGTTCCGGTACGTAGTGCGTGCTGAATCGGGTATACTCTAACTCAATGTCAAAAAAGAAGGACCCGTTCTTCACTCTCCTCGAACGCGTAATA
>Ga0209542_10013579_pt1 | contig 14015 bp, 14 predicted proteins | sample RifCSPhighO2_01_FD_184028 | JGI IMG/M metagenome (GOLD analysis project Ga0209542, IMG submission 184028) | Soil microbial communities from Rifle, Colorado - Rifle CSP2_plank highO2_0.1 (SPAdes) (version 2) | ecosystem: Environmental > Terrestrial > Deep subsurface > Rock core/Sediment ...
TGACTTTGTGCTTCCTAATAATGCGGAAGAAAAAATTTATCAATTGAGATTATCCTCGGATTATGAGTTTGACAACGGAAACTATGAGCAGTCTTCAGGAGAAGATACATTGGTTCCTTTGGAAATTTTTGATTGCGGACCTTCAGTTCCTGAAAGAGTTGCAGATATAAATGTTCAGCTTGTTTCAACTGAGGTTATTCCAGGCGGAGAATTAATTGTCAGAGCTACAATCACTAACTTGGGAGATAAGAGAACCAGTTTTGCTGTTAGCGCTACAGGTTATCAGTCTTGGGCTGAATTGGATAATGTTTCACCACCAATAGTTGATTTGGATGCCGGACAAAGCACCGACGTAACTTTGACATTTGTAGTTGGTGAAGATGCCGGCGGAGCAGAATCTTTCTTCGTTGAAGTGAGAACAACTGAAGGTGTTGAGAACAGAGAAGTTATTGTAAACGTTAAGGAAGGCGGCGCTCAGGATAACGGCGGCGGATTTGACTTCAGCGGAAACTCAACACTTTGGATAATCGGAATTGTCAACGTGATTTTGATTGTACTTATAATTATTGTTGCTGTCAGAGTTTCTAGAAGATAATTTCGACGAGATAATTAAGACGTTATAGGGTTGTTGGAGTTCATGATTCTGGTAATGATGATAATAACCACTCAAATTTTGCTGAGAAAGTTCCTTCAAGGGCTTCTGTTGTCGTGGATTATAGATTTGTTTTGGCTCAACATGGTACTGGTTGTTTTTATATGCTTTCAGGAACTGCGTTGATTCCACGAGAAAAAGCAAGCAAGCCAAGAAAGTAATTTTTCTAACCGACTTAAAATCTATTAATCCTTTTTTCTCTTCTATAAAATAAGATCTATACTCTTATTAATCTAAATTATTGTTTTTTAAAATATCTCTTTGGCTAATCTTAGCAAGTCAATTTTCAACAGCCTTAAGAACTAATTTTCTAACCGACTTAAAAAACTAATTAATTAGTTTTTTAAACTTCTTTTTTCTTGTTGGACTATGAAAAAGAAAGAGATTTATGATTTGATTTTGCGTTATTTTGTCTTGCTGGTTTTGGGAGTTTTTAGCTCGACTTTATTTTATTTTATTTTTACGCCTCTGACAGTTTATCCGGTTTTTTGGTTTGTTTCTATTTTTGACTCTGGGGCTAAGTTGCTGGAGGGTAATGTATTTTTCTTTGAGGGAATTTATTTTGAGATAATTCCTGCGTGTGTTGCCGGAGCCGCTTATTATTTGCTTTTTATTCTTAATTTGACGACGCCGATGAATTATAAGAAGAGATTAAAGAGTCTTTTGTTTCTTGTTTTTGTTTTCTTGGCGGCTAATATTTTGAGAATAGTTTTATTTGCTAATCTGGCGGCTTCGGGCTTTCAGTATTTTGATGTGTCGCACATTATTGTTTGGTATTTTGGGAGCACTTTCTTAGTTGCTCTTGTGTGGTTTGCTAATGTGAGATTGTTTAAGATAGTCCATGTGCCTATTTATTCAGATTTTGTCAGAGTCATTAAAGACGTCAGGGGTGGAAAGAGGGGCCGCCGCAAAAGGAAAAAGTGATTGCAGAATTTTATAGCTCGGCTGTCGAATATTTGCTTGCGACTTCTTCTTCACTGGGTTACTTCGGTATTTTTCTTTTAATGGCCATAGAAAGTTCTTTCGTTCCTTTTCCCAGCGAGGTGGTTTTAATTCCTGCGGGGGTTTTGGTTCAGAGGGGAGAAATGGTTTTTCTTTTTGTGCTTTTTTTCGCGATTTTGGGCAGTTTAGTCGGAGCTTTAGTGAATTATTATCTGGCTCTTTATCTTGGGCGCGGATTGGTTAATGTTCTGGCTGAAAGATACGGGAAGTTTTTTTTAATTGGCAGGAGCAGTATTGAGAAGTCTGAGAAATATTTTGCAAAGAACGGCGAGGTTACAACTTTTTTGGGGAGATTAATTCCAGGAATAAGGCAGTTGATTTCTCTTCCTGCAGGCTTTGCTAAAATGAGAATGGACAAGTTTATTTTGTTCACTTTTTTAGGTGCAGGGATTTGGTCTTTTATTTTAATTTATCTCGGGTATATTTTCGGCGGAAACATGGCTTTGATAGAGGAAAATTTACACATAGTTACCGTCGTTATTGTTGTCGTTTCCTTGGTTATTGTTTCTTTTTATTTTCTTAGGAAGAAATCTAAATCGAGAAATATTTAGCTAAATAATTATTGAAGACAAATATCAATGTTTTATCTTGCATACAATGTTTGACGATTATTTTGTTACTAATTATCGTCTATAAGGTAGAGAAAATTGGCTATTTTTTGGTCCGTAAAAGAATCAATCACTTAATTCAGATGTAACTTAATATTATGTCGTATCCGATTATTATTTCCTAACGATGAATTAAATTTCTTTTCTCTACTATAAAACCAGAATTTTAGAAACTATTAGAATAGTCATTATAAAATTAAAATATCTCTTTGACTAATTTTGGCAAGTTAATTTTTAACAGCATTTTTTGGATAACACAATGACTTAATTACAAACCTTTCAATTTTTTAGTGATGATGACTTAAACATAGAAAGTTCCTCTGGCTCTTGCCTGAACAAGAGTTTCGACCATGAATTTTTCGAGTGCGGGAGTCATTTCCTCACAGTTTGCAATTTCAATTAGGTAGCAATTGTTTATTTGCGTTATTTTTGTTTCTTCTCCTTTTTGTATTTGCACGACTGTGCTACCGGGTCTGTTTTCACAATTAGCGTAAGCGACTTCTCTTTCTTCTGCTTTATTTCTGTTAGGTATGGCTGGAATTATGCTTATTTCGTTTCCTTGGAAAAATGAGGCGAGATTTGCCACTGCTGGTCTGCTCTGCTCGCATTGAATCAAGTCAGTTTCATCTATACTTAAGTAAACTGGTTTTAGTTGCTGGAATTTAATATCTGCGTTGAAAGAAACGTTGTTTTCTCGAGGGTCGGTTCTTATATTCATTGAATATGCTTTTGCCAGCCCGTTGGCGTCGGTAAATGTGTAATAGTAATTATAAAATGGAATTGTTCCGTATTTTTCTTTTGTAAATGTTAAACCTTGGTAATCGAATTTTTTTAATTCTTTGAATACTGCGGAGGCGATTAAGAAGAGTACTATTAGTCCAATCATGAAACCAACTATCCAGTAAATTTCTTTTTCTATTTTGGGTTTCTTGCCTTTTGCTTTGCTTTCCTTAGGACTTTTGGTTTCTTCTTCAGATTTCTTTTTTTCCTGTTCCTCTTCCATAATTAGATGTTCCTTTTATCCTTTAAAAACTTTGTTTTAATGAAGATTATATAAGGTTTAAGTGTTTTATTTACCGAAGACAAAACCTTGAATTTCTTTCATAATCTTCATTAATAATATCCTAATATTTTATACAGGAAGGCGTCCACTGCTTTTATGTCTCCTTCTATAAATATGCAATTTTCTTCCTGGTAAACTTTGTTTTCTGGGGAATCTTTGAATACTATGATTTCTTCTGAGCAGTCTTTTTCAGGGAGGTCCTGTTCGCAGGAGCCGTGGCAGACAAGCTGGATTCTTTGCGAGTAAATTCCGAGGGTCGAAGCTATTTCGTTTGTTGCTTCCTGATTTTCCGACGCTATGTAGAGAGTTTTTCCTATGAAGTCATTCAGTGTTTTATTTAATGTTACGGGTATTGTTTTTACAGAGTCAAGAGAATTTCTTAGATTGGGCTCTTGATTTTCCTGAGAATCTTCTGTATTTTGCGCCGAGTCGGAGAATCCTGAGAACCCGTAACCTACTGTTCCAAGCACCAGAACTGCCAGCATAAATAAGCCGATAATCATGTTGTTCCTTTTCTTTTTTTTAGCGGTCTCTTCAGGGCTTTGGATTTTTCTCATTGTCTACGGCGAGGGCTTCGTCCTTAAATTTAGTTTGATAATTATTGAATCTTGCTTTTTTGACGAGTTTTGTGTTTTTAACATTTTTATTCCTTTAGAGATTTGTAACTTAGTTTATTCTAGGAAAAATTGGTTTTTAAAATTTGCCTTACTGTTAAGTCCAATATCTCTTTAAACTTCTATCCTAAAAAATTACTTTATTATTAATTAACTTTGATATTATTATGAATTATTATTTATTCAAATTTGGGATTATCACAGTAAAATATGTTAAGTTAGAAGGTTTACTTTACACTTATCTTAAATTAAGAGACTAACGTCAAAATGATAAAAGAAAAAGAAAAAGAAAAAAAGAAAAAAATTGTTTTAGATTTATGCTTCTTCTTCGCCACCTGTCACAAGTTCAGCGCTTGTTGATGAAGTACCTATGTACTTGTCACCAGGCATTGTGCTGACTGTTTGGGTTGTCAAGTATTTAGCAGCGTTTACTGTATCAGCAGCGTTGTAACCTGCTACTAATGTAGCAACTTTGCTTTCTGACTTAGGGAAAGTCTCAATCATGAATTGGCCTGAGCCAACATTTGTTCGAGTCTCCCAATCAGAACCACATAATGGTTCTGCACTACCTAACAAGTCTGCAGCTACTGAGTTAACACAGCTTCCACCGACAACTACCCAATTTCTGCTTTCAACAGAACTTGCTTCTGTGTCAGAAACTGAGACGATGTTTGAAGGTGAACCTGGTCCTGAACCGCCGCCTCCTATTGAGGCAGATTCTTCAGCCATGTAGATTTGTGCAAACACTTGTTCATCAGGGTAACTTATCGTAGCCGAATAAGAGTCTGTATCTGATTGATCCGTTGTTATAACAGTTCCCCAGAAATCTGCACTCTTATATATAGAACTACTGCTCTTTATTTGAATTTCATCAAATTGAGCGTCATCACCCCAAGTAGTTTCTACGTCAGAAACACCAGAGCTTGCAGAAGTTGTTCCTGCACCCTCTATATTCACTATCAGTGCTTCATAAAGTTGCCCTGTTGAGTCATCTTTTTCTTCAAAGATAACTAATGCAGGACTAGTCATTGTAGCGTTAGCAACGTTCATTAACTGAACCACTATGGTATTGTTTGTAGCATTACCAGCGGCAGTAATACCTTTGGTAGCAGACATAGCACTTATGTTATATGTAAGCTGGCCTATATCAACATAGACAGACTTAGAAGCGAGAGTATCATCACCGAGAGCGTGATCCGTCAAGTTCATGACATGTGAATTAATCAACCAAGTGTTGTTATTTCCGATACCATTGTTACTTGATGTGTTTAACTGTGTTATGGTCAAGGAAGTATATCCATCTCCATCCGGAAATTTCAAAACAGACAAGTTATTAACATCTTGCCCAACTCCATCCCAGTTAGCTAAATTAATTGCAACTGGCTCATAGAAGAAGACTTTAGCCCCTTTAGACGTCTCGATTGTTGGGAAAATAACTGCATTGTTTACAGTTGTTTTACTGCCATCCTGATATCTAAGTCTTATGTTTTCATCTCCTTCAACATTTTTATTGTCTTGGAAATCAAAAGTATAAGATTTAGTACCTAAGTCAATCGTTCCAGTTCCCCAGTTAGATGACTTTGCACTTGCAATAGCACCAGTTATCTCATTCTTGAATTCAACAGTACTTGCAGTAGCGGATGCTGTATCATTTGTTAAGGAACTAAACCTCCACAATCCTCCAGTATCCTCATTTCCAACAACAACATACTCTGTCTTGTTAACCTGTGCTCTTTCAAAGGTATTTATGGCCTTTCCTCCGCTATCAGCGAGAGAAACTATTCCGGATGTAGTAGCTCCATCAGCCCTCACAGAGTCAGTATTATTGTAATACCAATCAACAGGCTTTGATTCAGTAGCATCCCATGATTTGAAACTAGCAGTCATTTTGTCGCTTCCAGAAGTTGATATAAGTATTTCTTCTCGGTCAGTTGAATCCATAGGAATACTTAACCCAGAGAATACAAGTTTCAAGGAACCGAAGATAGGGTCAACAAACTCTCCTCCCTCTATGAGGGCGTCAACGTCTGTGTCTTCAGCCGCCATTTGAAATATCAACTTCGTTATGTTTTGAGGCTCAGCCCCAAGAACTCCACCATTCTCAAATCTAACATTTGTTCCTTCCACAGAGGTTTCATCAGAACCTAATTTAACAGCAGTGTTATCAGCCAACTTAACTTTGTCAGCTCCAACAGTAACTGTTGCAGTTCTCAAATCGGTTGCCTCATCAGCATTAGTAACGCCAACTTCTACTCCATTTATGGTCTTAGAGTTGTCTTCAGTTACTTCTTTAGTTTCTTTCTTTCCAGTGCTATCTGTCACGGCTATCGTAGCCGCAGTATCACTTGCAGAGACTAATGTCACAGTGTAAGTTTCTCCAGCCACAACAACTTCCGCAGACGGATTGTCTACACTATTCAAATCAATTTTGTCAGCAGATTTGAATAAAATCAAGTTTGTCTTACCATCCGTTTCTGCTCCAACAGTCCAATCCTGACCAAATAAGTTGATAACTTCTCCCTCTGAATCAGGATCACTAAAGTTAACAACTTTATTGAAAGATACAGATAAGTTATAAATTGCCTGCCCTCCTGTGCTTCCCAAATCAAATGCATAGACTGGGTCATCATCACTTGTTGGATGCTGCCCAAAGGCGAACCTGTTATTAACTCCTGAAGTTGTACCAAGATCTACCTTTTGAGTATAGGTAGCTGTAACATCTCCTTGGAATGATCCATCCTTTAAAGCTATTGGCATATCATTGGAAGACACTGAAGTTCTAGCTTTGTTTAATGTGTCGTTCAGATAAATTCTGGTCGAACTTGTGAACAAAGGATAAGCTTCACCTTCAATGTTTTCGCCGCCGCCTTCAGAACCTCCGCCGCTAACGACATAGTCATTAAGGCTTTGCTGAACATCTAGAACAGCGAGAAGGTCAACTGATGCAGTAGGCGCACTACCGTAGATAACGGCTACGTCAGCACTACCGCCACTCACGAAAGGAGCAGGATAGTTTGCAGCAGCAGCCAGAGCAACTGTAGAGAACATCATAACCGCGCTTGCAGTCGCACTTGCGATTTTTTTGAATTTATACATTCTTTTTTAACCTCCTTTCAGCTTTTGTTATTGGCAGTCCCGCAGGACACCCCCTTAGGGGAGATTGTTAATCCGCCAAGCCTATAAGGTTACATTGAGTTTGCCGAATATTGTTTAAAAAGCTTTCGTTGATTTAGTATATATTAGCTTTGTTACCGAAGATGGTTGATGTTTTATTTATAAATCTTATGTTACTATTCATTAGTTTTTCATTCAGTTAATTTTTTCTAAATCTTTGGCACTTTTTAATATATGTTTTTCTTTAACATATATGGATAAACAAAACATATAAATACCGCAGTTATTTAAGATATATGTAGTTAAACATAACATATATATAGAATGGCGGAAAAAATAAAGACAAGGGAGATAACAATTATCGACGAGGGTGGAGCTTTCAATGCGTTTCTTAAGAGGTTCACTGGTAGCAAAGGCTACGATTTTGAGGGTTTGACTTTACTTAGAAGACTGCTGAGCAATGAAAAAGCAAGGCTGCTGCATTTTTTGAAGACCAAGAAGCCAGGCTCTATTTATGAGCTTGCCAAGATGCTTGAGAGGGACTTCAAGTCAGTCAGTGATGATGTAAAATTGCTTGAAAAGTTTGGGTTTATTGAGATGATTTCGGAGAAGACAGGAAAGCGTGCGCGTTTGAAGCCTGTGCTAATTATAGACAGAATAAATATTAGTATTAAAGTCTAACATAACTCGAGAGTGATTACAATAGTTCCGGCTTGTGTCGAGATTGGTTTCTCAGCGCCTCTTCTGTTTTCTGAAATACAGTCTATTTTCGGAGCTTCAAAATCGGTTAAAGGAGTGGAAGTTTGGGTTGTTGAATCTTTAAAAACAATTGATGTTTCGTAACCTGTTGTTTTACTTTCAACTGAGAAGACCCAGGTGGATTCTATTAGCTCTTTGAATGTTGATTCCGCGACTTCGCAAATTTTTTCCCCGTTTTCGCATATATCGGCTGAGTTTTGGTTGCATCTTGAAATTAGTTCCTTTAATTTTAGGTAAGAATAGCCGCCGTTTGTGCTGCACGAAGTCGTGTATTCTAAGGATGCGTCTAAGAATTGTGTCGCTTCGGAACTTTCTACTCTTCTTTCTGAATTTGACTGACTGAGGGATAAGCCGAGAAATAGAAGGAAAATTACAGACACTACCAGAATTATTAATACAAGTCCGACCATTTCTTCCTGCGCTTTTTTCCCGATTATATTAGCCATGGTAACTCTGTTTCAAACAGTTAGTTAAATTTTGATTAATTATTAAATCTCGCTTTTGTTGATTCATGCGGCAGGGAGGTATTTGTTTTTTTATTTCCATTTTATCCACTTTGGTTTCCGAGTATTTTTGCTGACGCGTGAATTTTTCCCAGTTCGTAAACGAAACTTTGCCTGTTTCCGTCCCAGTGAGCAATAGCGACTATTGCCGTTTTTGTCGATAAGGAACCTCCTTTATTAATCAGGGTTATTTGACTGCAATCGGGGTAGTTAGTTTTTGTGCACTCAACTGACGACGATTCAGGAGATATTTTTTCTATCATTAGAAAATCAAGGTTCCAAAAGTTTTGGTATCGCGTTGAATCTTTAAGGATAAGGGCTTTGTCTAAATCTATGCACGAGGAGCAGTCGGTTGTTGACGTGAATCCAAGTTCCGGAGAGCCGGAGAGTTTTTTTACTGTTTCTCTCGCTTCGTTGTCTCTTAATTCTTCTGCGCTTGCCTGAACATTAGCTATTGAAATTGTGAAATAAATCAAGCCGACCATTGCGAAGAAAATCATTATAGCTAAAAGTACGAAAGCCATTTGCTGTATTTTCATTTGCGCTTTTTTAGAATAAATCGCAGTTAAGTCTGTCATTTTTGTCATATAGCTCTTTAATTTGGTTTATGAAAGCGACGTTTGATAGTTCTCTTGAGTTGCTGATTGCTGAAGCGAGCTGAGATGTTCTTAACAAATCTGCCTGTATCGGTCCTGCTCCGCCGCATCCTCTTTGTTGAAGGAATTGTGATTTTTCTCTCAGGAGATTTGCTTCTTCTGAAAGTCTTTTCATTAATCTGTGGATTTGACAGTTGTATTGTTCAGGAGAAGAAAAAATTGCGGCGTAAAGCATTGCGTTTTTGTCGTTGCTGTCTATTGATTCTATATACGAATTTTCTTCTCTCGTTTCTAAGTGCGTTACTCTGCCGCCTCCTTGTGCGGGAGTTATTACAATGTCACAACTTGGATTTGACGATTCAGGGCCAGGGAAACAGACAATTTTTCCTATTGCCGGACAGCCAGAGATTGACGGGACCGAGATTAATCCTTCGGGAGAGAGCTGTTCTATCTCTTTTTCTATTTCTGACGGAGAATTTACAAAGCAATAAGGCTGTTTATCGCTCCAGATAATTATAAAGTCCGCTATTTTAAACGGGTAAGAAAAAGGTTTTGACAAGATGTAAAAATTTTTGTCTGCTTCTATATATGGCGATGATGAAAAAATATATTTATTTCTGAATGAGCTTGTCGCTCCGGGGTCGGGAAGCCAAGGCTGGTTTATGCCGGATTTTACCGAGGCGCTTATCTGCTGGATGCCGAAGTTTCCTGATTCAGCGTCGCATTCTGCGAAAATTCTTGTGGCATCCGGAACTGTTATTCTTGAAACTTTAGCTTGTTCAATGTTTGTTTCAATAGGATTTAGCAAAACTCCTATTTCTTTTGCAGTTTCAGTGTCTATTTGAAATCTGCTCGTGCCAACGAAACTGGTTGCGGCGTAGACGGCGAGGAATATTACAACTGCGCCGATGATTATAGCGAAGAGCCAGGCAAAACTGAACTCGTAACCTCTTTTGTTCATTTTTTTATAAGGGCAGAGAGGTATTAAAGGGTTTTTATTTGTGATTTTGGAATTTGTGTTTAAATAACAATATTAAAATTCTTGTAAAATTTTTGAGTTCAAATGGTCAGGGTTATTTTCTCTTTTTGAACCAGCCCACAAGAAACATAATCCCAATAAAGAAAGCTATTCCAGAAATCTGTACTGCCCATAATAAGGAATACCATTCAAAACCAGAGTTAATGATATTCATCAAAATCATCGCAATATATAAAATTCCTGCTATGATAAAACCAATCCCTCCAACAATCTCGTGCTTCCAAGAGATTATTAAGACTATTGATAAAATTATTGCAGGAAGATTATGCATAAACAAACCGGCAATTGTTCCCCAGAAGCCATAATTTCCCTCAAAAATATCTAATGAAAAAAAGGCTAAAAATAATATAAAAATTATCGATAAAACTCTTGGTGTCCAATAAATAAATTTGCCGATCTTTTTTATCATAAGTTATAAAAGTAAATTAAATTATTTAATAATTGTTGTTTTAAAAGTGAAGGGCGAGTCGCCTTAATTTATACCAAAAGGGCAGGTTATCAGAGTTTATTTCCACAATCCTTTCAAAGTTCCGGAAACTTTTAGAATCTTAATCTTATCGCGGGTCATTTCGAAAGATGCTCTCACGTTGGTTAGTTCTTTTCTGTCTATTGAAAGAATTATTTTATCTTTTGGTTTTTCTCTTAATGGTTCTACGAAGACAGGAGAGGCCTTTGCCCAGCCCAAAATTCCAATATAATCCAGAATCGCCTTTTCAACATCCGACTTCTTTCCTTCAATGAGCAAATAACGTCTTTTAATTTTTGCCGAGGGTCTTATTTTTAGTTTCATTTTAATAATTGCAGGAATAATTAATATTTAAGTCTGTCTTATACTTTCTATCGAGGGTTTGGAAAAATTCTATTTCTCTGTAATCCATTACGAATGAAAAATAGTCCCGACCTTAGATTTCTATATAATTATCGATGACAAAATTAATATCTTAAAATAGGGAGGTAACTTAATTTATTTACAAACTCTTCAAAGTTCTCTATTAAGTAAATAGTCAAAATATTTTAATTTAGTAATTTATCCGAAGATAAAACCTAAGATTTAGGAAATAATCGTTGAATTCGTCAAAGAGTTTATGCTTTCTTTTATTATCTGGCTTTCGAGCGAGAAGCCGAGGCTTTCGGCACCGCCGATTTTGAAGTTATTTATTCCGACTACTTTTCCTTCCTTGTCTATCAGCGGTCCGCCGGAGTTTCCGGGGTTTAAAGAGACGTCAGTCTGAATGTATTCGTTTAGCCCGCTTGGTCCTGTTCTGTCGAGCGCCGAGATTATTCCTTCGGTAACTGTGAATGAAAGTCCGAGAGGATTTCCTATTGCAATTACTTTTTCCCCGACCTGAATATCTTCTTTATCTGCAAAAGACAAAGCGCTGAATTCTCCTTCTATTTTTAGGAGCGCGATGTCTCTTACGTTGTCCACGATAACAAGGGTTGCAGGCAGATTTTTTCTGTCGTAAGTTAACACCACTATTTCGTTTTCTTTTCCTGCTATGACATGGTTATTTGTGACTAAATACCCTGCGGAATTGACGATAAATCCTGAACCGAGTGAACTTCCCGTGGAGATTGTCACAACGCTCTTTACTGCCTCCTTTGCTACTCCTGAGAAATCATCCTGCGAAGATTTTAAGAGGTTGATTTTTTGGTTAAAATTTTCTTCCTGCGTGATTATAATACTTGATATTTCTTTAAAATTCTCCTGGTAAAGTGTGTTGTAAGAGTTTATCAGGTTTTCAGTCTGCCTTTCATTTTCGGCAAGCCCCGAGTCTATTTTTACGCTTATTCTTGAGACTTGGATTCCCACGACGACAAAAGTAATTATCTGAATTATTGCAAGAAGGACGACCAGAGTGTAAAGTGCGGCGCGGTGTCTTTTGTCTGACGGCATGCTTTGAATTAGATGATAAGTTATTTAAGGCTATTGATTTTGTTAGTAAGATGGAAGAGGGCATTAAACCTTTTATTTATTCGGGATTGATTCTGCTCGTTGTTGCGGTTGCTGGTTTTTACTTTCTTTTCCTGTCTCCTTCGGGAACTTTTCTCACAACTTCCCCAGATGGCGCAAAAAAAATCTGCAATGTTTTGGAAAATAACGGTGGTGGCACTAATATAGTTTTTTTCGCGGAGAGAGCGACTGCTGAAAGGTATGTTAACTCGCTTTTTGAATTTGAGCCTTTAAGCGGAAACAGGGATTCTTTCAACTTTTATTATATAGACTTGTTAGTCCCTAAGTGTGAGTTTTACGAGGGCGTGGCGCTGTTTTGTTATTCCCGCGATTTGATAAGAGTTGCATCGGTGTGTCCGAGCGATTACATCGTGGCTATTAAAGAGGAAGCTCCTAAAATCAGAAGCTCTTCTTACAGAAATGTCATGAGTTTGAATTCAGCTTATACGGAGAAAGTTTTTGCGCACGAGTTCGGTCACGCTTTTGCTAATCTGGCTGAGGAATATATTCCCGGAGCAATTCCGAGGGGTGCGAAAAATTGCGTGCCTCATGAGAAAGAGTTTGAAGGAGAGATTGACGGTAGATTTGGGGGATGCTCGAGAGATGACCATGACAGGTCAATAGAATCCGGAATAATGAAAACTTTAGATTCCCGCAATTTTGGAAAGTTAAATGAATTCATAATTAGCAGGGGAATCGTGAAAAATGGCGATGGAATTACTGGTAACGCCGTGGAAGAATTTGAGGATGATTGCAGTTTTAGAGAATACTTCCTGATAGATGTAATGCCGGACGGAGAAAGTCTAGAAGTTATTTCTAAAACGAAAGAAATCGGTTGTGCCGGTGGCAACGGATTCGGAGAATCTGAGTACAGGCTTTTTGATGAGGAGGGAAATGTTATAGGTTCCGAGAAATTCAGCTCTAATCTGATTTTCACTGATTCTCCTCCTGTCTCGGAAAACGGAGAAATAGGATTCGGGGATATTACAGGGAAAACTTATGTTAGCACAAAGCCTTTCTCGTTAAGAATTCCTATTGTCGAAGACGCAGGAAGGCTTGAGATTGATTCAGGAGAGCAAAGCGTCACTGTTGAAGACTTGTCGCAGGCAGATTATGCGAGCAACGTTGGGTTTGTTAGCGTTTCTCCTGTTGATAAGTTGCTCGGCAATGATGTTCAAAAGTTCTCATTTGGAGAATCAGGAATATTAGGAGATTATTCGATAAATATCCGGGGTGAAGTTATCCCTTTGAATGAATTTATCAACTCGAAAAATTTCGGAGTCAGAAATCAGCCGGTTGAACAGCAGCGAGCTTAGTTATAGACCTGTTAAGTCCAGCCTTTAAGTTAATATCTCTTTAAACTTCTATCCTAAAAGACATTAATATTACTCCAGAATACAAGTTATTTTTTATAAGTCTCTCTTTGATAAACATAATTAAAACAGACCCACAATCTAATTATTTTCTTAATTTTTCTAATACCCTCGTCGATAATGTCCAATATTACTTTTTGATATAATTGTTTTTTCGATAAATGGTGAAAAACTTATGTCTCTTGCTATAGTCGCTCAAATTTGAGATTGTAGTATGTAAAATATTTTAAGTTGGAAAGTTTACTTTACAACTCCAGAAACTTTAAAAAGACGAAGAACTGATAACGCTGATTCACTGGATGAAAGGAGGTAAGATGGAAAATACTAAAAAGACTGCGTGGACTGTGAATTGGGCGTGGACTGTGAATTGGGTTTTGCTGGGTTTGACTATGCTGATTCCCGGTTTGCTTAAGTTGTTTGTTATGAAGCCGTCTGCGGTTGTGGGGATGCTTTCAGGCATTTCCCTTTTTGCGTGGGCGCCTATGTTTTGGGCGTGGGTTTTGATATTATCTGAAATTGTGTTCGGCGCGGCAATTCTGGCTAAATGGAAACTTAAGTATACAACAATTCCGCCGATGATAATTCTTATCGTAGCTGCGTTCACGGTTTACTGGGGCAACTGGCCTACAATACTAATTCATCTGGCTTTAGCAAGCAGTTATTGGATGCTTGGGACTTTCGGGATGAAAAGATAATTTTTTTTATTTTAAATTTTTTGATTAAATTGTATGTTTTCTT